>Ga0306925_10001358_pt1 | contig 19908 bp, 16 predicted proteins | sample flu12Cox44000176_FD_203755 | JGI IMG/M metagenome (GOLD analysis project Ga0306925, IMG submission 203755) | Lab enrichment of tropical soil microbial communities from Luquillo Experimental Forest, Puerto Rico - flux8day.12C.oxic.44.000.176 (v2)... | ecosystem: Environmental > Terrestrial >... | reverse complement strand
CCGGGTGTCGGCTTCATGAATTATACCGACATGACTTGATGCTGACTCGCCAAGGGAGTTGCATCGAAAGCGCGTCGCGATTAGCAGATGTTGTGGTCTAGGGAGGGGAACCCACAATGCCTGCTTTGGCGGTCCGTGATGACATTGGTTCGGAGGAGCTGCGCCGGCGGGCGCGGCGGGAGAGCGACGGTCGGGTCAGCGCCCGGCTGATCGCGATCGCCAACGCTCTAGAAGGTATGGATCGGGCAAACGCAGCGCGGCTGGCCGGGATGGACCGCCAGACTTTGCGTGACTGGGTTCACCGCTACAACGCGGAAGGAATTGCCGGGCTGTGCAATCGGCCAGCGCCGGGACGCAAGCCGAAGCTGACCGAAGGGCAGATGGCGGCATTGAAAGCGGTCGTCCTGGCCGGTCCCGATCCGACGGTAGACAAAGTCGAGCGGTGGCGCATCGTCGATCTGTGCCGGTGGGTGGAGGAGCGCTGGGGTGTCAGCTACAGCGAGACCGGGATGCTGAGACTGTTGTGGTCGCTCGACCTGTCGCACCGGAAGACCCGACCGCGCCACCCGCAGAGCAGCGTGAAGGCCCAGCAAGCTTTTAAAAAGGGGGGTTTGCTGCCCGCCTGACGGAAATCGCGCAGGCCCATCCGGAAGCCGAGCGGTTTGAAATCTGGAGCCAGGACGAGGCGCGGGTCGGACAGAAGGGGCGGACTGGCTATGTCTGGTGGCAGCGCGGCCATACCCCGCGCGGGTTGCGCGATGTCGGCTACCAGTCGGCTTGGATCATCGGGGCCGTATGCCCGGCACGCGACACCGGTGTCGCCTTGGTGATGACCCGGCTCGATACCGCCGCGATGAACCTCTTCCTTGCTGAACTCGGACAAGCCGTCGCGCCCGGGGCGCATGGCATTGTGCTAATGGACAAGGCGGGCTGGCATACGGCCGGCGATCTCGTTGTGCCCGAAAACCTCAGCCTGGTCTTCCTGCCGCCCTACTCGCCCGAACTCAACCCGATCGAGCGGCTATGGCTGCATCTCAGAGACAATCGCCTCTCGCACTGCGTTTTCCAGACCACTGGCGAGATCGTCGACACCTGTTGTGACGCTTGGAATTGGCTGCTCGGCCAAACCGGACGCATTCGATCCCTGTGTTCCTATCCCTGGCTCGAACGGGTCAGCAATTAATCAGGTCGGTATTATATTATTGCACGACCGACCTCCGGTCCTTCATTGATGCAAATCAATCAATAGATGGGTGCGAGATAGCCGGACAATCTGGTGGCGGCGGTCAGCGCAGCGCGGGGAGAGATTGATCTGCATCAATGAAGAAGCGGCCGTGCTAGCGTGACACTGCATTTGCAGTATGCACCTATTTTCCCTTGGAGGACCACAATGGCCAGTACGCCTGTCGAAGTGAAGAAAGCGACGCCAGCACCGGCACCAGTGCCCGATGTCTGGCGCTCGTTCCGCAGTGAGATGGACCGCCTGTTTGACCGCTTTTCAACCGGCTTTGGGATGCCCTCGTTGCGTCGGATGTTCGAGATGGAGCCGGCCTGGCGTTTCGAGAGCTCGTTCAACTTTGCGGCACCGGCGATCGATGTCAGCGAGGATGAGAAAGCCTATAAAATCACTGCAGAGCTGCCCGGATTGGAGGCAAAAGACCTCGATGTCTCCATCGTCGGCGATACGCTTATGATCAAAGGGGAAAAGCAGCAAGAAAAAGAACAGAAGGATAAGAACTACCACGTCACCGAACGCGCCTATGGCTCGTTCCAGCGCGCTTTTGCGCTCCCAGATGGGGTGGCGCGTGACCAAATCGCAGCCGACCTCTCGAAGGGTGTGCTGACGCTAACCTTGCCGAAGACGGCTGAGGCGCAGAAGCCCGCGAAAAAGATCGAGGTCAAAACTGCCGCATAAAGGCGCGCACGTTCCAGGCGGCGGGCGCAGCCCGCCGCTTTTTTGCTTCGCCTACGCCGAACTGGCCCGGCCGATCTGGTCAACCCGATTTTCCCCGCGGTTCCGCGTCGCGGCTCTGGCCGGGATGGTCCGCGGCGGTGAGGCAGGTTTTCCGTCAGCCCAAGAAACCCAAGCAAGAACAGCCGCGAATGTCGTAAATGCCGCAATAATCCCGATCAAAACCGCGACTTCCAGCGCCGTCATTACTCCCTCCAACCGCACAGGCTGATGAAACGCCGACATCCTCTATCGAAGCGAATGCAGATGAATTGATCTGTGTCAATGAAGGCGCAATTCGGCGACGCGAGCCGGCAGCGGGATGTTTGCGCCAGAAGGCGTTGGCCGAATATGAACTGCGACAGCCTAATGCCGCGTCTCGCGAGATCACGTCGCGCTGGAGACTCGCCGGAAGCGAAGCAAGGCGAGCCACAAAAAGACGCCGCCGATCAGTGCGACGATAACGAACTGCGGCCAAACTACTGTAAAGCCGGCGCCGCGGTAAAGGATCGCCTGCGCGAACGATACGAAATGCATCGACGGTGATGCCTGCATAATCGTCGCCAGCCACGCCGGCATGCTTTCGAGCGGCGTGTTGCTGCCAGAGAGCATGTTCAGCGGCAGAAAAACCAGCAGGTAGAGCAGGCCGAGCTGGGGCATCGACCGCGCAATCGTCCCGAGGAAAATGCCGATCGCGGTAGCAAAAAACAGGTACACCGCCGCGCCGATCAGGAACAGCGGTATCGATCCCGCAATCGGAACGGCGAGCAATCCGTGGACGACGAGGCGTAGCGAAAGGCCGACTGCCACGACAATAACGAGGCCATTCGCCCAGATTTTTGACATCGCGATCTCGAACGGGGTCAGGGGCATGACCAGAAGATGATCCATTGTCCCGTGCTCCCGTTCGCGAACAACGGCCGCCCCTGCCAGAATGATCGCAAGCATCGTGATGCTGTTGATGATCCCCATCACACTGGTGAACCATGCGGTTGTGACGTTTGGGTTGAAGGCGATACGCACGACCAGGTTGACCTGCGACGGCGGATTGGCCTCGCGCCGCCAGAGAAAATCGTTGATCTCGGTCATGATGATCTGCTGCGCGTATTCGGCCCCGAGCCCCGCCTGCACCATCGCGGTGGCATCGACGTCCAGCTGGATTGTAGGCCGGCGCCCCCCCAGAACATCGCGCTGAAAGCTGGGTGGGACATCGATCACGAAGGTGTACCGTCCGCTATTCATCGAGGGGACGATGTCGCGCTCGGCAATCGGTTCGGGTGTTTGGAAAAATGGAGGCAGAAAAGCGTGTGCGATGCGACGCGACAGCTCCGAATTGTCCTCGTCGACAATCGCGACCGACGCATTGCGCACCTCCTGCGAACTGCTTTGCGCCTGCGCGATAATGGCGACCGAGAACGCATAGATCACCAGCCCCAGCAGCACGAAATCCTTGAGGAAGCTGCGCAGCTCCTTGGTGCCTAGCCAAAAGATATTTGCGAGCGCCCGCATTGAGTGGTCTTGGCCTAGCGTTCCTGATTGCGAAGCAGCAGAAGGCTCAGAAGCGTCAGGGCCGGGATAAAAAGCGCGAGTGCCGCCAGGTTTGGGGCGAGATCGAAAAACCCGAAGCCTTTTGTGAAGGCACCAACACTGACCGGCAAGAAATAGGTCATCGGAAACAGCCGGCCCATGATCTGAGCCATTCCCGAGAGCGAGGAAACCGGGACCATCATGCCGGCAAACATCGTTGCCGGCAGCACGGTCAGAATGGCCGTGCCAAAGAGTGCCGCGATCTGAGTGCAGGCAAACGCTGAGATCAGCATGCCATAAGCGGTGGTCGCGGCGACGTAGATCAGCGTTCCGAGCAGCAATGTCAAAAAGCTTCCCTTGAGCGGCACTTTGAAGACGAGCAGCGCCATCACACACATCAGTGCGAAGTTGACCATCGCCACCGCGACATAGGGCAGTTGCTTGCCGACGAGGAATTCGAGGCGCGTGACCGGGGTAACGTAGAGGTTGGTAATCGAGCCCAGTTCTTTTTCGCGCACGATGGCGAGCGCCATCAAAATCGCTGGAAAGAGCGCTAGTTCCAGCGCCATTGTCGACGGCACCATCGCATAGACGCTGTCAAAATCCTGATTGTACTTGAACCTGACCGCGACATCGGCAGGCGGCGTGGGCGTCCCCCGTGTCGTTTTCACCGCCGGATCGGCGAGATACAATTGATGCATGCCCTGCAGATAGCCGCGGATCGTCTGGGCCACGAAGGGCCGGGCACCATCCACCCAGGCGGCCACCGATACCGGGCGCCCGCGCGCGATGGCGCGCCCAAAACCGGGCGGGATTTCGATGCCGGCACTGATATGCCCGTTCTCGAGCCGCTGCTCGAGATCGGCATAGTCGGTGAGGATCGGTTTTTCGAGGAAGTAAGGCGAGCCGCGCATTTCTTCGAGATAGGCGCGGCTCTCATGGCTCTGATCGCGGTCGAGGACGGCAAAGGAGAGATTGTTGACGTCGGTCGAGATTCCGAAGCCGAAAACCAGCATCAGAAAGGTCGTACCGAACACCGCGAAGCCGAGCCGGATCGGATCGCGCATGAGTTCCAACGATTCGCGAATCGTGCAGGCGAAAAGACGCTGCGCACTGAACGACCGCTTCACTGCATTGGCCGCAGATCTCCTGGGCGCCTCCAACGCAGCCTCCTCTATTGTGGCGACCGCATGCGCTTTAGAGGCCTCTTCAAGATAGGCAATAAACGCCTCTTCGAGTGTCGCGGCGCCGCTCGCTTTGACCAGGCCAGCGGGAGTATTGGTCGCCAGAACGCGACCCGAATGCATCAGTGAAATGCGGTCGCAGCGCTCGGCTTCGTTGATAAAATGGGTCGAGACAAAGATCGTCACACCCTGATTGCGCGACAGTTCGATCAGCAACTCCCAGAATCGATCGCGCGCTAGCGGGTCGACGCCCGAGGTCGGCTCGTCGAGGATCAGCATTTCGGGCTCGTGGACGACGGCGACTGCAAGCGAGAGCCGCTGGCGGATGCCTAAAGGTAAATCGAGGGCGCGTTGGTCGACATGGTCCGCAAGACCGAAGCGGTCGATCAATTCGGCAATGCGCGCCTTTGCCTTGCGCATCGGCAGGTGAAACAACCGCGCGTGAAGATCGAGGTTCTGCCGAACTGTAAGCTCGGTATAGAGCGAGAAGGACTGTGACATATAGCCGACGCGATTGCGCAACTTCAAATCGCTGACATCGGGCGGACGGCCGAACAGCAGCGCTTCGCCCTCGCTGGCCGGCAATAACCCGGTCAGCATCTTCATCGTCGTCGTCTTACCGCAGCCGTTCGAGCCGACAAAGCCGAAGATCTCGCCGTGTTCGATCGTGAAGCTAACTTGGTCGACAGCGGTGAAATCACCGAACCGGCCGGTCAGGCCGTGCGCTGCGATGACTGGCTCAGTATCGGTGATGCGGCGCGGCGGGATGTTCCGCGCCCGGTGACCCGCGCGCTGTGGTTCCGGCAAGAGCGCAACGAACGTGTCCTCCACGGTTCGCGCTCCGGTTTGCGCCCTGAGCTCCGACGGCGTCCCGGTCGCCAGGATTTTCCCGGCGTTCATTGCGACGAGCCAATCAAACCGCTCGGCCTCTTCCATATAGGCGGTCGCGACGATGACGCTCATGCCTTGGCGGCGCGACCGGATCCGCCCGATCAGCTCCCAGAACTCGCGCCGTGAGAGCGGGTCGACACCGGTCGTCGGCTCGTCGAGGATCAGAAGATCAGGATCGTGGATCAGCGAACAGCAAAGGCCGAGCTTTTGCCGCATCCCGCCCGACAGTTTCTTTGTCGAGCGGTCGGCGAATGGTGCAAGCCCGGTGGCGGCGAGAAGCTCAGCTATGCGATGCACGCGCTCGGAACGGGATCGTCCAAATAGGCGACCGAAAAACTCGATGTTCTCGCGCACGCTGAGATCGGGATAGAGGTTTTTGCCGAGGCCTTGCGGCATGAAGGCGATACTGGAGCAAACGGCTGCACGGTGCGCGGAGTTCGCCATGTCGCCGCCCAGAACCGAAACTCTTCCCGATTGGATCTTCCGGGCACCGGCAATGATGCCCAGAAATGACGACTTGCCAACCCCATCAGGGCCGATGAGCCCGACCGTACAGCCCGCCGGTACTGCGAGCGTGACGGCGTCGAGCGCGGCTATCTTGGCATAAAGATGCGTGACCCCGTCTAGCCGCGCAACCGCACCATCAGCTCCGATCATGGAGGCGCGCTTGCCTGCAGTTTCGACGGCCAGGCGATCGAGGGATCAGTGCGCAGATAGGTCATGCCCGGCAACCCGCTCCTGACGAACTCCGCACGGCCGCGCAGCCGCTCCGGGTCGATCCGCACCCGGATGCGAAACATCAGCTTGTCGCGCTCGTCTTTGGTCTCGACGGTCTTGGGCGTGAACTGCGCCTGGCTGGCAATGAATGCGACGTTGGCCGGGATCACATGGTCGGGGTAGGCGTCGAGCACGATCCTGGCCTCGGAGCCCAGCCTGACCCGCCCGGCATCTGCGGTCGGCAGGTAGACATCCATGTAGACGTACGATGTGTCGAGCATCGTAAAGACCTTGCCGCCCGCCGGAAGGACTTCACCCAAAATTGGCGACCCGATACTGGATGCGCCCCTCCCTGGGCGCGACGAGGGTATTGTCGAGAATGTTGACCCGATAGAGCTCAACGTCGTGTGTCGCTGCGTTGAGTGCATGCTGCGTCTCGGCAACCTTGTGGTTCGCCGCATTTTGTGCGGCAACGGCGGCGTTCATCTGTTGACGCCGCTGATCGGGCAGCTCGACGGTGGCGAAGCCCCTCGGCACGAGGGCACTGGTACGGTCGAGCTCCTGCTGCGCTAGCGTGACCTGGGTCTGCTGTTGCGCGAGGTTCGCTCGCGCTTCGTCGAGCGCACGCTCCGCCTGGCTCACCAGTGCCTCGGATTTCTTCAGGGAAGCTTGGAGATCGCGGGTATCCATCGTCGCGACGACCTGGCCCGCCGTTACCATGTCCCCTTCATCGACAAGAAGCTTCGCGATCCGGCCGGCAAACCTGGTTTCGATATCGATTTCGTCGGATTCGAGGCGGCCATTTCCGGAAGCGAATCCGGGCGGCAGCTGCGATTGATGCTGCTGCCACCACAGCCACCCGATGCCCGCACCTGCGCCGATCATCAGCAACAAAACGAGAAGCGCGACACGCGGTCTCCACCGCCGCTGTGGCCGCGCCGGCGCTCGCTCAACGACGGCCGGGAGACCACCTCGCTGTTCGTGCAGCGGAGGGCTCAGCTCGACGTCTGGATCACGGTTTTGCGTTCTCTGTTCGGACATCAGAATGCTTTTTCACGCACCTCAGGCCCAATCCGTCAAGCGACGACGTTGACGAGATCGGTGTGGCCAAACCCCTTGCGGTAGTCGAGAACAGAAATGATTTCCGGGGTGATCCGGAACAGCACTATCCCCTCCAGCTCGGTCGGCGCGTATGGCGCGATCTGGGGAAACTTCTGAAACATCAATTGCCCTACCTGATCTATCTCCTCAGGATCAGTGACAGCCTCCGCCTTGCCAGCGATCGACAGACCGCGGATCTCAGTCCAACTGGCGTAAGGGAGGTTGACCGTGAGCGATACCTTATCGCTGCGGGCAATGTTCTTAGCTTTCTGAGACTCGGCCGCACAGCCAAAGTAGATAATGAGGCCATCATTAACATAGCTGACCGTTGTCGCCTGTGGGTAGCCGTCCTCACGGATGGTCGCGATCGTCAAATCGTTCGCCTCATTGAGTATCGAGACAATCTCTTGCTTCAGTGCCGCGTCCATGTGCAGCCCTCCAATAACCAAGCTCACGCGATTTTCCAGGTCCCGTCCAGCTGCAGGCAGCTGGTGAAATGATAGTGCTCGGTGTAGACTGGCGTACCGCCTGAGCGCACCAGATATTCGATTTCCTCGCATTGCTGGTTTTGCCGAGCGAGCTTTTTACCGAGCTTGATGAGCCCCGAATTTCCCGAAGCCGGGTTGCTCCACGAAGCAGTGGTTCCTACGGGCTTGCCGTGGATCTGATTGGTCACGGTGCCGCGGATCATGTCGAGGTCTTGCTGGCTGAGGACAATGTGTGTTTCCCATGTCGGGAACAACTGCGCCTGAGCCGAGCCGGCGATTAGGCCGATGACTGGAATAAGCGCTTTGACTGGCAGAGACATGGTCTTCCCTTTCAAAAGACGGCATCGGCGGAAACGTGCAGGAGCTCTGCATTCCACGAGGGCACAAAAACGCAAATTGGCTCCCTCGGCCTTGACCTAGATCAAAAGCGTCAATAGGGCAGCTGACGTTCCTTTGTTGATCTGAATCAAGGCGACCCGCGGGACTGGCCGCACATCATGGCGCCGCAACCGGCAACAGCGCGGGGCGGGTCCTATGCCGAAAGAATCTTACGTCCGCTGGTTCGAGAATCGTCAATGAAGCGCAGGTCCAGCTGATCATCTGCGGCTTCAGGGATCTGGCTCGTCAAGGTCTCGACCCTCGCCGCCAAAGGCCGCGTTGCCTCGTCGCCTCCCGACTGCAGAGGAGCAAGCATCGTTGCCAAATCATCGGCAACCACCCGCAAGCAACGCGCGGACTCTGGGAATTAGGAGGTTTCCAGGACCAAGGAGGCGCGCCCCGGCGACAAAGGTGTCGGGGACGAGCCCGCTAAACCGGCGCCTCCTTTGTCTGGTCCGAAATGGTGCTGGTGATGTTGCGGCGCCTGCGCGTGCAAGGCTGCTTCCTGAAGCAGGCTTAGGCGAAGCTTGATCAAATCGTTGGCGGTCAAGGCATCGCCGATCAGCTACGGCAGCAGGACGGCCCTCTCCCCGAGGCGTTCGACAATCGCGGCTTTCGACGTCACGGCCGACCCCCCTTGTGTAGCGTCCGACGCGTGGTATTAGGGGATCCAGGCGTCAATTTCGTTGACGTAGATCAAATCCGATGTCGCTGCTCGCCGACCGCACTGGTCAGTCTCACCAACCGCGATTCTCGCCGGATCTCTAGTGGCGCTTCGAGTGGCGATCCCAGAGCCGACCGCTATGCATGGCCGATTGGGTTCAGTGCTGCCGAGATTGGCGGGCGTAGAGGCGCTCGACGTCGCTTCGACGACATAGTTCGGTCCCGGATCCGAGGAGTGCGGCGGCGCCGGCGGCCATGCCGTAGCGGACGGCTTCGCCCAATTCGAGGCCTCGACAAAGGCTGACCATAATGCCTGCTAGCGTGCTGTCGCCAGCGCCGACCGAACCGCTCGCCTCAACCGGGATCGCCGCGAAACGCTCGGCTCTGCCAGCGGTCACGAGCAGGGCGCCTTGGTCACCCAAGGAAACGACAATGACCTCGCTGCGGCCTTGCTCAATGATTTCTCTTGCCGCCTGCTCTTGCTCGCGTTCCGTGCGGATCTCGCTTCCGACCAAATCCCCTAGCTCGCGCAGGCTCGGCTTCAACAGATAAATTCCTCGGCCCGCCTGTTTGAGTGCGGCTCCGGAAGTATCGAGGATGAAACGTTTGCCGAGAGACTGGGCGAGCTTAGCAATACGAGCGTAGAAGTCCTCGGGAACACCGAGGGGCAGGCTGCCGCTTGCGACAATGTATGTGGCTTCTGCAGCTGCGAGCGCCAGCTGGTCGAGACAGCGCTCCTGGTCGCTCTCGGAAATCTGCGGCCCCGGCAGAAGAAACCGAAACTGGCGTCCGGTCATGCGCTCCTCGACCGCAAGGCTTTCGCGCGTGAAACCCGAAATTGCGATCGCGTTATGGCGAACCCCCTGCTGCTCCAGTAGATGCCGGATCATTTCGCCTGCCGCTCCCCCCGCCGGGAAGATCGCGACCGCGTCGCCGCCCAGCGCGTGCACGGCGCGCGCGACGTTGATCCCGCCGCCTCCAGGGTCATAGCGCGGCATCGAGCAGCGCAGTTTATGGGTTGGCTCGACGCGATCGGTCGATGTCGCGATGTCGAGCGCCGGGTTGATCGTCAATGTGACGATCGCAGCCATTACTGCCTGCTCCGCAGGGGGGTTACTGCGCCGCGGCCCGGGCGCTTGCGGTAGCCCGCTGCTCGGCCTCGTGAACTGCGGTAAACGTGCGAAACAGGCTTGCGGCATTGACGCTGATCGAGTCGATGCCGAGCCCGGCAAGGAACTGCGCAATCTCCGGATAATTCGCCGGGGCCTCACCGCAGATCCCGACATGACGGTGATTGCGCTTCGCGCCAGTGACCGAAAGCCGCAACATTTCGAGCATGCCCGGATCGCGCTCGTCAAAATCGAAGGCGACGATTTCCGAATCGCGATCCACACCCAGCGTCAACTGCGTCAGATCGTTTGACCCAATCGAAAATCCATCGAATAGCCGTGCAAAGGCGTCGATCTGGATCACGTTATTGGGGATCTCGCACATGACGTAGATCTCGAGCCCGTTATCGCCCTGTTTCAGACCGTGCCGCGCCATCGTCGCAATCACTTGCTCGGCTTCGGCGACACGGCGGCAAAACGGCACCATGACGCACAGGTTTTTCAGGCCCATTTCGTTGCGGACGCGCGCCAACGCCCGGCATTCGAGCGCGAAGCCGTCGGCATAGGCCGGGTGGGAGTAGCGGGACGCACCACGAAACCCCAGCATCGGATTTTGTTCTTTCGGCTCGAACTCGGCGCCGCCGATCAGGTTGGCATATTCATTGGTCTTGAAATCCGACAACCGCACGATGACCGGTCGCGGATAAAATGCAGCGGCTATTGTACCGATCCCCTCCGCGAGCTTCTCGACAAAGAAATCGGCCGGTTGCGCGTAGGTCTGCACCAGGCGGGCAATCGCGGCCTGTGCCTTTTTCGACGTCACCTTTTCCGGATGCACGAGCGCCATCGGATGGACACCGATGTGCTGATTGATAATGAACTCCATTCGCGCGAGTCCGACCCCGTCATTGGGCAGCATCGCCGTGTGATAGGCAACCTCGGGATCCCCGAGATTGACCATGATCTGAGTGCGCGGGCGCGGCAGTGCGTCCAGCGCGATCCGGGTCACCTCGAACGGCAGCTCGCCGCTATACACGTTGCCGACCTCGCCTTCCGCGCAGCTGACGGTCACTGACGTTCCGGTGCCAAGTTTTTCGAGCGCGTCCTCTGCCCCGACGACGGCCGGCAGACCGAGCTCACGGGCGACAATCGCGGCATGACAAGTGCGCCCACCATGGCTGGTAACGATCGCGGCCGCGGTCTTCATGACTGGTTCCCAGTCGGGACTGGTTGCTTCGGCGACCAGGACTTCGCCGGGTTTGAAGGCCGCCAGTTGATGGGCATCGGCGACGATACGGACTTTGCCGGAAGCGATCTTCTCTCCGACCGCGCGGCCGGTCGCGAGCACTGGGCCGGTGCCTTTCAGCGAATGCATCTCGAAAGCATCTGACGCGCGCTGTGAGGCGGCCGTTTCCGGTCGAGCCTGCACGATATAGAGCCTGCCGTCCTCGCCGTCCTTGGCCCATTCGATGTCCATCGGGGACGGCCGTCCAGCCAGCTCGGAATAGTGGTCCTCGATGGCGATCGCATAGTCGGCGAGTTCGAGGACTTCAGCGTCGGTGAGGCAGAATCGTTCTCGCGCCGCTTTGGGAGTTGGCACGTTTCGGGTCGTGGCGCCTTCCCCGCTTGCATAAACGAGCTGCATTTGCTTCCCGCCGAGGGTGCGGCTCAGCACAGCGCGGAAGCCTTGGCGGAAGGTTGGCTTGTGCACGTAGAACTCGTCCGGATCGACCCTGCCCTGGACGATGTTCTCGCCGAGACCCCAGATACCGGTGACGAAGACGACATCGCGGAACCCCGACTCGGTGTCGAGGGTGAAAATCACGCCGCTTGCACCAAGATCGGCACGGACCATCTTCATGACCGCGACCGACAGCGCGACTTTGAAATGGTCGAAGCCGTTGTCGATGCGATAGACGATGGCGCGGTCGGTGAAAATCGAGGCAAAGCACCGCCTGCAGGCCTCGATCACCGCGGTCGCGCCGCGCACGTTTAAAAAGCTCTCGTGCTGCCCGGCAAAGCTCGCATTCGGCAGGTCCTCGGCAGTCGCCGAACTGCGCACTGCGACGGCTAAGCCAGCACCGCACTTGACCTCAAGGGCGCGGTAGGCGTCGGCAATCTCCCGGGTCAATCGGCTATTGCCGGTCGCCTCGTAGACGAGCTTTCGCGCGGCTGCGGCACGCTCGGCGAGCATGGCAATATTGTGGTGATCAAGATCGCTGAGGAGCCTGCGCAATTCCTGCGAAGCGCCGGCGGCGGTGAGCGCGTCACGATAGGCCTCCGCAGTCAGCGCAAAGCCGTCGGGGACCCGACCGCCATCCGCCCGCAGCAGCGCATACAGCTCGCCCAATGAAGCGGTTTTGCCGCCGACCTCCGGAACATCTTTCAATTTGATGTCCTTGAGCCAACGGACATGACGATCTTTCATGGTGCTGCTCCGGGACTTGTGCCGCTTCAGACATAATCTTAGCGGTTAAACGCCAGGCGCATTGACTTAGATCAAGGCGTCGAGGTCGTCGGGAGATGCAGTGTCGGTCCGTGAGCGAAATCGAAGGGGTTAGCCATGACGGTACGAGTTGCTATCAACGGGTTTGGGCGGATCGGGCGGCTGGTCCTGCGCGCCCTACATGAGACCCGGTGCGAGAACGTCGAAATCGTCGCGATCAACGACCTCGGCCCCGTCGCGACCAACGCGCATCTCCTTAAATACGACAGCGTGCATGGACGTTTCCCGGGCGAGATCACCGCCGGCGATACCTGGATCGACATCGGCCGCGGCAAGATCGCGGTCAGCGCCGAACGTGATCCGGCCCAGCTACCCTGGCGCAATCTCGGCATCGATGTGGCACTCGAATGCACGGGAAAGTTCACGAAGCGCGAGACCGCGGCGAAGCACATCGAGGCTGGGGCAAAACGGGTTCTCGTCTCAGCTCCGGCCGATGGCGCGGACCTGACTGTTGTGATGGGGGTCAACCACGATGAGCTGACGCCGGAGCACAAGGTCATTTCAAACGCGTCATGCACGACGAACTGTCTCGCGCCGGTGGCGTATGTGCTGCAGCGTGGCGTCGGCATCGAGCGCGGGTATATGACGACGATCCATGCCTATACCGGCGATCAGAACACGATCGACACATTACACCGTGATCTGCGCCGCGCCCGCGCAGCGGCGCTGTCCATGATCCCGACCTCGACCGGCGCAGCGAAAGCGGTCGGTCTCGTATTGCCGGCGCTCAAAGGAAAGCTTGACGGCACGGCAATCCGGGTACCAACCGCAAACGTGTCCTTGATTGACTTCACCTTCGACGCGGCGCGCGATACCTCTCGCGAGGAGATCAATGGGTTAATGGAAGAAGCAGCAGGGTCGAGCCGGCTGCGCGAGATCCTTGGCATCAACAAGGCGCCGACCGTCTCGGTTGATTTCAACCACGATCCGCACAGCGCTGTCTTCGATGTGACGCAGACGCAGATCCTCGACAAACGGTTCGTCCGCGTTCTCGCCTGGTACGACAATGAATGGGGCTTCTCAATGCGCATACGTGAAGTGGCGGCGTATTTGGGCCGGCTTGGCTAAACCTGTTGATCCACCGGCTGCGAGACCCGAAGCGAAAGTAAGAGCCCCATGACCAAATTTCGAACTGTGGACGACATCGACGTACGCGGCAAGCGAGTGCTGCTGCGTGCCGATCTGAACGTGCCGATGAAGAACGGCACTGTCACCGATACGACCCGAATTGAGCGACTCGCGCCGACCATCGAGGCGCTCCTCGATAGGGGCGCGAAGGTCATCGTGATGTCGCATTTTGGCCGGCCGAACGGAGCGAGAGACCTCGCCTTTTCGCTTCGACCCCTGATCGCGCCACTGAGCCGGGCGATTGGCGGTCGAGAAGTCGTCTTTGCTGAGGATTGCATTGGCGACGACGCGAAGCGTGTCGTTTCCGCGCTTCAGCCCGGGCAGGTGGCCCTCCTCGAAAACCTTCGCTTCCACAAGGAGGAAGAAGCGAACTCGCCCGATTTTGCGCGAGCTCTTGCCGAACTCGGCGACATTTACGTCGACGACGCCTTCTCGGCTGCGCACCGCGCCCACGCTTCGATCGACGCGTTGGCGCGGTTGTTGCCGAATGCCGCCGGCAAGCTGATGCAGGCCGAGCTTACGGCGCTGACGGCGGCTCTCGAGACGCCAAGGCGGCCGGTTCTGGCACTGATCGGCGGCGCGAAGATCTCGACCAAGCTCGATTTGTTGCGCTTTCTCGTCGGCAAGGTCGATATCCTCGTCGTCGCCGGCGCAATGGCGAATACATTTCTCTGTGCTGAGGGCCGGGAAATCGGCCGCTCGCTGTGCGAGCGCGACATGGCCGACAGTGCGCGCCAGACTCTGGCTTTGGCGCGCCGGCAGAACTGCCGTGTGGTACTGCCCGAAGATGTGGTTGTCGCTGCCGCACTCGAGCCGGGTAGTGCCCAGTCGAACGGTGGCGACCGAGGCGGTGCCCGGCGATATGATGATTCTCGACGTCGGCTCAAGGACGGTGACGCGCATCGATGCGCTCCTCGAGGAGGCGCGTACCCTGGTCTGGAATGGGCCGCTCGGCGCCTTCGAGACACCGCCCTTCGATCGTGGGACCGTAGCGGTGGCGAGAAAAATCAGCGAGCTGACGCGCGCCGGAAAGCTGCTCAGCGTCGCCGGCGGCGGCGATACCGTCGCGGCTCTGGACGCTGCCGGTGTCACCGATGAGCTCTTCTATGTTTCTACTGCCGGCGGCGCGTTCCTCGAGTGGCTCGAAGGCCGGGAGCTCCCCGGCGTCGCCGCGCTTGTTTCTGGTGAGAACCGATAACCACGCTGAACGAGGTCGGCTACTCTTCTTCAACGGAGGATATTTCGATGTCGAGCGAGCGCGAGAGCAGGCAATTCGGGAGCGGGCCTATTTCATCTGGGTGCGCGAAGGGCGCCGGAAAGGACGCGATATTGCGAACTGGCTAGAGGCCGAAGCAGAGATCAACCAACCTTGTAACGACGTTGGCGGTTTCGTAAGGTCCTGGGCTGATGCCCTCGCAGCCGGTCATCGGATTCAAGATTGCTGATCCGCTCTCGCCGGAACCGACAGCAAAATAATGGAAGTCCGAAGGCACTCCGGGCGCCGCGCGGAGAGACGCAATCGAGCGCCTCCGTCGGCAGAGGAGCGCCGATAACGAAAACGAGGAACAACGACCAATGAATGCACGTGATGTCATGAGTAAGCCCGTTGTAACAGTGCGTCCTGATACGCTAACGCGCGAAATCGCCCGGCTGCTGCTAGACAAGGGTATCAGCGCAGTGCCGGTCGTCGATGATAATGGGACGCCAATAGGAATGGTGAGCGAGGGCGATCTGATCCACCCTAAGCGAGTCGAGCGCGAGGCTCGGCTCCAGTCGTGGTTGGAGGTCTTCGCTGAAGGCGAACCACTCGCCCCCGAGCTTCTTGCCTGGTTGCAGTCTCAGAACAACAGCGCGCGTGCCGTGATGTCGGCGCCTGCGATCACGGTGAGCGAAGATACGGAGCTTCGCGAGATAGCGCGTGTGTTCGTCACCCACCGGATCAAGCGCGTGCCTGTCGTCAGAGATGGCCGAGTCACCGGCATCGTCGCGCGCGGCGACCTGCTGCGCGCCATGGCCTCGAGCAAGGCAAACCTGTGACGCCCGCCATCGGTCCTCAGTCGTGCGAATTTCATACGGGCACTCACTCCGGTTCACCGCATTGAGGGGCATTGTCAACTTAAGCAGCGGTGGTATCCTCCTGCCGTCGGTGGCGCGGCGGTTCGGTGCAGAGAAGTCCTTGGCACGCCTATTGGGCTGCCCCCCTCTCAAGAGAGAGGGGCCAAGAAGGTCGACTCGACCGAGTTAAGTTGACAATGCCGCCAAAGTTATTGTCGCCGATATCCTAGAAAGCGATGCCGAAATGTCGCCGCCGACATCCGGGCCGGCGGCGAGAAGGCCACGGCCGCGAAGATCGACGTCACCAGCGAGACAGAGGAAGGAACCTCGTTCCAGCGTCTATTGGACGACACACGCCGACCGGCATTTAGTCTATTCGCCGGAGAACTACCGAGGTTCCGCCAGTCCTGGTGCGTGTGGCATGCAATACCGTCTTCCGAGTGGTCCTTAGTGACGCAGCACCGCGCGGGTGAGATGTTTCAATTGGTGGCCGGGATACGAAGTTTTGGCGTAGTCCTGGGCCACCTCAATAAAACCTCGCGCGTAAGTCGGCAAATAACGGCGAGCGTCCCAGACTACATGAGACCATGAGCCGAGCGGCCGCGCGCCGTCGAGCATTCCGGCGATTGCAACCCGAGATGCGTCGAGCCTGACAGCAGAGGGAACGATTGCAATGCCGTGGCCGGCCTCAGCGAGTGCAACCAGAGACTGCGGCGACCGGCTCTCTAGACGGACCAGCGGCTCAAAATGCGCCGCCTGACAGGCCTCGTCGAACAGCTCTCGCGTTTGGAACTCGCGCCCGAGCAGGAGCAGCGGGCTTCCCACCAGATCTGTCACTGTCAGCGCCTTTTGACCTGCCAACAAATCCCCTCGCTGCAGGACGGCCAATACGCGGCTCGGGAACAGCGGCTGGCTCTGCAACCCGCCGGTGCGCCATATTCCGACGGCAAGATGCAGTTCCCCTTGCTGTACCCGCGTGACGAGGAAACCTGCCCCGCCTTCCGCGAGCCGCACATCAACTCCGGGGTATCTTTGAACATATCTCGTCAACAGCACCGGCGAAGCTGCCTCGATGAACTGCGGCGTCGCCCCGATGCGGAGCACTCCGGCTTCGCCGCCGCCGAGGGCTCGGGCACGCTCTCCCAACGCTTCGGCATCGGTCAAGAGCCTCCGGGTCCGCTCCAGGATTTCCTCGCCATCCCTTGTGAGGACGATGCGACGCCCGATGCGGTCGAACAGTCGGCAGGCGAACTCGCGTTCCAGATCCTGGATCTGCCTCGTTAACGCCGGTTGCGTGATGTGCAGCCGCTGAGCAGCGTGCGATACGTTGCCGGCGTCGGCCACGGCGACGAAATATCGAAGGTGCCGCAGTTCCATCAGCTTATGCTTCCAAAGCATCAGCTATATACTAAAATACGATTGGAAAACATATACCGTAGGTGTCACCTTGGGCTCAAAACGATCGCGCTGGTCCTCCCTGGCGAACGCGGCCACGGCACGGCAGGCGCGTGGGTCCGAAGCCTCGGGATAGAGGGACTCAATGAACAGCGGGAGGGGCCAATGAAACTCCAAACTATTGCGGTCGCAGCCGTAACGGCCGTGACGATCAGCTCGGCCAATGCTCAGGAAGCGGCGGACGACCACCTCGGGACGGTGCATTTCCCGATCTCGTGCAGTGCGGTGCAAGTCAAATTCGATCGCGCTCTAGCGTTGTTGCACAATTTCTTTTACCCGGAGACCGTGAAAGCCTTCCGGGCGATTACCAATGAGGATCCCAGCTGCGCGATCGCTTATTGGGGACTGGCAATGAGCGAACTACCCAATCCGCTCGTGCCGCCCTTCCCGCCCGCAAACCTCAAAGCGGGGTGGGAAGCGATCCAGCAGGGCAAGGCGGCGAAGACCCAGACGCCTCGCGAGGCCGAATATCTCGCCGCGATCGAGGTCTTCTATACTGATTACGACAAGATCGACCACAAGAACCGTGCTGGGCTTTATGAGCAGGCGATGCAGCACTTGCACGAGCACTATCCGGGTGATTCCGAAGCGGCAATCTTTTATGCACTCGCACTGAACGGTGCGGTCGACTTCAATGACAAGAACTACACGAAGCAGCTCAAAGCCGCTGCGATCCTTAACGAAGAGGCGAAAAAGCAGCCAAACCATCCGGGCATCGCGCACTACCTGATCCACAGCTACGATTTCGCGCCACTAGCCGCGATGTGCGTGTCGACGGCCCAGCTTTATGACAAGATCGCGTCGGCTTCACCGCACGCGCTGCATATGCCGTCGCACATCTATTCGATGCTCGGCATGTGGGAGGATTCGATCCGCTCCAATCTCGCCACGAAAGCCGCGGCGGATGATTATGCGGCGAAGAATTATCCGGATCGGACCCATCCGATCGTGCCCCACCTCTCGGATTTCCTTGCTTACGCATACCTGCAAACGGCAAAGGACCGTGAGACACAGCAGATTGTCGACTCGCTTCCGAACCTAAAACCGTTCCTCGTCCCACAGCTGTCGATTGACACGGCGTTGGCGGCCATTCCGGCGCGCCATGCGCTGGAGCGCGGCCGGTGGGACGAGGCGGCGCAGTTGCCGGTTCACGACAGCAAGTTTCCGGCGGCCCAGTCGATCACCTATTTTGCCCGCGCGCTCGGCGCCGACCGGTCGGGCAATGCGGCGGCCGCCCGGGCCGAGATCGCCCATCTCGACGAGGTCGAAGCAAAACTCGTCGCGGCAAGCGACGATTACTGGGCCGGACAAACCCGCATCCAGAAACAGGCGGCTACGGCATGGGTCATGTTTTCCGAGGGCCAGCGCGATGAGGCGATTGCCGCGATGCGCAAAGCGGCTGATCTCGATGACGCCAGCGAAAAGAACGTGGCGATGGAAAACAAGCTGGTGCCGATGCGCGCCCTCTTCGGCGAACTCTATCTCGCTGCCGGTATGCACAAAAAGGCGCTCGTTGAATTCGAGGCATCAGACAAGGTGATGCCAAACCGCTTCCGGGTTATTGCGGGAGCGGCCGCCGCCGCGCGCGACAGCGGCTCTGTCGAGCAGGCAAAGCGGTACTATCGGGCGCTCACCGTTCTCACGGAGGGCGGCGACGGAGATCGGTCCGAAATTTCTGAGGCGAAGGTGTATCTGGCGCAAAACTAGAATGGCGGCCGGATCTGGGAGACCAGAGGCGATGAGGGTGGCGAAGTGCGAGCCAGCGGGCTACCGTTCGGGCGTTGGTATCATGCTGCTCAGCCGCGGCGGCACTGTCTTCGTCGGCCACCGCATCCGGATGCCGCCGGGTCTGGCGAAGTGGCAGATGCCGCAGGGGGGTATTGATACCGGAGAAACCCCGCGGCAGGCGGCGCTGCGTGAACTGAGGGAGGAGATCGGTACCGGTCGAGCCGATGTCCTCGCCAAAAAGCCGCGGCTGGTTTTATCACGATGTACCGGAGGAGATTGCTCAAGGGATAATGGGCGGGCGTTATCGCGGAAATCGCCAGAAATGGTTTGCGATGCGGTTCACTGGCTCCGACGCCGACGTCAACCTCGCCACCGAGCACGCGGAATTCGACACCTGGAAATGGGTCAAACCCGAGGAGTTGCCCGAGTTGGTCGTGCCCTTCATGCGCAGGCTCTATCTCGACATTCTCGCCGAGTTCCGGGAGTTTTGGTTAGAGCCCGCTGGCTCGTAGGATGAGAATTTCTGCGAATATTTCTGCTCGTTCTTCGGCGCATATTTCTGCTCCTGATCGGGCTTGCCTCTTCGCTCGACGCTGCAGCCGCCGGCGGTGGGGGCTTGGTTAAATTTCCCAACCTCGCGGATTTTGTCCAGCTTACCAGGGCGAGAGCGAGCCAATGAGCACCAGCCGCACAGCGCCGCGCATCATCATCTGCGGCATCCCGGAACTCGGCGAGCACTCCGCCGCCGGGGTGACGCACGTCTTATCGATTCTTGGCCCGAACTCGCCTGACCCGCCCGAGTTCGCCCCCTTCGCGCCGCACCGGCGGCTGATCCTGCGCTTTCATGATGTGATCGAACCGCAGCCCGACCAGATCGCCCCGACCCGCCAGGATGTCGAGCGCCTCTTGGTCTTCGGCCGGGAGGTCAGCGAAACACCGGAGGCTCATCTGCTCGTGCACTGCCGTGCCGGGGTGTCGCGCTCTACCGCGGCGGCGGCGCTGATCCTGATGCAGGCCCATCCCGAAT
>Ga0306925_10001356_pt1 | contig 19927 bp, 16 predicted proteins | sample flu12Cox44000176_FD_203755 | JGI IMG/M metagenome (GOLD analysis project Ga0306925, IMG submission 203755) | Lab enrichment of tropical soil microbial communities from Luquillo Experimental Forest, Puerto Rico - flux8day.12C.oxic.44.000.176 (v2)... | ecosystem: Environmental > Terrestrial >... | reverse complement strand
GCTCACCGCCGGGCACCGCTGGAGAGCGTCCGAGGAGGGGGGCGGGTTTATTCGTCGACGTCGCCTGGCATCCTGGGCGAGGAATTTTGCCTCACCTTCCGCAGCGCTCGAACCAGGTCGGGCAGCTTGGCGAAGGCGTTCACCGCGCGCAGCCATTGCTTATGGTCGAACGCTGGCGAGCCGCTCACCATGCTTCCTGCGGGAATATCACCATGGGTCCCGCTCTGCGCCGTGATGACGACTCCATCGCCGACATTACAATGCCCGGCCACTCCGGCTTGCCCGGCGATGATGACGTTTTTCCCGACGACGGTAGAGCCCGCCAAACCCACCTGGGCACAGAGAAGCGTGTGCGCGCCAACCGCCGAGCCGTGCCCGACCTGCGTGAGGTTGTCGATTTTCACGCCCCGCGCGATGCGCGTCTCGCCCACGCTGGCACGGTCGACACAGGCGTTGGCCTGTATCTCCACCTCACTTTCCACCACCGCCGGGCCGGACTGTGCGATCTTCTCCCAATGGTCCCCGTCGCGCGCGAAACCGAATCCGTCGGAGCCGACAACCGCGCCGTTTTGCAGGATGACATAGTCGCCCAGCCGGCAGTCTTCCCGCACCACGGAGTGGGCATGGGCAAGGAAGTTATTGCCGATCTGCGCTCCCCGATAAATGACCACGTGGGGCAGCAGCACCGCATTGTCGCCAATCACCACCGCTTCGTCGATGACAACGTAAGCGCCGATGTGGGCGTTCGTGCCGACCCGGGCGCTGGGGGCGACGATGGCCGTCGAGTGAATGCCGGGTCGGTAAGACGGGGCCTGGTAGAAGAGGTCGATGGCGCGGGCGAAACTGAGATAAGGATTCTTGCTGCGTAGCAAGGCGCAGGGCGCGGCGGGAAACTCCTCGGAGACGATGATGGCGGAAGCCGCGGTTTTCCTGGCTGCGGCGGCATACTTCGAATTGGCAATGAAGGTGATCTGCCCGCCCGACGCCTCCTCGATTCCCGCTACCGCGGTAATCTCCAGTTCGGGATCGCCGTTTTCCAGGGCTACATTCAGAGCGGTTGCAATTTCGCCAAGCTTCATCGTCGTCCGGGGGGCTGGAATGTCTACAAAATAGTCGAATTCGAACAGCGGCCAATCACAACGTGTGCCCCGCGGCAGGGCAGTGGATCATCCTGACCCTCACGTGAACATTGTCGCCTGTCGGGTGTCATCAGGATGCCGACGCCGGCGCTGCGATTTCCGCTCTCCAATCACCGCTAAAACCGTCATCTCAGCGACCGCGGTTCGAGGTACAAAAATGCGTTGCGTGTTGGAGTTGGTATCGGGCGGGATAATCGAAAACCCGTCGCTGCCGCCCAGGAGCAGGTCGTTGGGCATCATGCCTTCGATGACCTCGTTATCGCGGAAGCGCAGCCGGACCCACAGCCCCTCGGTGCGCGGCCGTGAGGCGAAGGTCTTGCGCCCAAGCGACTCCGAATCACCAAACTCGCGCACAAAATACACACCCTTCAGCTCGCGCAGCTCGATCGACACCACATTCCCTGCGGTATTGAGCACCTCAATTTTGCCGTTGGAAATGAATGCCGCTGACACGTAACCGCTGATCGTGTCGCGGTCCATCTTTCGGACGATGACCTTCTTATGAGTTGTACTCATCTGGGGACGATGGCCCATCCTGCAGTGGCGGCCAAGGTTGATTGTCGCACTTTTGGTGAAAAAGTGCCTGCCATACAGTAGTTTGTAGCCAAATCATAAACGCTGTGTTATTGTCGCTATGCAGTCGTCCCTGTACCTGTTGCCGTAAGTATCGATATTAGAGGACTTTGCGCCGTTTTTCCGGTACCGCAGGACCAAGCAGCCGGTGACTGCCTTCGAAGCCGATAACGAGTCGGGTAGTGATCACGCATCCCCTGCGACATCGGCCAAGGGTAGTCTATCGAACTTAGAGTCATACACTTAGATGCCTGACTACCTCTATAGCATGGAGACCCGGTTAACTCCGGACCAGCAACGTGGTGTAAATCTTATCCAGGAAATTGCGCGGCACGCCGGATTGAACCTCTACCTGACAGGGGGCACAATCCGCGACCTGATTACCGGGTTTCCCATTCGCGACATCGACCTGAGCATCCAGGGAAACCCGCTTAAGTTACAGAAAGAATTGGAGAAAGCTAAGATCTCGGTGGAGGGAACCGAGGAAGAGCTGCGAGCGCTCCACCTGCTTTTGCCGGGAAACGTCAGGGCTGAGTTAAACCAGACCCGGGGAGAGACCTACGACAAGCCCGGCAAGCCCCCCGCCGTGGTTCCGGCAACCATCAATCAGGATTTGCGGCGACGTGATTTCACGGTCAACGCCATGGCGCTGTCGCTAAACCCCGGCTCCCGGGGGTTGCTGCTGGATCCCTTTAACGGAGTGGCCGACATCGAGGCCAAGGTCCTGCGGGTGCTCCATAACTACGCGTTTCTCGAGGATCCCATCCGCCTGATCCGAGCAACCCGATTAAGTGCCCGGTTCCATTGGCCCTTGGAGGAGCGGACGCAGGCACGCTATGACGCCGCCAAGGAAAATAATTACATCGAGTATGTCAGCCGGCCCCAGGTAGGGGCCGAACTGGAACAACTGGCACACGAGGACGACCCGATCCACATCATGCGTGCGCTCGAAAAAGAAGGCTGGTTGAAGATCCTGCACCCCCATCTCAGCGTCGCCAAAGCCGAGGCCGGTGACCTCGGACACGCCATCAAGCTGCGCCAGACGCTGAATGACCTCGGCTATTCTGTGGACAGCGGGCCGATCGCCATGTATTTCCTGACCGGCAAGATGACCGACAAGGACATCGCCGAGATTCAACGCATGATTCCCCGTCGCGATTTTGTCGACAAATGGAAGCACTTGGAACGCGACGCTCAGGAGCTGGCGAAAAAATTGAGCGGCAAGGAAGCTGCCACCAATTCCGGAGCGTGGAAGATTTTAAGCGCCTCCGCCCCGGAGAGGATTCTGTTTCTGAGTCTGACAACGCGACAATCGGCGGTGGACCAGAAGCTTAAGAGCTTCCTGGGTAAGTGGCGGCAGACGCGGGAAAAGCTTCCCTTTCCCGAGATGGCAGAGATGCGGATTACCGCCCAGCTTCCGGAGTATCCCCGGATTCTGGATGAAGCCTTCCTGCTCTTGCTCGACGGTAAGCTGCGGTCGCACAACGAAATTGTCAACTTTCTGAAGCCCTATGAGCCACCCCCGCCGCCACCGCCGCCCGCGCCCAGGCGGGGACGTGGCAAGGCAGTAGCAGCTGTCGCCGCAGCTGCCGGCGCACCAGCCGGAGCCGCCGTTGCGAAGCGTGGCCGGAAGCCAAAGGTTCCAGCGCCGGCACCTGCGGTGGCAGTGCTGCAGCCGCCCCCTGCCCAGGCCGCGAAGGTGAACATGACAACACCTGCTGCCGCCGTGCAGGTGCCGGAAACCAAGTCACCGGCCAAGAAGGTGAAGCAATCACCGTCGCGACCGAAAAAGACTGCGCCGGAGAAGAAATCGGCAGCCAAGAGGAAAAAGGCAACGCCGGGAAAAGCCGCGAACCGCAAGCCCATGGCAAAGAAGGTGGCGGGGAGAAAGCGCTAGTCGCGTGAACTTTGAGCCCTGATCGAAAGGCGTATCGTTCTTGCGGTACGCCTTTTCCTTTTGCAGCTGTGAGCTAGGAACCGCGTTAGCGGTTCAGGAGAATTGTCAGGTGGCCTACAGCGATCTCAGGGAGTGGATTGCCGCCCTGGAAAGAGCCGGCGAATTAAAACGGGTAAGGGCGGAAGTCGATCCCATTCTGGAAATTACCGAAATCACCGATCGCGTGTCGAAATGGGAAGCCCGAGGACAACACGGGGCGGGCGGTCCGGCGCTGTTGTTTGAGAACGTCGCGGGATACCCGGGAGCGAAGGTACTGCTTAACCAGTTCGGGTCGGAGCGGCGGATGAAGCTGGCACTGGAGGTCGATTCGCTGGATGAAATAGCCGCGCGCATCCGGATGTTCATGGAAGTGAAGTCACCCCAGGGCCTGCTGGACAAGATCAAAATGTTGCCCATGCTGGCCGAGCTGGGAGCCTTCTTTCCCCGGGAGGTCGCTACCGGGCCCTGCAAGGAGGTCATCAAGAAGGACGATTTTTCCCTCTTGCAATTTCCCATACTGCAATGCTGGCCGCAAGATGGCGGCCGCTTCATCACCCTGCCTTCGGTGATCACAAGGGATCCGCGAACGGGGAAGCGCAATGTCGGCACCTATCGGCTGCACGTTTACGACGGGCGCACCACGGGAATGCACTGGCAGCGGCAGAAGCAGGGCGCGGAGCATTATCGCGAGCAGATACGGCGGCAAGCGGCCGAAGGCGCGGCCCACCCCTTGACAGCGGCCCTCGACATGATGGCGCGTTCCGGGGGAGGGGCGCGGGTTGCCGAAGGACAGCAGGTTTCCGGGCGCTTGGAGGTAGCGGTGGCGATCGGCACCGATCCGGCGATGATGTTTGCGTCGATTGTGCCCGCACCGCCAGACGTGGAGGAGTTCATCATTGCCGGCTTCTTGCGGCAGAAGCCGGTGGAGCTGGTGAAGTGCGAGAGCGTGAATCTCGAAGTTCCTGCCACGTCCGAGATCGTGCTCGAAGGCTACGTCGAGCTGGACGAGCTGCGGATGGAAGGCCCGTTCGGCGACCATACCGGTTTCTATAGCCTGCAGGACCTGTACCCGGTCTTTCACCTTACCTGCATTACGCACCGCAAGGACCCGATTTACTCGAGGTGGATTGTGGGCAAGCCGCCCATGGAAGACGGGTGGATGGGAAAGGCAGTAGAACGCATCTTCCTGCCCCTGATGCGGCTGTCGATTCCCGAGATCGTCGATGTAAACCTGCCGATTGAAGGAGTCTTCCACAACCTGATGATCGTCTCCATCCGGAAGTCCTATCCCGGGCAGGCACGCAAGGTGATGAATGGAATCTGGGCGCTGGGACAGGCCATGTTCACCAAGTGCATCCTGGTAGTGGATGAGGACGTGAACGTGCAGGACCTGGGCGAGGTCACGTTGAAGGTGCTGAACAACATCGATCCCCAGCGTGACATCCAGTTCACGCTGGGGCCCCTGGATTCGCTCGATCATGCCTCGCGGTTGCCGGATTATGGATCGAAGATGGGCGTGGACGCCACCCGTAAGTGGCCGAGCGAGGGATTCACCCGGGCCTGGCCGGAGGAAATTACGATGGATGCGGAAACCAAAAAGCGGGTGACGAAACGGTGGAAGGAGTTTGGCTTGGAATAAGCCAGCCCATAGCCCCGGGCGTGAGCCTGGAAGCTGTCGCCGGTTCTCAAAGTTAGGAACGGGAGGTGGCAATGCTGAGTCGTCCCGAGCGCAATGAGTACGCCGATGTCTACGCTAGCTACGTCAGCCGGGTGCCCGACGGCGATCTGTTGACCTTTCTGGCTCGCCAGACCGGGGAGTTTGACCCTCTGGCCAATGATCTATCCGACCAGCAAGCGAGCCAGCCGCCTGCACCGGGCAAATGGAGCGTGAAACAGGTGCTCGGACACGTCGCCGATAGCGAACGCATCATGAGCTATCGGGTATTGCGCTTTGCCCGCGGCGACAAGAAGGAGTTGCAAGGCTTCGAGCAGGACGATTATGTCACCGCCGGGAATTCCAACCGCCGTAGCACAGGCGAATTGCTTGCCGAGCTGAAGTCGGTTCGGGGAGCCACCTTGTCGCTGCTCGGGAGCCTGAACAGGGAGGACTCCCTGCGCACCGGCATCGCCAACGGCAAGACGGTGTCGGTGCGTGCGTTGGCATACATCATCGCTGGAGACGCACAGCATCATCTGGAATTGCTGCGGCGGCTGGCGGCGGCACCTTTTCGTCTTCGCCGTAGCCGCCTGAAGTACGATGATTCTCCCCCAGGTCGTTCCTTGTTAGCCGAATTCCGCGCAGCCTTTGGAAAGCGAAACGCCTACTTGCTCCAGGCATGCAAATAAGCCATAACTGCCCGCACCATCTCTTCCTTTGCCTCAGCAAGCGATAGACCCGGTGGGCGTCGTAGCGCCGCGCCATGCGAGAGCGCCTCGATCATCTGGGTCACGACGAAGACGACCGTGTCGAGGTTGCGCCGCTTTCTCAATTCCCCGGCCTTGGCGGAGATCGCAAGCAGGAAGGCGCCGTGCAAACGCACGGCGAAGTCCTGGGTTCCGTCCGCCCGGTGCGGAACTTGGGCGAGCAGCAGATGATAAAGCTCCGGGTCGCTGACATGGATATCGACCATCGCTGTGACCATAGCGCGAACCAGGCCCTCGAGCGATGAAGCTGCGTGCTTGACCAGCGTGCTCTCCACCACGCGGTCAATCTCCTCTATATGGCGCCGGTGCAAGGCGGCGAAGATCGCATGCTTGTCAGGAAAGTACTGATAGATGGAACCGATGCTCACCCCTGCAACCTCGGCAATTCGATTCGTCGTGATGGCGCCGACACCTTCGCGCTTCAGGATCCTGACCACGGCATCGAGTATTGCGTCGACTGTCTGCCGGGCCCGGCGCTGTTGCGGGCGGCGCCGGGATGACCGACTGGGGACGCGGGATGCCATGGGCCAAGCCTAGATGAAATGTGAGCGAATGTCCATTTATGCCTGCATCGCCCTGAATCGATAGCAAATAGCCCGCCCTGTAAAAGCGAGTATCCAGTTGGGCCCGGTTCTTGTAACCTGGGCTGCAGATTGTGAGTAATCCTACATATTCTGAAACCAGGGCTGCTGCGAGGAAATTACCATGAAATATCTCATTACGGGCGCGACAGGGGATATCGGCTCCCGGGTCGTCGACCTCTTATTGCAACAGGGCAACCGGCCGCGAGTTTTCGTGCGCGATGCGGGGAAGGCGCATTCGCGCTTTGATGGCGGTGTCGATGTCTTCACCGGCGACCTTAGCGATCCCCTGGCACTGCGCCTGGCACTGGAAGGAGTCGACGGGGTTTTCCTCGTCAATAGTGGTCCCCAGATCCCCGCGCGGGATGCGATAGCGGCCCACGCTGCCAAGGCAGCGGGTGTGAAGCATCTTGTCAAACTTTCATCGATGGACGCGGAGCAGGACCTCGCAATCGGGTCATGGCATGGGCAGGGGGAAGCAGCTATCCGTGCCAGCCGGATACCGTTTACCTTCGTGCGGCCCACCGGGTTCATGTCGAACCTGCTTGCCTGGGCAACGTCCGTCAAGGCCGAAGGCATGGTTCGAACTTCCACGGGTGACGGAAAAAGAGCGTTCATCCACTCCGACGACATCGCCGCGGTCGCCACCAAGGCATTGCTGACAGGGGGATATGAAGGCCAATCGTTGCCCATCACCGGGCCGGAGGCACTGAGCTTCCGGGAAGTGACAGCCAGAATAGGAGGCGCCATCGGAAAGCATCTCGTGTTCCAACCAATCCCCGATGAGGAAGCTCGCCGACGATATGCGGCTGGCGGTGCTTCGGAAATCGAGACCGAGGCCCACGTAGCGCTGTGGCGCGCCATTCGCGAAGGCCGTCTGGCGACCGTCACTGACGAAGTCGAGCGGGTTCTCGGCCGCAGACCGATCACGTTGAAGCAGTGGTTGATGGATCATGCTGCCGCGTTTCGGGATGAAACTGCGGTTGCCCAGCGAGCTGCTTGCTAAAACCCGGGTTGCCCCTGCGGGATATCATGCGAATCACGGCCGTCGCCGCTTGACTCGCAGACCCGTTTCGACGGTAACGGCCCTCCACCTGCAGCCGCCTTTGGCCTTGGCATACATCCTCACCGCCGCACGCGACGCATACCAGTGCCCCCCGGGGAGGCTGGAGTCTGCCGGGGCGTCGACAGATTGATATACTGTTTTTCCGTATGGGAATCGTCAAAAACATCGCCGCGATCGCCAAGGGGATGAGTGTCACGTTTGGCGAAATGTTCAAGCCCACCGAGGTGGAGAACTATCCCGACGGCCCGGGGCCGAACCGGGGAGCGATGTTCCAGGAGCGGTTTCGCGGCATGCACGTGCTGCAGCGCGACGAGAATGGACTCGAGAAGTGCGTGGCGTGCTTCCTGTGCGCGGCCGCTTGTCCCTCCAACTGTATCTACATCGAGGCCGCCGATAATACAGAAACCAACCGTATAAGCGGCGCTGAGCGCTACGCCAGGGTGTACAACATCGACTACAACCGCTGCATCTTCTGCGGCTACTGCGTGGAGGCCTGCCCGACCGATGCCATCACCCACGGTCACGGCTTCGAGCTGGCCACTTACAACGCGAGCGGCCTGATTTACCGCAAAGAGCAGTTATTGGCCGGCGTTCCAGCGCACGTGGGAGCCAATGCCATTTACAACATCGAGGGCAGCGACAAGCTGATGCCCAGGACAGCGCAGATGACCTCGGGGTCCGACGTTCCGCCGGGAACGTAGATCGCAAAACAAGTTACAGGGCAATTCGAGGCCGCGAGTCAATATTTACGGCCTTTGCAATTCGCGGTGAGAAGACAAGTTGTTCGCCTTGCTCCGCCCCGAGGGGACCATTGCGGTGATCTACCACCGGATTCCTGCTCGAGCCCGGGCAGAGCACCTCGGCGATCCTGGTACATCATCCCGCGGCGAAGTATTTTGTGGCATAGACGCCCTGTTTTGAACGGGCGCGCTGGCGGAAATATCAAACCCCGTCCGCCCTCAGTACCAGCTATAGCCCAGCGTGAACTGCATCCCCACCGGGATGCCCGGATTCTGACGCCCCAAATAGGCATTCGAGAGGTGGTACAAGCGGCCGGCCACATCCACGGAGCGGTGACGCCGGACAAACATATGTACGCCTGCCTCCACTGCGACGGTGAAGTTGGCCTGGTAGGTTTCAGCCGGTGGGAAGTTTTGCGGGCTGAAAAGCATTCCCCCTGCGATTCCCGCGAAGGGCACCATACGGCGGCGATTTCCAGTCAGGTTCCAACGGGGACCGAATGCCTCAAAGCCGCCGGCGTAGTGCGAGCCGAGAACCCAGAAGATCTCAACGGGAACCACATTAAAGTCCCATTCGAAGGTGCCGCGAACCCAGCCCGACCCGTGCTCCCGGGTGAGCACACGACCGATGCGAAGCGCTAGGGCGAGGTTCGTGATGTTGCGATTGGCAGTGATGAAGGCGGGGCTCGAAACCTGTACCACGGTAAAGCCACCCCAGAGCTGGCCGCCATAATTCCAACCGCGATGACGCAGCGGGTCAGACAGAGCGGTGTCGTCCGTCTGGGCCAGCACCGGAGTTGCCATGATGGCAACCAGGAAGTAGACCGCGCCTGCCACCGAGAGCACTTGCGACATTCGCGCGGTCTTGCTTGGCCTTGCCGGGTGGACCGCGTTCAACGATTGAGCTGTGCGATTCTGCATTTAGAACCGCCAAGCCGCTCCCAAGCGAAAGGTGCGTGGTGCCTCGACCGCCAGCGGGACGCGCAATAGAAATGCCGGGCCGGTTAGTGCGGATTCTTGCGTGTTGCTGTTCCAATTCATGAGGTTGAAGACGTCGAGGTAGCCGGAAAGCGAGCCCTTCGACAAGCGAAAGTCGTGGGCGAAACGGAGGTCGATCGTGGCGTTGAGTTGCGTCTGAAATCCCCCGGGGTGACCTGCCGGCGTGGCCCTCACAAAGAAAGGACCCTGGTTGAATCCATTTACGAAAAGCAGCCGCCCGAACGGGGTACCGTCGAAATAAGTGGCGACCGCCGACAGGTAGAAGCCGCGTGGCGCCGCGTAGTAAGCGGTGATCTTGCCCATGTAGCCGCGATCGAAGTAAGTCCTGCCCGGCGACATGACCAGCGTGTTGGGGTCGATCGCCAGCGTGTTCACCACTCCGGTGTCGTTCTGCAGAGGTGAATTACCCGGACTGGTATGCGCCAAGGTCTGTCCGGCGGTGAAGTTGGCGGCAAACTGCCACGAAGGCGTCAGCCGCAGCAGCACCAGGGCTTGAAAGCCCTTGTAACTGGCATGGGGACCGGTGTTCGTCAGCAGCAGGAAATCGTGTCCCAGGCCTGACTGGTTCTCGTTGTAGAGGGTTAGAACCTGATCGTCGGCAGTTCCCGGGATGCCGTCATTGCCGGGATCGGGATACTGGACCGGAGTGTACTGGGAGAAGGGCACTCCGGTATTCTCCAAGGCGATCAGGCGGTGGTCGTCGCGGCGAAAGAAGCGGACATAGGCGGTAATCCGATCGTTGACGTTTTGCTGGGCACCGATGCTGATCTCGTCGGTGAAGGGTCGCGCGAGATTGCTAGCGATGGCCGAGTTGGGTCCACCGCCCACGCGGAGCAGCTGCCCAATTTCCTGGGGCTGGGCAATTCCATCGCCGTTCAAATCGTGCCATGCGTAAACTTGCTCTCCCAGGGCGGCAGCATTCCCGTAATCAAGATAACGGCCCTGCAACAGGTGACCGTAGCGCGACCAGCTGCCTTGGAGGACCATTCCCGGCGGCCACAGCGGCACCACGAAACCTAGGCGGGGCTGTAAGGTGGTCCAACTGATCCGGTTACCGGCGCCATTGGCCTGCCCGGTTGACGTGTCGATGCGCAGGCCCACGGGCAGGCTCAGCCACTTCCAGGGCCGCCACGCATCCTGTACGAACTCGGCAACATTCTGCACGTACTGTTGGGTTTGGGTGGCAGTATTCCAGCGCACCAATTCGCTCCCCGCACCATTCACCAGGACCTGCTGGGCACTGGCCATCGCGTACCAGCGCTGCACGATGTTGCTCCTCGTCCAGTCGAAACCGATGCTGATGCTGTGACTCCCCAACGGACCGTTCCGTACGAGCTGCAAAATGCTTTGGGCCTCGTAGCGGGTGCGCAATCCCGAGATCGCCAAGGGAGCCGGGCCGGTGAAGATCATGAGCGGCAAATCCACGGTGCTTACGCCTTGCACGCCATTTTGCAGGCGGGAAGAAACAATCGCATTAACCGCGCCGAAGCTTGCGCCGAGGAGCGTGGTCGAATTCAGTGTGCGCTTCCATAGCGCCTGGAACTGATTGAAGTTGTCATTGCCGCGAGTCGTGGAATCAGGGGAAACCGTGGGCATGGCACCCTGGACGGAATTGAACACGTGCTGCCCGCCGTACAACACATCGAAGCGCTGCAGGCGATCGGACCAGGGAGTGAAATCGAACAGAATGCGATTGACACCGCTGTCGATTGGAGCGGCGAATCCGCCCAGGTCTTGTGAGACCTGCTGGGTGGACACAGAAGCGTAGAAGGGCAATTGTATTTTGGGAAATGGCACCTCGCCTCCCAACTGGATGCTGCCATCGAGCAGCGAGTTCAGTTGTTCAGGTCCGGGAAAATTGAAGTTTCGCAGGCGCGCGTCCATGTTGTTGTTCTGCAGCGCGCTTCCCGAAACATACATCTGGGCAGAACCGTGCAGGGCATTGCCTGGTTCCGCCGATGCCAGCGCGAGGGACTCGCCCGACGCCTGCGATGGAGCGGGCTTTGATGCGGTAATCACCTGGAACCCGGAAAGGGCATCGATGCCGGGATTCATGTCCGGCAGACCGGGTTGATAAGGATCGGTTACGTCGAGGCCATTCAGGCGGAAGTGGTTCTCCGTCCAGGAAGCACCGAAGGCAGAGAAGAGTGCAGGCACGGCGGTCTCGGTGCCGCCAATCTCCATCCGGTTGGTTACGGTTGAGGGTTCCTGGCTTTGCAGCAGCGACCAGATGTTGCGTCCATTGGGGAGTTGCTGGATGCTGAAGTTGGTGAAATTCGTGCCAAACCAGATGTCCTCGTCGGTTATCTGGCTGCGAGGCGGAGATTGTTCGCCGGATGCGGCCAAAAGAACGACGTTTACGGCGAGAGTACTCCCCGGCCGTAGTTCGATACCGATCTGCCTGCTGCGCCAGCCTTCGGCGGAGAACTCGATCTCGTAGGTTCCCCAGGGAAGACCCGGGAACCGGAAGCGCCCCTCGGAATCGGTCAGGGTTTCGCTAACCGCTTGAGGGTTGTTTCTGCGCAGCAGTCGAACCTTTACCGGCCCTAGCGGTTTGCCGGATCCGGAAACCGCACCACGGATGGTACTGGGTTGCAATTGCGCCCAAGCCGACAATGCCGTGGCCATTATCAGGACCGCCGTCCAATATCCGATGCCACGCCGTCGCCGGGTTTGCATCCTGGGGGCGACCCGGGCCCGGCTGCCAGGAAGATGACTGGGTACGTCCCGCCGCAAACACACAAGCGGCACGATCTTGGCGACTGGTCCTATCCGCTGCCGCGACGTACTGCTGATCTGCGGAATGAGAGCCTCGCCCATCATCGTGCATCAAGCATGGTCTGACATTGCGTGGCGCGGACTGCAGGCTTACTGAATCGCGACATGCCCCAGTATGGCGTCGGGGAGGCGCTTGACCCGGCTGGCGGGGTGCGAACCCTGGGCATGCTTGTCTTTGTTTGCTACGTACCTGCCGACCAGGAAGCCCAGGGTCGATCCCACGAACACGTCCGAAGGAAAGTGCTGCCCGCCAGTGACACGCGTGGTCGCGACGGTGGTTGCCGCGCCATACATCAGCAGCTGCACCGGCCATTTTGGGTACTCGTGTGCCACAACCGAAGCCAGGGTCCAGGTGAACGTGGCGTGTCCGGACGGGAACGATCCGCTGCTGAAGTTACCGGCAAAGAACTTCCCCTCGCCATTGCCCATATAGGGTCGTTGCCGGTTGAAGATCAGCTTCATCGCTCCGTAGAGGAGAAAGCTATCGATGGATGCCTCAGCCGCGAGCACGCCGGTACGCTGCGCGTGCTCGTCGTGCGTAAACAGGCCCGTCAGGTAGATGCCTCCGGCGGTTGCTGCTGTGCCATACGTAAAGCCGTTGGAGAGGTTGACGCTCGTCTGATGCCAACTGACAGGAACCTGCCGGGCAACCGATTCATCGTTGGCAATCAACACACCGGTGGAACCTACTACCAGTGCGTCCCACAATAGTGTCCTGTTGCGGAAAGGGGTGCCGGTGCTGAAACCTAATGAGTCTGTCTGAAATGGCGCCTTAATGAGGTGCCATTCGTCCTCGCCTATGGTTTTGACAACGGTTCCCATCGTCTGCCCGAAGGAGCGCGATTGCCCGGGCGGCGTGGAGGACGGGACGTCCGGAATCGGTTGTGCTGCCGGCTGTTGCGATGTCGCAGGAGCAGGAACCTGCTGTCCAACCGCGGCGGCCAGGGCGATGATCATGAAGGTCGCGGTTCGGGTTGTCGTCCGCATGCTGCGGGGCAGCCAGTTCACTGAGCCGGCGCCACAACGCGCTGTCGCCTTTTGATGTTCCATGTCAGCCCCAAACGACAGCATACTTCCCATTAACACCATACACGCTTCTTCCACTCGCCGCCTCCGGGTGCTGACGGATTTCGAATCCGCAGCGCCGCCGATCCGGATGCCGTCGCCCAAGAGGTGGGGCAAGTTGCAAATGGCTTGGATGGCGTCAGCCGATCTCCAGGATCAAGACACTAGGCAACCATCCTCGCAATCAATAGCAAGGATGGTTGCTGCAGCCTCTTTGTGGCGAAGGTCTGCGTAGTAGCCGGCACAGGTACTCAGGGCGCGGTGCGAGAGGACGGGCGGCGAATGAATCTCTGCGATCAAGATAACAACAGCACACGAAGCGCCAGACGGCTGTGATGCAAAATGACAGCCGCGCATTTTTCTTAACCCGAGCCTCGGCGGAGAAGCACTCGAGTAGCGCGACTATTAAGCGGCCCCGGCAACACGTGGCCTTGACTTCCGCAGGTTCACTATGAACACAGCGGCAGCTATTCCCAGGGCAGCGGCGACACGTCTTATGTTTGCCGCGCCCAGGGCGGAGCCTTTCCGCGCCCTTTCAAGGTGCTCGGGGCGGACTCCCACACCGATGATTCTGGCGGTGAGCCGCTGGATGCCGGGTATCTGCACGGCGAGTTTGAACTGCCAGGGAGCCTTTGCCGGACCCGGATTCTGAAAGATCTTTTCCAATCCTTTGTGGGCGAAGACCTGCAACTGCTGTGTCACCACGGTGGGGAGTTCGCGTCGTGCCTGCACCGCGGCAAGCCCGACTACACTGACCCGCCCTCGGCGCAGTGGGCCGGCAAGCAAGCGTGCGGTGGCGACGGCATCCTGGATGGCAAGGTTGATGCCCACACCGCCCGCGGGAGACATTGCATGGGCCGCGTCGCCGATGCATAACAGCCCCGGCCGATACCACTGGCGCAAGCGGTTGATTTGAACCGACAGGAGCTTGATCTGGCTCCAGTCTTGTAGCTCCTCGACGCGATCGCCGAAGTAGGGAGCGATGCGGCGCACCATTTCACGAAACGACTCGATTCCGCTCGCTCTTATCGCCTCGAACGAGCCCTTGCGGATAATGAATCCCCCCTGAAAGTAGTCGCCGCGGTTGATAAGCACCAGGGCCCGCCCATAATTAACGTTGCCAAAGACTTCCTCCGGATCTTCGGGACGCCGGCTGATGCGAAACCACAACACGTCGATGGGAACCCCTTGCTCGATTACCTCGAGTTGCGCCGCCTGCCGGGTGGTGGAGTGACGTCCATCGCAGCCGACGACCAGCTCGGCACGAATCTCGGTTGGACCATTGGCGGTTTGAACCTGCACGCCGTCGATGCGCTCGCCGCTGCGAATCAGATCGACGGCTTCGTGCTGCATGCGGAGTTGAAATTGAGGGAATTTCCGAGCCTGTTGCGCCAGGAAATTGAGAAAGTCCCACTGCGGCATCGAGGCCACAAATTTGCACCGCGTTGGGAGATGCGTAAAATCAGCGGTCTTGAAGGAGAAGCCGCCCAGGACTCCGCCGACTGCGCGCAACCGCTGGTGGGGCAACTTCAGGAATTCCTCGAGCAGCCCGAGTTCGTGCATGGTCTCCAGGGTCGAAGGGTGCACCGTGTCGCCGCGGAAGTCGCGGAAGAAGTCGGCATGCTTTTCCAGTACGGTAACTTCAACGCCGGAGCGGGCGAGGAGGTAGCCAAGCATGATGCCCGCCGGACCTCCACCCACAATGCAGCATGGGGTGTACGTTGTTTCCTCCGCCATCCTTTGACGGTATCACGGCGGAGCCGGCGGCGGGGAGCCTCGAACCAAGAAAAGATCGGGCTGGAAGTGGCGCTTCACTGCCACAGCGCGGAAGAGCCCCCTACCCATTGCAAGTCACGATTGTGGTCGACTCCCATCATCATGCCGCGTCCCATGCGCACCAGCGGCAGAACGGGCGTCAGCACGCCGCCTTCGGGCCAGACGTACATGATGCGGATTTCCATCTGGGTCATGCCGTGCGGGGTGGCGATGACGGGTTCGAAGCGCATGCGCTCCTGAAGAATGTAATTATGGCGGTCGCCGGCGGGAATGGCGTCGATGTCAGCCTCGGTCGGGGCGAACTTGATGCCGGTGCCGGCGAAGGAATACAGCGGTTTCAGAATGTAGTTGTGGTTGTCGCTCGGGATAACCGGGTTCTGGTCGATAAACCAGGTCTTGGGCACACAGCGATGGTCGAGGTAGGGTATGGAAAACTTGCTGATGCGGAAGTACCAGTTGGGATGGCCGGCCCACTCCACGTCCAGTTCTTCGCGCAGATCGAAGGGCAGTGTAATGCCCTTGCGCTCCAGTTCATCGACGATGCAGCGATTGTAAATCCGCTTTACCTCCACGTTACGGCCGTCCTTCGTGTAGTAAAGCTTTTTGCCGCGCTTGAGGAGCGACATCACGTCAACCATTGCAATCCCCAGTTCCTTCTGCGTGATGAGGAAGTCGGGCAATGTTTTTTGGTGCTGGGGATCGATCTCCATCAGGATGACGTTCTCCGGATCGTGGGCGGCCACGATGAGGTCGCGCATGAGCCTGGTGTAGGAAGCATGATCGTAGCCGCCGAGGTATATCCCAAGACCCTTTTGCAAGCCGTAACTGTCAATGTATTGCTGGGCGGATACGGCCTGGTACCCGTAGAGGGAAGGGAAGGCCTGCAACTCGACCAGCATAGGCTCGAGGCTGCCCTTGGGGTTGCGTATCAGGCCGAAGTCGACGGAGACGAACATCGGCCGTGGCGATTCGTTGGCGACGTTATATGCCGGCGGTATGGTCTTGTCAGAGACGCGCAGGTAGCTGGGGCTGCTCAGAAGTTGCATCACCAACTCGCCGCCGTAGCGCGCCATTTGATCGAGCAGCACTTTGGGCACGAAGCAGGGACTCTCCGAAACCCGGAACGTGATCGTCGTGCCGCAGCTCTTCGCCAGCGAGTCCAGGAACGCCTGGTACTTTTGGGGAGTGAAGTTGCAGTTGAACTCCTGGCGCAGCGCGGGGAGCATTGCCTATACCTCGATCAGAAACCGACCTTTTTCCATGATTTGCTGGCCGTCAACCCAGATATCGAACCGGGTGCCGACGACATCGATGTGCGTGCTGGAATACCAGGGTGCGCCAGTGTGGTGTCCGTAGGGATTACCGAAGGCGATGTGGAGCCCGGGGAATTTTTCGTCCTGCAGGATATTGCCGATCACGCGTTTCAGCTCGAGATTCGTGCCGATGGCAAATTCGCCCACCCGGTCGCTGTTCTCGTCGGTATGAGTGTAGGCCCAGAATTCCTGCTGCAGCGCCTTATTGTCGCTTGTGACCTCGGTGATTCGGTTGCCTTTCACGCGGATCGTCAGCGGCTGACCTTCCAGCCCGGGATACTTCTCGCAAAGGTAGTCGCCAACCACACCGTCCACCACGTAGGTGCCGTTCACCTCGCCCGGGGTAGTGAAGATCTCACCGCCGGGAAGATTGCCCCACTTGTCGGGACTGATGATGCCGCTGGTCTTGATCCACCGGTAGTGCGAGCTCAGCTCGGCGGTCAGGTCACTGCCGGCGGGATTCTGGGCGCGAACCTGCCTGGCGCTGGTAACGATGTCGATCATCTTGCGGCTGAGAGCGTCAACGCGATTGTAATCGGCGCGCATGCCCTCGAGCATGATCGTGCGATTGATGTTGACCATGTGCGCGTGCCGCATACGGCGACGATTGACGATGTCGGTCATCTCCATGCGGGACTTGAGCTCGTTCTGCTGGACGCGCACCGCGAAGATGCTTACCTGGCTGGTTTCCATGTCCGCGGCAATTTTGCCGGGCAAGCCGGTCAGCGGACGATCGGCTACCTCCTCCAGCACGAAAGTCTTGAATGGCGAGCCGACCTTCCGCAGCTCGTTGGCGATGCTGGCGGCGATTTCGCAGCAGGCCGTATCGGTAATGACAGTGACTTTCTCGTTAGGCTGGATGCGCAGGCAGGTGTTCACCGCGTTGATGGCGCCCGGCGAAAGCTCGGGATCGAACGCAATGGCGGTCAGGTCAGTCAGCAAGGGTGGGGTCAAAAAACGTCCTTTCTGGTTATTCCCCGAAGCTAGCCTTTAAGCTAACTGCAGGAGCCGCATCGAGAACCCCGACGCGCGTCTCTTCCACGATGTAGTCGACAACTTTCTTCAGGTCGCCGGTCTCGCGGTAAACCTTGAGCTGGCGATCGGCACCGCTGCCCATTTTGAGCATTTCGTGGATATAGTCGATCTCGTCCCGGGAGCCTAGCTCGTCGACCACGTCGTCAATCATGTGCAGATACTCGTGCATCAATTTCTCGATGGGAACTTCTTCCTCTTTGCCGAAGTCGATGAGCTTGCCTTCCAGCCCGTAACGCGAGGCCCGAAACTTGTTTTCGCTGATGAGGGCCCGGCCGTAGATGCGGTAGCTCTTGTTGGAGGCGTGCAGCTTCCACAGCATGGCTGCAGTGGCCTGAATCAAGGCGGCGATGGCAAGCGTCTCATCCAGCCGCATGGGAATATCGCACACCCGCACTTCGAGCGTTTCAAAGAATGGATGGGGACGAATGTCCCACCAGACTTTCTTGCCATTGTCGATGCAGTTGGTCTTGATCAGCAGGTTGATCAGCGTCTCGTAGTCTGCCCAGTTGGCAAATACATCGGGAATGCCGGTGCGGGGAAAACGTTCGAACACCTTGCAGCGATAGGACTTGAAACCCGTCTCCATGCCCAGCCAAAACGGCGAGTTGGTGGAAAGCGCAAGGATGTGCGGTAGGAAATAGCGCATGGAATTCATGATGTGAATCGCCGTGTTGCGGTCCTCGATGCCAACGTGTACGTGCAATCCGAACACCAGGTTGGCCCGGGCGACCAGCTGCATGTCCTCCACCACCTGCCGGTAGCGATCGTCGGGATAAATCTCCTGCACCTTCCAGTCGGCAAAAGGGTGGGTGCTGGCTGCTCCCAGCAAAAGACCGTTGTCGGCAGCCAGGCTGATCATCTCGCGGCGCAGCGCCTTCATGTCTTCGCGAGCTTCCTGGATATCGCGGCAGACCTTGGAGCCCACCTCCACCACCGACTGATGCATTTCCGGCTTCACCCGCTCAGCCACTCTCAGCTTTGCCTTAGGGAGGATCTCCATCTGGATGTGCGAGCGGAGATCGCGGGTTGCCGGGTCGATGGTCTGGTATTCCTCTTCGATTCCGATGCTCAGGCTCGGCCGCTTCATTGGATTACCCCTTGCTTACGCTCTTCGGTGCTTTGATGGCCTGGGCAGCCTTCGAAGCGGTTTCGGTTTCCGGCTGAGCGCTCGAGCCAGCCAAAAAAGCACTCCAGCGGTATTCCGGCGACTGGCCGGTGTGCTCCCTGGCCTTGCGAACCGCCAGCTTGGCGACTTCGTCCACGATCCAGTGGAAATTGTCTTCGCCGACGGAATGAATGTCAGCGTCCGGCGCGGGGTTCATGAAATCGATGGCATAGGGCACACCATTCTCACACGCGAACTCCACAGTATTGAGATCGTAACCCAAAGCGCGGCACAGCGTCAGGGCGTCGCGCTCGATCCGTCGCAGCAGCTTGGGATCAACCGGCGGAGGGTTTCTCACGTAGCGCTCGTGAAACGGCGCCGAGGGATCGTACTGCATGATGTGCACTTTTTCCTGGCCGACCACGTAACAGCGGAAGTACTCCTTGAACTTCACACCTCTCTGCAGGGTCATGCAGAGGTCGCGGCTCTGGTCGTAGGCGTGAAAGAATTCCTCGGGCGAGTTGACTTTGTAGACATCCTTCCAGCCGCCGCCGTTGAAAGGCTTGAGAAACGCCGGAAAGCCTACGTACCCGAAGATACTCTCCCAGGGCAGCGGAAACTGCAGGTTGCGCATGGAGCGATCGGTGGTGCCAACCGGATGCCGCTTGTGAGGCAGCAGAACCGTTCTGGGGATGGCTACCCCCAGCTTCTCCCCCAGGGCAAAGTCAAAAAACTTGTCGTCGGCGCTCCACCAGAAAGGATTGTTGATCACGGTTGCGCCACAAAGAGCAGCGTTCTTTAGGTATGCGCGGTAAAAAGGGATGTCGTGGGAGATGCGGTCGATGATGACCTGGTAAGGAGATGGCTCAGCCATACGGACTTCGCCCACCGAGGCCAGTTCGGCCCGGATGCCGGGCTCGTTCATGAAGTTAATTTTCTCGACCAGCGCGGGCGGAAAAGTAGTCTCCATTCCGAAAATGACGCCGACTTTTTTCACAACTGCTCCTTGGATAAGGACAACGCTTCCGCCGTTTCCGCGGCACAATAGCTGGGGGATCGAATATGCTGATCAACGCTGGGCGCGTTGAGCGGTAGCTGTCATTTTAGGGGATCAGCAGCATTTTTGCTAAGTCCGGCCGCAGAATGCACTCCGTTTCACAGGTAGACCCGCGCCATCGGATGCCACCACGGCCAGTCGTGATAGCTGTGGTCGCCCCACACCTGGAGCTCGTGTCGGATTCCCCGGGAGCGCAGTATGGCAGCAAACTGCTCGTTTTTCTCCCAGCACATGTCCCACTCGCCGGTGGCCAGGACGGTGCGGATGTGGTTGTACTTCCAACCGTCCCTGCAATTGGCGAGGTAGTCGGGGGGATTATTGAAGTAGACGTCATCACTCG
>Ga0306925_10001351_pt1 | contig 19945 bp, 16 predicted proteins | sample flu12Cox44000176_FD_203755 | JGI IMG/M metagenome (GOLD analysis project Ga0306925, IMG submission 203755) | Lab enrichment of tropical soil microbial communities from Luquillo Experimental Forest, Puerto Rico - flux8day.12C.oxic.44.000.176 (v2)... | ecosystem: Environmental > Terrestrial >... | reverse complement strand
ATGATCGCGGTCTGCTGCGCAGTCGCCGACGCCGCGATCGCGCGCGGCAACAGCGAGCGCGGCACGATGCCGGGCAGGATCGAATGGATCGCCGGCATCTCGAATGCGCGCGCGGTGCCGCTGACCAGAATCAGCAGCAGGATCGCCGGGCGATCGAGCCAGCCCGCGAGCGTGCCGAGCGTGAACAAGGCGGCGCAGAGCGCCTTGATCACTTGGCAGGTGCCGGCGACGATGCGGCGGTCGAAATGATCGGCGGTGTGGCCGATCAGAAGCGCAAACAGCACGACCGGAAAGAACTGCATCAGGCCAACGAGGCCAAGATCGAGGGGGTTGTGAGTGAGATCGTAGAGCTGCCAGCCGACCGCCACGGCCTGCATCTGGTAGGCGCCGTTGGTCGAGGTACGGGCGCCCCAGAACAGCACGAACGAGCGATGGCGGAGCAATGACGGCGGCGCGGCCGCAGCGACCGCCGCGGGCGGGGTGACCGAATCCATTGTCCTCCCTTATCGCGTCGGGACGCGACAAGCCAGATGCCGCAGCCGATCTACCCGGCGAGCGCCGCCAGGATGCGGGCCCAGCTGCGGATGCCCTTATGGAAGCATTTCAGGTCGAACTTCTCGTTCGGCGAATGCACCCGGTCGTCGTCGAGCGCAAAGCCGACCATCAAGGTGTCCATGCCGAGCACGGTCTTGAAGTCGGCGACGATGGGGATCGAGCCACCAGCGCCGACGGTGACGGCCTTCGTGCCCCATTCTTCGGCGAGCGCGGTGCGCGCCTTGCCAAGGGAGGGGCTGTCGAAGGCGACCTCGAAGGCCGGCGCGTTCGAGAAGCTGCCGAACTCGACCGAGCAATCGGCAGGCACGCGGGCGCGCACAAAGGCACGGAAGGCCTCGCGGATCTTGTCCGGGTCCTGGGCGCCGACAAGGCGGAACGACACCTTCGCCAAAGCCTTGCCGGGGATCACGGTCTTCGCCCCCTCCCCGGTATAGCCGCCGATGATGCCGTTGACCTCGGCCGTCGGCCGCGTTGCGATCTGCTCGAGCAGCAGCCGGCCCTTTTCGCCGGCCGGGATTTTCAGTCCGATCGGGCCTAAGAATTTCTCCGGCGTCAGCCCGAGACCGGCGAGGTCGGCCTTGATGTCGGCCGGCAATTCGTGGACGCCGTCGTAGAAGCCCGGAATGGTTACGGCACCGTCGGCGTTGTGCATCGCCGAAAGAATGTCGGCCAGCACGTGGATCGGATTGCGCGCCGCACCGCCAAACAGGCCGGAGTGCAGGTCGCGGTCCGCACAGGTGAGCCGAATTTCTTCGTAGACGAGCCCGCGCAGCGACGTGGTGATCGAGGGTGTCTCGGCGTCCCACATGCCGGTGTCGCAGACCAGCGCCAGATCGCGGCTCAGCTCCGCGGCATTGTCACGGACGAAGCCGAACAGGTGCTTCGAGCCGCACTCCTCCTCGCCCTCGATCATCATCGTAATGTCGAGCGGCAAGGCGCCGGTGACTGCCTTGAAGGCGCGGCAGGCCTCGACAAAGGTCATGGCCTGGCCTTTGTCGTCGCAGGCGCCGCGGGCGACGATGATCCTGCGGCCGCCGGCAAGCGTCTCGATCCGCGGCTCGAACGGCGGAGTTTGCCACAGATCGAGCGGATCGACCGGCTGCACGTCGTAATGCCCGTAGAACAAGACTCGCGGCGACTTGCCGTTGCCGGCTGCAGCCGCGCCGTTGCTTTTGCCGATCACCACCGGATGGCCCTCGGTCGGCCGCACGCTCACATCGAAGCCAAGCCCCTTTAAGTCGGCGGCCACATGGTCGGCCGCGGCCCGACAATGGGTCGCGTAGGCCGGGTCGGTCGACACCGACTGAATGCGCAACAGCGCGAACAGCCGATTCAGGCTTTCGTCGAGGTCGCGATCGATGCGATCGAGAACCTTCGCTAAAGCTGTGGAAGCCGTCATGAGGTCACCTCATTGGCACTCTTTATCTCTATAGAGCGCGGAGCCTGACATTTCTATCGCCTCTAAGCGTTTCTATCGCCTCTAAGCGTTCGCGCGGAACCAAAAGCGTTGCACGTTTGCAACGCCCGTTGGAGATTTGGGGCAAAGACGCGTGTCAAAGTGTCTGTTTGCTCGACATATACTTGTCACGCCGGGGTCAGACTGCACATTATGCGGCCAACCTGCCGGAAGTGCAGGAACCGGCGAAGGGGGAAAGACGGCCTAATATCGCGTCGTCGTCGTCGGAACGGAGCGTGGGGTGTTGAGCAGGCGGTGGGGACAATCCGGACTTTCTGGTCCGGGAAAGGCGATCCGACAAGACGCTCCCCGTGGGTGGCAGCGCCAACGAGCTGACGTTGCGATCGTGGTTGCGTTGCGCTGAGCGGGAGGCATCGATGGCGTATCCCATAACCGACATTCGAGGGATCGGCCCGGAGACGGCCGAGATCCTCAAGTCGGAAGGGATTCGGACCACAATCGGGCTCCTGCGCGCGGCGAAAACGCCAAAGCAGCGGCTCAAGCTCGCCGAGCTCACCCGGACTAATCCGGAGCGCGTGCTCGGCTGGGTGACCAGCGCCGACCGCATGCGGGTGAAGGGCGTCGGCTGGGAATATTCGGAGCTGCTGCGGGTCGCTGGCGTCAAAACCGTCAACGAGCTGAAATTCCGCAATCCCGAGCACCTGGTCGGCAAGATGCAGGAAGCCAACAAGCGCAGTCTGGTGCGCCTGTTGCCGAAGCAGAGCACCGTGGCGCGGTGGATCGAGAGCGCCCGGAAGCTGCCGACCCTGATCCGGTACTGAGCGCCACCTTTTCCGCCCTGGCAACCGCCCAGTGGCAGCTTGACTTGCCCTGACCGACCGCGCAAAGCGGCGACCGAAGGAGCGAAGTCAGCATGGCGCAGAAGCCGGCTCGCGCAACGCCCAAAGAAGCCGCCATGATCGGCAACCGCGATGCCGCGGCGAAGGCGGGATTTTCGACCGCGTCCAATGTATTGCACGACCTCCTTTACGAAGGCCGGCCGCTGGTCATGGGCGTTGTCAATGTAACGCCGGACTCGTTCTCCGATGGCGGCCGCTTCCTCGATGCCGACGCTGCCATCGCACAAGCACAAAAGCTCGTTGCCGAAGGCGCCGACATCCTCGACATCGGCGCGGAATCGAGTCGGCCTTACGGCGGCCCGGTGGCGGTCTCGCTCGAAGAGGAGCGTGCGCGGCTCGCCCGCGTCCTGCCGGCCGTTGTCGGGCTCGGCGTTCCGGTTTCGATCGACACCATGAAGGCCGCCGTCGCCGCCTGGGCGCTGGAGGCCGGCGCGGTCATCGTCAACGACGTCTGGGGCCTACAGCGCGACCTCGATATGGCGCGCGTCGTTGCCAGCCACGGCGCACCGGTCGTGATCATGCACAATCGCGAGGCCGCCGATCCCGCCATCGACATCATCGCCGCGGTGACGGCGTTCTTTTCCCGTTCGCTGGAGATCGCCCAGGAAGCCGGCATCGAGCGCGAGCGCATCGTGCTCGACCCCGGCATCGGCTTCGGCAAGACCGCCGAACAGAGCATGACTTGCATCGCCCGGCTCGACGCCTTCCGCGACTTCGGGCTGCCGCTCCTGGTCGGCGCCTCGCGTAAGCGCTTCATCAACACGATCGTGCCGTCGGAGGCGACCGAGCGGCTCGGCGGCTCGCTCGCCGCCCATCTCATGGCGATCGAGAACGGCGCCGCCATCATCCGCGCCCATGACGTGGCGCCCACGGTGCAGGCGCTCGCCGTCGCCGCGGCCATCCGGCGGGCGACATGAGCGACGCGGTCTTCGTCACTGGGCTTGCGCTCCACGCCTATCACGGCGTGATGCAGCACGAGGCCAAGGTCGGGCAGACCTTCAAGCTCGACCTCGCGCTCGATATCGACCTCGCCGAAGCGTCACGCAGCGACATGCTCAAGCACACCGTCTCCTACGACACGGTGGTGAAGGCGGCGACCGAGGCGTTCTGCTCGCGGCGCTATCGCCTGGTGGAAGCCGCCGCCGGCGCCGTCGCCGAGGCGGTGCTGACGCGCTTCCCGCAAGTTCAGCGGGTGCGGGTCACCGTGCACAAGCCGCACGCCCCGATCGCCGCGACGTTTGACGATGTCGGCGTCGTCATCGTGCGCGGGCGCGACGCCCGCCGCTGAGATGACTGGTCGACCCGCTGAGGCGTTCATCGCCCTTGGCGGCAATGTCGGCAACGTCCGGGCGGCCTTCGACCGCGCCATCGCGCTCTTGTGCGACGGCACGAGCGTGCGGCTCACCGCGCGGTCGTCCGATTATCGCACCCCGCCCTGGGGCGTCACCGACCAGCCGCCCTTCATCAACGCGGTGATCGCGGTGACGACGACGGCCTCACCCCATGCCTTGCTTGCGCGGGCGCAAGACTGCGAGCGCTCGCTCGGCCGCGACCGCGCTAATGAGCAGCGCTGGGGACCGCGGTCGATCGACCTCGATCTTTTGGCCTACGACGATCTGGCCGTGAACGACGACGCTCTCGCCCTGCCCCATCCGCACCTGTTCGAGCGCGCCTTCGTGCTGGTGCCGCTAGCCGAAATCGCCTCGGATCGCGTCATCGCCGGGGTCCGGGTCCGTGATGCGCTGGCGCGCGTGGACGCGACCGGCATAGAGAAGTTCGCGCCGCGCTAGACGCGGCACGACCCTTGCACCAATCGCACTGGTTGGCCCGCACCGGCGGGCATGGCATTTTGCGGCGATGAGCGACGCGCAACACCCCACGGCCGAATTTCCGCCGGCGACAGCCGCGGCTTGGCGCAGTCTGGTCGATGCCGTGCTCAAAGGCGCGCCGTTCGCCAAGCTCGAAAGCCGCACCCATGGTGGCTTGACCATCGAGCCGCTTTATCCGCGCGACGCGGCCGCAATCGTGATCTGCGGCCGCGCGCCGGGCGCGCCGTGGACCGTCCTGCAGCGCGTCGATCATCCCGATCCGGCGGCCGCCAACGCGCAGGCGCTCGAGGATCTGCAAAACGGCGCCACCGGGCTGGTGCTGGTCTTCGCCGGCTCGGTCAGCGCCAACGGCTTTGGCCTCGATCCGTCGGCGGAAACGCTCAAACGCGCACTCGACGGCGTGCAGCTCGATGCCGGCATCGCCATCGATCTCAACCTGTCGCCGGCAACGCGCCATGCCGCGCGCGAATTCGCGTCGCTGGCGAAGAGCCGCAGCCTCGATCCGGCCGAGGTCGACCTGCGCGCCAGCATTAACCCGGTCGGTGGCTTTGCCGCGTCGGGCCACGGCGCCAAATCGTGGAAGGACCTGGCGAACGATTTCTCCGCCATCGTCGGCGCGCTTGCGGGCGAAGGCTTTCGCGGGCCGTTCGCCGTTGCCGACGGCCGCATCGTCCACAATGCGGGCGGCTCGGAAGCCCAGGAGCTGGCGTTCGCGCTCGCAAGCGCCGTCGCTTATCTGCGCGCGCTCGAAGCGAACGGCATGAGCCTTTCCGCCGCGCGCGATGCCATCTATTTCCGTCTGTCCGCCGACACCGAGCAGTTTCTCACCATGGCGAAGTTCCGCGCGGCGCGAAGGCTTTGGGCACGGATCGAGCAAGCGTGCGGGCTTGCGCCGAAGCCGGCGCTGGTGACGGCGGAAACCGCCTGGCGCACGATGTCCAAGCGCGACCCTTACGTGAACATGCTGCGCAACACGATCGCGGTTACCGCGGCGGGCCTCGGCGGCGCCGACGCCATCACCGTGCTGCCGCACACGGTGCCGATTGGATTGCCCGACGCGTTCGCCCGCCGCATCGCGCGCAATACCCAGCTCGTGCTTATCGAAGAGTCGAGCCTCGCTCGCGTCGCCGATCCGGCCGCGGGCTCCGGCGCGCTGGAAGCCATCACGGAGCAAATGTGTCACGCGGCGTGGTCGGCATTCCAGGAGATCGAAGGCGCGGGCGGCATATGGGCGGCGCTGGAGCGCGGCCTAGTCCAGGAAAAAATTGCCGCCGTGCGCGCCGAGCGCGAGAAGGCGATCTCCCGGCGCACCGATATTCTCACCGGCACCAACGACTATCCGAACCTTAACGAGACGGCGCCGGCAGTCCTCGACGTTGCGCAGGTCGAGCCGCCGCAGGAAAGCGCGGCCACAATCACGGCCGTAGCGCTGCCGCGTATCCGCCTCGCCGAGCCGTTCGAAGCGCTGCGCGACGCGTCGGACCAAATTCTCGCGCGAACCGGCGCGCGGCCAAAAGTCTTCCTGGCGACGCTGGGCAAGCTTGCCGACTACGGCGCTCGCGAAAACTTCGCCAGGAATTTTTTCGAGGCCGGCGGCATAGAGGCGGTTGGCGGCGAATGCGCCGCCGCCGACCTCGCCGCCGCCTTCAAAGCCTCGGGCGCGGCGATTGCCTGCCTGTGCGGCTCGGACCGCGCCTACGACAGCGAGGGTGAAACCGCCGCGGCCGCGCTCAAATCAGCCGGCGCGCGGCACATTTATCTCGCCAGCCGGCCGGGCGCGCGCGAGGTAGCGTTGCGGGCCGCCGGGATGCAATCGTTTGTTTACGCCGGCAGCGATGCCCTAGCGACACTGCGCGCGGCCTACGATATCTTGAGGTGAGAACGGGTGACTCGATGAGCCAAATCCCGGATTTCATCAAGGTCGACTTCGCCGACGTCGCCAGGCGCGGCGCCGCACCGGCCGATCCGTGGCTCACGCCCGAAGGCATTGCGGTGAGGAGCGCCTATGACGGCGGCGATCTCGCCGGCATCGACGCGATCGACGGTTATCCGGGCATCGCGCCGTTCTTGCGCGGCCCCTACCCGACCATGTACGTCACCCAGCCGTGGACCATCCGGCAATATGCCGGCTTCTCCACGGCGGAGGATTCCAACGCCTTCTACCGGCGCAATCTCGCCGCCGGGCAGAAGGGCCTCTCGATCGCCTTCGATCTCGCCACCCACCGCGGCTACGACTCCGACCATCCGCGCGTCTCCGGCGACGTCGGCATGGCGGGCGTGGCAATAGACTCGATCTACGACATGCGCACCCTGTTCGCCGGGATCCCGCTCGACCAGATGTCGGTGTCGATGACCATGAACGGCGCAGTGCTGCCGGTGCTGGCGCTCTATATCGTCGCTGCCGAGGAGCAAGGCGTGGCGCCGGAGAAACTCGCCGGCACCATCCAGAACGATATCCTCAAAGAATTCATGGTGCGCAACACCTACATCTATCCGCCGAAGCCGTCGCTGCGCATCATCTCCGATATCTTCTCCTACACCTCGGCGCATATGCCGAAGTTCAATTCGATTTCCATTTCCGGCTATCACATGCAGGAAGCCGGCGCGACCGCCGATCTCGAACTCGCATACACCTTGGCAGACGGCGTCGAATATGTCCGCGCCGGGCTTGCCGCCAATCTTCCGATCGACCGCTTCGCGCCGCGGCTGTCGTTCTTCTTCGGCATCGGCATGAACTATTTCATGGAGGTGGCGAAGCTGCGCGCGGCGCGCCTCCTCTGGGCCAAGCTGATGCAGCCGTTTGCGCCGAAGGACGCGCGCTCGCTGTCCCTGCGCACCCATTGCCAGACCTCGGGCTGGTCGCTAGCGGCGCAGGACGTGTTCAACAACGTGGCGCGCACGGCGATCGAGGCCATGGCGGCGACGCAAGGCGCGACCCAGTCGCTGCACACCAACGCGCTTGACGAGGCGCTGGCGCTGCCGACGGACTTTTCCGCCCGCATCGCCCGCAACACCCAGATCGTGCTGGCGCGGGAGTGCGGCACGACGCGCGTGATCGACCCGTGGGGCGGCTCGTTCTACGTCGAGCGCCTCACCCACGATCTCGCCGAACGGACCCATCACCACATCCGCGAAGTCGAAGAGCTCGGCGGCATGACGCGGGCGATCGAGGCTGGACTGCCGAAGCTTCGTATCGAGGAAGCCGCAGCGCGGACGCAGGCACGCATCGATGCCGGCGTGCAGTCCGTCATCGGAGTCAACAAGTACCGGCCGCAGAACGAGGCGCCGATCGACGTGCTCAAGGTCGACAACGGCGCGGTGCGTCAGCTCCAGCTCGACAAGCTCTCGCGGCTCAAGCGCGAACGCGATCCGAAGGCGGTCGCCGAAGCGCTGGCGTCACTGACCCGCGGCGCCGCCGGCGGCAATGCCAATCTCCTGGCGCTCGCCATCGACGCAGCACGCGCCAAGGCGACCGTTGGCGAGATTTCGCTGGCGCTCGAGCAGGTGTTCGGCCGCCATCAAGCGGAGATCAAGGCCATCTCCGGCGTCTACAAGCAGGAGGCCGGCATGTCGGATGCCGTCGCACGGCTGCAAAAGCTCGTCGGCCAATTCGAGGACGATGAAGGCCGCCGCCCGCGCATCCTGGTCGCCAAGATCGGCCAGGACGGCCACGACCGCGGCCAGAAGGTGATCGCTACCGCGTTTGCCGATCTCGGCTTCGACGTCGACATCGGCGCGCTGTTCGCGACGCCGGCCGAAGCTGCGCGGCAGGCGGTCGAGAACGACGTCCACATCCTCGGCGTCTCCTCGCTCGCCGCGGCGCATCTGACGCTCGTGCCGGAGCTGAAAGCCGAGCTCGCCAAACAAGGCCGCGGTGACATTATGATCGTCGTCGGCGGCGTGGTGCCGCCGCAGGATTACGAGGCGTTGAAAAAAGCCGGCGCCGAAGCAATCTTCCCGCCCGGCACCGTCATTGCCGAAGCCGCCGAGGCGCTGTTACAGACGCTCAACAAGCGGCTCGGCCACGCGAAGGCGGCGGCAGAATAAACTTCCCTCCCCCGCTACCGCGAGGGAGGGTAAAGTGCATCTATCCCGCGACAGTCCCCCAAACCTTCGCCAACTGCTCCGCGCCGCGCAGCGAGACGGCGAAGATCGTGTAGGTCGGGTTGGAGGCGCCTTCGGTTGGGAAGATGCAGGGGCCCGCCATCCAGAGATTCGGCACTTCGTGGGTCTGGCCGAAGCTGTTAGTCACGGAGTTCGACGCATCCTTGCCCATGATGGCGCCGCCATGCAGGTGGCTGGTCGGCACCACCGGGCCTTTGCCGGGCCACACGTCCTTGGCGGCCGTGGCCTTGGCGACCTTCATGCCCTGGTCGAAGTTGGCGTTCCACAGCGCGATGGCGTCGTCGTCGAACGAGTGAATGAGGCGGGCGAGCGGCAGGCCGAATTCGTCCTTGTCGCTCGCGAGTTCGACGCGGTTTGACGCCTGCGGCAAGTCCTCGCCGAAGATGGTGAAGCGGGTGATGCCGCGCGCAGCGCGCTTCATAAAGGCGGCAAGCTCGGACCCGTAGAGGTCGCCGCGCGCGAGCGCGTAATCGTTGGTCTTCATCGCCGCACCGGTGACGATGAAGGACGAGCCGAACGCGCCGGTGTAGCTCGTCTTCGGATAGCGGTCGTAGGACATGAATTGCGCGCCGACTGTGCCCATGTGCGGCGTGATGTCCTCGTCGAACAGCGCCCAGGTGCCGGCGATGTGATGGGTCATCATGAATTTGCCGACCAGCTCGTTGGAATTGGCGAGCCCCTTCGGATGCTTGTCGGTCGCGGAGTTGAGCAGAATGCGCGGGTTCTGCGCCGACCACGCCGCAAGGATGACAACGCTCGCCTCCTGCACCTGGCGCTCTTTCTTTAAGTCGAAATATTCCACGCCAGTGGCGCGCTTGCCGTCCGCGCTAGTGAGCACGCGCGTCACCGTCGACAACGGGCGCACCTCGGCGCCGGCTTTACGCGCCTCGCCGAGATAGCTCACCACCGGATTGGCGAGCGCTCCGATCGGGCAGCCGACATGGCACCAGCCGTCGTAGATGCAGGCGTCGCGTCCCTTGAACGCGGTCGAGTTCATGCCGACGGCGGTCGGCACCAGATGAATGCCGTTGGCTTCGGCGGCCTTGAGCCAAACCTCGCCGTTGGGGAAGGTCTTCATCGGCGGCATTGGATAGGGCGTGCCGGCGGGCCGCCATTTCTCTTCCTGCTTGGCGTCGCCGGAGACGCCGATGTCGGCAGCGACCTTGTCGTAGAATGGCGCCACATCTTCATAGGCGATCGGCCAATCCTGGCCGCGATTATGCTCGCTCTTCATCTTGAAGTCGGTCGGCAGGTAGCGCGGGAAATTGGCGAAGTAGTGCAGCGCCGCGCCGCCGACGCCCCAGCCGGCCTGCGAGGTGTAGCCGAACGGATGCTTGCCTTCGAGCAGCACCGGCGCGCCGGCCGGCTTGATGCGGCGGCCCCAAATATCCGAGCTGATCAGATCGGTGAGTTGCCAGTCCGGACCGTTGTCGAACACGACGAGCTTCTTACCGGCCTTGGCGAGAACGGACGCGTAGACGGAGCCCGAAGCACCGGCACCGACGATGACGACATCGACTTTCTCGTTTGCCATGACGCCCTCCTCTCACCACTTCTTCGTCGGCGCGATGTGCGGCATGTAGGGCACACCGAGCATGGCGTAGCCGTCCATGGTGTTGTAGACGACGTCGACGGCGTCGCTGCGCAGCACGTTGAAGATGAACGGCCCGGGCGGGCCCTGCCAGCCGTCAATCTTGTTGATGCGCATTTGGCCGATGAAATCGTGCTGCTCGTCGGCGGTGAGCGCTGCGAACTTCTTGCCCTTCGTCTTCTCGGCGGCACCATCGATGGCGCCGAGGGCTGCACGATAGAAATTAGCATAGGGCGGGCGGACGTTGAGGATGCGCACTTGCAGCAGCGCGTCCTCGGCCGAGGCGGAAATCTGCTGATCGACGAAATTGACGATGCCGGCCTCCTTGGCGCCGGGAACGAGCGCTTCGCCGGCCGCCTCCAGGGTGGCCGCCTGCTCGGCGGTCAAGGTCCGCAGCGGCACGTTGGCGGCGCGCGCCTGCCGGGGCGTCAGCATCACCTCGGCGCCGCCGACCGAGAATGCGAGCGTGCCGAGGGCCGCGCCCTTGATGAAGGCGCGCCGTTCGATGTCGTGCATGATTGTCCTCCCGCGATCCGCCCGACGTTATGGCAGCCGGTTGCGGACGCAAAATTCAACGCTCAAATCGCGGCGGGTGCAAGCGGGTCGCGAGCGCCGCGCGGCGGGGAGCGCGCTATTGCGCCTCGGCCTGCTGCGGCTGTGCTTGCTGCGGCTCGGGCGCCGGGGCTGGCGTCACGGCGGCGGCCGGCGTGCCGGTCGGCCGGCGGCGCAGCGGCGGCGGGTGCGGCGCCTGGCCGAGGAAGGCGCGGAACATGGCGTTTACTTTCAGCGCATCGCGGCCGGCATCAATGAGCATATCAACTTGCTCCGGCGGCAGCCGCAGCCGCGTCTCCACGGCGTTGATGGCTGCGGCGCGGTCCGGCGGCAGTTGATCGAACGAGACGCGGCTGACGAAGAAGCGCACGTCCTTGCAATTCCATCCCGGCGCGACGCCGAGCTTGGCGCGGTCGGCGTCGGAGAGATGGCAACGCCAGCCGATCAGGCGATCGCGCCAGTCGCCCATGATGCCGTCGAAGCTCGTATAGCTGCCGATAGCGCCGGAATTGGTCGCGGTATCGGACGCGGCGTTGATGAGATCGACGCCCGACGGCCCGGCGACGGTCTGCGCCCAGGCGCCCGACGGCCCACGGCCGGCGTCGACGACGATGAAGAGGAGCCGCCGCAGCTTCACCGCCTCGCGCGGCGACAGCGGCCCGTAGGGCGCGTTGGTGGCGAGAAGCGAAATGGTGAAGCCGGCAAGGCCGTAATTGTCGACGATGCCGCCGTCGAGCAGCTTGACGTATTTCAGCTCGCCCTGGCGATAGCGCTCGAGCGCATCGGCATAGGAGCGGATCAGCGGCGCGGAGGTGTCGTCGTGGCGGGCGCGCTCGACCCAGGGCGGCAACGCCGCCGGACAGCCGCCAGGATAGTTCTGGATCACTACCGGCGCGAACACCACCGGCACGGCGGCCGACGCCGCGACCGCAAGCGACACCGGATAGTCGGCGAGATTGCTGCACAGTGCGCGGAACGTTACGTCGGCAAAGATGAAGGCGGTGCGATTATAGATGTCGGCGGCGTTGATCCAGACCAAAGGCCTCGCGCCGGTGTTGAGATCCTTGAACGTCGCGCCGTTGAACAAATGAGCATCCAGCCAACGCGGAAATGCCGTGGTGTCGTTGATGCCGCCGTTCAGCCCCTTGGCGAGGTTGAGGAAGGTCATCGCGGTCTGCAGCGACTCCTCGCCGTTCGCGAGCAGGAAGCGCTCCTTGAAGTCGGCCAGCGCCGCGCGCTTTCTCAAGCCGTAATAGGCCGCGAGCACCGAGCCGCCCGAGACGCCGGAGACGAAGTCGAGTTGGTCGAGCAGCGATTGCGAGCGGCCGTCGACCGTGGTGCGGGTCTCGTCAAAGCCTTGGAGGACGCCGTAGGAGAAGGCCGCGGCGCGGGTGCCGCCACCCGAGAACGTCACCGCGACGATGGTGTCGTCGAGGGCCGGCTGCGCATTGGCGTTGACTTCGGCGGCGACCTGCCGCGGCCCGCCGGCAAGCGGAATGTTGATCGGCTCGTTATGGATTTGAGCACAGCCGGTCGTAAGGGCGGCAAACGCAATAATACGCCCCGCGCACAACAGACGCTGGAACCCACACCCAACCATTATCAAAAGGTTATCGGCGCCCCTCTCCAGAGCCGTCAAGAAACACCAAAGCGAAGCGGAAAGTAAGACTTCTTTAAGGTTAATCTCGGAACCCGCCGCGGTGGGGCTTACCGCCGATGGCGATCGCGGTCAGGGCCGAAATTTCGTTCGGAGAACTTGAGAGACGCCCGGCGGTATCGGCGCACACCTTAGTCTCCCTGCCCGCTCAATCACTTAAGCGGACACGGCGACAGAAACGCCGGTATTGCCGAGCGCTCTCACTCAGAATCAGCGGGAAAGCCCCATGGCAGCGCGACATCGCGTGACAGGCCGGTGACGGCCACATTCGTTCCCCGCTTACCAAGCCGGGCAAAACAGTCGGTGGAAGCCTCGCACTGGCCGCCGAAAAATTGTGGTGACAGCGCGTTGCGCACACCCAAACCGCCCTCTTCCACAGCTGTCTCTTTCGGATTCCCTACGAATCTCCGATACTTGCGCATCCCCTCCGGATTCTTCCCCGCAATCCCCATATGTGGTGGGTTCCTTTACCTATTGATACTAACTCTTGACGCGCGCGACCGGCTTGGCCTAGCTTTGAAAAGTTCGGCGCGCGTGTAACGAAGTCCGCCGGGCTCTCCAAAAAGGGTTTGCGGGACAGGCAGCGCGCTGCTTCCGAGCGCGAGGCATAGGCCGCTTTGTCCCTTGGCGGGGCCCGGACGTCGCGAAGGACGATCGGCCAACGTGCCGGGCACAGTTGGGGTGTCGAGCAAATCGACAGGGTGGTTGAGTCCGGCACGGCGGCAAACGGCCGCTCGGGCCGAGGGAAGCCGTCGGCGGCCTATATAAAGCGGAGACTTCCGCGGGACCGCCGATATGAGAAAATGAGACCTGAAAGGGGCAGAGAATGCGGATCGAGCGGCGCTACACCAAAGAGGGACAATCTCCGTACGCGGACATCGCGTTTCGGCTCGCGACGAGTGAGATCCGCAATCCGGACGGCTCGGTGGTATTCCACGCCGACGGCGTCGAAGTGCCCGAGCAATGGTCGCAGGTCGCCTCCGACGTGCTGGCGCAGAAATATTTCCGCAAAGCCGGCGTCCCCGCTTGCCTGAAGAAGGTCGAGGAAGAGACAGTCCCGTCCTGGCTGTGGCGCAGCGTCACCGACGAAGCAGCGCTTGCCGCGCTCCCTGAGAAAGAGCGCTACATCGGCGAGAAATCCTGCAAGCAGGTGTTCGACCGGCTCGCCGGCACCTGGACCTATTGGGGCTGGAAGGGCGGCTACTTCTCCTCGGAAGCCGACGCGCAAACCTTCTTCGACGAGCACCGCTACATGCTGGCGATGCAGCTTGCGGCGCCGAACTCGCCGCAATGGTTCAACACCGGCCTGCACTGGGCCTATGGCATCGACGGTCCGAGCCAGGGCCACTTCTACGTCGACTACGAGACCGGCAAGCTCGTGCCGTCGGCGACGGCTTACGAGCATCCGCAGCCACACGCCTGCTTCATCCAGTCGATCGCCGACGACCTCGTCAACGAGGGCGGCATCATGGATTTGTGGGTGCGTGAGGCGCGGCTGTTCAAATACGGCTCCGGCACCGGCTCGAATTTCTCGAAACTGCGCGGCGAAGGCGAACGGCTGTCCGGCGGCGGCAAGTCGTCGGGCCTGATGAGCTTCTTGAAGATCGGCGACCGCGCCGCCGGCGCCATCAAATCGGGCGGCACCACGCGCCGCGCCGCCAAGATGGTGATTCTGGACGCCGATCATCCCGACATCGAGTCTTTCACCGACTGGAAGGTGATCGAGGAACAGAAGGTGGCGAACCTCGTCACCGGTTCCAAGATCAACCAGAAGCATTTGCGCGCGATCCTGAAGGCGTGCGTGAACTGCGAGGGCTCCGGCGACGACTGCTTCGATCCGGAGAAGAACCCGGTGCTGCGCCGCGAGATCAAGGCTGCGCGAAAGAACCACGTGCCGGACAATTACATCCGCCGGGTCATCCAATTCGCCAAGCAAGGTTATAAGGACATCGAATTCCCGATCTACGACACCGATTGGGATTCGGAAGCGTATCTGACCGTCTCCGGCCAGAACTCCAACAACACGGTGCGCGTCACCGACGAGTTCCTCAAAGCCGTCGAGGCCGACCGCGACTGGGATTTGTTCTGGCGCACCAAGCCGGGAAAAATCTCCAAGACGCTCAAGGCGCGCGACCTGTGGGAGAAGATCGGCTACGCCGCCTGGGCCAGCGCCGATCCGGGCCTGCAATTCCACACCACCATCAATGACTGGCACACCTGCGCCGCGTCGGGTCCGATCATCGCCTCGAATCCGTGCTCGGAATACATGTTCCTCGATGACACCGCATGCAATCTCGCCTCGCTGAACCTGCTCGCGTTCCACGACGAGAAGACCCACGGCTACGACGTCGACGGCTATGAGCACGCGGTCAGACTTTGGACCGTCGTGCTGGAAATCTCGGTGCTGATGGCGCAGTTCCCCTCGCGCGAGATCGCGCAGCGCTCGTACGACTTCCGTACGCTGGGGCTCGGTTACGCCAACGTTGGCGGGCTCTTGATGTCGTCCGGCATCCCCTACGACTCCGAAGCCGGCCGCGCCATCTGCGGCGCGCTGTCGGCGATCATGACCGGCGTGTCCTACGCCACCTCGGCCGAAATGGCCGCCGAGCTCGGGCCCTTCCCGCGTTACGCCGAAAACCGTGACCACATGCTGCGCGTCATCCGCAATCATCGCCGCGCCGCCCACGGCGAGCGTACCGGTTACGAGGCGATGACGACACCGCCGGTGCCGCTCGATCACAAGGCCAATCCGATCGCGGCGCTGGCCGAGCACGCCAAGCGCGCCTGGGATCGCGCGCTCTCGCTCGGCGAAGCCCACGGCTACCGCAATGCGCAGGCGAGCGTGGTGGCGCCGACCGGCACCATCGGGCTGGTGATGGATTGCGACACCACCGGCATCGAGCCCGACTTCGCGCTGGTGAAGTTCAAGAAGCTCGCCGGCGGCGGCTACTTCAAGATCATCAACCGCGCCGTGCCCGAAGCATTGCGCGTGCTCGGCTATTCCGAGGCGCAGATCGCCGAGGTCATCGCCTACGCGGTCGGCCACGGCTCGCTCGGCCAGGCGCCGGCGATCAATCACACCACGCTGAAGAGCAAAGGTTTTACGGACGAGGCGATCGCCAAGATCGAGAAGGCGTTGCCGACAGCCTTCGACATCAAGTTCGCCTTCAACAAGTGGACTTTGGGCGTCGAGTTCCTGCGCGACGAGCTCGGCGTCGAGACCGAGGAATTGGCGGCGCCGAATTTCGACCTGCTCGCCTGGCTCGGCTACACCAAGCGCGAGATCGAGGCCGCCAACGTCCATGTCTGCGGCGCCATGACGGTGGAGGGCGCGCCGCACTTAAAGCCCGAGCATTACGCCGTGTTCGACTGCGCCAATCCGTGCGGCCGCACCGGCAAGCGCTTCCTGTCGGTCGAGAGCCACATCCGGATGCTCGCGGCAGCGCAGCCGTTCATGTCCGGCGCTATCTCGAAGACCATCAACATGCCGAACGACGCGACCGTGCAGGATTGCAAGGACGCCTACATGCTGTCGTGGAAGCTTGGGCTCAAGGCCAACGCGCTGTACCGCGACGGCTCGAAGCTGTCGCAGCCGCTGCAGAGCCAGCTCATCGCCGACGAGGAAGATGACGAGGACGTCATCGAGGCCTTCGTCGAGAAGCCGGCGGCGGCGCGCGCGGCGGCGCTCTCAGAGAAGATTGTCGAGAAGGTGGTCGAGCGCATCGTCGTTATGCGCGAGCGCGAGCGCATGCCCGACAGACGCAAAGGTTATACGCAGAAGGCCGTGGTCGGCGGGCATAAGGTGTATCTGCGCACCGGCGAATACGACGACGGTCGGCTGGGCGAGATCTTCATCGACATGCACAAGGAGGGCGCGGCACTGCGCTCGCTCCTCAACAACTTCGCCATCGCGGTGTCGCTCGGCCTGCAATACGGCGTGCCGCTCGACGAATATGTCGATGCGTTCACCTTCACCCGCTTCGAGCCGTCTGGCCCGGTGCAGGGCAACGACACCATCAAATACGCGACCTCGATCCTCGACTACGTTTTCCGCGAGCTCGCGGTGAGCTACATGGAGCGCTTCGACCTCGCCCATGTCGATCCGTCGGGCGAAGGGTTTGACACGCTCGGCAAGGGCGTCGAGGAAGGCCGCGCGCCCGAGACCCGCTACGTGTCGAAGGGGCTGACGCGCTCGCGCACCGATCGGCTCAAAGTGATGCCGGGCGGCGGCGATGTGTCACCCTCCCCTGCAGGGGGAGGATCGGCCGGCGAAGCCAGCCGAGGTGGGAGCGTCGGCGGCGGCGGCAAAGTCACCGCACTGTCCTCCGTCGGCCCGCGCGCCGAAATCGCCGGCACCGCTGCGCTCAAGGCCGAGCCCGAGAAACGACTCTCGCCCGCCGAACAGCTCGAGGGGGTCAACCGCACCGACACCCGCGTCAACGCCAAGGCCGCGGCCGCCGAAAAACGCGCCGAAGCCCGCGCCAAAGGCTACGAAGGCGAAGCCTGCGGCGAATGCGGGAATTTCACGCTGGTGAGAAATGGCACTTGTTTGAAGTGCGATACTTGCGGCTCGACGACGGGGTGTTCGTGAAGAAAGAAAAATTAAGATTGAGGCATCCAACAAAGGTGAGTGTATCAGAGTGTGTTTGAGAGCGCCCTGATAACGCGAGCGGGGGTAGAACGGCAGGTTGATCTTGGTCTCCTCGCCGAAACGATCTTCTTCTACCGATCTGTTCAGTTAGTCCTAAACGGCTCGTCGGTTTCCGCCCTCGCAAAGCTGGTGCCAGCCGACGACCTAATTTCGTTACTCGCGCGTTCGGAGATAAAGCTAAGTTATGTGCGGCCAAACTTTGGCGTGGTCTCAACGGGCGCGCTTCGCGGGCAAGATTTCGGTGCGTTTACGTTCAGCGGAAGTAAGAGACAGCCAACCCTTGGCGCCCAAATCAATTCATTGAAGGTCCATATCGCTCCTTCCTCTCTGATGCGATCAGAACACTACCGCAAAAGGTTGCTTAAGAAAGCTCGCAAATCTCTCACGCCCGCTGCCGGTCGTTGTCGATCGGCAGCACCTGGCCGCTGATCGATTTCGCAGCGTCGGAGGCGAGGAAGACCGCGAGCGCCGCGATATCCTTCGGATCGATCATCGCCTTGATCGACTGCTCGGCCATGGCCTCGGCGCGCACGTCCGTGACCGACTTGCCGCTGATCTGGGCGCGGCCGGCGAAAACGCGCTCGATGCGGTCGCCCATGACCGCGCCGGGCGCGATGGCATTGGCGCGGATGCCCCATTGGCCGAGCTCGATGGCAAGCGTCTTGGTGAAGCCGATCACGCCCCATTTGGTCGCCGCATAGGGGCTGCGATTCTTGAAGCCGAAGCGGCCGGCGACCGACGACATGTTGATGATGACGCCGGCCTGCGATTGCTTGAGATGCGGGATCGCAAGCCGCGTGACGTCGAACATGGCGGTGAGATTGACCGCGACCACCTTGTCCCAGTCGTCAGGCGGATAATCGACGACCGGTAACGTCATGCCGGAGATGCCGGCATTGTTGATCAGCACGTCGAGCCCACCAAGCTGCCCGACCGCGTCCGGCACCATGGCCTCGATCTCGGCGCGGCGCGCCATGTCGTAGCGCTTCGCGATCAGGCCGCGGATGTCTTTCGCGATCGCCGCGAGCGCTGGCTCGTCGATGTCGCAGACGAACACCCGCGCGCCCGTCGCTGCAAACGCGCGCGCAAACTCACGGCCGATGCCGGCGGCGCCGGCGGTGATCAAGACCCGTTGCGGCATTGTTCCTCCCCCTCCTCGTGCATCTTCGTCCCTGCCCGCTGGAAAGCAAGCGCGACCCAAGCCGCGCGATACCGGCTTCGGCTCGCGCCAGCGTCAGCCCAGCAACAGCTGCAATTGTTCCGCTCGTTGGTATGAGGCGCCCCAACGTTGGAGCGATCGGATTTGTCCATCGGGCCCACGGCGCCTTGCGTCGGGCCACAGGACGTGGCTTAACCGCGGCGCGCCCTTCAAGGAGCAATGAATACATGCTGGAGCTTTCGCGCCGCGACGCGCTCGCCCTATTCACCGCTATGACGGCCGCGGCCATGTCGCGCCCGGCGTACGCACAAGCCGCAGGAAACATCGTAACCATGCCCTCAGGCCTGAAAATCATCGACACCCAGCCCGGCACCGGCGCCTCGCCGAAGACCGGGCAGACCTGCGTGATGCACTATACCGGCTGGCTCTTTGAGAATTCCACCAAGGGCAAGAAATTTGACTCCTCCGTCGACCGCAACGAGCCGTTCGAGTTCAAGATCGGCGTCGGCCAGGTGATCCGCGGCTGGGACGAAGGCGTGGCGACGATGAAGGTCGGCGGCAAGCGCACGCTGATCATTCCGCCGGATCTCGGCTACGGCGCGCGCGGCGCCGGTGGCGTCATTCCGCCGAACGCGACGCTGATCTTCGACGTCGATCTGCTCGCCGTGAAATGAGGAAGAAACAGCGATCACGCCGATTCGCTCGAGCGCGATCCGCGCTAGGACTACGCCATGCAAGACTTCCCCATCGCGCCGCCGATCACGATCAAGGACGAGCCTAAGCCGCGGCGTCTTGTGACGCTCGCCGACGCGCGCGCCTATGTTGACGAGGCGCTGCGGCTCGGCCGGCCGGAGCCGTGGCGTGAAGTGTGGCACCGCCTGCAAGCGGTCGCGACCGAGGAGGACGCCATCGAGGCGTTCGGCGATTTGCGCGAACTGCTGGCCGAGGAAGATCTGCTGCTGCCGACGACCAAATAAACCGCGCCGGCAATCGACCGCGCAATCGCGCTTACAGCGTCATTCGTCCGGCGGCGGCGGAATGCGCAGCTCGTGGAAGCCGCGGCCATGCATGGCATAGACATGCTCCACCAGAATGTGGGTCGCCACCTCGTTCTCGGTGCGGCCGAGTTTTCCGAGGGTGGCGAGCAGAACCAAATAGTTGAAGGCCTCGATCGGCAGCGTGAGGCTCAGGGACCGCGCTTCCGAGCGGTTTTCAGGTCGGGCCATAGGGGGACTCGATACGTTATAACAAGGTTATAATAGCGTTAAAACTCTTGGCAAGCGATCGGAATCGTGCAAGTTTGGCTCCTGGCGAGGGTTTTCGCCCAAACATGCTTAAAGCGGACGGCGGCCTTTCGGCCACCGCGCGCGCGTTGAAAAAGCAGCGAGCCGGCAATGCCTTAGGGCGCAGATGCGGCTCGGTGAACGGCAGCGCTATGGGCGCTGAGCTTCACCGAAATTTGCGCAGCTATGCGTTGACGGCCTCGCGGAGTCGATTGGACGCGGCCCTC
>Ga0306925_10001349_pt1 | contig 19950 bp, 22 predicted proteins | sample flu12Cox44000176_FD_203755 | JGI IMG/M metagenome (GOLD analysis project Ga0306925, IMG submission 203755) | Lab enrichment of tropical soil microbial communities from Luquillo Experimental Forest, Puerto Rico - flux8day.12C.oxic.44.000.176 (v2)... | ecosystem: Environmental > Terrestrial >... | reverse complement strand
TGGCAAAGCGCTGGTGTCCGTCGACCTGAGTGAGATCAGTCACAAGCCGATGTCTGCCCGATCACCGGCCGATCCTCACTCGGTCACCGTGATAGGCGGACCCATCGCTAGATTGTTTTCGGAATCGGGGCTGCTTGTAGCAATTGCGATATTCCCACGAATGATTTGCCAGCTGCGCACATCATCATTGTATTCAAATGGAGTGGTGCGAGCCCCGGTTGCCGGCCGGGCTCTGTCTTCCCCTAAGGGGGCCGCCGGGACTCATGTACCGCTCTCGCGATAATCATCACCGTCCCACCGCACCATCACTCATCCCGAATGTTTAGAATACGCTCCTTGATCCCGAAGTGTTCAGACAAAAGATGTGTAAGGTGATTATTTACAGGAGCTCGCATTTCGTTGGCGGCGATGTCCCATTCCTCGGTGGTTTGCTTGGCCTCTTCATGGGCTTGCGCCTCGCTGCACCCAAGCTCGTGTGCTATGAATGCAACAAGTTCACCAAACCTGGCATCAAGCTGGCAATGCAATTCCTTGAGTTCTAGTTCTAGTTCTTCTTCTTTTGTGAGCGCGCGCAGCAAGTTTTGATGGTAGTTATCCTCGAATGAACCCAAAGGTCGCTCCCGCTTCTTACTTTGAATCAGGCTATCCTTGGTCCCGGCACCTACAGGATGCGCCGGCAGGCGAGTCACCGTCAAGGCTTCGCTTCGCGGAGCGTGAATTCGATCCGTATCAGGCCCCGGCCAGGGTCACGAATGTGCTTGCTCCGCACATTCCGAGTATAGCCAAGCGCTACATAAGGGACGCGGTTCGCGGGTAAGGAAGTAGATGGTCCGCGCGGACTGGCGAAGAACTGCCTGAGCGTGCATGGCAGCGACATTGAGACTAGGATCGACTCATAGGACGAGCAACGCGCCCGCCAGGGATGCGATCATCACCAACCCGCCCTTCTATGAGCGCGACCCGTTGCACTGTGACCATTCCATGAGGAACGGCCAGGCCCAGGTGATCGAATCATCAAGATCCTAACCCGCCTACGCCTTTAGGGTCGCTGGGGAAACCAATCCGAGTAAGCTATCCGAGAGCGACACGCGACGGGCGTGGATGGCCACGAACACGAGCCCCAAAGTCAGCATCCACATGATATCGGCGGCACGCGTAACCAATTGTTAACCATTGCGACTGCATTTTTGACCGCCCTCGGCAGGAAGCGAGAGGTAACACCGATGAGCACCTTGGCAGAGGCCGCAGCCGCATGCGGCATCAAAAAGTCCACGATCCCGCGAGCGATCAAAAGCGGCAAGGTTTCCGCCACCAAGGGCGAGCACGACGAATGGCGCATCGAACCGGTCGAATGTCACCAGCTCTATCCACCCGATTATGTGCTGCGGGAACGCTACGAGCGCATCAAACAGTGGCACCGGTGCGCAGCTCGAGATCCAAATGTAATGTTGCTTGACGATCCGCCATTTGAGCGGTCGGCCTTAGCATAGCGCAATCGTTGGCAAGGGGCGAAAAATTCGTTCCGTAATCTTTGATGGTGCCCATTGCACGTTAGATGTCACCGCACTCCGACGGATTACACCACGCGGGCGCGCCAAAGGGGATTAGGCACTGTTGCCTGAATTGCTAATGCCGGATCTCCAGTTGCAGCACAAGGGATCGCCAACAGGTAGGCGAGTCAAGTAAGCAGACGGATGACAACAGTGCCGAGGAAGCTGCGATGGTGCCTTCACCTTTGATAGAGCTTGGTCGGCAAGCACTTGCTGCCGCGGCGACTAACGTGGCCAACGGTGAACCGCTTGTCCGTTGCCAACTACTGGCATCAGAGTTTTACAAGACGTTGAAGCGCGAGTTGCGGACAACGTCGCAATTGGGGGCCGTCGAACGGGGGACGTTGGTTGCGGTGGCCCATCTTTGCTGCCGTGCCATAACCGCGAACAACGGCCACAACGTGATGCTTGAGGAACTCAAAAGAGCCATTGACCTGTTGAAGGTGGATACTCCGCCGTGCGACCGGCTGGCGCAGCCAAGATCGAAACCTCTACTGCGTGTGATCGAAGGCGGACTTTCGAGAGCAGTCTAGCTTTAGCTGACTTGCGGCGTCTTGTTTTCGCTCTGGTTACTTGGCTTCGGGTGAGCTGCGCAGGAGTCGGTGCACCATCATTGGCTGTGTCTGTACGTGGCCCCACAGCAATGCAGCGCAAGCGTTGCCTTCTTCGGGTCGCCGCTATTCAATGATGCGGCGTATCGGACGGGCTACTCGACTATGGCACGTTACGGCGTTGGTCCCACCGCCGCGGCAGAGCCTTTCCTTGATTATTCAACTATCAAATCACCACACCGTTGCAGTTAACGCCGCCTCATTGCCGATGATGATGTGATGCCATGCCGAATTAGGCCAGTCCTGAGTTAAATTAGCCTCCCGGCTGCCGCCGGTCACCTGCGGCACGCAGGCGTTCCCTGCTGCCGGTCGATGCTGCTTGTTGAGCGCTGGCACGAAGCGACGCGCGAACCGCCGCTACGCCTCACCAGCTTAGACCAGTTCCACAAACTTGTCGATCTATCAGCCGCCGCAACTTCCGGGATTGCCGGTCATCCCCAAGGTTGCGAAGTCCGGAGACAGCGGGTGGCCTCTTCCCCATTGATATCGGGCAGCGTGAGGTCCAGGCACACCACCTGACGGTAACGATTCGGTAACCTTAATAAACTATTTCCGGTCCTATAAGGCCGATTGCAGTTGCCCGTGATGCCAGCGAGGTTGGCGCGTATTGCGCAGAGCCATTGTGAGCAGCCTTAGACGCGGTCAATACGAATGGCTTAGCCAGGTAGGAAGAATGTGCCATGCCGACAAATTTGCGGCCTCGAACTGATGAATCGCGATCATCCCTGGCTCCCACCTATATTCTTGTCGCCTTGAGCCTGATCTTGGCTTTCGTCTCGATCTTAGTTGATATTGAATTGTCGGTCACAACCGATTCGTCAGGCTCTGCTGCTGTTGTTGAACAGGTGAATCGGGCTGGAAAGACTAATCGGTTGCCAGTGTTCCCCGCATTCGGTCAGAATATCCTCAATCCGCCCGCGGGGATATGGATTTCTGATCAAGAGTTGCTGGATGGTTGTGAGGCGGTGGTTAGTCCTCTCGCCGGTTCTACGTTGACGCAGATGGCGGGTCGCTGCCTCTCATAAAATCGCGTTTCGGGCTCTTCTCACTGTTCACTTCCGCGATGATCGGTGCCGTGAGTGTGTCGAAGCTTCTGAAATATTCTATCAATTGACGCGCTCATCGCGCGCAATTAAGTACGCCCAGCACAGCCGCAACAATATGCTTCTCGTCGCGGCGAACCGATGACACCGAGTTGTATCCTGTAGCCTCTGTATATTCGGTTTTGACCTGACCGGCTATTTCGAACCCATCGTCCAAGGCTCGCGCCGTCCCAATTCGGAGCTCCATGCCCGGTGTATCGCCGGTCGCCTGATCTGGTCGCAGTCGGCTACAAGCCTGGGGCCGATGCATTTTCGCTCGCGGGTCCCCCGAGCGCAGATCAATTAGGGTGACGATGAAGGGGTACCGACGGTGGGGGGCCAGCTTCAGAGAATCATTCCTTAAGTCGGGCACCAGATGGCACCGCTTGATCGTTTTTCTCATCGAACTTGGCATCGGGTCTGATTTCTGCGGCTTACCGGTCGCCTGAACATACTCCGGCGTTGGGTGCGGTGCAGCTTGTGGGCGCGGACGTGGTAGAGGAAGGTTGCCGGATAGCGGCCCCGGCCTGAGATGATTCTCTGTAGCTCGTCGCGTGGACGGACCAAATCCTCTTTCCGCTTCGATGCAACAACTGGCAGCGCTTGCGTCGGAATTGTGCGCCTTGCACCAGACCTCAGATGACCCATCGGGTTGCGAGTAAGCAGCAGAAGGCGGGTTCGACAGCCCAACTAGTGCCGCCAAGACAAAAACGATACTCGCCCAACATGTGAGCCGGTCTCGCACAACGACTGGAACCCTGTTGACTCGATGTCAATCATTCAGCGGTCAGTGGTGGGATAATGCTCAACTACAGATTCTTTGTGGCTAAAGTTCCTAAAAGCGCTCTCCAGTTCTGCACGTCATTGACAGCACCGACCCTCGCGCCACGATTGTCGCTAAGAAGATTATCGAACACGCAACACGGTGAGCGCGATCCGATTCGACTGCACGACCTCGTGCTGATTGAGCTGCAGAGCAACCCTGATACGGCGTAACTGTGGCCTTGATATTAACTAGTCGAGCGTCGTGCGAAGCGTTCAGCCCGGTTGCGTCGCGCGGAATTTTGTGTCCTGCGGTTGGCCTCGATTTCGGATATGGACCTCCGCCCCCTGCTTCCTGTGCACATGTGGTTTAGCCCACGAGCATAGCTTCTGCTTTTCGGCCGAGCCGCTCGGCGCATCAGGCAGTGGCAAAGGCGCAGGCCTATATCGCGTCTCTGCGCCTGATCCACTGATCTTAAGACGCGATCACAGGATCAAAGTGCGCGCCGAACTACCAGCCGCGAGCAGCACAGCGAGCGTGGCGATGGGCGCCTAGGTCGCAGCCATCCCGAGCAATGCAGCGAATGCGGACTTCTGGATCAGATGGCGCAACATGCCTTGTTTATAACCGCAAGCGCGGGGAATGAGGTATAACACATCACAAACCAGGGGCCGCAAAGGCGGTAGCGCAAACCGTTTGGTTGACAAATCTGGAACGCTCCTGAGCCGATTATATAGGTGGGAAGATCGTTGGCCACGATTTAGCCGATAAGCCAGCCAAGCATTCACCCTTCATGACTGTCTGATTCTTAGGCCCCGCAGCGTATCGGCGGGGTTTTTTTGGTGCGTGCAATGAGATTTCCGGTTCTCGGCTGGCGATGGGCTATGTCCTGCTGAGTGTGTGGGATGTCATGGGTGCTTCAGACTCGTTCAATGCTCCTTCCGGCGATGGTGATGCAGCGTTACACATTGGCAACGCGGTGGTGTTGTACGTGCGACGAGATTCAGACCCACAGAGGAGCATGCCGTGACTCAGCGGCATGCGTCGCATCGGCTGCGGTCGCGACTTGAAATCGGACGGGCGAAGTCGCTGGTGTACAAAGGCCTGCGTTTGGCCCAGAATGCTAGGGTGAAGGTAGTTTCCAAGCACAGAATGATGGTCAGGCCGAAGAGCTGCATTTGGGAGGAGACCTAACTGGATGATCGATGAGATTGCAGGACGGCCCCGGTGTTGGTCCGTAAACCGGAGCGCCCTTCAGGACGTTTCTAGGCATCCTGAACGTTGGGCAGGCTAGCTTGCAATCCCTAACAGTGGGTCAATCGGCGTCGAAATGTGGCGCACCCGGAGCGTAGGCGCCCCGGCCGGGGGAGCCATGAGCCCGACCAGGGCGCCCTGCGCTCAGAGTGGATGACAATCCGGTGAGCGGCTATTTCCCTCCACCGGCCCCGATCCCCCCGAACACTGATAAGCTTAACGAGCAATTCCTAACGGGTCTCAACTTTTGGTGAAAACGTCGATCCATGGTTAACGTCATTGGCCGTCAGCCGGTGGGTGGACGTGGCCAGGAATCGTGCCCGAAGCTGTGCGAATATCGCTTCCGCGCCTGCCGTTTGCTCTCACTGCCGTCAGGAAGGTGGCATTCATCCCGGCTTGCCCCCCATTCGTGGTGGCAATAGTAGGTGCACCACGAATAACCTGCTGCGCGAACAGTGCCTCATCCCGGCGCTCCTTGTTCTAAACGGTGGATGCGATCTCCTGCGACACGCTAGCAGGCCAAAGCGTTCCGCCGGTTCCTGCAGCGGGGGTTTTTGAGAAGGTGAACGCCGAATGTGCGATGATCTATACTGCTCACGACCTCCGAAAGCTCGCGCTGGCTGCCGCATGAGCGCGGTCATGCCCTCGGTGCAGCCACGGTACGACTAATTAGACAGAGTCCTAGGGAGGCACGGCGCGATGAAGTCCGCCGGCAAGGCACACTAAAGCTAGGGCATGACTGGGGCGCATTGGGGATCGAGGCGCGGGCGGTCAATGCCCTGCGTCCCGAGGCCAATGGCGCATTTGGATTTGTACTGTGATTGATCTTAAGTTTGGTGCATTGGAGGGGAACATGTGGAAAATCATCATCACTGGAACGGCCGCACTCGCAATCGCAAGCACGTCGCTTGCCTATGCGCAACAGGCGGAACGTCTTGAGCGCGGACACCGGCAGCAAAGCACCGAGGATCAGCGTGCATTCGCCGAAGCGCGGCTCGCCGCGCTCAAGGCGGGGCTCATGCTCACGCCGGAGCAGGAAAAGAATTGGCCAGCCTACGAGCAGGCCGCACGCGATTTCGGAAAGCTGCGCATGGAGCGCAGAATTGCGATGCGCAGCGCCCAGTCCGGCACAGATTTGGTCGAGCGCCTGCGCCGGCGCGCCGCCGCCCTCTCCGATACCGGCACAGCATTGAGCAAGCTGGCGGATGCGACAGAGCCGCTTTACAAGAGCCTTGACGATAATCAGAAGCAGCGGTTCGCATCGCTCACCCGCCTCACCGGCCCTGGCCGAGATGAATTCCGTCGCCACCGCCATGAGGGTGACGGGTCTTATCACCGGGACGGCATGCGTCGGATCGAGGGCAATCGCTTCGGCAACGAGCGCTTTGGCGATCAGCGCCTCTAGTCCTCATCCATCCCGCGCCTTTGAGGACTCGCCTCCTTGCCTCTCCTATCGCCCGTGCGCGGTCCGCGGCTACCGATGAATTGGTGATAGAAGCCAAATAAGCGCGGGGCGATGCGAATGGAGTTGATTCTCATAGGCGGAATGCTGCTCACCGGGATCGGTATCCTCGTTGGTCTTTACCTGCCCGTCCTTGCTGCTCGATACACGGCCCCGGAGAAGATTCGCACTTGTGCCATCGCCGGTGCGGTGCTTGTGGCCATCGGAACAGCGCTGGAGATTGTTTCGGTGTGGCCTACTCCAGATGTGGACGCGGAGCAGACGACCAACAATTAGGAAGACCCTTGGCTCGTTGGCCGTGACCTTCAGACGCACGATGCCTCACTGACGCCGTGGTTCATCGGCGCTCATTTGGTCAAGATACGCCGGGATGTGCTCGGCCAGGTCCGCAGCCATGGGGGGGCAAGCCCAAATGTGCGCCGGTTGCCGGACGGAGCGACCAGAGTGAGCAGAAGATGCTCGCCTATGGCTTCATGCGTGAGCTCGAACTGCGCGACCGGTTGAAATACAATTGCCTCGAGCGATCCAGATTGCGTCTTCGCTCCTGAGACCATGCGATCCGTCCAGGACGTGACGGTTTCCTGGAGGCCGAAAAGCTCCTCCCTCGAGATCGGGATGGAGATGACAGTGCCGGTGGCATTCTTGCGACGCAAGACGAAGCCACCTTCGGTCTCATCAAGGCTCAGTCCAAGCGGAATTTCACTCACGACGTTTCCCCATGGGGTTGGTTGTCACCGAATAAGGTAGCGAGGAAAGGCCTGCGCGTGAATGCGGCTCCGCGCGCAACTTCGAATCTTTGTTGAGCGCTGCCAGACACGCCCGCTCATTTCCGCCGCGATTTTCCCTTGAGCCGCGCGCGCAGCCGCACACCTACTCCACCGCCGTTCTCATCGATGAACACCACGCCGGCTGTCTCCAAGGCCCGGCGGATGGCGAGGTCATTGGCGAGCGTCAAGGAGGTGCCCTCCTCGGCGGCCTCGGCACGCCGGATGGTGTTTACGCCCAACGCCGACTGGCGGGCGAGATCGGCCGCGCTCCACCGCAGAAGAGCGCGGGCGGCTCTAATCTGGGCACTTGAGAGTAAACCAAATTCCTTGGATGTTGAGCCCACATGGGCCGAATATCGAAATCGGCTCGACGCGTCCGCGAGACCCCTCCTTAGCTCGCTCGACGCCATTGCCACGCCCCTTCCCTTGAACGCGATCCCGGCGAGCTCAAGGGCGTCCTGCATCGCTTCTACCGCATCGCTCGATACTTGGCGGCGTTCCTTCTCGAAATCGACCACCGTCGAGAGCCCTAGGCCCGCCGCGGCAGCCAGCTCGGACTGGGTCATATCCAGCAAAGCGCGGGCGGCCCGGGATTGCGCGGGGGTCATAAAATCAATATTTTATGTTGACAGCAGAAGCGCATATCAATAATTTATGTTGATAGCGAAACTAGACTGCCACAGGAGTACACATGGAACGACAGATCGGAAGGCTATTCGATTCGGCCGAGAGGCGCAGCTTCATAGGAGGCTCGGACGCCCGGATGATCATGGGCAACGACGAGGCCGCGCTGGTTCGGCTCTGGCGCGAGAAACGAGGCGAGATTGAGCCCGAGGACCTCTCCGGCGACCTCATCGTCCAGCTTGGCCTCGCCACTGAACCGCTCAACCGGCATTGGTACGAGCGCAACACCGGGCAGACCGTGGAATGCGTCCAGCACCGGCTCATGCATCCCGTGCTTCGGTGGATGGGCGTGACGCTTGACGGCATTATCGCGGGCAGCAAGGCGGTTTTCGAGGCAAAATTCATGCTGCCGTGGTTGTTCTCGGAAGAGGCGGCCGCGCAAAAGCATATGGCCCAGCTCCAGCATAACATGTGGGTCACCAATGCCAGGGAGGCAGCGCTCTCGATCATCACCGGCGGCGGCAAATGGGTCGAGATCAGGATCGGCGCCGATCCCCTCTACCAGCATCTCCTCCTCACCGCTGAAAAGAAATTCTGGCGCTGCGTGGAAAGCGGCGAGCCCCCTTTCCTCTTCGGCGTCGAGCAGCCCCGCCCCCGCATTGCGGCCATCCGCATTGTCGACATGGGCTCCTCGAACTCCTGGGCGGAATTCGCGGCGCTCTTTCGCAACACCCGTGGCGCGTTCCTCGACCACGAGCGCGCCAAGGCCGAGCTCAAGATGCTGATGCCCGAGGATGCCAAGGAGGCAATCGGGCATGGCGTGCGGGCCAAGCGCTCGAAATCGGGCGCAGTGAGCTTTGATGTTCTCGACACGGAGGCCGCCCGTGCATCGATCGAGTGAATCATTCGCTGCTCTCGCTGCGGCACTTGCCAAGGCGCAGGCGCACCTCGTCAACCCGGAAAAATCGTTCGTCGCCACCGTTGCAGGCGGGCGACCCGGAGAGGCGGCGCGCAGCTTTCGCTACGCGCCCCTCTCGAGCGGGCTCGAGATCGTGCGCAAGACGCTCAGCGAGCACGAGATCGCCGTTATGCAGACCACGGCAGTCGATCAGGCTTCCCGGATGCTGACGCTCACGACCTTGCTCGCGCATTCCTCGGGCGAATGGATCGCGTCCTACTGGCCGGTCTGCTCGGTCGCGGAAATTGCCAACCCGCAGCGCATGGGTGCTGCGCTGACCTATGCCCGCCGCTATGGCCTGTTCACGCTGGTCGGCATTGCGGGCGAAGATGATCTCGATGCGCCCGACATCTGCATGCCGGCCCCGCTGCCCGGGCGTCCGCCAGGATCGTCGCTCGCTGGATCGCCGTTGCCTTCGCAATCACCGGGAAACGGCAAGGTGCGCGCGGCCGCCAGGAGCCCCGTGCCGGCGGTCCTTCCAGTTGATAAATCAGCCGCCCTCCGCGACCAGCTGCTCAGCGAGATTGCGGGCCTTGCTTCGCCGGAGAGCGCAACGAGCTGGGCGCGCGCCGCCCTTGCCGCCAAGAACAGCCTCACAGCCGCCGATGCCAAAGTGCTGGAGGATGCATTCGAGCAAAAGGTCGCGGGGCTCTCGCCCGCGCAAGCCGCAACGCCAGCGGTCGACGCAGGTGCTTCCTCGCCTGCGTCCCCCACACCCCAGGAGCCGCGCCCGAGCGAGCGCGTCGATCACGCCGACCCGCATGCGCATCAGGTCAGCGCCATCGACAAGAGCGTGCTCACCATCAGCATCCCGCGGCGCTACCGCAACAAGGAGCACCTGCGCTACGTCACCTCGCTGCCATGCCTGTTCTGCACGCGCAAGCCATCCGACGCGCATCACCTGCGCTTCACGCAGCCGCGCGCGCTCGGCCGCAAGGTCAGCGATGAGTTCGCAGTCCCGCTCTGCCGCACCCACCACCGCGCAGCCCATCGGGCTCGAGACCAGCAAGCATGGTGGAAAAGCATCGGCATCGATCCAGTCAAGGTAGCTCGCAAGCTCTGGAAGGAGACGCACATGGGCAAGAGGGGCGGCCACGCCAAGGCAGCGCAAGACGCGCAGACCAAGCGCAGCCCGAGCGCTGGCGGATTGGACAACAAGGCGTCATGACGATGGCGGAGCATCCGACACCTGGGTACTGGCGCAACTGACGCTACCGACGAGATTGACGGGGCGTTAGGCTCAGCGTGGAATCCAGTATCCACGTTGGCGGAGGCCTCGTGTCCGATCTATTTGAAGAGCCGGAGACGATGGCATCGTATGAGCGCCTGATCGAGGCAGGGTTGGATCAGCGCATTGCCTTCATGACCGCCGCTACGGATGCCGCGTTTCGACACCGAGTGCAAGCCGGCTCCACACCCCTTGAAGCCTATGCACGAAGCGTCGGCGAGCTGGCGCGGATTAATGCGCTGTTGGAAGGATTCGGCCCGACCGTTGCCAAGAAGCGTGAGGCTCTAATCTACCACAAGACCTTGCGGGAGGGGCTCGATGATCCCGTCCATCCACACGCCGAGCGACTATCGCCAAAGTAATCTTTCGATAGCCAATTGACCGGCGAATCACATAACAAGACGAAGCCTGTCCCCTCAAGCGAGCCTTTATCGATGTCCGCAGAGCTGGTGAGACTTGGTCAGCGAGCGCTGGCCGCTGTGGCGAATAGCGTTGCGGTGGGCGCAACGCTCGTTGAGTGCCAGCTTCTTGCATCGCAGTTTTACGAAGCGTTGCGCAACGAACTGCGGGTGTGCCCACGGGAGGATCTGGTGAGGCGCAAAGCTCTGATCGCGGCTTTAGATCAGTGCGATCAAACGTCGATTGCCGGCACCAGCCCCGGGGCGATGCTCAAAGATCTGGAAAGCACGATGCATTTGATGCCGACAACGCCTTCGCCCGACACGCGAGGAGCCCGATCGCGGCCCGTGCTGCAGGTGATCGAGGGCGGGCGCTCGCGAATTTAGATTCACCAACGCCAGCTGGTTTTTCTTTTGTGCGACCCAGTCCTCAGGCCCGGTTGGAGGGCCCTGCCGGCATTGAGCGTATGAGCGAGTGCCGGATCAAGGATGCACGTCCTCAAGGAGCCAATCGGTTGGGATTTCGCGACCGCGTCCTTGAGCGCGCGCTTTCTCATAGGCGAGCGATCCGAGCGCGGCGAACTGCAGGCCCATGCCGATGGTGTTGACGAAGGTCGTCATTGTACCTGGCGGCGGCCGCTGGACCATTCCGGCCGCAAGCTCGCCGAGATCGGGCTGAGTGGTCAAATCGATCTCATTGGGCGGTCTGCGAGCGCGGGTCTTGGCTATCTCGCCGGTCAGTCCTTCTTCGGGATCATGATCGAAGATCGGATTCTCGCCTTTACCCACGATATAGTTTGCCGGTCGGTCAAGCCGGGTGTGAACGACGACCATCGAGCTGTTGGCGAGAATCCCGCGGCCGAGCTCGAGCTCTTTGAGGCAGGTGACATGCGCATGGGGCTCGAGCCACGCCAGCTCGACAACCGGAGTAATGCTGTTCGTCGCCATTCCGACAATATCGGCGCCACGCACCGCAGTCTTGGCGTCAGGCGAGGCAATGACCTTGATTGCGAGCTCGTTTGCCAACTCGGTCGCCAGCCGCTCGCGATTGGCGTGCGTCGGGCTATAGATTCTGATTTCCTTGAGCTTGCGTACCGCCGCCATGGCTCTTGCCTGACCGCCTGCCTGCCATCCTGAGCCAATGAGGGCGTAAGTCGCCGCGTTCTGCGCTGCCATGTACTTGGCCGCCAGCGCGTTCGCAGCGGCAACGCGCAGCTTCTGCATCACTCCATCGGGCATGATCGCCAATGGCTCACCGGTGCGGGTGCTAAAGAGGAGGACAAGGCCGATCCATTTGCCGCCGGCACCCGTCGGCCGCTTGTCTTTCCTTATCCCCGCTGGGGTGACACTCCAATGGATGGTGTCGGAATTGAGCCTGATGGCGGCTGCTTCGAACCGCGGCACGAGCCCATCCATCGTCTTGAAAATGTATCTACCGTTATCTTGAACGGGTCCGTAGATATCGCTGCGTGGACGGTTCTGCGCCAACCCGTTGCCAAGATCCTGATATGTTATCTCAAGCCTCTCGATGCATTCTTCCATTGAGACAAGCTCGTTGATCTCGTCATTACTCAGAATGAGCGTCACTTTGATTCCCCGGGTAACGGTGCAAGATGCGGGTCCGAGATATGGGCAAGCATGAACGTCGATCTTCGCCGGGCGTGAAGAAGGTCACGCCCGGCATGGTGTAATCGTCGCGCGCGATGAGCGCGAGCAGCCCCCCATGCTTCCATCCTTTGGACCGGACCGGTCATCATCCCGTCAGCGCAAGCTCATCGCGATAGTACGCGAGCAACCGCTCGATGCCTTCCACGAGCGCGACCTTCGGGGCGAAACCGAGTTGCGCACGCGCTTTGCCGATGTCGGGGCAGCGGCGGCGCGGATTGTCGGTGAGATAATCGGCATCGTCGCTTGCACCCGCGCGCACCGCCCTCCCGCTGCCCGCGCGCGCAAGGACGGTCGAGGCAAGCTCGCGCATCGATATCTCGGGGCGCTCGGCGCCGATGTTGTAGGCCTCGCCGTCGCCGCCCAGAAGCAGCGCCCGCAGGTAGCCGCCGACGGCGTCGGCGACGTAGCAGAAGGTGCGCGTCGGCGAGCCGTCGGAAAAGAGTACGATGTCGCGGCCGGCAAGCGCGTCGCGGCAGAAGTCGGCAAGCACGCGCCCATCGTCGATCGCAAGGCCGGGGCCGTAATTGTTGAAGGGGCGCACGATGCGGGTGGGCACGCCGCGCGCGCGCGCAAAGGCAACGCACAGGGTCTCGCCCAGGCGCTTCGACTCATCGTAGCAGGCACGCGGGCCCGTGCAGCTCACGAGGCCCGGAAAGTCCTCGCGCGTGGGAATCCGCTCCTGCGGCGGGTCGCCGTAGATCTCGCTCGAGGAGAAGAACAGGAAACCCTCGACGCCGGTCGCCTCCGCGTGGCCGAGCAGGCGGCGCAGGCCGATCACGTTGGTGTCGATGGTCTCGACCGGAAAGCGGCGGTAGAAGGCGGGCGAGGCAATGGACGCCGCATGGATGATGTAGTCGAAACGCTGCGCAAGCGGCATGGCGGTGACATCCGCGCTTACGATCTCGATGTCGCCGCGCGCCGCCAGCGCGGCGAGCCAGGACGGACGCCCGCGCTGGAACGAGTCGCAGGCGGTGACGCGCAGCGCACGCGCTGCCCGCGCATCGGATATGCGCGCGAACACATGCAGCAGTTGCGCGCCGAGAAACCCGGCTGCACCGGTGAGGAGAAGGTGCTTGCCGGCAAGGCGCTCGGCAAGCTCGCCGAGGCCGGCGACCGCCTCGTCGGCATCGCGGCACAGATGGGAGTTCATTGGAGGAAGCCCTCCGGCGGCCATCCTACACGGCGGCGGTTATATCCGGGTGCGCATCTAAAGGGATCGGGATGCCGCGCAGCGATTTTGCACAGCTTGAATATAAGGGCGTTGGTGCCAATAATCAGCAACTGGGCAAGCTAGGCAGTAAACGGAATTCATGATCAAAGCCAAGCGAAAGGCGCGTTTGCTCTCCGATGCCGAGGAAGCGCGCATCCAGGCGGGCATCGCGGCCGACCCCGACAACCCGGAATGGACCGCACGCGATTTCCGGCGTGCGAGGCCGTTCGGCAAGGTATTTCCCGCGCTGGTGAGAAACTGGCGTGCACCTGCGGGTAAACCAAGGACGAGTGGGAAATAACCTGACGTCCGGCTCATTGTGGCGAGAGCGATATTCGCTTGAACTCGGTCGTGCCGCCGCCATCGGGGGCAAGACCGCGGGCGATAACCTCGCAACTCCAGGCTCCGGCCTGCCCTTTGATGCGGCAGAGGTTGTAGCCAGCGGGATCATGGCCTGGGCGTGGGGCTTGTGATGCCGAGGGCGCGCCCACAACCGGGATGGGACGCTGCGGCCCTTCAAGATGGACGAGCGAATGCACGTGATCGTGGCCGTGCAGCACGAGCTCGGCCCCATGCTGCGCGAGCACCGCGCAAAACTCACGCCCGTCGACAAGCCGCTTGAAATGCCGACGCGCGCTTGAGACTGGCGGGTGGTGGATGAGCACCACGCGAAACAATTCTTCGCGAGCGCAGCGATCGAGCGCCTGCGCAAGCCGCGCGATCTGCTCACCGCCGAGCCGTCCGGTCGCCATGAAGGGAGCCGTTGCTACCGCGCTCGACAACCCGATCAGCGCCAGCGGCCCGCGTCGCCGCAGGAATGGAAACCCAACGTTGCGGATATCATCATCGCGCATGAACTCGCCCCAATGCGAACGCAAATGCGCGCTGGCGCCGCGCACATAGACGTCATGATTGCCGGGCACCAGCGACACGTCTGCCGACGTCCCCAGCGATTCGAGCCAAGCGCGAGCAGGCGCGTACTCGCCGGCTGCCGAGATGTTGACGAGATCGCCGGTTACCGTGATGTGGTCGGGTGTGCTTGCCTGCAGGTCCGCCGTCACACGCGCCAGCACCTCGGCACGATGGATGAGGCGGCGTTTGCGATGCCAGTTGAGAAAGCCGGTCGCGCGCTTGCCCATAAGCTCCGACCAATGCGGCCGCGGCAATGGCGCGAGATGAGGATCCGAGATATGGGCGAGCACGAACATCTGACGTTAGGCACGAAAGTTGACTGAAGCAGACTGGACCACCGCATCGATCCGGAAACCGTATCATGGCGAAAAAAATAATCCGCCCGCTTCGCTCGGAAGCCGACTACGCCGCGGCGCTCGAGGAGATCGAACGGTACTTCGAGAAAGAGCCGAAGCCCGGCACGTCCGAAGCTGATCGGTTTGATCTCCTTGCATTGATCATCGAGCACTATGAGCGCAAGCGCTGGCCGATGGAGCCGATCACAGAGCAGGCGTTGGGGCGTGCTGCAGGACGCCGTGATGTAGAATGATCTGCGCGGCGGCGGCGAGATCGTCGGCCACAAAATCGGGCGCGGCCGCAAACTTGCCGTCGCCGCCGCCCACCCCGGTGCGCAGGAGAACCGAGCGCAGGCCGGCGCGGCGCGCCATCTCGATGTCGCGGGTCTGGTCGCCGACCATCCACGAGCGGCCCATGTCGAGGTTGAGCTCGGCGCAGGCGCGCTCGGCAAGCCCGGTCGCGGGCTTGCGGCAGGCGCATTCGAGCTTGAGCTCGGCGCGCTCGCCGGCGTGCCCGCGCTCGGGGTGGTGCGGGCAGACATAGATGCCGTCGAGAAAGGCGCCTTCCTTGCCGAGCTCCCATTCCAGGCGGCGGTGAATGCGCGCGAGATCCTCAGCGGAGACCTCGCCGTGGGCGATCATGGGCTGGTTGGTGAGCACGACGAGGCGGTAGCCCGCCGCGCGCAGCGAGGCCAACGCGCCGGCGACGCCGGCAAAGAGCTCGACATCGGCGGCGCTGCGCACGCCCTTGTCCACATTCAAGGTGCCGTCGCGGTCGAGGAAGACCGCGGGCGCGGGTACCGCCTGCGCCTGGAGGCTGATGCGCCCGGCCGCCCAGTCGGCCTCCACTTTGCGCAGCCGCTGCGGCGTGCCCATGTCCTTGATGTACTCCGAGGAACGGTAGGCCAGCACGCGGCCGCCGCGCGCGATGAGCGCGGGCATGACGTCCTTGGCGAAGTCCGGCTTTGCTGGCACGCTCCCGATGGGAGGCACCAGGGGGCGCAGCGCCTCGCGGCGCACCACGTAGAGCGAGGCGTTGACCAGGTTGCCGAAGAACGCATCGGGCGGGTGCGGATAGCCATGCACCGCCGTCACCCAGTCGCGCGCATCGGTCTCGATGAGGTCGGAATCGTGCGGGTGGTCGTTGGGATGCGCCAGCGCAGTCAAGTCGGCGCCGCGTTCAAGGTGGCGCTGCGCCATGCGCGCAAGGTCAACCGCCAGCATGACGTCGCCGGAGACGAGCAGGAAATGCTCGGGCAGAGAATCGAGCAAAGCCAGCAACGCGCCCGCGCTGCCGAGCGGCTCATGCTCCACCAGTATGCGGGCGCAGAGCCCGAAGCGGGAGCCATCGCCGAGAAAGGCCTCGATCTTGTCCGCGAGATGCCCCGCAAACACGGTGACGTCGCGCACGCCGGCGGCGCAAGCGAGCTCGAGCTGGTGCGCCAGGACAGGCTTGCCGCCCACAGAGACGAGCACCTTCGGCATGTCGCCGGCGATGGCAGCAAGCCGCGTGCCCTTGCCGCCTGCGAGAATCGCAAGATGCGTCACCGGCGAGGAGTCGCACTTGCCGGAATTCAACTTCGCAGACGCGGCGCCAGAATCCATACCTGCTTCCCGGCGTAATCCATCAACGAGCATACAATGCGGCCCTACGCATCAGAAGGCTGAGGGAAGCGAGACCGCCTTGGGCCAGCTGCTGATCCAGCGCAATGCGTTGAAATAGTGCCGGGAAATATCCACGAGCAAAGTACCATCAACGGCCCTCGAACCACCTTCCTGCGCGACCATGGGAACGATGACGGTCGATGGCCTGTAACGCGCTTTCGTGAAGCACACCCTATTTCTCAAAGGCAGTGCACAGAACTCCTCAACATCGTCAGCTGTTGCACCCCCACTATCATCGAATTTGAAGAACCGTCTCGACGGATCAGAAACAATCTGCTGACAACCCTGCTGCCATTGCGTCCTTGCATCTTTCTTGTCGTTAAAGCGAACGAAGTGCAGCTCCACATCCTTTTCCAATAGGCCGATCGGATACCGCAACTCCTCACGCTCACGCCACAAGTTTATGGATGCCAAAGCGCTTCGATCTGCAAATTTCAGGTCCGCCCTGATAAAGGCATCAAAATGCTTTAACAATCGAAGATAGCTTTTCGGGGGAATGAACAATCCCACAAACGGAGTTCCGCAGGCGATATCAAGCGCCTGATAGATATGGCTGCCCCAATAGTTGTTAGAGATGACTGTGAAGTCCAGGTCTCCGACCATCCAGCGAAGCAGATTGCTCGGCAAATGTTTTGAAGATGACAAATGATGAGACATATTTGGGATACTATCACGAATGGCGGTTATGTTGGCCAAGCATTACATGGATCGCCCTGACGGGGTCCCCGCGACGCCTGCGTCGCGGGGTGTCTTCGTGGTCACCGCGATGCCTGCGTCGCGGGGTGTCGTCGCGGCGCAGGCCTCGCGCAGGATAGCGGCGAGCGCGGCGCCGTAGCGCCTGGGCTCGCAGTTGGCAGCCATCCAGGCGCGGCCGTTGCCGATCATGCGGGTGACCTCGTCGCGGCCAAGATGCAAGGCCGTGGCGACGGCGTCGGCAAGCGCCTGCGGGTTCTGCGCGTCGTAGGCGATGCCGGCATCGGCGGCGGCGATGATCTCGGCGGCGCCGCCGCTGCCCCTGTACGCGATCGGCACCGTGCCCGCATTCCAGGCCTCGAAGATCACGCGGCCGAGCGCCTCGCGATGGGACGGGCAGGCGAGCGCCTTACAGGTGCGCAGGTGCGCCACAATGTCGTCGCGCGTGCCGAGCCACGCAAACCTGGAAGCGACTCCGGCATCCGCGGCCCGCCGTTTGAGCCGCTCCACGAACTCATGCGCCCCGTCGCCGAGCACCCAGCATTCCATGTGCTCGCCGTCGCGCTTGAGGCAGCCGACCGCCTCAACGAGCGCATCCTGGCCCTTTTTGGGCACGATGCGCCCGACGCACGCGACGCGATAGGGCACTCGCTCCGGCACATGCTGGGCAAGCGGGTCCGCCTCTGAAATATAGGCGTCGTAGAGATGGTGAATTTCGATGTGCTTGAGCTCCGGGAAGGCCCGCAGCTCATAGAGAATGGCAGAGCTGATGGCGATGAGGCCGCGCAGCCGGCGCGGGCTTGGCCGCGAGCGCGCGAGGTAGGCGGCATCCTCGAAATGGCGCACGTGGCCCACGATCGGCAGGCCCAGTAGGACGGCAACCGGCAGCGCCACCCGGTAACAGCCGCTCTGGTTGAGATAGAGGACGTCGGGGCGGAACGCGAGCGCGGCACGCAGCACGCCGGCCGCGGCACGCAGGCGCTTCCAGGGGCTTCTCTCGTGCTGCGCACAGATGAAGCGGGGAAACAGCCGGATCGAGCGCTTCCTGAGCTCGAGGACAAGCGGGCGCTTTGGCGGGCAGCAGACCGCAATCTCGCAATCGCGCAGGTGCTCGACCAAATCGAGCAGCGCCCGTTCCGATCCCCCGAGATTGCCCGCCGGCTCGACGATCAAAACGCGCGGCATGATGGGGCCATGGTCAATCTCCTCAGGCGCCAGGAGAGCCTCGCGATCGAGGACCAGGACGCTGCGAGGGCCCGCTGAAAGCCTGCACATCAGGAACACCGGGACCCGATGCGGGCGGCCGAGGCAACAAGTACTTTACTTTGGCTGCTGCATGAACGGACACGTCGCGGTAGTTCTTCCCGAATTCGGAAAGCAGGTCGTACTTTCCTTCCGTGCGGCCGGGCTGCATGACGCGCAGGACAAGCCGGCCATCATCGCTAGGGTCTTCTTGCCCCTCGCCGAGGACGACCGCGCAGAGATAACCGAACAGATCGTGCGCAACGTTACGCGGATGGCAGATCACCAGCCACTCGTCGAAGAACGACCCTAGGCTCGAGTCGCGCACCGCAAGCGTGAGGCTCTTGGCCATCTCTTCTGTTGAAAGATCTATTTCGACGATATGGCCTTGATTGTCCACGACCCGGTATGCGTCCGGGCCGGCGCTGATATAGCCCCGGACGGGAATTGTCGCCTTAGCCGGCGCCTTGAGCTCCTCGCCCGGCAATCGCGCGCCGCCCCCGGTCTCGCCACCTTGTTCCTGTTGTGGCGGTCGCCATCCCGTGAGCAGCCATTCCGGTATCACGCCAAAGCGGCGGGCATAGCGCGTCGCCTCCTCGGGGCCGTAATCGCGTCCGCCCGGCGCTTCCGCACGCTCATGCGCCCCATAGGTGGAAACCGGAATGCGCAGGGCAATCGCAGCAAGCCGCGCCGACTTGAAATGCTTCAGTCGTGCGGCCCGCAACCGCTCCCCGCGCGTTCTTAACATGGTGCCGGCCATGGCGCTGCCTCGATTGTGGCGGCGTGCAATTACGGACTCACCCCCGGATACTTGCACGTTATACACGCGCCACGCCGTAGACCGCCATCAGGGGCGCGTAGAGCTCTCGATCGAAAACGCCAACGCGCAAGCGGGGCGCGCTGGCGCGCGCTGCGTCGCCACACCTTCTAACCCCCGCCTCGGATGCTGGCGCCAGCCTAACAATTGCTGTGGCGTCAATTTGTGCTGGCGCGCGAGCGTCGATATCGTCTCACCGCTCTCACACAGCTGTGCCAGCGGCGGGAACCAGCAGCCATCTTTACGGCGGTCTAGGTTGCAGCAGAACCCCGCAATCAATTTTCTACTTTAGATTGTAACCTCGAAAGCACCATTTGCATTTCATTAGGGGGCAGTCTTTGGTACGTTGATTATTACAGGCGCTGCTAGGACCCATCCAATCAGGACAAGCCCTAACACTTTTACCCATTGCGAGTTAGTTAAAAGACCAAAATATACAACCGAAATGTTTGTAGCCCAAATTGGAAATGAAACAGTCGATACCATTATCTGACTTAGATTCTGTACTCCCTGCAATCTGCGCAGATAGAGTGGAACCAGCGCAGTCAAAAAAATGCCAAATCCCAAAAGAAAAGGAATATTTGACGTTGGGTCATCTGAAGTGGACCCCGGATTTGGGACCGGTTGACTAATTGGATTCGGAGCCGTTCCGTCGCAACAGACGGAGCGGAAGATGACGAGCAGAACGAGACGCAAAATTGACGCAGCACT
>Ga0306925_10001347_pt1 | contig 19982 bp, 16 predicted proteins | sample flu12Cox44000176_FD_203755 | JGI IMG/M metagenome (GOLD analysis project Ga0306925, IMG submission 203755) | Lab enrichment of tropical soil microbial communities from Luquillo Experimental Forest, Puerto Rico - flux8day.12C.oxic.44.000.176 (v2)... | ecosystem: Environmental > Terrestrial >... | reverse complement strand
AAGCTATTGATTTAATGGACAGTTTCTGCGGCATCGTGAGTTTCGCTCAAAATCGGGGGAACTTTTAGTTTCGGAGCGTTCCGAAACTGCTCCCTGCCGGCAGCAATCCCCCGGCTTCATAGCGGGCAAGAACCTCGGGCGCCTCCCGGGCGAGCCGGCGTAGAAGGTAGGAAGCACCACGATCAGCCACCTTCGTAGCGTCACTACGAAGGTTAGCTCCAGCCCGTTTGCTCTCGTCGGCTTGCTCTGCATCGGCCCGCGCCTTGGCGCCGTCGAGCTGACGGGCCAGTCCGTGGTCCTTCTCGTAAGTGTCGATCAAGAAGGAGATCGGCAACCGGCAATCGCAGGGGCGCCCCCGCAAAAGTACGGGCAATTGTCCGGACTTATCTGGAGAGACCCGAGACATCGCCGCCAAGCGCGCCGGGTTTGGCTCCGCCAAGACTGGCCGACGCGCAGTAATTGGCGGTCGAGCAAGCAGGGCCCGAACTTGCCGAGCTCATGGACAAGGGCGAAATCTCGGTCGACGCCGCCTATCAGATCTCGCGGCTGCAACGTCTATCCCGACGACCGCTACGGCTACGCCAACAGGAGCGGCGCTGGAGGGGGGAAACGGTGTCGGCCGGCAGGGTAGGGCCCCGAGGATGGAAAGGTGGCTGCACGGCCGCCGCAGGGGTTTTTCGTGCCGACGACCAATTCCGCGCGTCGACCGGTCTCGGCACTACCAAATCCCGCGCGCTTGGCGGCGATGGCTCGGGTTTCCTTGCCTTTGGGAACTTCCGACCAATTGTGCGGAAGTTGCTCGGTGCGTGATCTGAAATCTAACTTTCGGGCAAATTTGCCCAGAAGTCCTTCTAGACCACGAGACAGTCGCAGGGAGCCGGGATCGACCTTCAGCCGCCAGGCAATATCATCATCGCGCCTTGGCAGCCGGCGGTTTTGTATGGGCAATGGTATGGGTAGGATCCTCGAGATCGGCCGGCATGCTTGATTCCTGCGGGCCGATGGCGGATGGGTCATCCGCCAGCCGGGTTGTCAAGGTTGCCAAACGTTCGGCCAGATGCAACCTTAGAGCTTGAGCTCGACCGATGCGGCTGATGGACCGCGACCGCTGCGGCACCGCCAAATCGCCTGGGAGCGGCGCTGGATGGGGGAAACGATGTCGGCCCGGTAGTGATGGAATCGGTCGCTCCTGCGGGGCACTGAGACGAGCTTATCCCGCCGGGCGCAACGACGAGATTCGCCGGCACGGTCGTGGCCGACAAGGCAAAATCCGTCGTATCGCCGCTCAGCGCCAGCGTTACCGCCGTGTTCTTCCCGCCGATCGTCGTGATCTTCGAGACCACTGTTCCGGGAATAGGCAAAGCGCTGCACGAATACGTCGGATAGGCCGGCGAAAAAATAATTGTGAATGGCGCCGCGGCCAGCACCGCGGGATCCACTGGTTTCGCTCCGAGGCCGAGACCGGCGGCGATTGCCGCCACTGCTGACCAAATTCGGATTTGGGTCATCGAAAGCGATCGCGGACATACGGAAGATTATGTGATTTTTGCAGACGGCCTTCGCCGGATCCGGCTCCCGCGGTCATTTTTGCGCGCCCGCCTTCCCTGTACAGCGGACGAGCGCTACCTTGCAGCGCTCCCGGCGGCAGCGGCCGCGGCGGCACCGCCATCTGCGGCGGCAGCGCCATCTGCGGCGGCATCGGGCGAGGAGGCGCCCCGCCGGGCGGCAAGCCTGGACCGAGCATGGGAGCGCGCACCGGCATGCCCCCTGGTATCCCCCCGGGAGGTATGCCTGGTGTTGCGCCCATCGGCATGGACACCGGCATCATCGGCGGCATTCCCGGCGGCATCGGCGGGCGCGGCGGGCCTGCGCCTGTTTATGCGAGGAGCGTCGTTGCCTGGTCTTCGGGATCCTCGATCGGCGCGCGACGGCGAGATTCCGCCAGCCGCGTAGCCGCTGGCACGATAGTGGCGGGCTTTGCCTCGCCTCGGGCGATACGGGGTTGTGATTGTCATCTTTCTCGCTTCCGGCCGAGCTCGAAAATCACGCCGTCGGTGCCAAACTGTCCGGTTTCGCGGAAGTCGAAGAAGACCAAAGCAGCGATGGCCGCCAGGGCGGCGACCGGGATGGCATGCTTGTCGGCAGCCTGATCGGCAGCCTTTCCCGACGCGGAGAAACGGCAGCTGCAGACGAGCCGGCTGCGATCTTCACGCCTTCCCGCCGCGGACGACCGTGCAGCCCGTCCGCAGCTGGCCGGGATTCTGGGGTGCCGCGGGGCAGCTTGAGGTTACCGGTAGCCTCGCGGTGGGCCTGGACGACCCGATTGCGAAAATCCGGGTCGAGCACGTACCGCCGATTGCTTCTGATCCAGGCTTGCTCTTCGGCGCTGTGCTGGCCCGGGCGCTCGGCGAGCCAGCGCTCGACGAGCTGGGCTTCGTAGCTGTCGGCGCGGCGCTCGGCGGCGGTGCGGGTTGCTCTCTCCGCTTCGATTGCCGTCGACAGGCGCGCATTTTCGGCCTGCAGATCGAGCGCAGCGTGATCGCTGAGCTCAGCCATCGTCGAAGCCCTCGTGGCCCCTCGCCGGGCCGTCGCCTTCATGACCGCGATGGCTGCGCGAGCCGCTGGGCGATTCCAGCCAATGGCCTTGGGAATACGGCGACCGCGGGGGGCCGGAGTAGCCACCGGCCAAACGGCTCGGCCGGTCGGCTCGCCCGTTGGCGAGCTCGCCCTGTGCCTTCCCTCCGGCGCGGCGCCTCTTCCGCCCGCCGCGTCCGAACATCGGCGTCCGGTTTCTCGCCGACTCGCTCTCAGGGGCGCCGTGGGCGTTGTAAAAGTTGACGGGCTCGTAATGATCAGCCGCATCCCGGGCATCATCGTAGGCGTTGACGCGCCGCGCCGCGTGACGCGCCAGGAAACGCTGATCATCGTCCCCGTGGTCCCGGGGAAAATGATCGTCCGTAGCGCTGATCGTGTGCTCTTTGCTCATCTTCGTGATCCTCTATTCGAGCCGGCCGTCGTCGCCGCGCGGACGACCGGGAGCCGGATCTCCGAAGGCCCGCTGGTCAGCCCACTTTGCCCGGATTCGGGCGGAGCTGCCGGAGTGTTTCGCGGAATTCCAATACTCGGCGGCGGCGCGCTCGAGGCTGGCGCGATCCGCGAATTCATGCTCAGGGTAGGCCGCGCAAAGTGCCGCCCGGGCCAAGTCCATTTCGTCCTCCGAGAGGCGCCCCCTGGGGGGAGGAGGCAAGCCGCCGGCCGCCCGGTGCTTTTCGCGCCACCGCCTGGTAGCCTCAGAGTGGATCTCGCCAGGATGGGCTCTCCCAACGCCGAGGTGGCCCGGGTGCAGGTCGGAACCGACGATCCCAATGGCCAAACCCGACCATTCACGCTTGCCTGGACGCCCGATGGGCGAGAGATCATCGTGGCCAACTATCGGTCGAACAACGTATCGATCGTCGACATCAAGCGAGCGCTGGCGCATGATCCCAAAGCGGAGGTTGCGCGCATCCCAGTCATTCGTCCCCCCGAAGCCGACGGCACTGTCCTCCCAGGCAATCCGAAGGGCACGGCAGTCACGGCGAATGGGCAATACGCAGTCGTGTCTGGCGGCCCTCGGCTCGATCCAAATGCTCCCCCAAGCGGCACGGTATGGATCATCAATCTTCGATCGCGCGCGGTCGTCGCCACCGTGACCGGGGTCGGCAATGATCCTTACGGCCTTACGATGCTTGAATAGGAGACTTGGAGCCGCTGCAAGCAATCAGTGCTCCAGCCGGAGCGCAGTATCTTGAGCGCGCGTCGCTCGAATGATTGTCTCAGCGCTTGGGCTCAACCGAGGGGTCTGGTCCCGAGATATAGAGAGCAAGGAGCCGAGCACGTCGTTCAATCATGCAGCGGGGGCACGGCGCAAAAGGAGCCGCTCACCCCAGCTCGTCCAGCAGCGCCTTCGCCTCCTTCAAATCGGCAGTGTCGAAGCCTTCGGTGAACCAGCCGTAGACCGGAGCGAGGAGGTCGCGGGCTTCGGCGCGGCGGCCCTGATCGCGGCGCAGCCGGGCGAGGCTCCTGGCAGCGCGCAGTTCCCAGAGCTTAGCCTCCTGCTCTTGGGCGATGCGCAGGGCGTTACGATACAGTTCCTCGGCGGCGTCGGAATGTCTTTGCCGCTGCAGCAACTGGCCTTTGCGCCGATTCAGGTCTGCTGCGAACCAGCGCTCGCCTGTGCTCTCAACGATCTGCAACGCATCGTCCAACAGAGTCAGGGCCTCTTCGATTTGCCCTGCGATCTCACGTGCGCCAGCCAAGAGAGCTAGCCCTAAGGGGGTCCACACCTTTGCGCCAGTGCCGCGGTAAGCGATCAAGCCGCTGCACAGAAGCGATATTCCGTCTGCGACATCGCCATTTTCGACATTGACCCACCCCCGATAGATCGTTCCGAGAGCACACCAGTGGGGGAACCCGTGCTCGGTTGCCATTGCAACCAGTTCATCTGCTCGCTCATCGAGCGCGGCGTTGTCGCCGACCATTGAAAGTAGCCCGGCGCTGAACCCCAAACTTGCAGTCAAAGACGGCGGATGAGCCAGCCTCCGAGCCTCTGCAATTGCTGCGTTGCCGCTTGCCGATGACTGGTCCAGACGCCCGAGATAGAAAAGGACATTCCCCAAAAGGCCCTGGGCGTTTATGTGGGGGTAGATGCCGGCTTGATGGACAAGCAAGCGGTGGGAGATTGGATCATAAACCGAAAGCACCTCTTCGAGATTCGCTTGAGATGGCGCAAACCTGCCCGCAAACATCAGGGCTCGGCCGGAGGAAAGATGAGCCATCGCGAGGCCGGCGGAATCGTGACGCTGACGGCTCAGACGCAGCAAATCTTCGTCCAAACGCCGCGCCAGATCGAGTTCGCCGCGGATCTGATGATAGAATGACTGCCCATAGGGAACGTTAAGGAACTGCGATGGAGAGCCCAGCTGCTCCCACAGCTCTCGCGCCCGGGCATAGTTCTGGCCCGTCTGTGCCGCGCCGAAGCCCTTGACGGCTTGTAGCACCGCCCCCAAAGCGCTGCGAAATTCAAGTTCGTGGCGCTGGCGTGTGCGATTATCGGGAAGCAGCGCCAGCTGGTTCAGCCCCGTTTGGAATTGCGCTGCCGCCTCGGCCATCGCCGAGCGGCCGAAGGACCGGTGACCAGCCTTGCCCCAGTAGGCGACAGCCTTTTCGACCAGACCGGCCTCGGCATAATGCTGCGCGAGGAGTTCGGGCTGGCTTTCTGCCATCTCCGGGAAATGGGTTGCGAGCGCTTCGGCGATCTGCACGTGCAACTGCTGCCGGGCTTTGCGTAGCAGGCTGCGATGCGCCGCATCCCGCACCAGCGCGTGCTTGAAGGTATAGACCGCGTCGGGCGGAACGCCGCGCTGGAATACCAGCCCGGAGGCGACGAGGCGAGCAAGCGCCGCATGCAACTCATCCTCGGGAACATTGGAAACGCTCCGCAACAGCACGTAATGAAACTGAAGTCCGATAGCTGCGCCGATCTGCGCCACCGGTCGTCCCGATGCCAGGCGGTCGAGACGCGCCAGCAGCGAGGAGTGCAGCGTCGTCGGGATCGCGAAGGGCGGCAGCGTACGGTCGAGCACGTAGCCATCCGGTTCCTCGCGCAACAGACCGCTCTCCAAGATGCTCCTGGTCAACTCCTCGACGAACAGCGGCACGCCATCGGTGCGGTCCGCGATCTGGGCGACGACGTCATCGGGCAAGGCCTTGCCGCCGGCGATCCGCTCGACCAATAGGGTGCGGTCGCGCCGGTCTAGCCGATTGAGCGTCAACATGCTGACCCGCGGCTGGCCGGCCCATGGCGGCTCAAACTCGGGACGGAACGTAAAGATCAGCAATACCGGCAGGCTGCGTACCCGTTCGATCGTGAGGTCGAGCAGCTCGCGCGAGGTCGGGTCGATCCAATGCACGTCCTCGAAGACTGCGACCACCGGCTGCCGGCGCGCCAAGCCATCGAGCTGCCGAAGCAGCGCCTCCAATGTCCGCTCCTTCTTCTGCTGCGGACTGAGGTTCGGCAGAGGGTGTCGTTCCAATTCCGGCAAAGACAGGAGATCGGCGAGGAAGGCCACATCCTCGTCCGGCGGCGCGGCGCGGGCGAGCAAGGCCTCGAGCTTCTCTAGCTTCACCGCGTGGGAATCGTCGCGCGCGAACCCAGCCGCGCGACCGAGCTGGTCGACAAACGGGAACAGTGCGCTGTCCTGGCGAGAGGGCGAGCAGAAATAGCGCAGGCAAAGATGCGGCTCACCGCCAAGCCGCTGTTCCAATGCCGCAGCCATCCGCGACTTACCGATGCCGGCCTCGCCGGAAATCAGCACGACCTGGCCGTCGCCCACCCTGGTGCGCTCCCAACGCCGCAGGAGCAGGTTGATTTCCTCGTCGCGGCCAACCAGCGGGCTCAACCCCGATCCGCGCAACGCCTCAAACCGGCTTGCGACGTCACTCTCTCCCAGCACTTGCCAACTGCGGATTGACCCGGTGCCGCTTGTGGTTCCGATTGGGCCGAGTTCGCGGTAGTCGAACAGGTTGCCGATCAGGCGCTGGGTCGCCGGCTCGACCGCCACCGTGCCTGGTTGCGCTGCTACCGCCAGCAGCGTGGCAAGGTTCGGGGCGTCACCGAAAATCTCTTGGCTTCGGGCCGCCCCGACCCCAACAGGATCGCCGACAATGAGCATGCCTGTCGCGACGCCGACCCGGCATTGCATCGGCACGTCTGCGCCGGGTCTCAGGGCCCTCACCGCCGCGCACAATTCGAGACCCGCGCGGACCGCCTGCTCGGCGTCGTGTTCGTGCGCCTCGGGGTAGCCGAACAGGGCGAGCGCGTTGTTCCCGAGGAACCGGGCGATGAACCCGCTGTGGCGGCCGGCCGTCTCTGAGACGCAGCGTTGAAATTCTCCGACCGCCTCGCGCAAGTCTTCAAGGTCCACGCCGTCGGCTCCCTGCGCGACGCCGACCCCTTCGCAAGAAAGTGCGGTGATTTGGCGGCGTTCTGCTTCACCATGCCGGATCGCCACGGTGTCCAGCGTGGCGTCGACCCGCGGTGGTGCCACTATGAGCATATTTTCTTCGCCGCTCGCCAGCCGCAAGCCGGACAGGAAGAGCTCGCGGTGCCCGGCGTTGCGCAGATTGATGGCATCGGGTATCACGACGGAGCTGATGGCGCGCAAACGCGCAAGTGTCGCCCGCGCCTCCTCGAGCCGCCCCATATGCGCGTAGCACGCCGCAAGCCAGCGATAGGGGGCGGCAGCGCTTTCATCGTTTTCGATCGCAAGCAATAGTTTGGGGATCGCCTCTTCGAACCGACGACTTGAAGCGAGCGCAGATCCGATCAAGTAGAAATGCCAGTGGATCTGGCCGCGCGGGTTGAGCCGCAGCGCGGCCTCGCCGTGCGCTATTGCCGTGTCGAGGTCGCCCGCCCACCGTCTGATTTGTCCGCTGAAGAACCAGCCGAGGGCGAAGCTCGGATTGAGCGCGAGGGCACGATCGACCAATGCCGTCATGGTGCCGAGGTCCTCGCCGAAATAGGCCAATACCATGGCGGTAATGGCGAGGACGCCCGGATCGTCTCGCGCTGCCTGCAATGCTCGGTGGGCGTAATCAATGCCGTTTAGTCGGTCGGCCTCGCGATCTTTGCTCCGCCCGTCGATAAGCAGCCGGTGACAGCAGAGCGCGGCCCAGGCCAGAGCGAGCCCGTAGTGAGGGTCGCGGTCGATCGCCCGCTCCGCAAGATGCAGTGCCTCGGGGATTTGCCGCGCCGACGCCCAGTACACCGCCTGGGCCCGCAGAAAGAGATCGTAGGCGGTCAAGTCGGCAGTCTGACGGCCTGCAGAACGGGCAGCCTCGGCAGTCTCCAATTCCGGCTCGATGATTCCGGCGACGCTCGACGCGACCTTGTCCTGGAGGTCGAACACATCTTCCAGCTGGCCCTCGAAGTGATCGGCCCACAGATGCCCGCCGGTCTCGGCGTCGATCAACTGAGCCGTGATGCGCACTCGGTTGCCGCCCCTGCGGACCGAGCCTTCGAGCACGTAACGCACACCCAGTTCGCGGCCGATGCGCTTAACGTCCGCGGCTTGGCCCTTGTAGGTAAAGCTCGAATTGCGGGCGACTACGAACAGCCAGCGAATGTGCGAGAGGGCGGTGATGATCTCCTCGACCATGCCGTTGGCGAAATATTCCTGCTCGGGATCGCCACTCAGATTGAGGAACGGCAAGACCGCGATAGACGGCTTGTCCGGAATCGGCAAACTCCGCGCGAGAGCGGGGTCAGCGGCGGCAGGCGATTCCCGCGAACGCAGAAGCCGATAGCCGCGCCCCGGCACGGTCACGATCCAGGTCTCCCCCGCCTCGTCTTCTTCGAGCGCCCGGCGCAGCGCCGAGATGTGGACCTGAAGGTTGTTCTCTTCGACGACGACCCCGGCCCACACCTGCGCCATCAGCTCGTCCTTGGTGACGATGGCACCCCCGGTCGAGGCCAATACGCAGAGGATGTCGAGCGCCCGGCTACCGAGCCGCACTGGCCTGTTATCACGCCACAGCTCGCGCCGGGTGAGATTGAGTCGGAATCGGCCGAAGCTGATCTCGCGCTCGACCATCGGAATGTCCCGCTTAAGCTCGCTTCAGGTGCTGAAGCCAAAATTAAGGTTCTGAAGGGACAATTAACCTTCTGAACCAAAGACCTTAAACCAGCTGGCGTTTAACGTCCACGTCTAGTCGAATCCGCGCACCAGCTGCGACGATCGACTCGCGAGGTTCAAACCCTAGCAAGCGCAATGGAGCGGTTGCCATGTGGAGAACGCATCGGGAAGAATTCCTGGTTGAGCCGGTAGCCGGCCCCGGCTGGACGCCTGGGCGCGGGTTGGTCCCATGACCTTTGTCGGGGCAGCACACCCGCTGCACGGCGACGGCTTGGCCGCGGCGGCGGCGCATGCCGGCCTCGATCCTGCGGTATTGTGGTCGGTGGTCACTGTCGAGACCTCCGGCTGCGGTTTCTTGCCGGACAGGCGGCCCCGCATCTTGTTCGAACGTCATATCTTCCGTACCCACACGGGACAGCGTTTCGACGCCGCCCACCCGGGGATCAGCGGCTCGCCCGGAGGCTACGGTCGGGATGGCGCCCACCAGTATGAGCGGCTCGAGGAGGCAATCGCCTGCGATCGGCGTGCGGCGCTCGAGAGCGCTTCCTGGGGGCTTGGCCAGGTCATGGGCTTCAATGCTGGTCCGGCTGGGTTCCGCGATGCCGAAGACATGGTCGGGCAGATGATGCGCGGCGAGAACGAGCAGATCCTCGCGATGGCAGCCTTCATGCGGGCGAACGGAATGCATACCGCCCTCCAACGTCGCGACTGGACGGGTTTCGCCCGCCGTTACAACGGACCCGGCTTCGCAGCCAATCGCTATGACGAGAAGTTGGGCGCCGCCCACACCAGGCTCTCCAGCAACGGATTGCCGGATCTCGAAGCGCGCGCCGTGCAGTTGCTCTTGACCTACCACGGCTTCAGTCCCGGCAAAATCGATGGTGTCGTTGGCGCGCTTACCCGGGCAGCCATCGCAGCGTTCACGACCAAGCACGGGCTCCTGGCAACTGGCGATCACAAAGATCTGCATGCCGCTTTGCTGGAAATGCTGCCGCCTGTGGCGGACGACCGGGGTGCGCTCTCTTCTTTTGCCCCGGCGGCGCCTCGCGCGGCACCGGATCTGCGGGTCATCCAATCACTGCTCGAATACCTCGGATGCAGCCCCGGGGCGGTGGACGGAAAGCCGGGGCCGCGCACCCGGAACGCTATTGCCGGCTTTCAGCGGTCCCGTGGCGCCCTCACGACCGGTGAGGTCGATGCCGAGTTGCTCGCCGCTCTCGACGCGGACACGAGACGAGGATTTGGGCGCAACCGCACCGCCGACACGCGCTTGGTGCAGCAGCTGCTCGCGATCAGGGGTTTTGATCCGGGCGACATCGATGGTCTTGTCGGATCGAGGACAAAGGCGGCGATCACAAGGTTCCTTCAGGCACGCGGCGGCTCCCGCACCGATGCGGTAGATGCCGAGCTCCTCGCTGTCCTCCTTGGCTCCTAAACCGGGGCATCCGCATGAGTATCAGCATCTTGCACAGATCACCGGGGCGCGCCGAGGACAGGCCCTCCGACGAGCCTCTGTCTGGCGCCGCTGCCAGGGCGGCGACGGGGTTCGATGTTCAGGTGAAAGAGCGCCTGCGGCAGCGGATGGTTCGCCAGTGCGAGGCGATGCTACAGCATGCGCTCGGCACGGGCCGCGTCGTCTCGGCAGAGGTGATGGGGTGCCTCGATCAGGCGGTCTCGGTGCCCATCGCCGTCGCCGCAGCCCCCCGGCGTGATGACGCAATGCCCGGGGACATCGCAACCGGCAGCGGCTCAGCCACGGAGACATCTCGGTTGACTTCGCTGGCCGTGGCGCATGCTGGGCTTGCCCTCGCGATCGCACCGGCGACGCCTGAGGCGGTGCTGCTGATGGCCGAAGAACGCACGCGACATCCGTTCTGGTCCGGATTCGGTCCGCTGCCGCTCGTGCGGCGGATGCTCGGCCTCGCCTTGCTTTCCCTTGTCACCCTTCTCGGGGTCAGCATTAGCGCGGCAGTCAATACCGTCAACATGAGCAAGTCCCTGCTGGAGTTGTCGGGATTTCCCCTTCTCATGATCGAGGCCTTCCTGGTCTCGGCTGCGTCTCTCGGCGCTTGCTTTGCCAATTTGCAGAGAATCAACACCTTCATTTCCGATGGCACCTACGATCCGAGAGTGCAAAGCACCTATTGGACGCGTTGGGTAATGGGAGTGATCTCTGGGATCGTACTGTCGCAGCTTGTCTACGTTTTTTATCTGGCGCAGTCGGGGAACGACCCGACCGTTGGCACGGCGTCAGTTGCGATCGGGCAGCCGATCCTCGCGTTAATTGGCGGCTATTCCGTTGATTTCGTCCACGGGATTCTGACGCGCGCGATCAATTCGGTCGGCAACTTCTTCGGTGTTTCGATGGCCGGGGGCGCCGACAATCAGCCGCGCCCCGGGATGGTGGAGGCTGTGGCACAGCAGCGTCTCGCGCTGGCCTCCGCCTCGGCCAATCTGGAGCGCGCGCTTCCGGCAAGCGCGGAGACAGAAGACCTGAACAGGCGCTCTTATCAGCCGACAGGCCCAGCTGGTTAGTCCCCCGAAGCCCAATACCGTCAAGAGGACCGAGACTATGAGATCAACTCAGTCACTTCCGATGGGACCTATGACCCGAGGGTGCAAAGCACCTGCTGGACCAGCTGGGTGTTGAGGATGATTTCCGGGATCGTGCTGTCGCAGAGTGTCTATGGCTTTTCGCAGCTTCGAAGTCGCGTACTTTGAAGTGTGAGAAGGCGAAGAGGATACCCAGGTAGGAGGTAGGAGATGCCAGGTTCGGAAAAGCCAGTTGAGTTCATGCTCGAAGCAACTCGCGGTCTCAGCGCGATTGACGAAGCGTCGCTGGAGCGGCGCTATGAAATGGATCGTATTCGCATAGGAGAAACTCCCGTCCCCCACGACGATTTCATCAGATTTAAAGCTACCGAAGCGGATAAAGGCGGTTCAGTATCTTACAACCTGTATACCAAGGCGGACGCCCGGCAGCAGGCGGATTTGCTGAAGCCGGCAGCGGCCAGAATCGAAACGTCGCGGTGGCTCGAGAACAAACTCCGGCTCAGCCTCCGGGAGGATCCGCCGCTGCTTAACTCTAAGGTGGAAAACCTGTTGGCGTTCGGCTCGACCGGAGCCAAGGCGCTGCTGGCGGCGGAGGCTGACACGCGCAGCAAGACCGCCGGCGGATTATATCCGGCTTATCAGCCGATCGATACCGGGGGGACTGGTACGCTGACCGGGGAGCAGCTACACATCATCGACGCGGCACGAGCAACGGTCCAAATAAAGCGCTTTGAGTTGGACAAGCATCTCCTGGATGTCGAGCGGGCCGTACACGACGAGGTCTGTAACAAGACCGGAGAGGCGTTCGCCAATGGGAAGATCTGGGGGGACAGCGGATTCGGAGATCTTTTCACTCAAGCTCGCAGCACACTCGCGGACTTTAATCGCCGGTTACAGGACGCCGACTTCGAGCTGCTCATCAGCACCGGCTCAATAGATCTTAAATGGACAACCGCCCTCGAGGGACTGTCAAACTTGGCCGAGAAGGTTCGTTCCGCGCTGGCAGTCCTCCTGGAAAAAGCGCCTAACTTGGTCAAAGCGATAGAGGAAAACACAAAGGGTGAGTTGAAAGACGATACGCCCGTCACGAACAGTGGCCTGGAACTTCAGCTGACCCTCATCGCCCAGGAAGTCGGCCAACAGGTGCTTTCCCGCATCGCCCCGTCCTATGTGGCGACCTACCGCATCGCGTGCGAGCGACCGGAGCCGGCTCAGTGGCCTGATTTGTTTCCAAAAATGAGAGACGCCCCAGCAGACGAAATGTCCACGATCTGGCTTAAGGCAGCTCAGGGCGGGATCAACGCCGTCTCCGGCACCGGGGCGGCGCGTCAGAGGACGGAGAAGGAGATTACGTCGGTCATGCCGGAGGAACAGAAAACGCGATGCTTCACGTTCCTGAAACTAACCGCAGACCAGCTGAAGCAGTGGCAAACCGCCATCAAGAATGTTTCTGTGGATGGGCCCGCGAAGATCCATGGCCTCGCATTCGGCATTACCAATAAGCTCCGGTCCCTGGAGCAGGCGATGGTGCAGGCCGGGGTGCAAGACGTAAGCATGATGCCGATGCGCAGCGCTATCGACGCCGCCTTTATGCAGCTGCGCCTCGATACGTGCGTTGCGGTCGAATTGCTCGGCGGTGAGGCTACTTAATAGCCTCGATCCACGGGCTACTACTACCACTAATCAGGGTTAAGTGCCATGACCGAAACCGCGCTCTCATCGTTTCATCGCCAGTTGGTCAAGGACCCGAACGGGAAGCTCGCGGCGGTCCGCATCGAATCGCCCAGCAGGGTCGTGCTCAGTGCCGACCCTGCCAGCGATGATCCGGATGTCCTCCCGATCAGCAAGGGGGCGGATCTGGCCGTGTTTGCGGATCAGATCGTCCTCTCCGGTAATTTGTCGCTTCCGGGACGGACCGTGGTGCTCTTCGCGCGGGTGGTCAGCGGGGCCGGAGCGGCCACCCTCGACGTGTCCGGCGAGAACGGCAGAGACCCTCCGCCGGCGCTCCCTGCCGGGCCGTTAGACTCGGCAAAGCACAAGGTAGGGGTGGGTCAGATCGGCACCCCTGGTTCCTCGAACAAGATCTGGCCCTACCCCGCCGAGGATGCGCGTGAGGTTCCCGGAGGAAAGGGGTGGTCGGCGGACGAACACCCCAATCAGATGAACGGTGAACCGGGAAGCAATGGGGCCGACGGTCAAGACGGTGGGACTATCGAGATTTATTGCAATCGCCTCGCTGGCGAGCTGCTAACCCTGCGCGCGAACGGTGGCAATGGCGGAAAGGGCCAAAAGGGGCAAGCGGGCGCTAAAGGTGGCCCGGGCGGCCCGGGCGCGGACATGCAGACGCAGGTCGGCACTCTTTCGCTCGGCTATATCGCGCCCACTCCGGGCGGCCCGGGCGGCACCGGTGGCCACGGCGGGCGGGGCGGCCGCGGCGGCGCGGCCGGCCGCAGGGGGGATGTGAAGGTGTGTGCGCTCCAGCCTTACAGCCTAGCCACTCCTCCCACTGTATGGTGTTCGAACAAGGGGGGCAACCCCGGCGAGGGTGGGGACGGTGGGGACGCTGGGCCGGGCGGTGACGGCGGTCATGGCGGCAGACTCGCCGGGAACTATCCTCAGGGAGTCCCCCGTGGATTGCCAGGGGTGCCAACTGGCACTCCGCTGGATGACGACAGGGTTTACCAAGAAATAGACAGCCGTTGTCGGGTTGGTGGTATTCAAGAAGGCCAGCACGGCCAGACGGGACAGCCCGGCGACCGCGGCGACCCCGGTCATTCGAACAACCCACCTATCACAATGGAGGTGATTGACGGCGGCGGCACGTGGGTTAGCCAAACGTCGGGGCCAGATCACCAGGGTCTATATCACTCGTGGCAGGTTCTCCAGTGGCCATCTGTGCCGGTGACCGAAATTGCAGCGCAGTGCAGCCTACGCCAGCTCCGCACCGTAATGGATGCTGTTCTGCTCGATGCAGCCATCCTGGGCGACCGCCCGCAACCCGCCGCCGAGGGGGACGCCGCCCACGCAAAGCCAATCGATGCGGCTTGGGGTGAGTTGTTCGACCGGCTGAAGTTCATCAATGGCCTTTTGACCACGCTGGCGCGGGGCCTGGATCCGACAAGTCTCGACGGTCGTCTCGCCTCGCAGCTCGCCATCTCGGCCTTCGCCCTGGGACGTGCGCTGTTGACCGGCCAAAACGGGTTCGGCAAACCGTCCGGATTTGTGCCGGTCGGCTCCCTGGCCAAGCAACTGGGCAGGCTCAAGGACGCCACGACAAACCTCGAAAAAATCGAAGAATTGGCTGAGGATTACCGGCAGTGCGTAGCTGCGAACGCAGACGCCAAGGCAACCCTACTCGGGGCGGACACACACGTGAATGCGGCTGCGAGGTACCTGACCACCGAGACCGGGACCGCGGCCGATGACTTGAAAAAGGTGCAGGACGAACTAGACGCGGCGGAGCAGCGGCGTAAGCAGAGCCGGGACAGGCTTGAACCGCTTCTGGAAAAGGTGAAAGCGGAGGTGAAAGGGTCGTTCCAGATCGATCCCGCGCAGCTGCTAAATGCCCTGAGCCAGCTGGCGTTTGTCAATGCCGAGGCTCCCGTGCAAGCGGGTATGATGGTCGCCGGCGCGGCAGGTTCCGTCATCCTCGATGGGACGCAGAATATTATCACCGATAGCGGCGCGAAGATCGACAAGCGCTACGTGGTCGGCCAGCTGCGGGCCTTTGATTCCGACAAACTCGGCGGCGAGCTTGCCGCAGCTGGCGATGGCTTCAAGGACGATTCCGCCAGCTACCGCTACCTCGCTGATCTCGGCAAGTTCATGAATCTGGTCCAGGACTTCCTAAGCAATCCGCAGGTGCACAGCGTGGTGGACCTGCGGGACGAACTGTTGAGCCAGATCGAGCTGGTGCAGGAGCGGAACCAGCTCGTGGACGAGTACAACGCCGTCCTTCATCGCATCGCGCAGCTGAAGGCAGCCGCAGCAGCGGTGGACGCCGAGCGGACCAAGGTGAGGGACGAACTGACCGCCAACGCCGATCCCGCGGCCGCCGAGATGGCCACCTACCTGGGGGGCCTTGTGGATCGGGCCAAGTGGGAGGCGCTGCGGCAGCTGTACATGACCATGCGGGCCGCCACGTTCTGGCAGCTCGATGACAGCACCTTGATGGCCGATCTGCTCGGCGCCGACCTGCGCGGACGCGCCTTATCGATCAACTCCGGAGCAATCGGCGCGGCCGGCAGCACACTTCTTGGCAGGATAAACGAGGCTTTGGAACAGGCTCGCCCGCTCCCTAACGGCTTTCCGGCTTCCGAGATCCCTTATCTCGGGAGAGATGGTAACAGGTGGCTGAACGCGGGCGTCGTGATCGCCATCACCCGGGAAAAGCACCCCGAGTTCTTCGCCGACCTGGAGACGATGGGCGAGGCCACCTTTACGATCCTCCCAAACGTGCAGGGTTCGACTGCGCCGAGTGGGACCGACGATCTGGGCCCATCCGTGGTGTTTGGGGACGCGAATGGAGACGCCGACCCCGTTCAGGCCGCCGTCCATCCGTTTTACGACAAGCCCAACGTCCGGCTCACCAAGGTTCGGGTTTTTCTCGATGAGCCACCCGACGTAACGGGCCACCGGGTGCTGCATCTGGTCCACAGCGGGGACGAACGCTTCGTCCGCAGTGACGGTGACGTCTTTCCCGCGACGGGCGACCTCAGCCACCGAGAGGTCACTGTCAAGAATGCCTACACAGTAAACGGCTTCGGTTTCAACCCGCTCTACGGCTTTGCCGCATCGGCGCTGGAAGGCGTGGACACCGAGGACGGCGACCTGCAGTTCCCCGCTGGCAACGCCGCTCTCCCCAACAGCGATTACGCGCCGATCGGGCCGGTCACGGTTTGGCGGCTTGTCGTCAACCCCGACGGCGTAAACCATGGCCTCGACCTCGAGAAGGTGAACCGCGTCTTTGTTGACTTCCACGGTTTCCACGCCTGATTTCGAATTGCCATGAATCTAAATCGGGAACCCAAGCCGAACGGGGCCATCATCCTCGCCAACCTGCTTACCGGCTACCGAAAAGATGAATGGCGATCCGCGCCGGCTGTGACTGACCACTTCGCTATGGGTTGTTCGCCAACCTAGTCCCAGAAGAGCTCGGCACCTCCGGAACCCCGGCGATCCGATCGTTTATAAGAAGATGGGGCTGAATCAGCTGTATCTCGGCGCGGCGCATCAGGCGGTGGAGTGGTTTCGTCGGGCCGACCGAACCGCACAAACGGCAGAAGCCCGCGCTCGAAGTGCTCGGTATGTTTTTCGTGCTGATGGGGATTGCCATTGGCGTTCTCACACGTCGTCTTGGCTTCCTCCTAATGCACGGTTTGCTCCGTTGATGACACACCAATCGCAAAGAGCCTGCATCTAAAGATCTGCCGAGAAATTTGTGGAACCTGGACTGTGCACGGCCTATCGCCGGCTCCAATATCGAATTTGCCGAGCCTGTCGGAGAGCCTCGATCACGCCCGCAGGGTATGTAGTACCGCTCCCGCTACGATCGAATTGGTTGTCGACGGAATGTATATGGTAGTTTCTCCGGAACGCGGATGGCCGCGCCAGCTCGTGGCTCCCGAGCGCGATCCCGGCCGCTGGAACTGACTGCAAGACCTTGGGCGTGCACTGATGCAACTGGGCCACGACGAGGAAGCTATCGACGCATTGCGCAGGCAATGGACAGCACCCCGGCCTATCTGCGCGGCAAGGCGTGGCTAGCGGCGGCCGAGGCACTGGCGGGCGATATCGAGCGCCCCCGCCTGCACCTGGCGGACTACATCGCACTGGAACTCGGAACGACAGTCCGCCGCTTCGCTGCGCAGCGATCCTCTGCCCCGATCGACGCCACAAGCCAAATCTATCGGCGCGAAAGCGAGCGCATTCTAGAGGGCCTGGGTAAAGCCGGAATGCCGGAGGAGTGAGGCCATCCCGCCTCTGCACCTGCGACCGCAGTGATCTGCGCTCCCGAAAGCAGGGACCGACGGCTGGAGGTGAGGATACGGCTAGGAACCGGGGCGCTCGTCTAATAACGCGATCACTTGCTCATCGAGGGTCGGCAAAGCGATCCGCGCGGCCTCTTTCGTGATCTGTGCTCGGTTGTGATCAACGAGCCGCTTTGTAAGCTTGGCCTCGTCGAGGGTTGGCGCCCGAATATAAATTTAATTCCCGGCGCTGTTCTCCCAGAAATTCGTAAGCCTCGGGAACACACCCCTCCACCAACGCCATTCTCGCCCACCAACCCGCTGCGAATGAGGGAATCATCGGGGGAAACAATTTAACCCCGGACGCCAGCGATCTGTTTTATTGATCGCTTTCGGGACAATTCGTCGGACATCCCCTCCGCCTACTGTCTTTTTGCAGCCGCGAGATCTGATAGGCGGCGGTTCGCCCTTGTCCATGAGCTCGGCAAGCTCGGACCCTGCTTGCTCGACCGCCAATTCCGCGCGTTGGCCGGTCTTGCCGGAACCAAACCCGGCGCGCTTGGCGGCGATGCCTTTTGTTTCCTTGCCTTTAGCAACTTCCCAACAATTGTTAGGAAGTTGATCGGTGCGTTGACCCTGTCGGTTACCGATCTTCTTCTCGATCACCTTCATGATAGCGACGCGCTCGCTCAACGTGAAGGCTTTGCGGATCTCGTTCTCTGCGTATTCGCCGGCAACGATGCTGCTGACGTCTACAGTGCGTGTATCGATCTCGCTCCAGCCCAGCTGCTCGCGACAGGCAAGCAGTCGTCGATAGCCAAACACCAATTCACCTTCCGCTGTGACACAGCCCCAGAAACCGGAGCCTCTGAGATGCCTTCTGGCGGTAATCGCTAGGAGTGTCGCTGGTTTCCTAGAGTTTGTGCTCGATGCCGGCTCTCGGGGTAACGGTCGGGTATTGTTTGCTGGCGAATGGGTGGTTGAAAAACGAAAAGATTCGGAATTCAACCAGCCGCCCGAGAGCCCCGTCAGCACATCGCGAGGAGCTCGATGCGGGTCGTCCCCACGGTATCGGAAACCGGCAAGGACAACGCACCGAGCAACTTGTGGTCAATTGTCCACAAGTTCCCGAAGGCAAGAAAACCCGAGACATTGCCGCCAAACGCGCAGGGTTTGGCTCCGGCATGACTGGCCGACGCGCGGAATTGGCGGTCGAGCAAGCGGGGCCCCTTCTGCAAGCGTGTCCAGTCCGACACGGAGAATGATCGAGATGCGCAAGGCAAGGAAACCTGCCCCTCTCCAGGTCTCTTTTCCGAGCGGTTAGCGGTATGACGGGGGCGCGCCGCGCCGCGCAAACCCCTATTCGAGCTCGATCGCGAAGGCGTTCCGATCAGCCAGAGGGTGCCGGCCACGCAGCTCGAAGAACAGCTGCCGCCGGCGGTCGGAGTTTCGCTGATCCGGGCACGACCCGACTGATCCCGGTCGCCCCCCACCGAAGGTTAAACACCGTCGTCAGCTTCCTCCTCCTCGGGCGTTACGTCAATCATATCATCGCCCCCCGAGACCTTGAGGCTGGCGGCAAATTCAAGCAATTCCGCCACTCTTTTCTTCTGATCGTCGGGCGACATCCGCGCCAGATCTTCATGAAAATGAAAACTCGCCGATTTATCCGTAACCATTCCGCGAATTCGCGCCAAATCCATTAGCGCTGCCCTTCTGTCGGCAAATTTGAACCGCATCCCACCGTCAGCCATCACCAGGATTTCCCTAATGGCAAAGACCGCCTCGATCGGCAGATCCGCGCTCTTGGTGATCGTCACTCCCTTGCCATCCCATTGGATCACCGAGCGCGGGTCGAATAAAGCCAATGTCGACAATACCTCGATGATCCGCTCTTCGGTTATTTGCAGCGCTTCAAACCGGTTTTGCCGCGCTAGCTCCAGCATCTGAAGCTTGCTTCGTATCGTCTGCGCGACCACAGGATGCCGAAGTAGAGCCTGGGCCAGCATGCCGCACTGGATGCTCGAAGTCTTCGAGCGATAAGCCTTCCGATATGCTGCGGCTCCATTTTGCCCGTTGGCCATGTACTCATCGACAAAATTGCGCTGCCGACCGGTGAGCGTAGCTCTCGGCCCCCGTCTTTTATTTACCTTTATAGTCGGAGCACTCGCGTCTGCATAATTTGCCATAGTCGATTTCCCTAAAGCTTTCCGACCTTTCCAAGCCGGATCACGAATTATATCTATTTTCGAAGTTTGCCAAGCCTGAGCACCGATGCTTTTCGCGCGCCGCAACCGCGTCCGACCACGCAAGGAAAAGCGATTGGGTTTGATGGTCGATGGTATCTCACTTTCTTAGACCCCGACCACCAGGGTGGGAGGTTGGTCAAAGGCATGACGCACATGACAGATATGACACAGGTTCCTATTAGAGGCCCTTCTATGCGCGTTATGAGTCCTCATAATAAGGATCTGCGTCATCGTGTGTAATGTGTCATGTAGGAAAAACAATAACTTACGTGATTTGGGCTGATTGATGCGCGGGAAGGTTTCATTTACGCCGCCGTATTACACGTTTTGGATGAATTCCTGCGGGACCGACATAGACGACGAGGGTGGTCGCCCCAGGGTTCCACCAGCTGGGAAAATCCGGCATCTGGAGTTGAAAGCCGAAAGTGGTGGCGATCCGCTCGCAGGCTGAGCGGTTAACGGGATAGTTGTAGAGGTGGGCGGCGATCGCGGCGGCTTTGCGGTTGTTCCGGTAATAATAGGGGTGGTCGAAATTA
>Ga0306925_10001345_pt1 | contig 19989 bp, 18 predicted proteins | sample flu12Cox44000176_FD_203755 | JGI IMG/M metagenome (GOLD analysis project Ga0306925, IMG submission 203755) | Lab enrichment of tropical soil microbial communities from Luquillo Experimental Forest, Puerto Rico - flux8day.12C.oxic.44.000.176 (v2)... | ecosystem: Environmental > Terrestrial >... | reverse complement strand
GTGGATGGAGCGGAACGCCGATAGAATTGACTTCGGTTCGGGGGCAAAGGATGGCTCAATTATTATGGTAGTCGGAGGCAGCGTACCGTGCACCATCTGGAGTTACGGAAGATTGGAAATCGAGTTTCAATATTTGATGCGTAGCGCCCCCTTTAAAGAGGAAACGAAGCGAGTAGGGCTCCTTACCCGACTCAACCAAATCGATGGCATGAATTTCCCCGCGGACGTGATCACGCGACGACCGAGCATCGTGATTGGTTCGCTGTCCGAAGGAACACGGCTTAAAGATTTTTTGACTGTGATGGATTGGGTTGTTAATGAACTGAAGCAGAAGAATTGATGTGGCGCAGCCTTGCTTCGCACCGCAAAATCCGGGTCGCGGCGGTGCCATGTTCATCAATGGTCTTGGGGGCCTTCGGAGCGACTGTCCCTGTTGACAGGGTCGTCGGGGAAGGTCGGCAATCCACCCAACTGAGCCGATGCTGACCCCGACAGGCAAGGTCTCTTAAGGGGCAAAACTGCTCGCCGGACGCGCGCACCGGCAATGACCGGTTCCGCCGAACCCGGACATTCAGGTAGGTAGGGTTCGCTGCCGACGATACGTGATAAAGTCTGGTTAAAATTTAGGAGGACAGGGATGAGCGGGTTTGAGCGAACGGAGACCAACAACAAGGACGGCTCGGTGACGATCACGACAAAATACATCGTCAAGAGAGATGCCGGCGGATCACACAAATCTGTGGCGATCGTCAGAACCAAAAGAAACCTGCCGCCATCGAAGAAGTGCTAGAATGACCACGATGCGGCGGGTACTGCTGCTCGTCATCATCATCGCCAGTTTCATCAGCGGCGGGTCGACGTTCGCGGGCACGGTGGTGGAGTTTTCTAACCTCCCGGGTCGGGAGCCGGCACATCTCGTCGGCTATCTCGCGCGGCCGGGCGTCGGCCTGTCCGCGCTTCAGCACGACGCGCGGAGATCCCCCGCCCTATCCAGCTGTCGTCGTGTTGCATGGCTGCGGGGGCATCTCCAGCCATTCGGCGGCGATCGCCGATCAGCTCGGAGGGTGGGGTTACGTGGCTTTGACAATCGATACTCTGGGCCACGCCGCATGGATGGCGGTTGCTACAGCGGGACCTTTGTGGATCAGGCGTTCGACGCCTATGCTGCGTTGCGCTATCTGTCAACGCTGAAGGTTGTCGACGCGGGGCGGGTGGCGGTCCTCGGTCAATCGATGGGCGGCTCGGCCACGCTCTACGCAATCGATCGCGATCTGACGGCGCAATATTTTGACCAAAGGTTTCGCGCTGCGATCGCCTATTATCCTCGGTGCACAGTAGCCTCCGTTCCAGTGATGACTGCACCGGTGCTGATCCTGATCGGCGAAGCTGACCAATGGAACAGGGCGGACGCCTGCAAGACGTTGAGAAATCTTGCATCACTGGATAGCGCGTCAATCGGTGTGACCGTTTATCCGGGTGTCCATCATGCCTTCGACGTCGCGCAGCTAAAGCCCGGCCGCAGTTCTGATGGGCGATGGCTCGAATACGACGAGGTGGCGGCGCGGGACGCGGAAGAAAAGACCCGTGCCTTTCTCGCCGAGCACCTGGCGGGGATGCCGGCGCCATCACAGTCGAGCCACTGATGACCTCCGCACTGGGCACGAGAATCTGATCACTTTTTGACTGTTTACTCTGCGCTTGGTTTGAACAAGGTTTGAAAAATAAGGCGGATCGAGGCGGCGATCGCGGCGCGGAGCGCGACTGTCTACGCCGACTTCCTACTCCCTCACCTCCGAGCGGACATGGTCGTGCTCGACCTTGGCTGTGGTCAGGCGGCGATCTCAATCGGGATTGCCGAGATAGTGCCAAGCGGTCGGGTCGTAGGTGCCGATATTGACCGAGACAATCTGGCCGTCGCGCGTAGCGATGCCGCCGTAACGGGCTGCGGCAACCTTGTCTTTGCCGCGGCCGAAGGGGGGCAGCTGCCGTTCCTCAACCAAGCACGGCGGCGTTCATGGCCCCCGCGGAGGTCCCGGAGATGCCGTCGATCTGCAGCCAAGGCTCCTCGAGCAGCCGATCGAGCGCACCCCAGGTAAAAGCGCCGTGCGCTCCGCCACCCTGCAATGCGAAATCGACGAGGACGATATTGCGGCTGGAACTGCTGGCTTTGGTGGTTGCCACGGGCGTCGTCTTTCGTGGATCGGACGCGGGATAGGTACCTTGCCGTGCACTACCATGCCAGCTCGGTTAAATCTGGTCTAGCCCGATCGCTGGTGGCAAAGCCAGGCTATTGATAAAGCAATTGTAAACGGTATCCGGGAACGCCTGGCGGTATTGGGATCGAGGGCGCTTGTCTCGAGCGATAGGTCGCGGGACAATGCTCGTCGTGGCAATCAGCACCCAGCTGTGGCCTGATAATGCCCGGTCAGGTAGAATTCAATTGACAAGCGCTCAGCTTGCCCTTGTTTATTGCGAAAATGTTACCGAGCGGGCGCTGCTAATAGCAGACGACGCGTCCCATAATCGGCCGCAGACCCGACGGATCAGGATACGATCAAAGCTTCGCCGATCAACAAACGATACCGAGCAAAAATAAGGCTCGGCACTAATCGGCACTAAAGGGAGTTGATGAACGCCTCTGCCGCCATAACGATCGTGGGTGGGCTCGGTCTGTTCCTGCTCGGGATCCACCATCTGACCGAAGGTCTGAAGGGACTTGCGGGTGACTCGCTGCGGCGGGCGTTGCAGACGCTTGTTGCCGGCCGGTTGAGTGCGATTGTATCGGGCGCGCTGTTCACGGTGGCCATTCAATCCTCGACCGCGACAACGCTGACCGTCATCGGCTTTGTCAGCGCCGGATTGGTCACCTTCCCGCAAGCGGTGGGGGTGATTGTCGGCGCGACTTTCGGCACGACATCGACGCCGTGGCTGGTCGCGATCTTCGGTTTTCGCGTGAGCATTTCCGCCGGAGCTCTGCCGATGCTCGGCATCGGCGCCTTTCTCTGGCTGATCGCCAAAGGCAGAACGCGATCCCTCGGAGCGATCCTTGCCGGCTTCGGACTGCTTTTCATCGGCATCGAATATCTCCAGACGGGGATGGAAGGCATTTCCTGGAACCTCGACGCCATCGGCGGAAACGGTTTCGGCTGGCAGTGGATCCTCGCCGGTATTGGGATCCTGATGTCGATCGTCATGCAGAGTTCAAGTGCCGCCGCTGCGACGACGCTGGTCGCACTGCACGCGGGCTCCCTGACGTTTGACCAAGCTTGCGCGATGATCGTCGGACAGAGCGTCGGGACCGCAGCGACGAGCGCGATGGTGGCGATCGGCGCTGGGCTGGCGGTGCGGCGCGCAGCACTGGCGCACATCGTCTACAATGTGAGCGTCGGCATTATTGGGATCGTGTTGCTCGGACCGATCACGGCGGCGGCGGACTGGGTGGGCGCTCGATTGGAGGATCCCGAGGGAGTGCTGGCCCTTGCGGCATTCAGCAGCATCTTCAAACTCGTCGGAGTTCTTGCATTCTTTCCGTGGCTCGATCGTTTCTCACAATTTATCGTCGGAATATCCGGCAAAGGCGCCGAGTCGGCGGTTGCACATCTCGAACCAACGCTCGCTGAAGCGGGAGGGTCTGTCGCACTCGAGGCCGCGTGGCGAGCGATCCTCGAAGTCGCCCGTGGTTCTGTCGATGTGATCCGACGCCGCCTTGCCGGCGAAACCGTCCGTTACGAGCCGTCGGCCGATGCGGCTCGACAGATCGAACATTTCCTCGAATCGCTTTCGCTGGAAACCATCGATCCGCGTGCGATCGAGCCACGCCTCGTTCGGCTCTGCCACGCCCTCGATCATCTGACACAACTCCACGAGGACCTGACAAGCATTCCGTCCGCGGCGGGCGGCTGGCAGGCCCCAGTCGGTCTCGACTTAGGTGCGCGGGCACTTGCCGGGTGGCTGGACGCCACGAAAGACCCCGCGGTCGTGCTCGATCGCGCGGCCCTCAGCGCACTCGAAGATGCCTCCAAACAGCTCAGTGCCGAACGCAAAACCGGCCGCGATAAGATGTTGGAGGAGGTCGCTCTGCAGCGCACGCCGACGGCGACCGCGCGCGGGGTTCTCGAGACATTCGCGTGGGCCGATAGCGCGCTTCATCACGCATGGCGTCTGGCGGAATCGCTGAGAATAGCCTCGGGAAACCAACCGGCTGTTTCCTTGACGAGGGAGGATCGATGAGCAACCCCGAGAAGCCGATGAAGCGCAAAGACTATGAAAAAGCCCTGCGTAAGCTGCAGGTGGAGCTTTGCGCTCTACAGGACTGGGTCAAGCATCAGGGACTACGGGTGGTTGTGATCTTCGAAGGCCGCGACGCCGCCGGCAAAGGCGGCACGATCAAGGCCATCACCGAGCGTGTCAGTCCCCGCGTGTTCCGCGTGGTGGCGCTGCCGGCACCGTCGGACCGCGAGAAGGGACAATTATACCTGCAGCGGTATGTCGGGCACCTTCCTACGGCGGGCGAGATCGTGATCTTCGACCGCAGCTGGTACAACCGGGCCGGCGTCGAGCACGTCATGGGCTTCTGCACGGAAGAGCAATACCGCCGATTCCTCAAGACTTGCCCCGAGTTCGAGTTGTTCATCGTCGATGGCGGCATCCTGCTGATCAAATACTGGCTGGAGGTCAGCGAGGCCGAGCAGAAGCGCCGCTTCGAGGCGCGCATCGAAGATCCGCTGCGTCAATGGAAGCTCAGCCCGACGGATCTGTGCTCGCGAAGCAAATGGTTCGAGTACTCGCGGGCGCGCGACGCGATGTTCGCCGCGACCAACACAAACTTCGCACCTTGGTACATTGTCCGCTCAGACGACAAGCGGCGGGCGCGTCTCAATTGCATTCGCCACCTGCTCGGGCTCATTCCCTACGAAAAGGTCCCGCAGAAGAAGGCGAAGCTCCCCGACCGTTCGATGAACGACGCATATGACGATCTGGCGTCGCTAAAGGGCATGCAGTTTGTCCCAGAGACGCCATAAGGCGGCGCGGACAGCAAGGGAGGACGCATTATGTCTGAGGCATTGCGCGCCAATCCCGGCCCCAAAGCTGTCGCCTGGCACGCCATCCCGGCGGATCAGGTCGCCAGCCGGCTGAAAACCGACCCGGCAGCCGGACTGGACGCAATCGACGCGTCTCAGCGGCTGGCCCAATACGGTCCCAACCGTCTGCCGGAGGGGAAGCAGCGGGGGCCCCTGATGCGGTTTCTTGCTCAGCTGAACAACATTCTCGTCTATGTGCTGCTCGCCGCCGGCTTTGTGAAACTGATGGTCGGCCTGTGGCTCGATGCCGCGGTCATCCTGGGGGTCGTCATCATCAACGCCTTGCTCGGGTTTTTCCAGGAAGGCAAGGCAGAGAAGGCTCTCGATTCAATCCGCAACATGCTTTCCGCCGAGGCGAGGGCCATACGCGGGCGCGAGACCCGCATGATCTCGGCCGAGGAGCTCGTGCCCGGGGACGTCGTGCTGCTGGAATCGGGCGACCGTATCCCGGCCGATCTTCGGCTCGTCGATGTCAAAAATCTGCGGACCGAAGAAGCGGCACTGACTGGCGAATCGGTGCCGATCGACAAGACAACCGACGCCGTATCGGAAAGAGCGACGGTGGGAGACAGGGAAGGCATGGCCTTCTCCGGGACCCTGGTCTCGTCCGGGCGTGCGACAGGGGTGGTCGTCGCCACCGGGAACGAGACCGAACTTGGGCGCATCAACCAGCTGATGGCGGGAGTGAGTGCACTCGACACGCCGCTGCTTCGTCAAATCAAGAAGTTCGGTTACGCGATTACGGCGGTGATCGCCGTGGTGGGTGCGATCGTGTTCGTCTATGGCAGATGGGTCCGAGGAATCGATTTCGTGCCTATCTTCCAGGCGGTGGTTAGCATCGCCGTGTCAGTCATCCCGGAAGGGCTGCCCGCCCTGATCACCGTTACTCTGGCAATCGGCGTCCAGCGCATGGCCCAGCGCAACGCCATCATCCGGCGGCTGCCGGCAGTCGAAACCCTGGGCTCGGTTTCCCGGATCTGCTCCGACAAGACCGGCACATTGACGCTAATGGAAATGATGGTGGTGTCAGCCATCACGGCTGATTCGGCTTACAAGGTCATAGGTGAGGGGTACGCACCTGAGGGCAAGGTTCTGAAGGACGGGGAGCCGGCGGGAGAGGATGCGGTCCCCCAGCTAATGGGTCGTGTCTCGATGCTCTGCAACGATGCAGAACTTCGCCAGGAAGATGGTGCCTGGAAGGTCGAAGGCGACCCGACCGAAGGCGCCCTCTATCCGTTCGCAAACAAGCTCGGTCTCCAGCGGCAAGCCGAGCAGACCGCCTATCCCAGGATCGATGCCATCCCGTTCGAATCGAAGCACCGCTTCATGGCGACTTTGCACCAGGAAGCAACCGGCAAACAGTTCCTTCTGGTCAAGGGGGCGCCGGAGGTGATCCTCGATCATGCCGACCGCCAGGCGGCGGGCGGCGGTCAACCCGTGCCGATCGACCGTCGCTATTTCGAGAGGGCATCGGATGAGCTGGCCGCGCAAGGGGAACGCGTGCTGGCCCTGGCGTGGCTCGAAGATCCAGGTGTCCGCGCGGGGAATCTCGCTCCGGAGGAGCTACCGAGGACTTTGGTCCTGCTGGGCCTGATCGGCCTGCTCGATCCGCCACGTAGGGAAGCCATAGAAGCTGTGAGGGAGTGCCACGCGGGCGGTATCCGCGTGACGATGATCACCGGCGATCACAAAATCACCGCAGCCGCGATCGCCAAAATGCTGGGGATCGGCGACGGGATGACGGCGATCACCGGAGCCGAAATCGAGGAAATGGACACCGCTACCCTGCAGGAGCGGGTCCACGACGTCGACGTCTTCGCACGTGCGAGCCCCGAGCACAAACTCCGCCTGGTCAAGGCGATTCAGGCGAATAAGCAGATCGTGGCTATGACCGGCGACGGGGTGAACGACGCGCCGTCCCTCAAAAAAGCCGATGTCGGCGTCGCGATGGGGATCAAGGGGACCGAGGTCACGAAGGAGGCTGCCGAGATGGTGCTGGCCGACGACAACTTCGCCTCGATCACCGCCGCGGTAAAGGAGGGGCGCACCGTCTACAACAACATCGAGAAGGCCATTCTCTTCATGCTGCCGACGAACGTCGCGCAGGCGCTCGTGATCATGGCCGCTATTTTCGTCGGCTTTGCTGCGCCGATTACTGCGCCGCAGATCCTCTGGGTCAACATGGTGACGTCGGTGGCGCTCGGGCTCGTCATCTCTTTTGAACCGCACGAACTCGATGTCATGCATCGGCCGCCGCGCGCGGTCGACCGACCGATCTTGGACGGCTTTGGAGTCTGGCGCGTCGTCTTTGTCGGACTAGCGCTGTTCGCGCTGACTTTGTGGGCATTCTTCTGGATGAAGTCGAAGGATGCATCCGATGACCTTGCACGGGCGGTCGCCGTGAATGCGCTCGTGATCGGGCAGGTCTTCTATCTGCTCAACAGCCGCTACAAGCTGGACTCGTCCCTGTCCCTCACGGCACATCTTGGCAACAAATATTTGGTGCTGGGGATTGGCGCAGTCGCAATCCTGCAAATCCTCTTCACCTACGCGCCGCCGTTTCAACGTCTCTTCGAAACTGAGGCGATCCCGCTCTGGGTTTGGCCATGGCTGTTCGCCGCCGGTCTCGTGTTCTTCCTGGTTGTGGAGACAGAAAAGCTCGTTATTCGTAGAGCGCGTCCTGCGCCTGGCCCTGTGGCACTGGCAGAATCGCCCCGCTAGAGTATTTCCGGGATTGGCAGCAGATAGGCAGTTGAATTCAAAATTGTGATTCGAAAGGCAGATTATACGGACAGCAAGACCCCGGTGTTAGCAAAGAGATACAGCCCGCGCGCTATACCAACCATGTCATCAACAAGGGAGCACTGACATGTTGTTTCCAGGTGGTTTCACGTTTACAAACTTTCTGACAGACGTCTTTTCGATATTTATCTTCGTGCTGTGGTTCTGGTTGCTCATCACGGTCTTCGGTGACCTGTTCCGCCGTCGGGACGTGTCCGGCTTAGGCAAGACGCTTTGGGTGATATTACTCATCGTGTTTCCGTATTTGGGGGTGTTCATCTATCTGATCTCGCAAGGCCGCGGAATGGCGGAACGGCAAAATCAGCGAACCCAACAAGCTCGCGACGAGCTTCGCCAAGTCGTTGGCTTCAGCGTGGCCGATGAACTCGAAAAACTCGAACGGCTGAAGGATTCAAACAAGATTTCCAATGAGGAATATTCGCGGCTGCGCGCCCGCGCCGTGCAGTAGCTAGATTCGCGCTCGATCCGCGCGTCATACCAACAGCGGACCCGATGATTGCGACGCGAGGAGACAGATCGCGGTTGCCTGCTGCCCTTCGACATCATGACGTTGCCAGTTAGCGACGCCGCAAGGCCGGGCTGACCCATAGCGGGTTCGGGCACGGCCTGACCCGGCAGCGGCATTCCCTAAGTGCTATCCGCCGAAAGCAAGATGGCGATCGATTGTGTATGCGGGTGCCTGGCGCAGATGGTTGCAAGCGCGATCAGGATCGGCACGCCAATGAACGCCCCGGCGACACCCCAGAGCATCCCCCAGAAGAATACCGCAAACAGCACCATGAAAGGGGAGACCGAAACCGCAGTCCCGGCCACGCGGGGCTCGATATAGCTCCCGATGACGAACTGGAGGAGGTTGAGGCCGATGAACACGACCAGCGCGGCGTAGAGCGATTCGAACTGCGCGGCTGCGAACAGGGTAGGTAGCAAGGTGGCGACGAACGAGCCGATAAAGGGTATGAAATTAAGGACGAAGGCGATCACGCCCCATTCGCGTTGCAGCCCGAGCCCGTAGATCATGGCGAACGCCCAGAATCCGAGCCCCGTCAAAACGCTCATGCCGAAGCGAACCAGCATGTAGGTTTGCAGTCGCGCGGCAATCTCCGCCGCTGTGTCGATCGTGGCTGCGCCAGATCGCCCTTTACCGATCCGGCGAAGGCGACGCCCGAGCGGCGCTACCTCAAGCAGGCCCAAGATGACGAACACGAAGGTCACGATGCAGAAGCTGAGTACGCCCTGCAGGCTCCCGCCAATCGCGCGTAGAACCTGCATCAGCCACAGCACATTGACCTGCTCCGCGAACAGCTCCGCGGCGTAGAGGCCCCGCCGCTCCAGCAGTTCGGCGGCATGCATGTAGAGGCCCTGGAGCCGTGCAGCATTGGCGATCACCCACTGTGCGATCCCTCCGAAGCCCCAGGCGACCAGCCAGCCACCGCCGCCGATCGCGAGCAAGGCAACGGCGGCAGTGACCAGGACGGCGATCACTTGCGGCAGAACCGCCTGCAGCCGGCGCTGTAGCGGCCACACCAGCGCAATGACGAACAGGGCAAAGGTCACGGGCATTATCACGGCGCTCGCGGCCCACAGGCCCCGCCAGTGCGAGGATCGTGGCGCAGATCATCGCCGCCGAACGAAGCGTGCGGTCGCCTGGGGTACTTGAACTTTCCGACGCCACAGGGGCTCAGCCCCACGCCAGCATCGTGGCGCCCAGAATGATCACCAGCAGCAACAGCGCCAAGCTCGCCACCGGCCATTGCCGTAGACAGCCGTCGGCCCGTTCGATCGCCTCGCCCCAGGTGGCGGTTGCGCGCATCGCCGCCTCGCCCACCACCACGACATCTCCCCCCGGCACGCGCGGCAGACGGTGCCCCCAGCGCCACAGCCCAACGGCCAGCACCCCGCCGAGCAGAACCGGCCACAACGCCGCCCAAAGGGTTCCTGGAGCAAGCGCCTCGAGCACCCTTCCGCTCTCGGCCGTCGGATAGAGCGCCCAAAGAACCGCCACGGCCGCAAAGGCCATGATAAGCCAGGCCCGGGTGAGTCCGGGCGGTGGCATCTCAGAGGCTTGAGGTGGGGTTTGTACCAGACGGCGCAAAAAGTGGAGCATCAGCAATGTGCTGCCGGCCGCCGACAATGTTGCGAGGGTACCGACGACACCGTCCCCGAGCTGAGCCTTTACCGCGAGCTTCGCCAGCGCGCCGCCGGTAAGCGGCAACCCGCCAAGTCCCAACGCCAGCACCGCGGCTGGGATCAGGACCGGCCATAGGCGGGGGCCAGCGGCGGCTGCCACGCCGATCGCGAGGAACAGCCCACCCTTGACCAATATGTGATGCGCCGCGGAGAAGCTCACCCCCAGCGCGGCACCGGTGTCGCCCGTGGCGAGCCCCATGCCGAGCGCCGCGGCGAGCAGCCCCATTTGGCTAACGCTGGAATAGGCCAGCACAGTCTTCGGGTTCTCCTGCGTTATCCCGACCAGAACGCCGTAGAAAGCCGAGAACAGCCCCGCCGCCGCTAGCGCCTCACCCCATTCCGGCATAGCAGCGCCGAGCGGTAGAAAGCGGATGAACCCGATCACCCCGGCCTTGACTGCAGCGCCACTGAGCACGGCCGCGGCCGGGATCGGCGCCGCCGTATAGGCAAGCGGCATCCAGACATGCAGCGGCGCGAGCCCGATCTTCAGCCCGAATCCCAGGATCAGAAGCGCCAGCGCCGTGTGGCGCCAGGGCGAACTCGGCAGCGCCGCCACCGCGTCGCGGATCAAGAGGCTGCTGTCTGGGGTGGCCGCCGCCATGAACACGAAAGCCATCAACAGGAAGGCCTCGCCCAGCACGGCAAGTGCCACATAGATGACGCCGGCCCGCTGGCTACCCGGCGTGCCGTCATGCACGATAAGGCCATAAGCCGCCAGACTGACCACCGAGAAGGTCAAATAAAAGCTTACCAGGTCGGCGGCGATGAAGACGCCGAGGTTGCCAGTCAAGGTCAGCAACCACCACTCGGCAAAGCGCCCGGCATTCGGGTCGGCGCGTAGATAGGCCGAAGCGTAGGCGCCGGCGGCGATCCACAGCAGCGCTGCGACCCCGAGCAGCATCGCCCCAGGCACGTCGAGCGCCAATGTCATGCGAAACGGCGGCTCGGGCAGCACCATTGTCGTGCCGGCAGGGACCAGCAGTGCTGCCGCTAGAGCGGGGACCGGCGCCAAGGCCAACAGAGACGGCATGCGGGCCCGCGCGCGCCGCGACAGACAGGCCAACAGCATCGAGAGTGGCACTGCCAGAGCGGCAGCGAGCAGCATTCCTGCGCCGGTCACCGGAAGACCGCGATAGGCAACCCCGGACGGCCGATCTGCAGCAGTTCCGAAGGCCGCAGCGGGACAAAGCCGAGCAGCACCGCACACAGCGCCAGGACCACGACCACTGCCTGCCGGCTCCGGGATATGGTTGAGAGCAGCGTCAAGGGCTCGCCCGCATCGGCCAGCGCCCGGGCGAGCACCAGAAATACGTAACCGCCCGCGAGCACCCCTCCCGCCAGAACGACCACGGCCCACCACCATTGGTTCTCTGCGACCGCCGCCGTCAGCAGCATCGCTTTTGCCACAAAGCCGCCGCTGGGCGGCAGGCCCATGAGTGACAGGCCGCCGAGCCCGAAGGCAAAGACAGTGATCGGAAGAGCCCGGCCAATGCCGGCGAGCCCTGCAATCCGGTCGTGCCCGAGCGCCTCGGCGATCAGCCCTGCCGCCATAAACATGGCGGCTTTGGCAAAGGCGTGCGAGACGGCTTGAAGAACACCGCCAGTCCACGCCGCCGTAGCCCACGGATGGCCCGTTTCGGGACGGACAGCGAGCGGGAACATCAGGAACAGGTAGCCGATCTGCGCCACCGTCGAATACGCGATCAGCAGTTTCAGCCTCGCTTGCCGCAACGCCAGAATGCTGCCGAAGATGATTGCCGCAGCGCCCAGGCCACCCAGCACCTGCGCCGCTGCATGCTCTGGCAAGCCGGGCATAACGTCGAACCACAGCCGGACGACGAGGAAAAATGGCGCCTTGACGACCAGCCCCGACAATATGGCGCTGGCCGGGGCGGGTGCGCCGGCATGGGCGGGCGGCAGCCAAAGATGCAGCGGGTAGAGAGCGGCCTTGGCCAACAGCCCCGCTGTCATCAGCGAGACCGCGGCCCAGGCCACCGGTCCCGCATGGATGCGGCCGGACAGCAGAGCGATATCGAGAGTGCCGTAGGCGCCATAGAGCAGCCCCGTGCCGAGCAGATAGAGAATTGAGCCGAGGAGCGCGAACAGCAGGTAACGCAACGCGGCCGCGAATGTCTCCGCGCGGCCATCCAGAGAAACCAACGGCACCGCAGCGAAAGTCAGCAGCTCGAGAGCGACATAAAGGTTGAACAGGTCACCGCCGATAAAGACGGCATTGAGCGCCCCCCAAACCATCAGCAGCAATGTCCAAAATACCAGCGGCGCGCGCGCTTTCGCTCCGCCCTGCGCCGGAAACTGCGCACGCGCGAACAGCCCGATTCCGGATATCAGCAGCGCCGCGGTCACGATCATCGCCGCGGAAAGCCCATCTGCTCGAAAGGCCACGCCAAGCGGCGGATCCCAACTGCCGACAAAGTATTGCAGCACATTGTGGGCGCGCCAGACCACAGCGGCTATTGCAACCGCGACGGTGAGGCCGACCGGCATCAGAATGAGGGCGATGCGTTCCGCGTGCCGCCCGCCGAGTGTCAGTGAAAGGAGCGCACCCATGACGGGCAGGACGATCGCCAGAACGAGGAGGAACCCGCCAGCCGTTGCGGAATTCGCCATCAGGGTTGGCTATCCATCCGACCGCAGGGTCGCCCGCCCGGTCTCGTGAAACAGCCGTAGTAGCAGCGCCACTGCCAGCGCCGTCGCCGCGAAAGCAACAACGAGGCCAGTGATGACCAGCGCCTGCGGCACCGGGTCGCCGCCAAAGCCGGCGGCTGCACCCCTGCGGGCGACGACCCCAAACAGCAGAAAGACACCGCCGCCGATCAGGTTGAAGGCGACGATCTTGCGGAGCGGTTGAGGATGTACAATCAGGCCAAACAAACCCAGGCCAACCAGCACCGCGCCGCATAGCCCGTACAGCGTCGGGCTACTCATCTCTGCGGCGCTCGTTCCGGCGGGCCGGCCACCAACAGCGCGAGCGTCGCAGCGATCGACAGCGTCAGCGGTATCTCGATCGTCAGTATCAGCAGCTTGGCGTAAGGCGGCGGGTATGCCAGGAAAGCGCCGGCCATCGCGAAACCGGCGAGCCCGATCGCGAAAAACACCGCAGGCCCGGCGACCAGCAGGATCCGCAACCAACGCCGGCTCACTGGGGGAGCATCCACCAGCCCGACCATCGCGGCCAGTATCCACATGGCGGCCAGGATCGTGGCAGCCTGGAATTCGCCCCCGGGAGCAACCGAGCCATCCCAGATGATGTGGACACCCACGAGTATCCCAACCGGCACCAGCAACTGGGCGGCAAAAGTCAGCACGCCCTGTGGGTCAGCATCGTGGTGCGGGCCGGGGAAGCCGCCCCAAACGCGGTCCGGCGCCAGCGACCAGATACCGAGGAGTGCGAGCAGCAGCACCACCGTCTCGAGGAGCGTGTCGACGGCGCGGTACGCCATCAAGACAGCGGTAACCGGATTGCCGAGGCCGGTCGTCGCGATGTTCGCCGCCACCTGCGGTGCGAGCGTAGGCGCGGGCTCAGGCAACAACAGCACGATCGCTGCTAGCCCGGCCGATACCATCGCGCAGAGCACTGCGGCCGCAAGCCGGAGAGCCGCGCCGGGAAGCTCACCGGCCGCCGCCGTCTCAGTGCGGCGCAAGTGGGTGTGTGCGCCCAGCAGCAGACCCCCGGTCACTCCGCTGCCGATTGCCGCCTCAGTCAGCGCGACATCCGGAGCGGCGAGACGCACCCACACCAGCGCGAGCAGCAGCCCAAAGGCGACAAACCCGACCACCGCGGCGAATGTGTCGCGCGCGGTAATGGTCCAGACGGCCACTCCAAGGACCAACACAGCGAGGCCGGTATCGAAAGCCAAGGCGAGCCGTCACTCGGGCGTCCCGCCCGGTCGGGCGGTGCGGGCGATTAGTTGGGTGACGGTGGCTCCGGCCAGCAGGGTGAGGAGCCAGACGCTGATCAGCTTCAGCGCCGCAAACGGCCCTTCCACCTGAAACAGCAACCCGAGCACGATCAAACCGAGACCGAGGTTGTCCGCCTTCGTCAGCGCGTGCAGGCGGCAGAGCGCGTCGGGGAACCGCAGCAGCCCGACCGTCCCCGCCAGGAAGAAGAATGCGCCGGCGCAGACCGCCAGAATGGTCAACACATCGAGCCCGAGGCTCATGCTCCGTCCGCCTCCGTGCGTGCGGCGCCCTTGACAAAGGCGACCGAGACGAAGGCCGCGAGTAACGCCAGTATCAGCGCGACATCCACCGCGGCAGGAACGCTCATCGCCTCCACCAGCAGCAGCAACGCCGCGATTCCACCGGTGCCGAGCAGCTGCGCCGCCATGATGCGATCGGCGTCGCCTGGCCCGCGTAAAATGCGGACCAATCCCAGCGCCACCATCGCCAGCACGAAACCAGCGGCAGCGAGCAGGAAGTCAGCCATCGCCGCGCGCCTCTCCGACGACCCGGACGAACAGGGCTTCCGCCGCCGCGAGCTGCGCCGCTACCGGCTGCTCGACATCGAGGCAATGGATCAGAATCCTTCCTCTTTCGTCGGAGCCGGTCGGCACGGTACCCGGGAGCAAGCTCATCAAGGTGGTAAACATGTTCCGCGCTGCACCGGGCGGAAGGCCCACAGTATGGAGCACGAAGCCGGGGCGCAACGGAAGCTTGGGATCGAGTGCCCGCCTCGCGACATCAGCTCCGGCAACCAGGGAGTCCTGGAGGAAGCGCAGCGCAAACCGGCCGAGAGCGGCGGGCCGCACGCGGCTCGCGTCTGGCGCCAGCAAGCTGGGGCTTGCCCATGTCGCCGCCAAAGCCGCCATGGCTCCCACCGCGAGATCGGCCGGGTCGCCGCCGGAAAGCATTATCCAGAGGAGGAAGAACCCAACCGCTCGCAAGACCGCGGCCCGCGACAGCGTCAAGTTCATGCTGCATCCGTGGCGGTGGGGCTGGGCATCACTTTTCTCCCGATCACAGCGGGCTCCTTGACACGGAACCAAGCGACATAGAGCGCCGGCAGAAAGATCAGAGTGAGAACCGTCGCAACCAGCAAACCGCCCATGACAGCAATAGCCATCGGGCCCCAGAATATTGTCACGGCAATCGGGATCAACCCGAGAACCGTAGATATCGCCGTCAGCATAATCGGGCGAAAGCGCGATACACTCGCTTCGACGACCGCATTCCAAACCTCGAGGCCCTGCGCCAGTTCAAAATCGATCTGCTCGATAAGGATCACCGCATTTCGGGCAATCATGCCGAGCAGCGACAGAATGCCGAGAATGGCCACGAACCCCAGCGGCTGGTGGAAGAGGAGGAGCGCTGCCACGATGCCGATCAGGCCCATCGGGACGACGCTCAGGACGAGGAAAAGGCGGTTGAAACTCCTCAACTGGATCATCAGGAACGTGATCATCACGAACAGCATCAGGGGCACGACGGCAAAGACAGAAGCCTGAGATTTCTGGCTTTCCTCGACCGTGCCTCCGACCGCGATGCGATAGGGTGCCGGCAGACTGGCGCTCAGTTTGGCGACCGCCGGGGTGAGTGCGTCGACCACGGATTCGGGCAGTACCCCCGGGGCGACATCGGCTTGGACGGTCAATGTCGGGACACGGTCACGCCGCCAGATCAACGGATATTCTTGAGCAAAATCGAAGCTCGCAATTTGGCTGAGCGGCACGGTGCGTCCGTTAGGGAGCGGGATCTGCAAAGTGCGCAGCGTCGACAGCGACAAGCGATCTTCATCGGTCGCTCGCGTCAGGACATCGACCAGGTAGATGTCATCCCGGACTTGCGTAACGGGCTTGCCCGTCACGACGCTGTTCATTACCGCGGCAATTGCCTGCGAGCTCAAGCCCAACAGCCGCGCCTGATCCTGGTCGATGTTGATGCGAACCATTCGGCCCGGTTCCATCCAATCAAAATTGATCTGCCTGGAACCGGGATCGGTCGCGACGATTTGGGCGAGCTGAAGCCCGATGTCCCGCACTTCGCTGATATCCGGGCCGCTCACGCGATATTGCACTGGCCACCCGACTGGCGGGCCGAGACCTAGCGGCGACACTCGACTGATCGCACTCGGGAAATTTTCCGCGAGCGCTGCCTCCAGTTTCTTCTGAAGCCGTTCACGCGCCGGGACATCCTTGGCAACGATCACGGCCTGGGTAAAGAAGTCGTTCGGTAGTTCGACGTTGAGGGGGAGATAGAAGCGGATCGCGCCGCGGCCGACATAGGTGCTCCATCGGTCCACATCGGGGTCGCTCCTGAGCAGGCCATCGAGCTTTTCGGCGGCCTGTTCGCTGGCATAAATCGAGGCGTTTTGCGGCAATGAGAGATCGACCAGAAGGTCCGGACGGTCCGACGGCGGAAAGAACTGCCGCGCCACGAACGGGCTCGCCAGAGCGGCCGCTACAAAACACGCCAAGGTTACCCCGATGGTGACCCAGCGCGCCCGCATTGCGCCAACAAGAAGCCCGCGAAAGTAGCTAAGGATCGCGCTGGGTTTGTCGGACGGCTTTGCTTTCGGTTTGGCGAGGAGCACTACACCGAGCAGCGGCGCAAAGATAACCGCCACAAACCACGAGAGCAGCAGCGCGTAGAGCACGACAGCGAAAATCGAAAACGTGTATTCCCCCGCCGAGCTCTTAGCGAAGCCTATCGGTATGAAACCTGCAGCCGTGACAAACGATCCGGTCAGCATCGGCAGCGCAAGTGTTTTGTATGCGAATGTTGCTGCACCCTCTTTGCTGTCTCCGGCCGCGAGGCGAGAGGTCATGACATCGACGGTGGTCATCGCATCGTCGACGAGCAGGCCGAGGGCGATGATCAGCGCGCCAAGAGAGATGCGCTGCAGATCTATTGCGGTCATTTCCATGACCGGGAACACGATGGCGAGCGTCAGCGGGATCGAAAGCGCAATGACGGCGCCGGCCCGAACGCCGAGACTGACAAAGCTCACCGCCATGATGATGGCGATGGCCTGCCAGAGCGATGTCGTGAAGTCGCGAATGGCATGATCGACGACAAAGGGCTGATCCGCCACGAGGACCGGCTCGATACCCAGCGGGAGATCCGCCCTGATCTCGCGCATGGCCTGCTCGATATTCCGGCCGAGGGTCAGAATATCGCCCCCTTCGCGCATGGCGACGGCGATGCCGATGGCCGGCTTTCCATTGACACGGAACATCGGCTGCGGCGGATCCGCATAGTCGCGGTGAATCTGGGCGATGTCGCGCAGCCGGATCAAACGGCCATTCGCGACGAAATTTACCGCCAGAAGATCCTGTTCGGATTCGAACGCCCCCGATACGCGTAGGGTGAGCCTTTCATTGCCGGTTTGCAGAACCCCGGATGGGCTGACAATGTTTTGCGCCGCCAGGGCGGCGGCCAGAGCCGACCGGTCGATCCCGAGACCGGCGAGCTGCTGAACCGAGAATTCGACGAATATCTTTTCATCCTGAGCTCCGAGAATCTCGATCTTCGCGACGTCCGGCACCTGCATCAGGCGCGAGCGGATGTCCTCGACATGGTCTTTCAACTCGCGATGAGAGAAGCCATCGGCAGTGACGCCGTAAATGATCCCGAAAACATCGCCGAATTCGTCGTTGAAGCCCGGACCGATCACCCCAGCCGGCAAGGTATGGCGCATATCGCCGATGCTTTTGCGGACGTGGTACCAAATGTCGGGAATTTGTGCGGCGGTGGTCTCCCCCTTCAGGTTCGCGAAGATGGTTGTCTGGCCGGGGCTCGTATAACTGCGCAGAAAATCGAGGCTCGGCGTTTCTTGAAGGGTCCGCTCGATGCGGTCGGTGACCTGTTGGAGGGTGTCATCCAAGGTCGCGCCGGGCCATGCGGCCTGTACGACCATCGTCTTGATGACGAAGGGCGGGTCCTCATCTCGCCCCAAGCGAAAAAACGAAGCCAGTCCGGCGATCGTCGCCGCGATCATCATGTAGACGACGAGCGAGCGGTTCTCGAGCGCCCACTTCGAAAGATTAAACTGCATTTAGGAGGACGATCCGAGCAGCCGGACTTTCTGCCCGGGATGAAGCGCCTGGATGCCCGCAGTCACGACAATGTCGCCAGTGTCGAGACCTTGGGCAATGACGACGGTGCCCGGGTCGTGACGCAGCAATTCTACGTTTCGCAGGGAAACGGTGAGGCCTTGCGGGTCGACAATCCATACGGCCGGCTGGCGATTGAGCTCGGTCAGAGCGGAGGCGGGAATTGCAATGACGGGTTCCGATGCCAGTTTGACGCTCCCAGTAACGGTCGCACCGAGCCGCATCGCCTCCGGCGGGTCATTCAGCCCGACCTTGACCTCGAACGTCCGGGTGACCGGGTCAGCCTGCGGCGAGACTTCCCGCACTCGCCCGGTCGCCGCTACGCTCGGATCGTCCGTCAGCCTCACCGTGATCTGCGCGTCGCTCGGCGCCGAACGCAGCAATTGCGCCGGCACGTCGAAGACAGCGTCGCGCCCGCCCTTCCGAGCCAGCCGAACGATCATTTGCCCCGCCTGCACGACCTCACCCGGTTCCGCACCTCGGGCAGTGACCGTTCCCGCGGCGTCCGCCGTCAAGGTGGTCCAGCTGACGCGGTCTCTTGCGATCTGCAACTGCGCTTCCGCGTTCTCGACCTGAGATTGCGCGTTTTGCAACGCCTTCTGTGACTGATCAAACCGGGCTCGAGGCGTGTGGCCGTTTGCCAGCAGTTGCCGCTGACGTTCGAAGTCGCCACGAGCGTAGGTCAATTGTCCTTGCGCGGCGGCGACAGCGGATTCGGCCGAGCGCAACGCATTGAGCTCGTTTTCGGGGTCGAGCTTGGCCAGCACTTGTCCCGCCCCGACCCGGTCGCCGACATTGACGGGTCTTGCGATCATCCGCCCGCCGATGCGAAAGGCAAGTGCCGGCTCGTCTTCGGCCTGGACGTGCCCGGTCAAAACCACGGTTTCGCCGGCCTCGCCTTTGGCGGCGATCACCGTTCGGACAGGACGTATCTCGGGCCCTTCGACTTTCGTGTCCGGCTTACACGACGCCAGCACCAGAACGACGGTGGTCAGGACGAAGCAAGGCCATGGAGGACCGTGTCTTCTCACTGCGAATATCTCACGAGGACCATATTGTTGTTCGCGTAATGCGAGTGCGCTTTGTTCTGCTGCGCCATAATTCAGCAGACGGGCGATCGGAAAAAGTCAAGATTTAAGAAAGATTGCGATCAGATGTCGGAGTGTGTCAAACAGAATCAACAGTGGGAGCAGGCCGAAATTGCTTTTGGTTATGGTGCTGGCAACCGGGCAGCTCGGCTACACCGAGGGCAGCTAGCGGGATGGTTGCTTCGATACTTGGCTACACGAATTTCGTGCGCATCGATCCTGATCGCAGCTGGTGGTTGCGGGTGATCACTGCGGCATCGAGGTTCGGCTACCGGCTTAGTGGCAAAGCGGGCCACGGCATTTTCGCTGTGGCGCTCGCTGGGGTCATACTCCTGTTCAGCGGATGCGGTGATGACGGAATAATTTCGCGGTTCATGCTAAAGCCGGATCGCATCATCGTCGAGCGGCGTCCCGATCCAGTCTACGATCAGCTCTTTCTGTATTACGTGGAGCTCTGTGCGACGAGCCAATTTCGCTCCAAGCTGAAGGGCGAGGGCGGGGTCGCAGGCCACGCTGTCATGTACATCAAAGGTGCCTGCAAGGACGAGCAGGCGCCATTCCCGCAGCTGCGACGGTGCCGAGTCACAGCGACCTAGCTGGACGATCCCGAGCACGGTGCAGGTGTTAGCGTGGGCCGCTGGTTCCGGAACGTCAACTGGGTCGCGATTCCAGGGTACGAACTTTTTTATCAGGGCAACCTCAAATTCGGTGAGCGTCTGACCCAAGCACGTTTCGAGGCCAGTGTACGCGATGCGATCG
>Ga0306925_10001344_pt1 | contig 19999 bp, 20 predicted proteins | sample flu12Cox44000176_FD_203755 | JGI IMG/M metagenome (GOLD analysis project Ga0306925, IMG submission 203755) | Lab enrichment of tropical soil microbial communities from Luquillo Experimental Forest, Puerto Rico - flux8day.12C.oxic.44.000.176 (v2)... | ecosystem: Environmental > Terrestrial >... | reverse complement strand
TTGCGCTCGGGAGGTTTGCCCCGGACCTAACCGTGATCCTCGATCTGCCGGTCGAGATCGGTCTCGCGCGGGCAGCGGCGCGGCAGGCTGGCGACGACCGATTTGAGCGCCTCGACCGAGCCTTCCATGATAGGCTGCGCCGCGGCTTTCAGCTAATCGCCGCGGAGAACGCCGGGCGTTGCGTGCTGATTGACGGGGCGCGCGATCCGCGGACCGTCCACCGCGCGGTGCTGAACGCTGTCGCGGAACGGCTGCGGGTAGCCCTCTAGGTCCGCCGCGGATGGCACGGGGCGCGGAGCAGGTTTTGGATGCCGCGGTCGCGATGCCGGCGCCGCGGGCAAACCCGGACCTCGTCGGTCACGAGAGTGCGGAGCGCGAGCTGCGGCGGCTCGTGGAGACCGGCCGGTTGCCGCACGCGATCCTCCTGAGCGGGCCGCGCGGCATCGGCAAGGCGACGCTCGCCTTCCGGTTCGCCCGCTTTCTGCTGGCGAAAGGGGACCGCACGAGCGCGCCGGCCGCCAAGAGCGGGCTGGCGATACACCCGCAGACTGGAGTCTTTCACCGCGTCGCCGCGGGTGGCCATGCCGATCTGTTGACCGTCGAGCGGGCCTACGATCCGCGACGCCGGCGCCTGCGCGGCGAGATCGTCGTCGACGACGCGCGCGAGATCGCCAGCTTCTTTCGACTGACCGCCGCAGAGGAGGGGTGGCGCATCGTCATCGTCGATGGTGCGGAGGAGATGAACCGCAGCGCCGCAAATGCTCTTCTCAAGATCCTCGAGGAGCCGCCCCAGCAGGCGCTGTTGCTGCTGGTCAGCCACAGCCCGGGTCGGCTGTTGCCGACGATCCGGTCGCGCTGCCGGCGGTTTCCGCTCGCTCCGTTGGCATGCGCGGCGGTGAAGCAATTGCTCCTGCGCTTCCATCCCAAGCTTCCGCCGTCCGAGATCGAGGCGCTGGCAGGGCTGGCGAAGGGAAGCATCGGACGCGCCCTCGTCCTCGCCGAAGCCGGCGGGCTCGCCCTCTACCGGTCGCTGATCGAGATGCTGTCGCAGATACCGCGGCTCGACGCGATCCGGCTGCATGCCTTCGCCGATCAGCTCGCAAGGGCCGATGCGGAGGATGCTTATCGGGTCGCCCAGGAGCTTGTGTCGCAACTCCTGGCCCGGGTCACCGCGAGCTCAGCGCGCGGTCGGCTCGCCGGCGCGGAGATCATTGGCGGCGAGAACGAGGTGATCGAGCGGCTCGCCGCCCGTGCCGACGCGGCGCGTTGGGCCGCATCGCGCGAAGATATAGAGCGCCGCTTTGCCGCCACCGACGAGCTTAACCTCGACCGCAAGCAAGCCATACTCGGCGTTTTCTTTGCGATCGACGAGCTGGCGCGGTAGAGAAACGTCAGCGACGCCGACCTCAGAGCGTATTCTGCCTGGAAAAGGGTGGAGGAATTTGAGTTTTCTCAGCAACTTGGCGCACCCATCTAATATGCCGCATGAGGATATTTCTGTTGCAATGCCATTCGCCCAATCGGCAGGCTAGGGGCCGGTGCTCGTCGACAGTCATTGCCATCTAGATTTTCCCGATTTCGCTACGGAGCGCGAAGCAATCGTCGCGCGCGCCCGATCGGCGGGGGTCGAGACGATGCTGACCATCGGCACCCGGCTCGACGAATTCGCTACGGTGAGGGCGATCGCCGAAGCGCACAATGAGATTTGGTGCTCGGTCGGCGTCCATCCGCACGAAGCGAAGGACTACGCGGCACTTGCACCACAGCAGCTGGTTGCGCTGGCGGCGCACCCCAAAGTCGTCGGGATCGGCGAGACCGGGCTCGATTTCCATTACGATCTGAGCCCGCGCGATATTCAGGAACGGTTGTTCCGCACCCACATCGCGGCATCGCGCGAGACCGGTCTGCCGCTCATCATCCATGCTCGCGAGGCTGATGGTGAGGTCGCCGGCATTCTCGACGAGGAACGGCCGCCGCCCGGGGTCATGCACTGCTTCAGCAGTGGCCGCCCGCTCGCCGAAGCGGCGCTCGCACTCGGGTTCTATATCTCGATTTCCGGCATCGTGACTTTCCGCAACGCCGAGGAGCTGCGCGCCATCGTGCGCGATGTGCCGCTCGACCGACTGCTGGTCGAGACCGATGCTCCGTATCTCGCCCCGGCACCCTATCGCGGCAAGCGCAACGAACCGGCCTATGTGGCGGCGACGGCCGCGGCCGTGGCGGAACTGAAAGGCATCGAGCTGCAACATTTGGCGGCGACCACGAGCGCCAATTTCTTTCGCCTGTTTGGCAAGGCGAGCGCACCGGTCCGATGAAGGTGACTCTCCTGGGTTGCGGCCCGTCTACCGGCGTACCGGTGATCGGGGGAAATTGGGGCCGCTGCGATCCCGCCGACTCCCGCAATCGTCGCCGCCGTGTATCGGTCCTGGTGGAAATTGGCGGTGTCGTCATCCTCATCGATACTTCCCCGGATCTGCGCGAGCAGCTCCTCGATGGCGGCATCGGGCGGATCGACGCGGCGGTGCTCACTCATGCGCATGCCGACCATCTCCACGGGATCGACGACCTGCGGTCGGTCAACCGTCTGATGCGCAGCACCATCCCGCTCTATGCCGATGCTCATAGCCTAGCCGAAATCAGGGGCCGGTTCGGCTATGTATTCGAACCGGTCGAGGAGCCGGGACGGTTCAACAAGCCGGCCTTGGTGCCGCACGAGATCGTCGGACCCTTCGAGGTCCGCGGGATTCCAATTTTGCCATTCGCGCAGGATCATGGCTTCAGCACGACGCTGGGTCTCCGCATCGGCGGATTTGCCTATTCGACCGACGTCACCGAGCTCGATGAGGATGCGTTCGCCGCGCTCTACGGGCTCGATCTGTGGATCGTCGATTGCCTGCGCCGCGAGCCGCACCCGACGCATTCCCATCTGGCAAAGACGCTCGCCTGGGTCGCCCGCGTGCGTCCGCGACGCGCGGTGCTGACCCATATGGATCAGAGCCTCGACTACCGCGAGCTCAGCGCAGAACTGCCGAGCGGCGTCGAACCCGGCTATGACGGGCTCGTTATCGAGTTGGATGGCGGAGAGGTTTAGGGTGGCAAATATTTTCCATAATACATATTATGCGACAACGGGATGTAAGGAGCCGAACGTTTTCGGTGTGCTCCGATGGTGAGGCTCGCTTTCCTGATATCTCTGCTTCTGATCGGGGTTGCCTCATTGCTCGGTGCCGGCGCCGCTTCGGCCGGTATCTTGGTCGAGCTTCCCAACCTCCCGGGGCACGCGCCGGCAAACCTCAGCGGCTATCTGGCGCGACCTGATTCCGGTTTATCGGCAGAACTCGGCGGCCCTTCAAATGGCGGCGCACCGTACCCGGCGGTTGTCGTATTGCACGGCTGCAACGGCATATTTGGGCATTCCGTCGTGATCGCCGATCGGCTAAGTTCCTGGGGGTACGTGACCCTTGCCGTCGACAGCCTCGGCCCGCGTGTACGCGGCATTGCCAACTATTGTGGGAGAGGATTGCCCGATCAGGCGTTCGATGCCTACGCGGCGCTCCACTACCGGTCGCAACTCGACTTCGTCGATCCGGCGCGGGTGGCCGTCCTCGGCCAATCGATGGGCGGTGAAACGGCGCTCCATGCCGTAAGGCACGACTTGGCTGAACAATTTTTCAAAGAGCGGTTCCGTGCGGTGATCGCCTATTACCCCAATTGCGACATCTCGGCGACAACGGTGACGGCACCGACCTTGATCCTCATCGGTGAGGCGGATGAAACAAGCCCGGTGGAGCAGTGCCGCGAGATGGTCTCACACGCCCGGCCAGATGGCGCGCCGATTGCTCTGATCGTTTATCCCGGGGTCCATCATAATTTCGATGTGGCTCTATTGACCCCTGGCGTCCGATATCGCGGCTTCTGGCTCGAATACAACGAGCCGGCGACCAAGGACGCGGAAGAAAGGACGCGCGCATTCCTCGATGCTCATCTCGCCGAGACCTATCTCGGCGAGCCGACAGCAAAGTGACTTGGTGTGGGCCAAACGTCTCCTGATCGCAGCCTTGGCCGGATGCTAACGATCGAGATGCATCCGGCTCCTTGGTGTCGATCCTGTGCCATCATCGAAGAGGGAAATAAGCGTCAGTGTCGATGCACTAGAGGATAGGATACGGTTTCGAGAGTTTGTGATTTTATTTGAGGTATGGAGCGTCAGCCATCTTAGGCGGCCGGAATGGCGCGAGATCGAACATCCCGGATAATCACCTCGCCTGCCGAGATGCGGGCTATAGTCCGCCGGGGCGAACAGTACGGCAGCACCGGAGAACATTGCCCGGCCTATCAGCAGGCAAACCTGGTCATCCTCCCCCACGAGGCAGCCCTCGAATTCGCGGCTTTCTGCACCGCAATCCGAAGCCCTGCCCGCTGATCGAGATCACGCCCCCTGGCGATCCCGAACAGGCGCGTTCTGCCCCGGGCGCCGATTCTTCGTACCGATGCTACGGGCTACCGAGTCTACCGCCGGGGCGAGATCAGTGAATTGTGGCGCGACGATCTGGTCGCTTTCCTGCTTGGTTGCAGTCTGACCTTCGAGCATGCCTTGATCGAGGCGGGAGTCGGGGTGCGCAACGTCGAATTCGGCACCCTGGTACCGATGTTCATCTGCAATCTTCCGTGCCGTCCCGCCGGCCGCTCCGATGGGCGGATCGTGGTGACCATGCGGCCGATCCCCGAGGCGCAGGTCCAGCTGGTCGGCGAGATCTGCGCGCCACCCGCACGCCCACGGCACCCCCATCCACGCCGGTAATCTCGAGGCCATCGGGATCCCCGATTTGGAACGACCTGACTACGGCGATCCTGTCGTCATTCATCCAGGCGAGGTGCCGGCATTCTGGGCCTGCGGAGTGACGCCACAAGCGGTCGCTCTAGAGGCGCGGCCGGAACTCATGATTACCCACGAACCGGGGATCATGTTCCTCACTAATCTGCCTCGTGACCGGGCAGCGGGTTCTGAGGGATCGGAGGCTGGTCCGACTCAGGCGCCACTAAATCTGCCCGCACGCAAAGGCCCCAGCCACAGCGATCCCAATCGGCTGAGGCTCTTTTGCGGGCCGAGCGAGCTGTTGCTCGCTCGGTCAAACAACGGATACGGTTGCAACCTCCAGCCCAATCGGTCGCCGGACGGGCGCTGTGCTACGCCGGGACTCCACCCCCGCCCGCCGCGCCCGATCCCAGCCACTGAGGAGTGACATTTCAAAATGGCAGACAGACTGACATCTTTATTTGGGGGCCACACGGGAACTTTCTGTTCCACGATATCGCGCCGCCGATGACCCGTCCTCTCGACCGCCTCCTTGCGATCATGGCGCAACTGCGCGACCCCGAGCGCGGCTGTCCATGGGACCGCGCCCAGGACTTCGCGACGATCGCGCCCTACACCGTCGAGGAGGCCTACGAAGTCGCCGACGCAATCGCAAGAGGCGACACGACGGCGCTGAGAGACGAACTCGGCGATCTTCTGTTCCAGGTCGTTTTTCATGCTCGCATGGCCGAGGAAGCCGGATTGTTCGCCTTTGACGACGTCGCCGCGGCGATCATCGACAAGATGGTGCGCCGTCACCCGCATGTCTTCGGCACCGCCGAGATCTCGTCGGTTACCGAGCAGAACAAGGCCTGGGAGGGACACAAGGAAGCCGAGCGGCGCGCCCGACCGCGCCAAACCGATGAGCCGGAAAGCGTCCTGGACGGCGTCGCTTTGGCGCTCCCGGCACTGCTGCGGTCGGTGAAGATCCAGGCGCGTGCGGCAAGGATTGGCTTCGATTGGCCGGATGCGACCGGGGTCTTCGAAAAGATCGAGGAGGAGATCTTCGAGCTCAAATCCGAGATTGCGCGACACGCCGGGCCGGCGGCACTGGAGGACGAGATCGGCGACATTCTCTTTGCCGTCGCCAATCTCGCGCGCAAGCTGGAAATCGCGCCCGAGGCAGCGTTACAGCGGGCAACCGCGAAGTTCGAGCGCCGCTTCCGCCGTGTCGAAACCCTCGTCGGCGCGCGCGCGACGGGTACCGATCTCGCGGCACTCGAAGCGTTGTGGCAGGAGGTGAAGCGCGAGGAGCGTTAATGTAGCCGCCGGGAGTGGCGCAGCCGCGCGATGTCGGCCTCGGAGAGCCGGACCGACAAGTGGGCCGCCTCATCGTCGTCGCGCCGGCCCAGGACCTCGCCGCGCCGATAGATCCACGCCAAGGTCTTGCCATCGGTCAGCGGGATATCCAGTCGGACAGCTCGGAATCCGTTTTCGAACCGATGATCGACCAGCTCCAAAAGTCCCTTGCAGCCCTCTCCGGTGACCGCCGACAGCGCGACGCCGTGCGAATTGCGCAGGGTGTGGTTCGCGAGACTAGCCCGCATAACCGGATCGAGGAGATCGATCTTGTTCATCACCTCGATCACCCCGCCTTCGAGCGGATCGCGGACCCCGAGCTCGGCGAGCACCCCGAGCACATCCCCGCGCTGGGCCTCGCTGTCCGGGTGATTAGTGTCGCGGACATGGATGACGATATCGGCTTCGGTGACCTCCTCGAGGGTCGCCCGGAAGGCGGCGACGAGATGGGTCGGCAGATCTGAAATGAAGCCGACCGTATCCGACAGGATAACCGTGCGGCCTGACGGCAGAACCAGACGCCGCATCGCCGGATCGAGTGTGGCGAACAGCATATCGCCGGCGACCACCGAGGATTGGGTCAGCCGGTTGAACAACGTCGACTTGCCGGCATTGGTGTAGCCGACCAAAGCGACCACCGGATAGGGGACGCGGCGCCGGGCTTCGCGGTGCAGCGTGCGCGTTCGTTTGACCCCGTCGAGCTCGCGTTTGAGCCGGGCGATCCGCTCGCCGATCAGCCGGCGGTCGATTTCGAGCTGGCTCTCGCCGGGTCCGCCGAGAAACCCGAAACCGCCGCGCTGGCGCTCGAGATGGGTCCACGACCGCACCAGCCGCGAGCGCTGGTAGGAGAGCGCCGCCAGCTCGACCTGCAAGCGGCCTTCATGAGTGCGCGCCCGTGCACCGAATATCTCGAGAATCAAGCCCGTGCGGTCGATGACCTTGATCTGCCAGCGCCTTTCCAAATTCCGCTGCTGCACCGGGGTCAGCACGCCGTCGACGACAACCAAACCGACGCCGTTTTCGCTGATTAGCCCGCCGAGGTTCTCGAGGGTCCCGCGCCCGAGCAGGCAGCTCGGCTGGGGGCGGGTAATCCGAGCGATCTCGGCACCCACGACATCGAGGTGGATGGCCCGCGCAAGACCGATCGCTTCCTCCAGCCGGGCCTCGACGGAGCGGCCGGCGAGCGCGGCCGGCTGCCGGCCGAACGCCGATTTCAGCGCAGGATGAACGACGAGAGCGCGGCCGGTCGAGGTCCCGTTGGCCGGCGTTGCGGTGTCCGCACGCCTCAGGATTCGACAGTCTCCTTGCCCGGCTCGAACAGCTGGATCGGCTGGCCGGGCATCACTGTCGAAATCGCATGCTTGTACACGAGCTGCGAATGCGCGTCACGCCTCAACAACACACAAAAGTTATCAAACCAGGTGATGATCCCCTGCAGTTTTACCCCATTGACGAGAAAGATAGTGACCGGGGTCTTATTCTTCCGGACGTGGTTGAGAAACACGTCTTGAACGTTTTGTGACTTTTCCGGCGTCATGGGTATTCCCCCATCACTTCTTGGAGCCGAACGGGCCGGCCCGTGCCGTATGAACAACTACTCGGACAGGGCCGCCGCCGAGTTTCCGACTGGAAGATGGGCGCGCCGTGATGGATCACAAGCCCCGGACAAAGCGAAACAGGGAGAGGCAATCGGAAAACATCAATTGCGGCGGACACGCGCCGAGCTCCTCCGCCGACATCCCGTCGCCGAGGAGGACCGGCACGCAGCCGGCGTTGCGGGCGCATGCCATGTCGACCCCGGTGTCGCCGACGAGCCAGACGGTCTCCCCAGGATCGATGCCGCTCGGCTGCAGCGCGAGCCGGACAGGGGCGGCATCCGGCTTGTCGAGCGGGGCGTCGCCCGCCCCGACGACGCTACCGAAGAGCGCCGACCAGCCGATATGATCCGTCTCGCGGCGGAGCACGGAACCGGTTTTGTTGCTGACGACACCGAGAAAAACCCCTGCGCCGGAGAGCCACTCGAGTAATTCGGCGCGATTGGGCAGTGCCGTCAACTTTTCGAGGTGGATCGCACGGAACCGGTCGAGATAGATGTCCCGCGCCTGTTCCCAGCGCTCCGCAAAGATCGGAGGAAAAGCTTCGCGCAGGCTGAGACGGACGCGCTCGCGGGTTTCTTCGATCGTCCACAGCGGCTTATCCATCGCCGCCATCAGAAAGTTCAGCGCTTCGTGGATCGTCGCCCAGCTGTCGACGAGCGTATTGTCCCAGTCGAAGAGGATCGCCCGTGGCCGCGTTACGGGAGAGGGAGAGATCGGCGTGGGCCTCATGTCGTGTTTGCCGCGTGCGTCAAATAGCATTCGCGCAGCTTGCGGCTGAGCGCCCCCGGCAGTCCGTTTCCGACGGCAATACCGTCGACCGTGACGACCGGCAGGAGATCGACGACGGTGCTGGTCAGGAAGGCTTCGCGCGCCGATTTTGCCTCGGCGACCGAGAACGGCCGCTCGACAAAGCGGTAACCCTCGCGGCGAACAATATCGAGGACGGCGAGGTGGGTAACGCCGTTGAGGATCGCGCTATCGGCCTGGCGGGTCACGACCGTGGCATCCGAGGTCACGATCCAGGCATTGGTCGAAGTTCCTTCGCTGACCATCCCATCGCGATCGACTTGCCAAGCCTCAAAGGCGCCGCTCTCCCTGGCTTGCTGCTTGCCGAGCACATTCGGCAGCAAAGCCACGGATTTGATATCGCAACGCTGCCATCGGAGATCGGGAATCGTGATCACGGCGACGCCGTCAGCAGCCATCCGCGGATCGGCGGGCCGCTTGTGGCGGGAGGTCACCACGAGGACCGGCCGCGCCGCCTCTGGAAAGACGTGATCACGCGGTGAAACCCCCCACGTGATCTGGACGTAGACGACGCCGTCGCGCACACCGTTGCGGCGTATGACCTCACGCATGACGATGCGCAATGCCGCGTTCGGCATCGGCGCGGGAATGCGCAATTCGGCGAGCGATCTGGCCAGCCGCTTTAGGTGGGGCTCCTCGTCGAGCAGGCACCCGCCGACTACCGCGATCACTTCGTAGACGCCGTCGGCGAATTGATAGCCACGATCTTCGATATGCACCGCCGCCGAGCGATGTGGCAGATACTGGCCGTCGACATACGCGGCTCGCGACATGCTGTGGCCGCTCTGTGTCGATCCGGCCGTCGGCACCCGGACGCGCTGTCTACGCCGGTTCAAGCCCCGAGCTTCAAGGGCCGGTCGTTGCCGAAGACCCCGAGCGATTTCAGCTTGCGATGCAGCGCCGAGCGCTCCATGCCGACGAAGGCCGCGGTACGGGAGATGTTGCCGCCAAAACGCGTCACCTGAGCGATCAGGTATTCGCGCTCAAAGACCTCACGCGCGTCGCGCAGCGGCAGAGTCATGATCTCGCCGCCTTTGTCCCATTTGACGACGGTCGGGGCGATGGCGGTGATGTCGTTGGGGAGCATATCCGCGCGCACCGGCTCGCGTGCGTCGCCCGGCGCCATGATCAACAACCAATCGACGACATTGCGAAGTTGCCGCACATTGCCGGGCCAAGTGTAAGCCTGCAGCGCCGCCATCGCGTCCTCGCCGAACTCGCGCGGAGTGAGCCGCGCCGCCTCCGATGCCCGCGCCATGAAGTGGCGTGCCACAATCGGAATGTCCTCGCGCCGATCGCGTAAGGGAGGAATCTTGATCGGCACCACACTCAACCGATAATACAAATCTTCGCGGAAGCGGCCGGCGCCGATCTCACTGCCGAGCTCCCGATTCGATGAAGCAACGACGCGTACATCGACCTCGACGCGGCTCGATCCCCCTACCCGCTCGAATGTCTGCTCCTGCAGGACGCGCACGATCTTGCCTTGGGTTTCGAGCGGCATATCGGCGACCTCATCGAGGAACAGCGTGCCGCCATGCGCGCGCTCGAAGGTGCCGATCTTGCGCGCCGCCCCATCGCTGCGAAATTCGGTCCCGAACAGCTCGATCTCGAGCCGGTCGGGCCGCATCGTCGCGCAGTTGACCGGAACAAACGGGCCCTTCGAACGGCGCGAATGCAGATGCAGCAACCGCCCGACGACTTCCTTTCCGGCACCCGGCGGTCCTGTGATCAGCACTCGGCTGCCCGTCGGTGCCACGCGCTCGATCTGCTGCCTCAGCTGGTTGGCCGCCGGCGATACGCCGACGAGATCGACATCTCCGCCAGCGCGCAGCTTCAGCTCCTCGTTCTCACGCCTGAGCTGTGCCGCTTCGATCGCACGCTCGACGACTAGCAACAGCCGGTCGGATTTGAACGGCTTTTCCAGAAAATCGTAGGCGCCGATCTTGATCGCCTCGACCGCCGTCTCGATCGTGCCGTGTCCGCTGATCATCACGACGGGGACCCACGGCATGTCGGCGCGGAGCTGCCTGAGAATCTCTATTCCCTCGAGTCCGCCCTCTTGCAGCCAGATGTCGAGGATTACGAGGGTGGGCTGCCGGGCTTGAATCGCCGCGAGAGCCTGAGCGGTGTCGGCCGCCTCGCGCGTGGCATAGCCTTCGTCCTTCAGCACGCCCCCGATCAGCATGCGGATGTCTATTTCGTCATCGACGATCAGGATGTCATGCGCCATGGCTGGCCGTGCTCAGCTCCCGAGGCTGCTCGGTGGTGTCCAGACGGTCCGGTGCACGAGGTTCGACGAACGCGAAAATCAGCTTTATCCGCGCGCCGCTGGGTTCCCGATCTTCCAGCACGAGTTCTCCCTGGTGATCTTCCATGATCTTCTTGACGATGGCGAGACCCAAACCGGTTCCCTTCGCGCGCGTCGTGACATAGGGCTCGGTCAATCGCTCGCGGCCCTGCTGGGGCAGGCCCTTCCCGTTGTCCTCGACGATCACCGCGGCCGGGCCCCCCATGTCGCTTACCGACAGACGAATATGTCCTGCGGGGTCTGCACCCTGGTCGGCGATACGAATCTCGATCGCCTCGATCCCGTTCTTGACGATGTTGATCAAGGCTTGCCCGACGAGGCGCGCGTCGCACCGAACAATTACGGGATGGGTAGGGAAAATCGTCTCAAAGGCAATATCGGGATGGGCGGTACGCTGCAGGAATACGGTCTGACGCACGATTTCGATCAGGTTTTCCGGTTTGATCACCGGCGCGGGCATGCGCGCGAACGAGGAGAACTCGTCGATCATGCGCCCGATATCGCCGACGTGCCGGATAATCGTGTCCGTGCACACGGTGAAGGTTTCGGCGTCGTGCTGGATCTGCTTCAGGTATCGGCGCCGCAATCGCTCGGCCGCCAGCTGGATCGGGGTCAACGGGTTTTTGATCTCGTGCGCGATCCGCCGGGCGATATCGGCCCATGCCGCCTTGCGTTGTGCCGACAGCAGCTCGGTTATGTCGTCGAATGTGACAACAAAGCCGCTGACTTCACGCCCGTAATGCTCGGCCGCGATGCGGACGAGCAAGGTGCGCATGCTGGTTCCGCGCGCAAGCTGCACCTGCGCTTGCGCGAGCCGCTCCGGGTGTCGGCCCGCTTCGTCGAGCAGGCCCGCCATTTCGGGCGCCACCTCGGCGAGGTCCCGGCCGATCGATTGCTCGAGATCGACGCCGAGGAGCGACGAGGCCGAGCGATTGGGCAAGTTGATATGGCCGACGTCGTCGAGACCGATGACCCCCGCCGAAACGCCGGTCAGCACCGTCTCGGTAAAGCGGCGCCGCTCGTCGAGCTGCCGGTTCGCCTCCTTCAGCTCGGTTTGTTGGCTCTCGATCTGGTAGGTCATGCGGTTGAACGCCCGGCTGAGCGAGGCCAGCTCGTCGTCCTTCGCGCCCTCGGGAACCCGTGCGGCGAGGTCCCCGCCGCGAATCCGTTCGGCGGCAGTGACCAGGCGGCTGATCGGTACCGCGAGCTGGGTAGCGTAATGGATCCCGATCGCCACCGCCGCGACGAGGAACAGCAGCGCCACCATGAGAAAGATCAACGCAAACTTGATCTGGGAACCGGACCTCTGACCCTCCAATTGTTGGTACTGGGCGGCAGCACGGCGATTTTCTTCGATGTAATTCAGAACTCGCGGCTCGATGAACCGACCGACGTAGAGATACACGTCGCTGCCGAACTGATTGAGACGAACCAGTGCCCGCACCCGGTCGTCGCTGTCATTGGTCATGATCGCGACGTCACCCTCTTCCGCGAGGCGCATTTTGTCTTCGGGAATGGGCTCAAACCCGAGTGTGAAGGAAAGGCTGGACTTCGCCAGCAGGTGCCCCGCGCGATCAAAGATCATCGCTTCGGTGAGCCCACGCAAGGCTGCTTGGGCCGAGACGACTTGTTCCAGATGATCCGGATTGAGAGCCAACTTTAGCGCATCCCGGTTGAGGTCGTTCGCCATCGCCAGGACGTCGGCGCGGATCGCTTGCTGATGCTCGTGCAGATACGCTTCTGCGACCGCCTGTGATTCGGAGATCGCGGTGCGCACTTTGTCACTGAACCAGGATTCGACCCCAAAGCTGAAGAACAGATAGGAAAAGATCGCGACGATTATTGTCGGCATTACCGCGATCAGGCTGAACAGCACGACCAGCCGAATTTGCAGCCGCGAGCCGGCAAGTCCACGCCGGCGCTCGGCCCAGACCTCGATCAGCCGCCACGCCACCACCGCGGCCAGCAGCAGGAGCAGCACGAGGTCGAGGTTGAGCAGCGACAGGACGGCGTTCGGATCGGGGCCGAAAGGCGGTGTCTCGGTCAGCGAAAGATAGGTTGCGATCCCCGATGCCAGCCCGGCCATCGCCAGCACTATCGCGATCTTGCGTCGAAGCCCGATGCGGCCAGCCCAGCTACGCAACCGTCTCATCGGGTTCATACGCAGCTCGGCGGGAGGCTTCGCCTCATACGGTTCTGACGACATTTGCCCAATTATCTCAGGCCGATCCCTCGATCGTATCCGACCGCATCCCTCGCTCGCACGGGCCTCTCTAGCGCCTCCGCGCTCAGAGCGGGCTGGGCGTTGTCTATCTGCTAGCGTGTCATTTTATGCCGCGGACCACCGGGATGTCCAACTCACGGATCTTTTTGCGCAAGGTGTTGCGATTAAGACCGAGCAGGTGGGCGGCCTTGATTTGGTTGCCGCGGGTGGCACCAAGGGTCTGTACGATCAATGGCCGCTCGACCTCGCGTAGCACCCGATCGTAAAGGCCGGCGGCCGGCAGGCCTCCCTTGTGGGCGGTAAAGTAGTCTTTGATATGACGTTCGACCGCACCCGCAAGCCCCGCCGCCCCTGCTGCTTCGAGCGGGTCTGTCGAGGTCGCCGTGTCGACGAGCTCCGCTTCGATCACGTCGACGCCGATGACCTCTTGCGGATAGAGCGCCGCGAGCCGCCGAACCAGATTCTCCAACTCGCGGACGTTGCCCGGCCAGAGGTAGGCGCGCAGCCGCTCTAACGCGGCTTCGTCGAGCCGTTTCATCGGCAACCCTTCACGCACCGCGAGCGCCGAGAAATACCTGACGAGTGCCGGGATATCCGCGGACCGCTCGCGCAGCGCCGGCAGCCGGATCGGCGCAACATTGATGCGGTAATAGAGATCCTCGCGAAACAGGCCTTGTCGGATCAGTTGCCGGAGGTCGTTGTGGGTTGCGGCGACGATGCGGACGTCGGCTCGGATCGGCACACGACCGCCGACCGCCGTGAACTCGCCTTCCTGCAGCACGCGCAGGAGGCGGGTCTGGGCGTCGATCGGCATGTCGCCGATCTCGTCGAGAAACAACGTGCCTCCCTGCGCCTGCTCGAACCGCCCCATGCTGCGTGCGGTGGCCCCGGTGAACGCCCCTTTCTCATGGCCGAACAGCTCGCTCTCGATCAGCTCGCGGGGGATCGCTGCCATGTTGATGGCGACGAAAGGGCCGTTGCGGCGCTTGCCGAAATTGTGCAGAGCGCGCGCCACCAGCTCCTTGCCGGTTCCGCTCTCACCGATGATCGTCACCGTGAGGTCGGTGCCCATCAGCCGGGCGAGGACGCGGTAGATTTCCTGCATTGCCGGCGAGCGCCCGATCAGCGGCAGCTGGTCTTCCGTGTCGTCCTCGGGGACCGCCACGACCGTCTCGCGGGGAGCGGTCAGCGCGCGCTCGACAACGCTGACGAGCTCGCGCAGATCGAACGGCTTGGGGAGGTATTCGAAGGCGCCGCGTTCGGTCGCCTTGACCGCGGTAATAAGTGTGTTCTGCGCGCTCATGACGATGATCCGCAGCTCCGGGCGGAGCTTTTTGATGCGCGGGATCAAATCGAGGCCGTTTTCATCCGGCATGATCACATCGGTGATGACGAGATCGCCCTCACCGTCGGCGACCCATCGCCACAGGGTCGCTGCGGTGCCGGTCATCCGCACCTCGTGCCCGAGCCGGACCAGCGCCTGGTTGAGCACCATCCGGATCGCGCGGTCATCATCGGCCACCAAAATCGTCGAGGCCATCATCCGATACCGTCTTGCGCGACCACGGGCAGAAACACCCGGAACACCGTGCGCCGAGGCTGGCTGTCGAATTCGATGACGCCGCCGTGATCGCCGATCACCTTGGCCACCAATGCAAGACCGAGGCCAGTGCCGTTTCGTTTGGTCGTGACGAACGGGTCGAACAAGTGAGGGCGCAGATCCTCCGGAATACCGGCGCCGTTGTCGGTCACCGAGACCATCAGCGGCAAGTGCTGGCGTCCCCGACCGCCGGGGGCGGCAAGCCGCAGACCTTGGCGGTAGGCGGTCGTCAGGATGATCTCACCATCCGACCCAGGCACCGCTTCTGCGGCGTTCTTGACCAGATTTAGAAACACCTGGACGAGAAGATCGCGATCACCGCGCACTGGGGGGAGCGACGGATCGTACTCCTCGACGAGACGGACGTGGCGGGCAAAGCCGGATTGCGCCACCTTGCGGACTCGCTCGAGGAGTTCATGGATGTTGACCGCTGCAGGTGCGATCGGCCGCTGCTCGGAGAACGCCTCCATCCGATCGACCAGTGCAACGATCCGGTCGGTCTCGTCGCAGATCAGCTGCGTCAGCTCGCGGCCGGCCGCGTCGGCATCCTGCTCGAGCAGCTGAGCCGCGCCGCGGATGCCGGATAGCGGGTTTTTGACCTCGTGCGCCAGCATCGCGGCCATCGCTGTGACCGATCGAGCCGCACTCCGATGGATCAGCTGGCGGTCCATCTTTTCCGCCATCGAGCGCTCGTGCAGCGCAAGGACGAGGTAATTCGCCCCGTCACCGGCCAATGCCCCTTGGACCGTCACCGAGCGGCTTCCGTACCGCGGGCCTTCGAGCAGCACGTCATATTCGGAGATCCTGTTACCAACCCGCCAAACCGAATCGATCAGCGATGTCACCGATGCGTGCGGCGCCACAAAATCAGCCAGAAGACTGCCGCATAATGCGGCGGCGCCGGAGCCGAGGAACTGCTCGGCCGCCGGGTTGACAAAGCGGATTCGCTGGCTGCGATCGATGACGATGACCGGGTCCGGCAGCGCCTCGAGGATCGTCACCGCATCGAGCCCGCGTCCTGCGACGGCAGACTGTGTCGCCGTCGATGCTGGCACGCGCGCTTGTTGTCGGGGCGGCGGCACCGCTAGGCCGCCTCGCGAGCCAGCAGTGGCTCGTAGAAGGAGCTGATCAGAGCCCTGATCCGATTGGGGTCGATCGTCTGATTTACCGCGGCACGGAATTCGGCAGAGCCCGGCAGAGCTTTCGAATACCAGGCGATGTGCTTGCGGGCAATCCGCGAGCCGACCTCGCTCCCGTAATGGACGAGCATGTCCTCGTAATGACCGAGCGCGATGTCGCGCTGGGTGGCGAGCGGCGGATCGGGTGTGCGGCGGCGGCCTGCGAGCCAATCGGCCACTTGACGCGCAAACCACGGCCGCCCGCAGCATCCCCGGCCGATCATCAAGCCGTCGGCGCCCGACTCGCTCAACGCTTGATCGGCGCCCTCCAGGCTCACGATATCGCCGTTGGCGACGACCGGGATCCGTACCGCATCCTTGACGAAACGGATGAACTTCCAGTCGGCGGAGCCGGAATAGAACTGGCAGCGCGTGCGGCCATGGACAGTGATCATCCGAATGCCGCATGCCTCGGCAATGCGGGCGAGTCGAGGCGCGTTACGGTCGCGATCATCCCAGCCGGTGCGCATCTTCAGGGTAACCGGCAGATCGACAGCCTTGACGGTCGCCTCGAGAATGCGCGCCGCGTGAGTCTCGTCGCGCATCAGCGCCGAGCCGGCGTGGCCGTTGACCACCTTCTTTACCGGGCAGCCGAAATTGATGTCGATCAGCCGCGCGCCGCGATCGGCGTTGAGCTTTGCCGCTTCGGCCATCACCCGCGGCTCGCAGCCGGCGAGCTGAACCGCCATCGGTTGCTCTTCGGGGCAGCTTCGCGCCATCGTCAGCGACTGCCGGGTCTCGCGGATCATCGCCTCGCTGGCAATCATCTCGGACACGACGAGGCCCGCTCCTAGGCGCTTGACGAGCCGGCGAAACGGCAGATCGGTCACGCCGGACATCGGCGCCAGAATGACGGGGTCGTCGAGGACCAGTGAATCGACAGAAATGCCCATAATTTGCGCAATTGCAAGGACTGCTCAGCTCTTGAGCAGATACTAGCTCGTGGTCTGTTGCACCGCAACATCGGGTGGCGTTGGCGCGACCGCCGATCATCCGTTAAATTCGCGCAATGGCATCCGTGCACGCCCTTGTCGTCGCCGCCGGTCGGGGCAGTCGGTTCGGCGGCGCCGTGCCCAAGCAGTATTCCGCGCTGGGTGGCGCCACCGTGCTAGGCCACGCTGTCGCCGCGTTCGTCGGGCATTCCGGCGTCCGCGATGTGCTCGTGGTGATCCGCGCAGAGGACCGGGGGTTGTTCGATCGTGCCACCACCGGTCTCTCCGTGTTGGCACCGGTAGCAGGCGGCCCGACCCGTCAGGATTCGGTGCGGCTAGGGCTGGAGGCGCTCGCAACTCACGCTCCGACGCGGGTGTTGATCCACGACGGCGCCCGGCCGTTTGCCGATTTCCCGCTGCTCGACAGGGTCATCGACGGGCTCGACCGTGCCGCAGCGGTGATCCCTTGCCTGCCGCTCCGCGATACGATCAAGCGGGTCGAAGACGGGACGATCCGCGAGACGATCGACCGTTCCGCCCTCTGGCGGGCGCAGACGCCTCAGGGTTTCCACTACGACGCCATCCTCGCCGCGCACCGCGCAGTCATCGGCCGTGAACTGACCGATGATGCAGCCGTGGCCGAAGCAGTGGGGCTGGCGCCGCTGCTGGTTGCCGGCAGCGAAGACAATCTCAAGGTGACGACGACCGAGGATCTGGCCGCCGCCGAGCGGCTGCTTGCGGCGCGTCAGGCCGATGTTCGCGTCGGTCAAGGCTTTGACGTCCACGCTTTCGGTCCCGGTGACCGTGTGCGGATCTGCGGTGTCGACATCCCCCACGAGGCGAGCCTCGTCGGACACTCGGACGCCGATGTCGGCCTCCACGCGTTGACCGACGCGGTGCTCGGCGCCGTCGGCGCAGGCGATATCGGGATGCACTTTCCGCCGAGCGATCCGCGTTGGCGGGGTGCCGCCTCCGACGGGTTTCTGCGGCACGCCGCCGATCTCGTCGGCGCTCGAGGCGGTATGGTCGCCGCCGTCGACGTGACGATCATCTGTGAGCGGCCTAAGGTCGGGCCCCATCGCACGGCCATGATCGAGCGGGTGGCGGCGATCCTCGGCATTGCGCCTGCCCGCGTCAGCGTCAAGGCGACGACGACCGACCGGCTCGGCTTTACCGGGCGCGGTGAGGGCATTGCCGCACAAGCGCTCGCCACCGTGCGTCTGCCGTTGCCCCCTCCCTTCACTCCCCCGCACGCGGGAGAGGGATAGGGTGGGGGTACGCCCCCGAGGCCTGCCGCTTTGGCATCCGGCAGTATTGTTTGCCACGGGGTTCGGTGCTGGCCTCTCGCCGTTCGCTCGCGGGACCTGCGCATCCCTTGCCGCATTGCCTTTCGCCTGGGCGATCCGCAGCCATTGGGGTGCCGATGGTCTTGCTGTTGCCGCCGCGTTGGTCTTTACGCTCGGCTGGTGGGCGGCCGCGACCGTCGCCGAGGCGAGCGGCACGGAAGATCCCGGAGCGATTGTGATCGACGAGGTCGCGGGCCAATGGCTGGCCCTGGTCGCGGCCCCGCTCGACCCCCTCGCCTACGCCCTCGCCTTTCTGCTGTTTCGGCTCTTCGACATCTGGAAGCCGTGGCCGGTGCGGTGGGCCGACCGCCACATCAAGGGCGGGCTCGGGATCATGCTCGACGATCTGCTGGCGGCGGTCTACGCTGTCCTCGTGCTTGCGGTGCTGCAGGCGATCGGCGGAGTATCGGGTGTTCGACGCTGAAACCCTAACCCTCGCGCAATCGGTTCTCGATGCCTGCCGCGCCCGCGGCTGGCACGTCGCGACCGCCGAATCTTGCACCGGCGGGCTGGTCGCGGGAGCGCTGACCGCGATCGCCGGCTCGTCGAACATCGTCGAACGCGGCTTTGTGACTTATTCGAACGCAGCGAAATCGGTATTGCTCGGGGTGCCGGCAGAGACCATCGCCGCCCACGGCGCGGTCAGTACCGAGGCCGCTGCGGCGATGGCCGAGGGCGCGCTGGCGCGCGCGCCGGTGGATCTGACAGTCTCGGTGATCGGCATCGCCGGCCCCGGTGGCGGCAGCGCCGCCAAACCGGTCGGGCTGGTCATTTTCGGCGTGGCGCGTCGTGACGGACCAACCCATACCGAGCGCCGCGTCTTCGACGGCGACCGCTCGGCGGTGCGCCAAGCGGCGCTGCACACCGCGCTCGGCCTGCTCGCGGCGGCGGCGCGCGAATAATTCAGGAGGATTGATCTTCATGGACGGAGTTGTGACGGCGGTCAGCCGCAGCGCGAGGCACACGCTGATCAAACCGAACGAGGACAGCATCCGGTTGCTGGCCGGGCTCGGCGTCGAGGGCGACGCGCACTCGGGGACCACGGTCAAGCACCGCTCACGGGTGGCGCGCGACCCGAGCCAGCCCAATCTGCGGCAGGTGCATCTCGTCCACGCCGAATTGCACGACACCTTGAACGAACAGGGCTTCGCCGTCGCGGCCGGGCAGATGGGCGAGAATGTGACGACCCGCGGGATCGATCTGTTGGGGCTGCCGACCGGCGCACGCCTGCGCCTCGGTGACATGGCAATTATCGAGGTGACCGGTCTGCGCAACCCTTGCGGCCAGCTCGACCACATTCAGCCGGGCCTGATGGGGGCTACGCTGGAGCGTGCCGCGGACGGCAGCCTGATCCGCAAGGCCGGCATCATGGCTGTCGTGGTGGAGGGCGGCGAGGTGCGGCCCGGCGACCCGATCCGGATCGAGCTGCCGCCAGACCCGCATCGGCCGTTGACACCGGTCTGAAGACTGCTCTGCGGGTCGGCAATGGCCGGTGGCGAACTAACGAGTACCCGCCATGGACGTCGCAGAGTGGCTGCGCGAGCTCGGGCTGGAAGAATACGCGCCGGCGTTTCGCGCGAACGCGATTGACGAAAAGGTGTTGCCACGCCTGACCGCCGAGGACCTGAAGGACCTCGGCGTCGGCTTGGTTGGCCATCGCCGGCGGCTGCTCGACGCGATCGCCGCGCTTGGCACAGGCGAGACTCCGCCGGCACCCTCCCCGCCCCGACCGCAAGTGAGGCGGAGCGGCGGCAGCTGACCATAATGTTCTGCGATCTGGTCGGCTCGACGGCGCTGTCGACGCGCTTCGACCCGGAGGATCTGCGCGAGCTGATCGGCCCCTATCACC
>Ga0306925_10001343_pt1 | contig 20001 bp, 23 predicted proteins | sample flu12Cox44000176_FD_203755 | JGI IMG/M metagenome (GOLD analysis project Ga0306925, IMG submission 203755) | Lab enrichment of tropical soil microbial communities from Luquillo Experimental Forest, Puerto Rico - flux8day.12C.oxic.44.000.176 (v2)... | ecosystem: Environmental > Terrestrial >... | reverse complement strand
ATAACCTGATTAGACCGAGACGATAAGCACGACACGCAAATATTCGTGACTACATATCCGGCGCAGTCAGCACCCATAGTAAGAGCTCAGACCGCTAATCCCCGGTCAGCACCCATCGCAACTTCGGCCTAGCGGTTGGTTGCCGGATTACTGGGTGACGATGAGCAGGTCGTTGCCGGTTGCCCAGGCTTGGGTGAAGGTGGCCATGGGGATCTGCTCGTCGCGGCCGCTCGGGGTGCCACTGTCGTTGAGGTGGACGATGTCGGTGCGGGTGTCGACTCCGGTGACGACGACGGCGTGGTCGACCTCGGTCCGGTTCCCCTGGCCCGGCGGGAGGTTCCAGATGGTTTCGGCGTTGAGCGCGGCGATCACTTTGCGGCCGCCGGCCAGATCCTGCTCCACTGCCTCCATGCTGTTGCCGGATGTGAGTTCGGATTGGATGCCGTATTTCTGCAGCAGAACGACCAGATCTTCGAAGGAGGTGCCGTCAAAGCGGTAGATGCGGCCGCGGTGGGCTTCGCTCTTAGTGAACATGCCGCGTAGCTCGATGGCGAGCTGGGTGGGTTCTCTACCCTTGACCTGGCCGACGACGTCGGCGACGGCCATCAGGCCGCAGTCTTGCTGGTGCTGGTAGCGCCAGTATTGTGCGGCGGCTCCAGGGTTGCCATACATCTGGCCATTCGGGTCGGCGTTGCTGACCTGGGCCAATCCGATGGCGACCGCGACGATCAGCGTGGCCACGCCGGCGGCGCGGGTCGGGTTGAGGATGCCGGTGAACATGACGTCATTGTTTAGCACTCGACGGATTCTCGGGCCGGTTACGGCGTTTAGGACGGAAGCAGGAGGGCGGCCTTGAGTGCTAGCACTCGCGTGTATAGAGTGCTAGGTGGCAATCGGCCGATCCCCTGTGTCGGCACCCGCGACGACGGCGCGAGGGCACGGACGAATGCCGAATCACCTGATAATCCGGAAAGTTCGGGGCAGGCCCCCGGACCCGACCTAAAAACACTGGAGGGCTCCAATCGTGGCGAAGGTGAAGATCAAGCCACTCGAGGACAAGATTCTCGTGCAGGCCAACGAGGCCGAGACCACGACCGCGTCCGGTCTGGTCATTCCTGACACCGCCAAGGAGAAGCCGCAGGAAGGCACCGTCGTCGCAGTCGGCCCCGGCCGTTGGGACGAGGACGGCGAGAAGCGGATCCCGCTGGACGTCTCGGAGGGTGACACCGTCATCTACAGCAAGTACGGCGGCACCGAGATCAAGTACAACGGCGAGGAATACCTGATCCTGTCGGCACGCGACGTGCTGGCTGTCGTATCTAAATAAGACCGTGTTCCGCCCCGGCGATCCCCGCGTGACAAGCGCGGGTGATTTCCGGGGCGGCATGCGTTCGTAGCGGGCGTGAAGGAACCTGATGAGCAAAGTTATTGAGTACGACGAAACCGCGCGTCGCGCCATGGAGGCGGGCGTGAACAAGCTCGCCGACACGGTACGGGTGACGCTGGGGCCGCGCGGTCGCCATGTGGTGCTGGCCAAGGCATTCGGCGGGCCGACGGTGACCAATGACGGTGTCACCGTCGCGCGGGAGATCGAGCTGGAGGACCCGTTCGAGAACCTGGGCGCCCAACTGGTGAAGTCGGTCGCCACCAAGACCAACGACGTTGCCGGCGACGGCACGACAACGGCGACCGTGCTGGCGCAGGCGCTGGTCAAGGACGGCCTACGCATGGTTGCGGCCGGCGCGAACCCGATCGCGCTGGGCATTGGAATCAGCAAGGCCGGCGACGCGGTCTCCGAGACCTTGCTTGCAGCTGCCACCCCGGTGTCCGGCAAGGACGCGATCGCTCAGGTGGCGACGGTCTCCTCGCGCGACCGGCACATCGGTGAGCTGGTCGGAGAGGCGATGACCAGGGTCGGTGCCGACGGCGTGGTGAGCGTCGAGGAATCCTCGACGCTGAGCACCGAGCTGGAGTTCACCGAGGGCGTCGGCTTCGACAAGGGCTTCCTGTCGGCGTATTTCGTGACCGACTTCGACTCGCAGGAGGCCGTGCTCGAGGACCCGGTGATCCTGCTGCACCAGGAGAAGATCAGCTCGCTGCCCGACCTGCTGCCCATGCTCGAAAAAATCGCCGAATCGGGCAAGCCGCTGCTGATCATCGCCGAGGACATCGAGGGAGAGGCCCTGGCGACGCTGGTGGTCAACTCCATCCGCAAAACGCTGAAGGCGGTCGCGGTCAAGGCGCCGTTCTTCGGTGATCGGCGCAAGGCATTCCTCGAGGACCTGGCGGTCGTCACTGGCGGCCAGGTGATCAACCCGGACGCCGGCCTGCTGCTGCGGGAGGTCGACACCGACGTGCTGGGCTCGGCTCGCCGCGTCGTGGTCAGCAAGGACGACACCATCATCGTCGACGGCGGCGGTTCCAAGGACGCGGTTGCCAACCGCATCAAGCAACTGCGTGCCGAGATCGAGAACAGCGACTCCGACTGGGATCGCGAGAAGCTGCAGGAGCGGCTGGCCAAGCTCGCCGGCGGGGTGGCCGTCATCAAGGTCGGTGCCGCCACGGAGACCGCGCTCAAGGAGCGCAAGGAAAGCGTCGAGGATGCCGTCGCGGCCGCCAAGGCCGCCCTCGAGGAGGGCATCATCGCGGGCGGCGGATCGGCGCTCATCGTGGCCCGCAAGGCGCTCGCGGAGGTGCGTGCGTCGCTGACGGGCGACGAGGCGGTGGGGGTCGACGTGTTCTCGAAGGCGTTGGAATCACCGCTGTACTGGATCGCCGCCAACGCCGGGCTGGACGGTTCGGTCGCGGTCAACAAGGTCAGCGAGCTGCCCGCCGGCCACGGGCTGAACGCGGAGACGCTCAGCTATGGCGACTTGGTCGCCGACGGCGTCGTCGACCCGGTCAAGGTCACGCGGTCCGCGGTTCTCAATGCGGCGTCGGTGGCTCGGATGGTGCTGACCACTGAGACGGCGGTCGTGGAGAAGCCCGCCGATGCGGACGAGCACGACCATCACGGTCACCATCACCACTGAGTGCGTTAACGCAAAACGCCCCCGGCATCGGCCGGGGGTGTTTTGTTTGTTGGTCGGGCAACAGGCATCCGGTGGTCCGCGCCGATCGGAAGCCGGTGCGGATCGCTACCTCATCTGCGCGCAGGCCGGGCGAGCGTTGGCCGGCTCGGGGAGCCGGACCAGGCGAAGAAGCCGCGTCACCGCCGCCGTCTTGCCTGTGATCGTCGCCTCACCGCTGCGTACCACATCGTCAAGCGGGCGATCACCATAGATCAGGGTGGCCAGGGTGCTCGGGTCAGTGAAGAGCGTCGCAGTAGGTCGTTCGGCTTCGCCACGGGCCAGGTGAATCTCGGCGTCGGCAACTTCGACGCGGAATGTGTTCTCGCCCAGTCGAAGCGCGATCGTTGCGGTAAATCCGTGAGCGGCCCGGCTGTCGAACAATGCCCTTAGCGACAACACGAGTGAGTCCACGCTGCGGTCGGCGTCGTGGTTCATCGACGGAGAGCGGCTTCCCCAGCGGCCGAGATGCGTGACGACCGGTTCCAGCTCCGCACCCCAGGTTGTCAGCTCATAGACCTTGGAGCCGGCCGGTGGCGGCAGCTTGGTCTGCTGCACTACACCGGCTTCCATCAGCTCACGTAGTCGCTGCGTGAGGACGTCCGCGCTGGCGCCGGGTACACCCGCGCGCAGGTCGGTGAACCGTTTTGGGCCGAGCAGCAGCTCACGCACGATCAGCAGGGCCCACCGCTCGCCGATCAGGTCGAGTGAGTGCGCGACAGCGCACCCCTCGTCGTACTTCCGCCTTCCCACCACATCCGCAGTATACCGAAGCGGTCGGAGATTCCACTCCTATAGTTGTTTTTTCCGACTACTTAGTGGTAATGTCCGACTCAAAGGAGGTAAAACGATGAGTAAAATTGCACAGACAGGCACCGAGGGGCCGTCTGGAAACCCATCGGCATTCAGGGTCTTTCTGCGCGTCTACGGCGTGTTGACGTTGGCCATCTTCAGCCTGCTTTTCGTCGGGTTCATGGCCCAATCACCGCTGCTCGCTGAACATGGTGGCGCGCTCAACTGGACAATCTGGAACGATGTCCGCTTCGGGAGCGAACACGCCCATGTGCCACCGATGCTCCTACTCATCTATGTGGTCTGGGGCGTGTTCCTGCTCCGCGCTGCTAACAATCCGCAGGATTTCGCGTCCTTCCTCGACTTCACGATGTGGGCCAACTTCGCGCATGGCGTGCTCATGGTGGTGCAGGCCGCGATGGACCTCGACCGCTACTGGAGCAAGTTCTTCACCGACATTCCGTTCGTGTTGATCCTCGCTCTCGGCATCTACCTGTGGCGCCGAAATCTGAGTAGATTGCAGCGGCCGGGGCGGATTGTCAGCCGTCAGTGACGGTGAGCTTGCCGTCGATATTGTCCCGGGTGGTCGACGTTGGGCAAGGCTGTAATCCAATACCACCGGGACGGCGGTGGTCGAGAAGCCTGTGGAAGCGGACGAGCACGATCACGGTCACGGCCACCATCACCACTAGAAGCAGCTAGTACGGAGCACCCCCGGTTGTCTTGTCGCCGGGGGTGTTTCGTTTCTACGGTGAGCCTCGGCGCCGGATGCCCGTCGACCTGCGTGGCGGTATCGCTATCATTTCGCCAAACCATGGAGAGCTGCTACGGCGACGTGCCTCTTGATGTTGGCATTCGTTCGCGCCGCATCGACGGCGTGAACGGTTTATCTATGCACGTACTCGAGGCCGGGTACCGACCGCCCGATCGGCCCCTGGTTTTGTTGTTACACGGGTTTCCCGAACTGGCCTTCAGCTGGCGCAAGCTCATGCCCCTCATCGCCGCGCGTGGCTATCACGTGATTGCGCCCGATCAACGCGGTTATGGTGCGACGACCGGTTGGGATGCCGACTACGACGGCGAGCTGGCTTCATTTCGGTTGAGCAACCTGGTCCGCGACATCCTCGCCCTGCTCGCAGCGCTCCAACATCAACGCGTCGCCGCGATTGTCGGCCACGATTTCGGTTCGCCCGTGGCCGCGTGGTGCGCTCTGCTCCATCCCGACGTCTTCCGGTGCGTAGCACTCTTGAGTGCGCCGTTCGCCGGACCGCCGCGCCCACACCATGATCCATGGCCACAGATCGACGCCGCCCTCGCCGCGCTTGAACCACCGCGCAAGCATTATCAGCGCTACTACACCACGCGCGACGCGAATGCCGACATGCGCACAGGTGCCCAGGGCCTTAGCGCCTTTCTGCGCGCTTACTTTCACTGCAAGAGCCACGACTGGCCACACAATCGGCCGCACGCGCTGAAGTCCTGGCGCGCAGATGATCTCGCAACCTTGCCGCGCTATTACGTGATGGATCTGGACAAGGGCATGGCGGCCACAGTGGCCGACATGGCGCCCTCTCCCGAAGAAATCGAAAGTTGCACCTGGCTCACCGACGCGGAGCTTCAGGTATATGTCCGCGAATTCGGCCGAACCGGGTTTCAGGGCGGCCTCAACTGGTACCGCAACGCCTTCGATGCCGCCGCGATCGCCGAACTGCAGGCCTTCGAAGGCCGCCGCATCGAAGTGCCTGCCTGCTTCATTGCCGGTCGCAGCGACTGGGGCACTTATCAGAGCCCCGGCGCGCTCGAGGCCATGACCGTGGCCTGCGCGTCCTTCGCCGGGCCATACTTCATCGAGGAAGCCGGGCACTGGGTGCAGCAGGAACAGCCGCAGCGCCTCGATGCGACGCTGGGCCAATTCCTCGCACTTCATGCGTTGTGAACACAGCGCGTTGCCGCGCTACTCTGCCGGGCCGAACAACGATCGTTACGCGCATGGCTGTAATTCAAGACAACCGAAACGGCGGTGGTCGAGAAGCCCGCGGACAGGGACGAGCACGACCACCACGGTCACCATCACCACTAGGAGCAGCTAGTACGAAGCACGCCCGGTCCCGTGGCGGGGGGCTCGCTCCTCGAGACTGAAGCCACGCACACTCGTCTCGGCGTGTCGTGTGCGTCGGTTAAGTGTCGCGGACCGATCCGCGACCACCTCACCATCGCGGCCCCCGGTGCAACAGCCGGGGGCGTTTTCGTGTATGTCGAGCTGAACACTGGCAGGATCGGAGGAGTCCAGCTTCGCGAGTACGCCATCAGCGCCGCGGCAATCTAGTGAGGTCAACGCGATGGAAGAACCGCTGCTCCTGCAACACCGCGACGACCGCGGCGTCGTCACACTGACGCTGAACCGCCCCCAGGCCTTCAACGCGCTGTCTGAGGCGATGCTCGCAGCGCTCGGCGAGGCCATTGACGCGCTTGCCCACGATGAAGCGGTGCGCGCCGTCGTGCTCGGGGCAGCCGGAAAGGCCTTCTGCGCCGGCCACGACCTGAAGGAGATGCGGGCCGAGCCCTCGCTCGAGTACTACCAGCGCCTGTTCGCACAATGCACGGCCGTGATGCTTTCGATCCAGCGCCTGCCGGTTCCGGTGATCGCGCGCGTCCATGGTCTCGCGACTGCTGCGGGCTGCCAGCTCGTCGCGATGTGTGACCTCGCGGTGGCAAGCGATGACGCGCGGTTCGCGGTCAGCGGCATCAACGTTGGGCTCTTCTGCGCGACTCCGGGAGTTGCGGTGTCCCGCAATGTGCCGCGAAAAGCCGCCTTCGAGATGCTCGTCACCGGCGAATTCGTCTCTGCTGAGGAGGCCCGCGTGCTGGGGCTGGTCAACAGGGTGGTGGCGCCCGAGGCGCTGGACGATGAGGTCGAGGCGCTGGTAGCGCGCATTGTCTCGAAGCCGGGTGTGGCCGTCGCAATGGGGAAAGCCCTGTTTTACAGGCAGATCGAAGTCGGCATCGAGTCCGCTTATGAGGACGCAGGCTCGACGATGGCCTGCAACATGATGGATCCAAGCGCGCTCGAGGGCGTCCAGGCCTTCATTGAGAAGCGCCCTCCCACCTGGTTGGCCGCGCAGGAGTCAACTGCCCAGCTTGGAGTTCGGCCGGCCGCGTCGCTGTAACGTCACCGTCGAAATAGCGTCGCGACTAGCGATGGTCGTGGCCGGCGGGGCGCGCGAGCAGGCTTTGGTGGCGCGCGTCGAGCTCGGCGGGTATCAGCTTGGACGTCTGGGCGAGGACATCCTCGAGGGCGGCGGCCCAACTCTTCCAGTAGGGCCGTGCGGGATCCTCGGCGATCTGCCGGATGAGTTGCCTGCGGAAGGCCTCCCACTCGCACGCCCCGGAACGGCACAACGCGACAGCGAGACCGAACGCGCGGCGTTCCCACGGCGCCCCGAACACGATCTCGCCGTTGTCGCGGGGCGGCGAGGCCGGCCCTTCCAGGTCGGCGTCGATGCCCGGCGTATCAGTCATCACCGATTTGTTTGGGGGACAACGCCAGTCCCACCCCGATCATCGAGTCGCGCGTCACGAGTCGCGCCAGGTCGACCTCGCTGAGGCCATCGGTCCCGGGCGGCCGCTCGGGCACCACGAGGTAGCGTGCCTCCGCCGAGCTGTCCCACACCCTGATCGTTACCTCTGGCGGCAGTTGCACCCCCATCTCCGCGAGCACGGCCCGGGGCTGGGCAACCATCCGCGAACGGTAGGCGGGTGACTTGTACCAGGACGGCGGCAGCCCGAGCACCGGCCAGGGATAGCAGGAACACAGCGTGCACACCACCACGTTGTGGACGCTCGGCGTGTTCGATACCGCGACGATCATTTGAGCCTCTGGCCCGCCGAAGCCGAATTCGGCGACGGCACGTGTTCCGTCAGCGAGCAGGCGCTGGCGATACTGTGGATCGGTCCACGCGCGGGCGATCACCTTGGCACCGTTGAGCGGTCCTACGTTGGTCTCGTAGTGCTCGATGACCTCGTCGATGACGTCGGGATCGACGATTCTCTTCTCCACCAGAAGCGATTCCAGCGCCTCGACCCGCGCCGCCATCTCGTCGGTCATGCGCCCTCCAGGTAGGACTCGTAGAGGTCCACCCGCACCTCGGTGCCGGGCTCGGCGTCATCTCCCCATAAGTCGGCCGCCTGGAAGGCGACGGTGTAAAGATGCTGCGGCCATGCACGCTTGCCCACGACCACAGCGTCGGGAAACACCGTCGCGCCGAGATGGGCGACCACCACGCCGGGCTTGCCCGTCACATAGGCCGGCTGTCGCGTGAACGGCGCCGCGATGGTGCTTCGCACCCGGACGCGGTCCCCCGGCGCGAAGCGCCGCCGTCGCAGCGCGGGCCGCGACGTCCCAAGCAGCCGGGGGAGCACCTGACCGGCGAGCCAGCGGGGATACGTGGGGCGTGAGAGGGAATGCAGGCCTGCCGCAGTTGCCGCGAGGCGCGCTCGAGACACGCGCCGGCGCCCGGTTCCCGCGCTGCGGCCAGCGATTCGGGCGTCGACCTCGCCGGGCGCGAGGTACTCCGCCTCCACAAGCAGGTTCTCGAAAGCCCCCAGCCACCGTCGGTAGTAGCTCGAGAGGTAGACATCGCGCGGCAGTTTCTGCATGGCGAAGCGGCCAACGTCGAGGTTGCGGCCGAGCAGCGGTAGCAGAAAGAACGCGATGCCAAAGACCCGGCCCTCCCAGGGCTGGTGGAACACCGGCTCATCCTGCTCGCGGACGATGGGTCCAAAAAACTCGGCACGACCGCCCATGTCGCTCGGGGCGTCCACCGCCCGAATATAACACCAAACGTATTGCCTTGCCGACGAGTCGAGCGGAACGGGCGCTGATGCGCCACAACGCGACGCGCGGCATACGGCCTGGTGACCGCGACCACCCGACGTCCTGGCGCGCAGGACCTCCTAGACGAACTGCTGCCCCCCGTCGATGTCGTAAGTCGCACCTGTCAGCGCGGTGTTGACCATCAGGTGCACCGCGAGCGCCGCGACATCTTCTGGCTTGACCACCCGTCCGATCGGCAGCGTCGCTTCTAGTTCGTTTCGGCGGTTGTCGAGTTGATCGCCGAGCAGCGACGCCGACAGTGGTGTGTCGACGAAGCCTGCGGCAATTAGGTTTACGCGGATGGGCGCCAGCTCGAGCGCAAGTGCTGCGGTAAAGGGCGGCAAGGTCGCGGTGGCAGCTGAGACGATTCCCAGGCGGTGGTCGATGCGGCGACCACCGGTGCCGCCCATTAACAACAGCGATCCGCCGGGCCTCATCTTCGCCCTGGCATTGCGCGCAACCTCGAGGCCGAGGACGACGTGTCCGCTGAGGGCGTCACGAACATCGGCGACATCCATTTCGAGCAGCGGACCGTAGCGTGGGCCGCCGGCCGTGACGAGCACGTGGTCAATCGGTGCTGGTATTGCTTGGAAGAATTCTCGGAGGGCGCCTGAGTCATTGGCGTCGAACGCCGCGGTGCGTAGCGCGCCGATGTCGGCGGCAGCGGCATTGAGCCGGTCCGGGTTGCGTCCGGTCAGGATGACGTCGGCACCCTCGCTGCGGGCGCGGCGGGCGGTCTCGAGTCCGATGCCGGCGCTTCCACCGATGAGGACAACAGTCTGACCCATCAGCTCGGGTTCGCGCTTATTCGGCACAGAGTTGTTGTCGCTGCTCATGATCTCTCCGATCGGTCACGTCATCGGCCGCCACCAGAGACGCCCTGCAGACCTCCCCAGGGTCCCACCGATGAGCAGACGCAGACGCACGGTCGGCGCGACGCAAGAATCTGGCGAGAGGTCCGGGAAACACTTACGGCAGCGCTCACCCTGGGGCAAGCGAAAGGAACCGGGCCATGAATACCCATGACACGCTGACGCGAATCGTTGCCGCGACGCTGGTGCCCGGTGGCGTCGCGATGGCCGGCCTGGGACTGGCCGCGGGTACCGCCCACGCGGAGAATTGGTGCTCGAGCGCCGCGATGGTCAACAACGTGTGCTACGGGCCAAATCAATGGTGCCCAGGGGATTCGCTCTTCCATTTGACCCAAAATCACGTGGCCAATCCGATCTATTGGGACATGAATGCCTGCCACACCTATTACTACGTGCCGAGGGGTACGGGCAACGTAGGTCAAGACATCTCGGAGGGCCCCAATCCTCCTGGCCCGCAGGCCCTTCCGCCTAGGGCGCCTTACCTGCCGCCGCCGCCTGGTATGTGCTGGCACATGTGGATTCCGGGGCCATGCCCGGGCGGCTGACAACATTGTCGGCGCACACGCGTGGCTTAAATCGAAAACCACCGAGGCGGCCACGCGTCGGTGCATTCTCTCGATGATCACGGTCGGCTCAACTAGCGTGTGAACGGAGGCCGACCATGCGACGGGCACGGGCGAGGGTTTGGACGCGGCGCTCCGGCAATGTGTTGCTGCCAGGCGAGAACGCCCGCATCGGCCCGACGACGGCGGACCAGTGGTTGGCGACCGGCGCGAGATAGGAGAAACGATGTCGAACCAGGACCTCAACGAAAAGTTGCAGAACGCCGTGACCGAGCTACAAAGTGTCACCCCGGCCTTCGTGCCTGCGGATGCGCAAGTGATGACCGTGATCATCGAGTGGCCGCCGGGCGATGTCGGTGTCCCGCCGCACCGCCACCCCGGCGGGCCCTGTTTCGGCTACGTGCTGGAGGGCGAAATGGTCTTCGAACTGGACGGTGACCCGCCGCGGGTGGTCAAGGCCGGCGAGGCGTTCTGGGAACCCGGCGGGGACGTAGTCCACTATCAGGACGGCAACAATCGCACCGACATCCCGCTGCGCTACCTCGTGACGATGATGATGACGCCTGGGCAGCCGATGCTTGTGTTCGTAGACGACGATGAGCTCAAGCAGCGCGGTTGGGTAAGACGGTCACCCGCCTGACCGACCTGAAAACCCGTATAGGACAAAGCCCGCGGCGGCGGACGACACGGTGTCATGATGACGGGGCGCCAGGTCCGCCGGTCAGCAACCACAAAGGTAGGCCATGCCCGAATACGTCGCCGACGAGGCATACCACGTGGTCCGGCTACGCGACGGGCGGCAGCTGAGTTACGCGCAATACGGCGACCCGGACGGTTTCCCGATACTCAACGCGCACGGCGGGCTGGCCTGCCGTCTCGACGTCGCCGGCGCCGCGGCGGCCGCCCAGCTGTGCGGGGTGCGGCTCGTCTCACCCGATCGACCGGGCGTCGGCCATTCGGACCCGCAACCGGGCCGAACCATCCTGGACTGGACCCGAGACGTCACCGAACTGCTTGACCGGCTCGATGTCGACCGGTTTGCCTTGATGGGCTGGTCTCTTGGCGGGCAGTACGCCGCGGCAGTCGGTTACGCGCTGCCGCGGCGAGTAACGCGCGCCGCCATCATTGCTGGGGCGATACCTCTGACCGAACCCGGCGCATTCGATCGTCTGCCCGCGATCGACCGCAACTACATCCGTATGTCTCGCCACGCACCGTGGGCCGCGCGGCTGTGCTTCCACGCCATGGGGCTGGCGGCCAAACACGCTCCGCGACTTTACGGTTGGCTTGCCGCGCGCGATCTCGGAACAGCGGACGCCGCGGTACTGAGGGCCGACGGTTTCACGAAATTCGCCAGCATGTCGCAGGAGGCGGTACGGCAGCCCCAGGGCGTCGTCGAGGAATACCGCGCCATGGTGCGCCCGTGGGGGTTCACGCCCGAGGACATCCCGGTGCCGGTGGACGTATGGGGGGGCATGGATGACCAACTCCTCGATCCGTCTTGGCCGGGCGAACTCGCGCGCCGCATCCCGGGCGCAACGCTGCACCTGCAAGCCGGCGGGCACTTCCTGGCCCACCTGTACTACCGGGACATCTTCGAGTCGCTGCGCGGTCCCGGACCCTCGCATTAACGCGAAAGGCCAAGCAGCCCAGCAAGTTCCGACAACGTCGGCAACACCTTCTCCGGCCCGCCGTGCACAAGGATCGCGACATGGTCGGCGCCGGCACTGAGATGCTCACCCAAGCGCTTGGCGATATCGTCGGGCGTGCCGTAGGCGACCACGGCGTCGATGAGCTTGTCGCTGCCGGGCCGGGTGACGTCAGCGTCGGTGAAACCCAGCCGCTTCCAATTGCTTACGTAGTTCGTCAGGCTGAAGTAGCGGTCCAGACCGGTGCGGCCGATCGCGCGCGCCTCTTCGGGATCGGTGGTCAGCACCACGTTGTGGACGGGTGCCAGGAGCGCGTTCGGCCCGATGATCGCGCGGGCCTGTGCGGTGTGTTCGGGCGTGGCGTTGGCCGGGTGGGCCCCGGCGGTGCGTTCGGCCGACAGCCTTAGCACCCGCGGTCCGAGCGCGGCGAGCACACGTTGATCGGCAGGTACGCCGTATTCGTCGAGTTCGTCGAGGTATGAGACCAGCGCCTCGTAGGGCTTGCGGTACTGCGCCTGCGCCTCGGGATGTCCGACCCCGACCCCGAGCACGAAGCGACCCGGGTGGGCGGCGTTGATGCGGTGGAACGACTCGGCGACGGGCTTGGCGGCCGCCGTCCAGATGTTGACGATGCCGGTGGCCACCTTCAGCGTGGTGGTCGAATCCAAAAGTGGCTCAACGAAGGACAATTCGGCCGGTGGCGAACCGCCGACCCAAATCGTGCCGTAGCCTAGCCGCTCGATTTCCCGGGCCTGCTCCGGGCTGGCGCCCAGTCCGAAGAAACCGAATCGGCCGAGGTTGCTTGTCGCGGTGTCTGGTGTGGTCATTGCTTTTCCAACCGGTCCATCGCGCGCGGCTATTCCGCGGTCGGCGAGACTTCTGCGGCCGGTTCCGTGGGAATGTGACACGATCGAGTTCGTCTATCCAGCTCGACAGGACGGCTCAGGGACGTGCACCTCAGTAGTCATCACCGGGATACTCTCGGGAAAATCTTCCGCCATCCGACCAGCGGCAATATCGAGTGGCGTGAAGTTTTGTCGCTGCTCGACAACGTCGGAACGACTACCGAAGAGCGCAATGGCAAATTTAGAGTGACGTTGGGTCCCGAGACTGAAGTTTTCGAGGCGCCGCGTGGGAAAGACATCGATGAGCAGGTGATCGTGGACCTGCGCCGGATGCTCAGGCAGGCAGGTCTCGCACCGGATGACGGAGACGCAGACACCAGATGAAGGGTCAGAGCGTTTTCCAGGTGACCGCTCGACTGTTGGCCCGTGCAGCAGTGCCTGGCCGGGTGCCAGCTCCTTGGTGGAGCAGCTCGGTGGGTTCGGCGCCACTCCGCAGCCGCTCGAGCAGGTAGTCGGGGTCGAAGTCGACCCCGATGGGATTCTCGGCGAACGCGCTGCCCTGAATGTAATTTGCGGTGGCCTCAGCCGTCGGGAAGTTCTCGGTCTGAAACTCCAGTCGGATGCCGTCCGGATCCTCGTAATACAACGAGGTAGTTGGACCGTGATTTATCGACCAGACCGGTGTGATTCCGGCTTTCTTCAGCCGCTCGTAAGTCGACAGCAGACGATCCAAGGACTTGAAGGTGAGGCCCACATGGTCAATTCCATACATCTTGCGGCGGAACCGAGACAACGGGAACAGGTAACGCAGGAACCGGGGAAGTTTGACTAGTGCGAGGCGGTGGCTTTCCGCGTCCCAGGTTAAGAACGCGAGTCTTTGGTCCTCATGGACGACGCGGGCACCGAAGACGGTCTGGTACCAGGCGATCATCTCTTTGCTGCGCGCGGTCTTGACCACCCAGTGGGCAACGTAGTCCGGAGCGAGGTTGTCGTCGTGGTGGACCGGTCGTCGCGGCGTGGGCTGGAGGCTCATCGCGCTGTCCTCTCCGATGAGGTTTGTCGGCGGCTGAGACTTCCAGCGCCGAGCATGGTTGTCGTGATCCTAGGTGTTGCTGGCAAAGGTTGGCGGCGAAATGAGTGACCGTGCGTTTGCGCAAGTGTCGGTGTGGGTGCGGTCAGCGTTGGTGGCATGGTTGCAATCGGGAGTGGGCGGTATGCCCAAGACGTTGCGACCAAGGTCGACCGGCCGAGAGGAAAAGTGTGTCGAGCTCAAATGATCCGATGGAGACGGTGCTCCACTACATCGACGGCTTCAACAGGGGTGATGCCCAGGCGATGGCCGCGGCATGCGCTGATCCGATGCAAATTCTCGATGGCATGTCTCCTCATGTATGGCAGGGGCCGACGGCCGCCGAAGATTGGTGGCGGGATGCTCTTGCCGAAGGTGAGCACTTAGGGGTCTCGGACTACAACATCGTTCTCGGCGAGCCGCGGCATGTCGACGTCACCGGCGATTACGCGTATGTCGTTGCCCCGGTGACCTTCTCCTACAAGGTGAAGGGCAGTCAGGTCACGCAGACGGACGCGTTCTTCACGGTAGCGCTTCGGAAGGTTGGCGACGAGTGGCGCTTGGCGGCTTGGTCCTGGGCGAAAGGCTTCAATAACACTGAGTAGGTGATGTTCAAGCGCGGAGCGAGAAAACCGCTCATCGCTGGACCGGTTCGCTGGGTTGGAAGCTGTGCCGTGCCCAGTCGGCGAACGATGTCCATGCGATGTCGGGGTTCGCTCGATGCAGAGCTTGGATGTCGACGCGGTAGCCGGGGCCGTTGAGGAACCGCCACATCGCGTACATGTCCGGACTACGAATCGACTCAAGCGGCGTTTGCTCAAGCCGCACTGGTCGGCCCACCGCCGCGCTGAGTGCCTCGGCCATTTGCTCCGGCGTGACGGCGTCGCTGGCCAACTCGATCCGTTGCCCGACGTAGGGCCCGGGGGAGCACAACACTTTCGCGACAAAGGCACCGAGGTCGGGCCGTGCCAACTGCTGCAGCGGGCGGTCCGGCGGTAGTGGCAGATCAAGGATCCCGGCCCGGATACGGTCGCCGCCGCCGAGCGCGTTGTCGAAGAAATACGTCGGAGCGGTGATGGTGTAGGGCAAACCGCTTGCCGCCAGCTCGTTTTCGATGATGGCCTTGCTGTCGAAATGCGGTACACCGGTGTGCTGATTCGCGCTCGCGACCGAGCTAAATACCAGGTGTGGAACTTGCGCGTCGGCGGCGGCTGCCACGATGGCGCGCCCCTGGGCTATCTCGGCATCCTCCCCAGCCTCAAATGGAGTTGTCAGCGCGAACGCTGCGTCGACACCGCGCATGGCCGCGCCCAGTGCGGTGCGGTCGTCAAGCGAGCCGGTAAGCACCTCGACGCCGCGCTCGGCGAGGCGCGAAGCCTTCGGCTCGCCGGGCCGGCGCACCATCGCACGCACCCGCGCTCCGTGTGCGAGCAGAGCGTCGGCAACCGCGCCGCCCTGTCCGCCGGTCGCGCCCAACACCAGAATCGGCAATCCGGCCATCTGTCAATCTCCGCGGCTCGTGCCCTGCAGCTCGCCGGTAAGGAACTGCGCCCGCCCGTAGCCGAATGACCAGTCGTCATCGTCGTTTTCGGTGATCGACACCACCAGATCGGCCGGGTCAAGGCCGCACTGTTCGGCCAGCTTCGACGCCAGCAGTTCATAGAATCGTTGCTTCTGAGGGCAGGTGCGTCGCCGAATTACGGCGTGCACGATCACAAGCCGAGATGACCGCGCGATGTCGAGACCGGTGTCCAGCGCGACGATTTCGTGGGCCGGATGGGTGCTCACCACCTGGTAGCGGTCGCGCTGGGGCACGGTGAAGGCTTCCAGCATTGCTTCATGGATTGTGTCGAGCAGCGCCTGGACCTCGGCGGGTGTGCGGCCCTCGATGACATCGACGTAGATAAGCGGCATGTTGTTCTCCCTACAATGCCTTAACTAATTGAGCGCCCTCAGGACTTCTCGCGCGAGAGGCCCGGCGGACGCGGGATTCTGCCCGGTGTATAGGTTGCGGTCCACTACCGTGTAGGGCTTCCAGATTTCGCCGCGGGTGAAGGTGAGCCCGAGATTGACCAGTTCGTCCTCGACGAGCCATTTGGCTTTGGCGCGCAGCCCGACCCCTTCTTCTTCATCGTTGGTGAAAGCCGTGACGCGGTACCCGGCGAACGGTGAAACGCCATTCCGTCGGGTAGCCAGGATGGCGGCCGGCGCGTGACAGACGATCGCCAGGGGTTTGCCCGAGGCGAGGGCGGCGGTGAGCAGCCGGCCAGAGTCGGCGTTTTCCCAGAGGTCCTGCATCGGACCGTGGCCACCGGGGTAATAGATCGCGTCGTAGTCTTCCAGGCGGGCGTCCGCCAGCTCGATCGGCCGGCGCAACTCCTCGGCGGACCGCAGGATTTCCTCCTGTTCCCTTGCGATCTGTTCACTGCCGGCCATCGACGGGCGCAGGCTCATCACATCCACGTACGGCACCACGCCGCCGGGGGTGGCCACCACGACCTGATGGCTAGCTCCCGTGAGTTCGCTGTACGGGGCCGCGAACTCTTCGGCCCAATAACCCGTCGGATGCCTGGTGCCGTCCTTCAGCGTCCAATAACTCGCTCCGGTCACCACGAACAGGATCTTGGCCATCGGAACGTCTCCTCTCCTGTTGGAATTGCTTGGTGTGAGTCGGCTTGACCTGCCACGGGAACGCGGGGCCGCATGTAGTTTTCACCGTGGGTTCCTCGTGTTGATGACGGGGCGCCTGCTCCGCCGGTCCGCAACCACAAAGGTAGGCCATGCCCGAACAGTCGCCGACGAGGCATACCACGTGTTCCGGCTGTGCGACGGGCGGCAGCTGAGTTACGCGCAATACGGCGACCCGGACGGCTTCGACCCCAGGGCAACCGCGCCCGGGCCGCCTGCCACTAAGGACGAATGCACGCGCCGTTGTTCCGGCGCGTCGTCATCAGAGATGTCGACAAAATTATTCACACGCCGAATAAGCCGCCATATCCGCAGGATTTCGTAAGATTGCGTGATTGACAGGGAGGCGGCGATGGCGAGGTTCCCGGTTGATCCCCTGTCCGTAACGGCGGCATGGCTTAGCGAGGTTCTGGGCGCTGACGTGTGGAAATGTCGGCTCGAACAGATCGCCATTGGCGTCGGGCTACTCGGCCGCTTATACCGTGTCGATCTCGACGGCGGGCCAGACGTGCCGCGGTCGGTGGTCGTGAAGCTGCCAACTCTAGACCCCGTGGCCCGGCCGGCCGTCTGCGAAGACCTTGAGTTCTACCTGCGTGAGGTGCGCTTCTATCAGGAGATCGGTTTGGCCAACCCGCTGCGCGGCCGGCGCGGCCGTACTTCGCGGCCTTCGACGAGACGACACACGACTTCGTGCTCGTGCTCGAGGATCTTGCCCGCCTCCGCGTCGCCGACCAGATCGCGGGCTGCACCGCCGCGGATGCCGAGACCGTCATCGATGCGATCGCCCGCCACCACGCCTGTTGGTGGGAGAGCCAACGCTTCGCAGCGCTGCCGTGGCTGAAGACGTTCAGCACTCCGCCGTTCCCCGCGGTTATGGCCGCCAATTTCGAGGCCGCCTGGCCGCGGGTCCTCGACGGTATCGGCGCAGACCTTTCGCAGATGCTGCGTGTCTTCGGCGAGCGGTTTCCCGCGCTCGTGCCGTGGTTCTTACAGGAGGTCACGCGGCCGCCGCACACCTTCCTGCATGGCGACTTACGACTCGACCAACTGTTCTTCGGAGTTGACGCGGACGATCCGGCGCTGACGGCACTCGACTGGCAGATCACCTCGAAAGGTCGCGGCGCCTACGACGTGGCTTACTTCCTGAGCCAGAGCCTCACCACCGAAACGCGGCGGAGCTGTGAAAGCCAGCTCATCGAGCGGTACGCCGAGGGCCTCGCTGAGCACGGAATCGATTACCCGCGAGACGAGCTGTGGCGCGACTACCGACTCACCACGTCGTGGTGCTTCGCCTATCCGGTAATTGCCGCCGGCCGGATCGACTTGGCCAACGACCGCCAGTTGCAGCTGCTTCGCAGCATCCTCGAGCGCGCCGCTCTGGCGATCGAGGACCACGACGCCCTGTCGCTGAGGCCCGACTGACGATGGCCGAAGAGCGTCGCGCTTGCGGGTCATGCGGCACCGCGAACGAAGAGGACGCCCGCTTCTGCGAAGGATGCGGCGAGTCGCTCGGTCGGGTCTGTGCGACCTGCGGGGTTGAGGCCAGTGCCACCGCGCGATTCTGCCGGGCATGCGGCGCGCCGCTCGAGGACCAAGTCCGGGCGGCCGCGGACAGCCAAACAGCACCGGCGCGCAAGACCGTGACGATGATTTTCGCCGACCTGGCCGGTTCGACAAGCTTCGAGGAGCAGGTCGACGTCGAGACCGCGCGCGACGTCATCGGCAGCTACCACGACCTCCTTCGCTCGACCGCCGAGCGCAACCGGGCGGGTGTCGTGAAGTACATCGGCGACGGGTTCATGGCCGTCTGGGGCGTCCCCGAAATGGGACCCGACGACGCCGGTCACGCCGTCGACGCCGCCGTCGAGCTGCAGGAACGCTTCGTTGACCTCGCTGCCCGCGTATCGGAAGCCCACGGTGTCGATCTCGCCCTGCGGGTCGCGGTGAACACCGGTGAGGTCGTGGTCGGCGCTGGCGACGCAGATCTCGTGGGCGACGCGTTGAACGTCGCGGCGCGGCTCGAGGGCGAATGCCCGCGCGGCCATGTCGTCGTCGGCGAGGAGACGTGGCGGTCGACGCGCGGCCGTCACCGGTACGACTCCCTCGGCGAGGTGCAGGTGAAGGGTAGGACCGCGCCCGTGGCCGTATACCAGTGGCTCGCCCGCCAGTCGGAGGCCGCCGACTCGGCCGTCTTCGTAGGCAGGGACGACGAGGTACGCAGGCTGCAGGCCGCGCTCGAGGACACGGTCGCCGCGCGGTCCGCGCGGTTGGTCACGGTCATCGGCGATCCTGGCGTCGGCAAGAGCCGGCTGGCGGCCGAGTTCGTTGAGGCCCAACGAGGTGTACGCGTAATCCAGGCCCGGTGCGATGTGGAGCAGACCGTCGCCCTGGCGCCGATCGTCGAGGTACTGCGGGCCCGCGATCTTCAGGCCGATTTTCCTGTCGGCGTCCCCGAGCGGGACCGCGTGCTGAGCGACCTCAATGGCCTGGCTGCCGGCGTTCCGGGCTCAGTGGAGGAGACATTCTGGGCGCTGCGCCGGTTCGTCGAGGTGCTGGCATCCGGCGAGCCGCTGGTCATCGTTCTCGATGACCTCCACTGGGGCGACACGCTGCTCCTGGACTTCGTCGAGCACCTCGCGAGTGGGTGAAGGAGGTGCCAGTCCTCGTGCTGGCCCTCGCTCGGCCCGAGCTCCGCGAGATTCGGCCCGACCTGGTCACGGTCAGCCGGTGGGTATCCGACGTGGTCCACGTCGGCGGCCTTGACCCCGGCGCGACCGCCCAGTTGGCGGCCGGCGTACTGGGCGCCTCCCGGCTGCCGGAGGAACTCGTGAGCCGCCTCCCATCGTCGACGGGAGGTAATCCATTATTCGTGCGGGAGCTGGTCGGGATGCTCGTGCACGACGGGGTCCTCGTTCCGGGGCCGGTCGACTGGCGGCTCACGATCGATGTTGACGCCATCACTATCCCGCCCACGATCCACGCACTTCTGGCGTCCCGGTTGGAGCGGCTCAATGCCAACGACCGGCGTGTGCTCGAGGTCGCCTCGGTGGTCGGCGTCGACTTCTCACTCGCGGCCGTGTGTGCGCTAGAGGAGCGGGGAGCGGCGGGGATCAAGACGTCGCTCGATCGACTGGGTCGCCTTGAGCTCGCGCAGCCGACCGGGGCTTACGTCGGCGACGAACCGGTCTGGCGGTTCCACCACGTTCTGATTCGCGACGTCGCCTACCGCCGACTATTGAAGTCGGACCGGGCGGATCTCCACGAGCGACTGGCTGGGTGGGTAGAAGCGGGTGGGGCGAGCCTGGCGTTCGACACCGACGAAATGGTCGCCCGGCATCTGGACTCCGCTCAGAGATACCGACTCGACCTCGGTATGCACGACGAGAACACCGATGATCTCGCCCTCCGGTCGGCGCGGTGTTACTTGGCATCCGCGCGTCGTGCCCTCGACCGCGACCAACTTGTCTCGGCGGGCACCCAGGCGGCTCGCGGCGCGGCCCTCGCTGCCACCGACGAGACGCTCCAAGCAGCGCTGCTGTTGGTCTGCTGCGAAGCCTTCCTCTCCGCTGGTGACGTCGCCGC
>Ga0306925_10001339_pt1 | contig 20034 bp, 20 predicted proteins | sample flu12Cox44000176_FD_203755 | JGI IMG/M metagenome (GOLD analysis project Ga0306925, IMG submission 203755) | Lab enrichment of tropical soil microbial communities from Luquillo Experimental Forest, Puerto Rico - flux8day.12C.oxic.44.000.176 (v2)... | ecosystem: Environmental > Terrestrial >... | reverse complement strand
CGATGGCCCGAAGAAGCCGTGCTTCACGCAGACCTGGAGGGCGGCTCTTTGCGGCCGCCCGCCAGGTTCATGCGAATCGGGCGGCTAGCGCACCGGACAGGGGTTCGCCATGTCGCCGCTATTGAAATTTTCGAACCGCAGCACGGTCGTGGGTCCTGCGACCGGGAAGACGGTCTGCAGGAGCGGGCCGAACTCGCTGGTTGAGCTCCCTCCGAAGTCATTCTTGGTGCCGGGGATGAAGGGACCGCCCTCCTGCCAGGTGCAGGTCCCATGGTCGATCCTGGTGGAGAAGAACGGATAGAACTGCGCGCCGTTCGGCGGGTTCACGCAATTCACTCCGGTGGCCGTGCTACAGAACGGCGGGTTGGCCTGGGAGCCACGGACCTCGATCGCCGGCAGGTCGGTCTCGAATGCGACCGTCGAATAGTTGACCGTCCCGTTGCCCGTCAACGGGCTCGTGAACAGCACCGGGCTCGGGTGCAGCTTCCGGTCCTGCCCGGGCACGGGGTTGGTCCCCGGCCAGTCGTTCCGGTAGGACTGGCCGTCGTAGTCATTGTCGGGCGAGAAGCAGCCGTCGATGTGGACCAGCGAGGAATCTGTCCCCGGCACGCAGGAACCGTTGCCGTCATCCGGGTCCAGGCCGGCGGCATCTTGGGCGCCGGGCGTTACGCAGTTGAAATTCGCGTCGATCGCAAGGCAGTTCTCGAAGTGGCCGATCTCGTCGGAGAAGGCCACGTTGTAGGTGTGCGCCGACCAGGTGTTCCCCCGCGGGTTCGCGGTGTTGTACGCGGGATGGAACGCGTACGGCGCCACGTTGCAGGTCGACGAGGTGGGCTGGTACAGGATGTGCCCGAACCCGTTGGCTACCGACGCCGTCATCGAGCCGCTCTGGCCCGTGCTGAGGTCCGTGAGGTCGGCCCGGAAGCCAGCCGGGGTGTCGTGCATGTGGATGCGGATGCGGTCACCCGGGCTCATCACCAGGTCCTTGCTCAGGTCCGGGTTCACCGCGGCGAAGTTGGGCGCCGAGAAAGTCCCCGTGAACAGGGGATTCGCCGGAGCCTGGGAGACACCGCTCCTGGTGATGTAGGCCCAGTTGATCGGCTCCTGGCCGCCCAGGACGAAGTTGTTACACGCCTTCGTGTTAAGTATCCCGGTGTTCTGGTCCAATGTGCGGCTGTCGATGGTCATCGCCGCGCAGTACACCGTGGCGGCGCAGCCGAAGCCCTCGAACTGCGGGACGTACCCCGGTCCGTAGAACTGCAGCTCCATGAACGCGGTGCCGGGATGCTTGCCGATGTAGTCCGGCGCGGCCGGGTTCGTCCCCACCAGGTTGTTGGAATCGGTATCGGGCGCGCACGTCTTGGTGAACTCCGGCGCGGACTCTGAGTCGCAGAGCGTGAGCCCGAACCAGAAGGTGGGCCGGAGCTGGAAGTTCCAGGTCGAGCCGCCGGCGCCGCTCGCATTGGGTTGCTGCTTCGGGTCCGTCGGCAAGGTGACGGTGTATGTCATGTCGTTGCCGGAGCCCGGAACCCCGGACTTGTACTCGACCGATGGCTCGTCGTGACCTACGTACTGCCCGTACGTGGTGTTATACGGATCGGCGCAGAGCGAGGAGCGGCTTGAGCACAGGGGCTCGTGGTAACCCGACGAACTTTGCGCCTGCCCCTGCGGCGCCGTTGCATGAGACGCAGTGGCGGCCGCGGCGCCGGCCGATGGGGCAAACGCAGTGACCGCTGCGACCACTCCGGCTGCTGATGCGACGATAAGAGATCGTTTCACGGCACATCCTTTCGTGACGTTGCCGATCGGCTCTGTCACCGTCGCCGCCCTGAGCCTCCCCACTCCCAGGAGTCAACTCAGCCGCAGGGTGCCTGAGGGCGCGGCGGTGGCCTCCTCCAACCTCTCACCCTAGATACGCGGGAATGGGACGTACAGACATTGAGTCGACAAATTCGCCCCAAACTCGGCATAATTTCGCTTTAACGGACACTCGGCAAGGATGTGCTCCCTACTGGACAAGCTGTTCTGACGGCCGCGGCCTGGCCGCGACGCACCGCGACTAGTGGGCAGCGGTCCAGCGCCAGCTCGCATGCCGCCGACGCCGACATCCACGTGCTCCGCACTCCACGCGGCCAGGGCGATTTGTCGCGACGATAGCCTCCGAGGCACAGGTCCCGCTTTGACGGCCCTGAACGATACTGACGGCGCAGAAAGGCTCCTCACCAGGCAAGCCGCGCTCCCGACGGCAGGTCAGTACTTCCCGTGCATGCTGCGGCCGAGCGTGCGCTTCACCAGGCGTTCACGACTGCGGTAGCTCGGCGAGCGCTATCGCGTTGCCGTCCGGATCCGGGACCTTCACGTGGCGGACACCGCTCGGGTAAGTCTCGATTGGTTCATGTCCGATACCTTCAGAAGCCAGGCGCTCCAGAAGCGCGTCGAGTCCGGCAACGATGAGGGTGACCCGGCCCGCGCCCGCCCGCGCGGCGTCCGGCTCAATGAAGAGCGTGGCGTGCTCGTCGATGTCCCAGAGGATCTCTTCGCCCGCGCGCAGGTCCGGCGGTCGCCCGAAGAGCCGTGTGTACCAATCGATCGCGGCACCCAGCCCGGATACAGGGACACCAGCAATGAGGTGGGTAATTGCGCCCCGCATGCGACTCCTCGGTGATCCGCCCACACTGGCACCGTAGCGTCTGTTCTTTGGCGTCAGACCCTTGAAGGCTGTCTGCTCCTCCGCGGGCCTCTCGTCGCCATCTCCTGACGGTCGGCCCGCATTCACTGTCTGCTTCCTGTTCGGGGCAGCTCGTTGCCTGTAACCGCTAGGCGTTCGAGGAGGTCGGCGGCGGACTTCGCCGGGCTGGTGCCTGCTGTCTGTGCTTGCAACGCCAGGGTGGTCCCGGAATCCCGGCTCGTTTAGCACCCGCTGCACGGCCCCGGCGATCACTTTCGGCGAGGGATGATCGGTGCGAAGGTTGATTCCCGCGCCCGACCAGCCGACATGGGCGGTGACCTCCCTCTTGTCCTCGCTGATGTCGGCTACGACCATCGGGACGCCGTGGGCGATAGCCAGTTGCACCGAACCAAAGCCGCCGTTGGAGACCATGACGTCGACGTACGGCAAGAGCGCGGAGTACAGTACGAACCGCTCGACCACCGCGTTCGGAGGCGGGTCCCCGAGGACGGCAGGATCGGCGGCGCCGGTCGTGGCGACGACGAACAGGTCGCGGCCGGCGAGTCCCTCTAGGCACGGAGCCAGCAGTTCGGCCGGGTCGGTGGCGATGGTCCCCTGGGTGACGAGGACCACATGCGCCGATTCGGACAGCCTCGGCCACCAGCTCGGCTGCTCGAACTTCGCTGGGACCGGCGGCACCGGCGCCCCGACGAAGTGGACGTAGGGAGGCAGATCCGACCGCGGGTACTCGAACCCGCGGGGACAGAGCTGTACGTGCAGGTACCGGGAAAGGCCGAACTCGAGGCCCCGGATCGGCACGGGAGGAAGGCCGAGGCCGGCTCGGACCTCTCGCGCCGCCTTCGCCACCGGAGCCATGAACGTAGCCCGGCCGATCGCGTTGAGAGCCGTGTTGCGCAGGTGGCCCGCCCGGGCCGCTGATCCGGCGCTCATAATGACCGTTCAAGCGCGGCCCAGAAGAACGGGACCAGCGATAAGACTGCTGTCCAGAACGTTTAGGCGGGAGTGCGCGCGTCTCGATAACCTTCCACGTCACTCAACGTGATGCTGGAATAGTCGCGTGGACGTTCTGAGCAGCCGGATCCTCCTGCGCCCCAGCGATCTGAACCGGAGCCGCCGCTTCTACCGCGATGTGCTGGGCCTGGCCATCTACCGGGAGTTCGGCCCGCCGGACGATCCCGGCGTGGTGTTCTTCCTCGGCCCGGGACTGCTCGAGGTCTCCGGGCGTGCCTCCGGCCTTCCCGGGTGCCCGATGATGATGATCTGGATCCAGGTACGGGACGTTCACGCCGAGCACGCCCGGCTGGCCGCCGCCGGGATCTCTATCCTCCGCGAGCCCGCTACGGAGCCCTGGGGCTTGATCGAGATGTGGATCGAGGATCCCGACGGGATCCGCATCGTCCTGGTCGAGGTTCCCGCCGGGCACCCTCTCCGCCGTGACCCACGATCCGCGTCACCGCCAAGATGACGACCTCTACGTGCCAGAAGCGGACATTCATCCCAAATCCGATGATGCATGCGCACCGGCAAGCACACCGGATCGGCCGCCTTCGGATGAAGAGGCCGCCCGTTCAAATCCGGCCAACCCGGCAAGACGCTAATGACGTCACAACGCTGCGGGACGTCGGTGAGGGCCAAGCTAAAGTATCCGGGACTGACCCGCCGGGCGCCTTGCTTACCAGACCGGACGCCCGCGCTTCGTTACCGACCGTGACAGGCCGTACCAAAGGGTCGTGGGCGCCGGCGCTTGGGGGTGTGCCGGGTCAGGCCGCGGCAGCGATCCTTCGTGCTGCAAGATGGCGGGCCAGCCTCCGTGGCGTCGGCGCCCTGGCAGATTCCGGCCGTCACCCGGGTCGTGCCGGCCAATGTCGCGGTGCTCGAGTTCCACTCGGGTCTGGCCGTCGGGCTGCTCGCCGGGATTGACCTTGAACTCGCCGTCCTGCGGGGGTTCGGGCCGCAGACTTGCGCGTCGTTGTTCGTGGTGATCTGCCGCCCCCGAACCACTATCTGATGCAGGCGCGCTCATCTTGCTGTGTCGCCGTCGGCCGGCGCGTCGCCGGCGGGCTGCCGCGTCTCGGCGATGTGATCGGCTCGTCGCCGGGTGGGGGAATGGCCGAGCACCTCGGTCAGGAACGGTTCCCGCTCGAGCCGGTACACGGTCGCGGCCGTGTGCGCGATCACGGTGGCCGTGCGCGGGATAGCGCGGAGCAGGGCGATCTCCCCGGTTCCTTCGCCGCGTCCGATGCGCGCCAGGAAATGCCCGTCCTTGTCGACGTCAAGCTCGCCGGCGGCGACCGCGTAGTAGGCGTCTCCCGGGTCGCCCTGGCGGATCAGGACGGCGCCAGCTGGCAGGTGGACCGGTGTGAGGGAGCCCGCCAGGCCCTCGAGCGCGGGCGCGGGCAGTTCGGCGAACAACGGGAGCGGGCGCAGCAGCGCGATCTCCACCACCGGCACGGGTGTCCCGGAGTCCAGGGCGAACAGCCCGCGCCCGCCGACCGCGGCAGCCAGCGGCAGCACGGCCGCGACCCCGAGCAGCGCGAGCCGGCTGCCGCCCAAGTACACCAGCGCCGGCACCAGCAGGGCGCCCACCGCGAGCCCGGCCATCGTGAGCCCCTCCAGCACCCCGAAGACCCGGCCCAGCAGCTGCGCCGGGACCGAGCGCTGCATCAGGGTGCGGCTGGCCACGTCCAGCAGGGCGCGGCTTGCTCCCACCACGATCAGCAGGGCCACGGTCCCGGCCAGGCCCAGCCCGGACGCTACCACCGCCAGCGCGCCGCTGAGCAGCAGCGCCGCACCCAGGATCGGCAGTCCCAGGCGGCGGCCGACCAGCATCGCGCTCACCGGCGCGGCCAGCACCGCGCCCACGCCATAGGCAGAGTTGAGATACCCCGCCCAGGCCTGCGTGCGGTGCAGCACGCTGATGGCCAGGATCACGAACAACAGGTCCAGCGCGCCCACCACGGCCGCCTCGGCGGTCAGCAGCGCCAGCATCAGCCGCAGCCGTGGCTGGCGGGCCGTCAGCCGGATGCTCGCGCCCAGGCCAGCCAGCACCGCCGGGGCCCGCCCGGGCGAGGATGCCAGCGGCGGCACCCGGAGCCCGGCGACCAGCAGCGCGGCGGCCAGGCCCAGGCCGGCGCACACCGCGAACACGCTCGCTACACCCGCGACCGAGATCAGCACCCCGGCCAGCAGCCCGGCCGCCGCGATCCCGGCGGCCTCCACCCAGCTCACCACCACGTTGGCCGCCGTCAGCTGATCCGAGGTGACCGACACCGACGGGATCAGCGTGGCCTGCGCCGGGCGGGTCGTGGTCACCGCCGCGGACGCGACCACCGCGGCCGCATACGCCGCCAGCGGCACGCCCGCCAATACCGCCACGGCCGTTGCCGCCATCCCCGCCGCCTGCACCAGATAACCCCCGGCCAGGAGAAACACCGGGGAACGCCGGTCCGCGACGGCCACCGCGATGGGCGCCAGGACCGCCGCTGGCACCAGCTGCGCCACCGCCACCAGCCCGGCGACCGCGGCACCGCCATGCCGGTAGGCGTACACCAGCATCGCCACCCACACCGAGTACTCGGTGACGGTGAACAGCACGTAGCCGCCCACCACGCGCACCAGCGCCTTGTTGCCCCTAAGCGAGCGGAACGCCCGCCAGCCGCGGGGACGGGAAATACCTCCCACCAGCCCTCCCCAGGCTTCCGGGCAGGCCGTCCACCGCCACCGATCACACCGCGCCAGACGGCAGCGCGGGCCATGCCGCTCCGAAACCACGAGGAAATACGCTCTGATTGAACCACCAGGAGGAGCACTACCGGAACCCTCCGCCGGCCACCCGCATAGCCCGGCCTCACGCGGACGGAATCGGCGATCTGGAACTCGGTGGGCCAGCGTTCCGATCACGCTCAGTGATGCCTTGTCATTGGTCTGCAGGCCGGCGAGATCGGATCCTGCTGGCCGCCCTGTGGTCCGGCGTCGGGCGGTGATAGCCGCAGATGCTGCGGCTCCGCTGCCGCGACTAGGATCTGCTGTAACGATGTCCGCGCGAGCCGTCCTGTAGAGGGACCCGGGCGCCGTCCCTTCGGCATGCGCCTGGCTTCATCGTGTCGGCCATGAGCCTGGTATACGGCCGGGCCCGTGCGCAGGCCGGTCGGCGGCTGAGCTGACTGGCGGGTGGTCAGGTATCTCAGCGGATGGGAGCGGGCGGTGGAGCGGGTGGAGTGGGAGGCGGACGGCCTGACGCTGGTGGGTGACCTGCGGGTGCCGTCGCCGGGTGGCCGCGCTCCCGGCCTGGTGTTCACCGGGCCGTTCACCGGCGTCCGCGACCAGGTGACGGGCCTGTATGCCGAGCGCCTGGCGGCGGCCGGGTATGTCACGCTGGCGTTCGATCACCGCAACTTCGGCGAGTCGGGGGGTCAGCCGCGCCGCCACGAGGATCCGCAGGGTAAGCTCGCCGACCTGCGGGCGGCCGTGTCGTTCTTGCGCGCGCGCCCGGAGGTCGACCCCGGGCGGATCGGGGCGGTCGGGATCTGCCTGGGCGGCGGGTACGCGCTGAAGTTCGCCGCCTTCGATCCCCGCGTCAAGGTCTTCGCGGGCATCGCGGGGGCGTACAACACGCCGTACGCGATGCGGTCCGGCATGGGTGCTGATCGCTACCGGCAGGTGCTGGCGTCGTTCACCGCGGTGGCGGAGGATCATGACCGGGGCGGTGAGGTTCAGTACGTCCCGGCTGTGGCGGCCGAGGGTGAGGCGGCCATGCCCGGTGGGGAGCCGTTCGCCTACTACGGCACCGGCCGGGGTGCCTCGGCGTGCTGGGAGAACTCGGTCACCCGCGCCTCGGTCCGCGAGCTGCTCACCGTGGACAACATGTCCGGCGCTGATTTCCTGTCGCCCACGCCGGGCCTGATCGTGCACGGGGTCCAGGACGCTTATTGCTCGCCGGAGGGTGCGCGGGAGGCCTATGAGCGGATCGGCGAGCCGAAACGCATCGTCTGGCTGGACGCCACGCTGCACATCGACCTGTACGACACCGAGCCGTATGTCACCCAGGCCGTCGAGGCTGTCATCGCCTTCCTCACCGAGCACCTGTAATGGCGAGGCGTGAAGCCTGGCCGCTTCGCGCCATGTTCTGTTATCAGCCTTCGTGAGAGGCGCGACGCACGTGAACCGCCGTTAAGTGCGCTGGGTTTCTCTGCGGGGCTGCCGCGTGCAGCGGCACAGATCTGCTCGATCTGCGCCGCCCGGGCTCGCACGCAAGTAGCCGGCTAGTGCGCGCGTTGGCGGCCGTGCTACCGGCGGCGGCCAGCCCGATCGGCTTGTCGCGGGCTGGGCTGGGTGCACGCGATCTTGCGGCTATGTTCCGGTCGGCTCGTGCGATTCGGCGCGCCTGGCGATCGCCCGCAGCATGGCCATTCCGTAGGTGGCGTCGAACAGGCCGAGCGGCAGGGTGAGGAACCTGAAGGCGCGGGGAGTAGTTGGCCCGGGTGCGCACCAGCAGCCGCGTCTGGTGATCGGGGAGCTCGTTCAGGACCAGGGCCCAGGTGAAGTCGATGTAGGTGCCGGCCTCGCGTAGCCGCTGCTCGGCCCGCTGCGGCGCCTGCGGGTCGGTGATGTCGATCGGGCTGCCGCGCCGCGGATGGCGGATCGAGCGGTAGACCAGGGCGTGCTGCGGATCGACGCGCAGGACCCGGAAGTAGGAGGCGTAGTCGGGCCCGTCGCAGATCAGGTCACCGATCGCGACATGCTGAAACTCTGGCAGTAGTCGGCTGGCGCTGGCGGGAAAGGGGTGCCGGACACCGAATACCCACCGGTTGGCGAATAGGTCCACCCCCTGCGGGGTGTACCAGCCGCCACGCCCGTACCCCTTCTGGGCCAGCCACGGCCATATCTGCTCCGGTGCCGCGCGCGCGGTGACGCCGCGGGTCCAGTCCACCATCGGGTGCGCGATGAACTCATCCCCGGGCAGCGGCGCGAACGCCTCCTCGTCGGAGACGCCGGTGCGTACGCTGACCCGCCGTGCTGCCCCGGCGAGCACCCAGCCCGCCAGCGCCCAGCAGGCAACGGTGGCTGCGGATTCTGCCGGCGACCAAGCGAGCGGGCGCCTCACTGGGGCAGACAGGCGTGATTTTCTGCCGATCCTGTACATCATGCGACCTATCCTCGCCCCGCCTCGGAAACATCTCCCCGGGCCCCTGCTTCCAAGCAGCGGCCGACCCCTTGCGGTGCTTCCACCTGTACAGTGCCTGCGCTGCGGCAGTCTGATAGACAAGGGAGAACCGGGCCGAAGCACGATCAGCTCAATCAAAGAGCGTCTACGGTTCCACGAACTACGGTTCCCCGGATTTGCTCCTAGTGGAGGATCGAACCATGGCTGCCACGCTCAGGCGGCTGCCCGCCCTGGCGGGGTGGCCGTCCTGGCCGGGATCTGTGCTGAGGCCGCCGGGCACCGGGCGTTTGCCCGCCTGGTCCGGCGAGACGTGCAGGCGCTGCAGGCGCGGGTGTCCCCGGGCCGGGCCGGGGCGGTCACCGAGGAGATGCTCGCTGGCCTGCCCGAGCCGGTCCGCCGTTACCTGCGCTATACCGGAGTGGTGGGCAGGCCGGTCCCCGGCATGATCCGGCTGCGCCAGGAGGGCAGGATGCGGCCCGGGCCGGGCCAGCCGTGGCTGCCGCTGCAGGCCAAGGAGCACTACTCGGTGCAGCCGCCCGGTTTTGTGTGGGCCGGCACGGCGCGCCTGGGCCCGGTTGCGGTGGCACGGGCCCGCGACATGTATGCCGAGGGCGATGGGCGGATGCTGGTCAAGGTCGCCTCGCTGTGGCCGGTGGCCGATGCCAGCGGCGAGCAGACGGACCAGGCCGCGATGATGCGGTATCTGAGCGAGATGATCTGGTTCCCCGCCGCCTTCTTGGCCGGCAACATTTCCTTCGAGGCGGTCGATGGCAGCTCCGCCCGGGTCACCCTCGCCGACCACGGCCGGACCGCCGCCGCGACCTTGTTCTTCGACGAGCAGGGGCGGCTCATTGACCTCGTCGCCCAGCGGTACCGGACCGCCGACGCCAGCGACCCGGAGACCTGGTCCACCCCGGTCACCGGCTACGGCGAGTTCGAAGGGCTCCGGCTCCCTACCCGCGGCAAGGCGACCTGGAAGCTCCCCGGCGGGGACCTTGACTACATCGAGGTGACCATCACCGACCTGCACTACGACACCGCCCCGGGCCGCAACAGGTGGCCCGGTGACGGTGCTGGTCTGCGCGGCGAGCAAGCACGGGGCGACCAGCGAGATCGCCCAGGCGGTCGCGGACGTACTGGCCGAGCGCGGCTGCGAGGTTACGGTGCTCCCGCCGGAGAAGGCGGGTGCGGTCGAGGAGTTCGACGCGGTGGTACTGGGCAGCGCGGTGTACCTGGGCCAGTGGATGAAGCCCGCACGCGAGCTGGCAGAACGCTCCGCCGGCGCGATAGCCTCCCGGCCGGTCTGGCTGTTTTCCAGCGGCCCGATCGGCGAACCGGCCAAGCCCGCCGACAAACCGTAGACATCACCAAAATCCTCCAGGCCACCATGTCCCGCGACCACCAGATCTTCACCGGCAAGCTGGCCAACAAGCACCTCAACTTCCCCGACCGGGCCATGGCCTCAGCCATCCGCGCCCAAGAGGGCGACTTCCGCAACTGGGCACAGATCAAAGACTGGGCAACCAGCATCGCCGACGCCCTGCTTTCTTGACCTCGGCTCGGGGAACTGGTGGCATCGGCGGACTGCCGCCCCGGACCCGGGCGCGGCCCGTAAGAGCCGGCATCCGCACCCATCCCCGGTTGCAAAACCGTTCGAACTGGCCATTCTGTGCGGTCAGCCGCAGCGATCTTGCCATCTCTGAAAGAGCACCGATTCGGCGATCTGCTTGGACCCGCCGCCCGGTGGGCCGACCGAGCCGATCACGCTCCGCGACAAGCTGGCCTGCTTTTGAAGCAGCTTCTGGCTGCCCCGTCACAAATTAGCGTTGCCGTTGATCATGGATCTGTGACCAGATAATCGGGTCAATAACACCTGTCACCTAACTGAAAATCGCGTCATGGCCCGTTTCTCACGTATTCAGGTCTTACTACGGTGAGGGCGTCTAGTTCGGCGAGCAGGTCCGGGGCCTCGGCTGCCTCGGTCCGCTGGAATATCTCCAATGCCTGCCGCAGGAGGACCCCGGCCTGCGTGGCGTGGCCGGCGGCCAGGGCGCAGCGGCCCAGCCCGGCCAGCGCGTGCGCCTCATCCCAGGAGCTGGCGATGGCGCGGGCCAGCTTCAAGGCCCGCTGATGACACCCCTCCGCCTGTGCGATTTCACCGCTGACCCGGTGCAGCGTCGCTCTTTCGTTGAGCGTCTCGGCCTCACCACCCTGGTCGCCGATGTCGTGCAAGATGCTTAGGGACTGTTCCAGGGCCTGGGCCGCGCCCGGGTAATCACCGGTTAGCCGCCGCACGGCCCCGAGGTCGCCGAGGGCGCCGGCCTGGCCGCGCCGGGAGCCGAGGTCGCGGTAGATGCCCACGGCCTGCTCGAAGGCCTGGGCCGCGGCCGGGTAATCACCCGTTAGCCGCCGCACGGCCCCGAGGTCGTTGAGGGCGCCGGCCTGGCCGCGCCGGTAGCCGAGGTCGCGGTAGATGCCCAGGGCCTGTTCGAAGGCCTGGGCCGCAGCCGGATAATCACCCGTCATCCGCCCGACGTCCCCGAGGGAACGGAGGGCGGTGGCCTGGCCGCGCCGGTCGCCGAGGTCGCGGTAGATGCCCAGGGCCTGCTCCTGGGCCTGGGCCGCGGCCGGATAATCGCCCGTCGCCCATCGCACGTCCCCCAGGTTGTGGAGGGCGCCGGCCTGGCCGAGCCGGTCACCGAGGTCGCGGTAGATGCCCAGGGCCTGCTCGAAGGCCTGGGCCGCGGCCGGGTAATCACCCGTCGCCCACCGCACCTCCCCAAGATCGTTGAGGGCGCCGGCCTGGCCGAGCCGGTCACCGAGATGCCGCGCGGCCTGGATCGCGGCTGTGTGCCGGGTGATGGCCTCAGCCCAGGGGCCGTCGCGCCGCAGCAGCCCGGCCAGGCCGGCGGTCAGCGCGATGACCTGGGCGTGCTGGCCGGTCCCGGTGGCATGGTCCAGGCAGGCGAGCAGGCTGGCGCGCTCGGCGCGGGCCCAGGCCAGCGCCTGCTCCTGGCCGGCCAGGACGGGAACCGCGGCCGAGACCGCGCCGTCCACCCGGGCGGGGCCGGGGCGAGCCTGGCGGGCGATGAGGGCGTCGGCGCGGGCGGCGGTGTGCTGGTAGTAATCCAGCAGCCGGGTGGTGGCGCCGTCCCGGTCACCGTCCGGGTCAAGGCGGTCGGCCAGGGCGCGGGCGTGCTCGCGGATCAGGTCGTGCAGCCGGTACCGGCCCTGGGCCGGCTCGGCGAGCAGGTACTGGTCATACAGCGCCTCCAGGCCACGGCGGGCGGCCGCGAGATCGGTACCGTCCAGGGCGGCGGCGGCGTAGCCATCGATGTCGCCGCCGGGGTGCAGCCCGAGCCGCCGGAACAGCCGCTGCTGCTCCCCGGTCAGGTCGGCGTAGGACATGTTGAATGCGGCTGCCACCGACAGGTTCTCGGCGTGCAGCAGCGCCAGGCGGTCGCGGGCCGCGGCCAGGTCGGCGGCCAGCCGGGCCGCGGTCCAGGCGGGGTGGTGGCGCAGCTGGCTGGCGGCCATCCCGATGGCCAGCGGCAGGTACCCGCACAGCCGGGTGAGCTCCCCCACCGCGGCATCGCCGGCCCGGATCCCGGGGCGGGCGGCCAGCCGGGCCAGCAGCGCCGCGGCTTCCTCCACGGGGAGGGTGTCGAGGCTGATCACCGCGGCGTCCTGCAGCGCGGTGAGCCGGCGGCGGCTGGTGACCAGCACCAGGCTCCCGGCAGTGCCGGGCAGCAGCGGCGCAACCTGCTCATGCCCGGCCGCGTCATCCAGCACCAGCAAGATCTTCTTGCCCGCCACGTGGTCGCGCCACCGCCCGGCCCGGGCCGCCAGCCCGGGCGGGATCGCCGCGGCGGGCACCCCGGCGGTCAGCAGCAGACTGGCCAGCGCGTCCGCCGGGTCCACCGGCCGCTGCCCGGCGGTATGCGCGTGCAACGGCAAGAAGAACTGCCCGTCCGGAAACGTGGCGGTCAGCCGGTGCGCGGCGTGCACCGCAAACGCGGTCTTGCCGATCCCGGCCATCCCATCGATCGCGTGAATCCTCACCACCCCGCCACTAGTCGCCGTCTCCGCCAATGCCCCCATCAGCCGGGCGAGCTCGGCCTGCCGGCCGGTGAACGCGGCCAGGTCCCGGGGCAGCGCCCGGGTCGCCGCCGCCGCAAACGCCCCCGCCACTGCCCCGTCCCGGGCCGCGAGCACCCCGGCGGCCAGGGCCCGCCCGCGGGCCGCCGCCACGAACACCTCGCTGACCCGGCCGGCCAGGCCCAGTGCCCCGGCCAGCAACACGGCGGTGTCCTTGTGCGCGGTGCGGTTGATGCCCCGCTCCAAGTTGCTGACCGACCGCGGGGACACCCCCGCCGCCTCCGCCAGCTCCTCCTGGGTCAGCCCGGCCTCGGCCCGCAACTGCCGCAACAGCCCAGCGAACGACATCTCCGGCTGCCCGGCCACCACCCCAGCGTCCCCTCCTGGCCCGTCCGCCGCGGCGACCCGGCACCGGGCGGAACCGATCTTGCTCCCACATTACGCAGCCCCGGCCGCCCCCGCCATCCACCGGCCACTCCGAGGCCAGCCTGCCTGCCGCGGCGCCGGGGCTGGCCGCCCGGGGCCTCACCCGATCCGGTCACCGCTGTCAACCGCTAGCGCGGTGAGCCGTCCGCCAGCACCCGGGCTCGCCACGCAGCCACCACCGGGCGGGCCCGGCGGGCGCATTTGTGCGGGTGATCTTGTGGGCGGTTCGGTGTGGTGCACGCCTTCATCCCCGGCCAACAGTGGAACCAGCCCGGCCAACCAGGCCAGTACCCGGCACTCACACAGGGATCGCCATGAACCCGGCCCGCACCATCGGCCGCCTCGCCCGCATCCTGGCCGCCGCCCCGGCCGCCGCTCTTGCCGGCGCCGCCGCGCCCGCGCGGGCGGCCACCCCACGGCCGCGGCCGCCTGGCTGGAACAAGCTTCCGCCGCTGCCCGCCGGCCCCCACCCCGCCCTCGGGTTCCCGCCCGGCTGGAACAAGCTCTCGCCGCTGCCCGCCCACGTCCACCCGCTGGCCGCCACCGCAATCCCCGGCTGGCAGCTCACCCTGATGGCGGTCACGGTCGTGCTGCTCGCCGCCACCTTGGTCGCGATCGCTTACCCGGGCCCAGGCCGCACCGCGGCGGGTGAGCGCGCGCATCGCCTCAGCGATGACCGCATACCGCGCCACGCCGATCCGCAGGGGCAGCCTGCCGCGCTGGCCAGGCCGGCCCCGGACCGCCGAAACCACCAAGCCGGTTGCCGGCCTTAGGAAAGGGATCATCATGTGCGGTATCCAGCGCATCCGCCGGCCAAGCCGCGATCGCTTCGCCGGACGGCTCATCCAGGACGTAGCAGCAGCGCGAGCGCGGCGGCAGGCCAGAACCGGGCCGCCCCCACGCCGACGATGCCCCGGCGGCGCATGATGCCCGCGCTGCGACCGCCGCAGGCCGTGCACACCGTCCAGCTGTGCATCCACTGCCGCCAGGACCCGGCCGGGTTCTTGGCCAGCCGCACCTGCGGCATGCCAGTACAGCGGCCATGGTGCCTGTCCTGCTGCCGGGGGCTGGACCCAGGCCGCTGCCACCGGATCCCGTTCGACGGCCACGGCGACATCAGGCGATGCCGGTGAACGCCAACGACGCCACCCTGACCGGGCTGGCCGCCGCCCAAACCGGCAGCATGGTCGCCGACACCACGCCCAACGCCCCCGCGAACGCCAGCTTCGACCTGATCCTGGTAGCGGCCGCGGGCAGCGCCCTGGGCAGCTCCGGCGCCTCCTACACCCTCACCATCAGCGCGATCGACCTGACCGCGGTCAGCCCGGCCTGGCCCGCCCAGACCATCCGCCAGGCCTTCGATGCGGCCAGCGGGTGGAAGCTCAGCGGCGCCGGCCCGGACTACCAGTGCACCCAGGCCTTCCCGGTTCCCGTTCCGGGCGGCGGCCCCGGCGGCCCCTTGGCCGGCCACGCCCTGCAATGCGTGGCCTCCCTGATCAGCCAGGGCGCCCAGATCGCCTCGATCATCCACAGCCAACCCTTCGTGCTTATCTAACCCGCACCGGCCGTGTCGGCGGTGCACCCCTCCACCCACACCGTCTGCCCAGCAGCTATCCCACGGAGGTGTCGTCTCCGGTCCGGGCACCGGCCGCCGAGCGTCATCCTGACAGGTTCCGGCGACAAGCGGGACAAAGTGGTCTAACAAGATCGAAACGGGCGCTCCAGAACTTCAGTCACAACATCAATTCAATGAACCTCGAAAGGAACAAAGGAAAATGAGAATTCCGCAGTTCAGAACCGTCATCGGGCTCATCAGCGCCCCAGCAATCATCGCCGGCGGCCTGCTCGCCGCCTTGCCAGGTGCCATACGCGCGGCGACGCCGCCGCTCACCGGCACCTGCATGCCGCGACACCCGAGAGCGACGAGGGCTGGCCTGCGGCGCCTAGCGAGGCGATTTTCGCCTTCTCTCCTCAGACCCGCGGTGTCGATGACCCGCTACCGGCTCGCTGCCGCGGCTTCTCTGAGCGCACTCACCCTGCTCGTAATGGCGGGTTGCAGCAGCGCCGCCAGCACATCAGCACCCGCGAAGGCATCGCCGTCATCGCCGGCGAAGGCATCGCCGGCATCGGCGACCGGCCAGACGTATGCGAGCAAAGCCTTCGTAGTGCCGCTCACCGTCACGGTCGATGCTTCACTCAGATCGCCGCCAAATCCCGACTCCCGCAACCTGCTGTCCTGGGATGCTGCACACGATCCGAGCGGCAAGGTCAGGTTCCTGGTGCCCGTCAGCCTGTACCGTCCCGGCAGCTCTGCCCCGCAAGCTCCTCCAAGGGACTACCTGGCGTACCTTCAGGGGCTCACCATCTACGGCGTCAAGTACTCGGATGTGACCAAGATAACCGTGGACGGGCATCCGGCGACGCTGATGTCCGTCACCTCGACCAATGATTCCGGCCTCCTCGATGGCTCCACCGGCTGCCCCAAGGTCGGCGCAGATCGGTCCGAGGGCTGCTTCGGATTTCAGCCCGGTCGAGGTATACGGATCGCTGTAATCCCGGTTGGGAATCGCACGCTGCTCGCCTGGGCGCGCACGAGTAAGGATTCTCCCGATACCGCCGCGTTCTTCGCCGTGTTTGAAAGGATGCTCAAGAGCATTCGATTCCGCTGATGAGCGCACTTCCCGTTTCTCAGCGGGGGCAGGCATCTGGATGAGATATATGACGTGGCCGCTATGAGTCGGTGAGGTTTGCCGCGCGCTTTTCGGGCCCGGCCTCCGGCCTGGCGCTCGCCGTCAGGCCCGCTGGGCTGGCAGGTCTCCAGGGATCGGGTAGGGGGCGGGGTCGCCCCACCCCCTCCCACACCACCGGACATGCGGGCCCGCATCCGGCGGTTCGTCAAGCCGTCCGATTGAGACGCTGCCAGGCCTGGCTGAGGGTCTTCAGGCCGAGGCGGGTCCAGTAGGAGTTGGGCAGGGACACCTGGAGGATCTTGGAACCCGCAACCCGCCAGTACCCCTTGCTGCTGCCGCCCCACTTCCGGGCGCTGCTCTCAGAGATACCGCGTATCCGCCTTGGTCTCCAGCAACGCGCGGATCAACGTGGCTCGCCCCAACTTGATCTTGTAGGCGTTACCGGCGCGGGCGCGGGCGCCGGCGAAGGCCGCGTCGGCGGCGAGCGCGGCGGACGCCGGGTCGAGCACCGCGCCCTCGAGCTGCGCCTCGGCCTCCCGGGCGCGCCACGGCCGGTACGCGACGCCGCCGAGCGCGACGCGCGCGGTCCGCACGCGCCCCTCGTCGTCGAGATCCAGCGCGACGGCAGCCGAGGCGAGCGCGAACTCATAAGACTGTCGGTCGCGGATCTTCAGTTACTTGGACCGGCGCGTCCATGGGCCGGCCAGCACCGCAAATTCGGTGATCACCTCGCCCGGCGCCAACGTGGTCTCCCGGTACGGTTTCTCAGAACCAGTGTGCAGCTCCGCGAACGGGAGCGTGCGCGCCTCGCCCCCTCGCAACGTGTGTACCATCGCGTCGAGCGCCACCAGCGCCTGCGCGAAGTCCCCCCGCATACGTCGCGATGCAGCCCTCGCCGGCGCCCTAGACGGCGTGCTGGCGGGTGTTGCCCTCGAGCGCGGCGCAGCCACTGCCGGGCGCGCGTTTGTTGCACGCCGGCCAGCGGGTGTCGCGGAAGTAGGCGCAGCGGGTCCGCTGCAGCACGTTGCCTCCCAGCGACGCCATGCGGCGCAGCTGCTGACTGGCCGCGAGCGTGAGGCTCTGCGCGATTACCGGATACTCGTCGTTGACGACCGGGTGCTCCGCCGCGTCGGCCATCCGGACCAGCGCGCCGAGCCGCAACCCGTCCGCGTTAATCCGAAGTTACCGGTCAGTTGAGCGTGTGATTCAGGATCTGACCTGGCGTGTTTTCCAGGCTGGCCTGGTCGCGTTCTGGCTACTTCACGGTGAGTAGGATCGGGACGCCGATCAGGTCGAAGGCCGCGCGTTGTGCGCTGGTGGGCTCGGTGAGCATGGGGACGTCGGCGGTGGCGCCGGCGAACCGGACCTGATTGCGGGTCAGGGTGGCCAGGTGCTCCAGCAGGCCGCGGAAGCTGCGGTAGGGGCGGCCGGCCGGGTCGTGCTGGTGTGAGGCCTTGGCCTGGGCGGCGGCGGAGCGGCGGGCGGGGCGACGGGGTTGCCTGGCGCGGGGCGGGTGCTCGTCCGTGAAGGTCAGCGGGGCCCAGGCTTCGCGGAGGTGCCAGGTGAGGTAGCAGGCGAGCACGCAGATCAGCACGTGCGCCTTGACACGTTCCTCCAGCCGGCGGGATACCGGCCGCAGGTCCAGGTCGTCGGATTTGATCGAGCGGAAGTCCCGATCAACGTGGCGGACGAGGCCATGCCTCACTGGCATGTGTCGCCAACCCGCAGCCGGCCGCCGCTGAATAGATAATCTGCGCGCCTCCACCACCGACATGCATCGGCCAGCTAGAAGCGAATAATCGGCGCTCGGTTCGTACACGCTTGGGAACGCCGGTCGCGCTGTGTGATGATCGCTGGCTACGCGCGTCCCTGCCGATCTGGCGCAGCTGTCTGTCGACCAGAGTGACTGATCACGGCGCCCAGATGTGGGTGAGCGGGTTCACGGCATCGTCTGCTCGGCCAGTGCGGGGCTGGCGCCCTCGGCCAGCTTGAGCCGGGTCCAGACATTCATGTTGATGACGATCCCGATGATCTCGAGGATCTCCTCCTGCGAGAAGTGCCCGGCGAGCGCATCGTGACGTGCACCGAAATCATCGGCGGCGGTTGCGTCGGCGACGCGAGTGAGCGCCTCGGTGTAGGCCAGGGCGGCGCGGGCGGCGGCGTCGTGGAATCCGGTCTCCCACCACGCGGTCAGGGTATCGATCACCGGCCGGGGGATGCCGGTGTCGCGTGCGGCCTCGTAGTGGAGGTTGAGGCAGTAGGTGCAGTTGTTGATCTGCGAGACCCGCAGGCGCAGGAGTTGGGCGAGCTTGCGGTCGATGCGCAGGTTGGCCTTGTAGCCGAAGGCGTCGGCGCCATGGCGGGCGAGCTGGGTCAGGTCCTGGTTGGCCGAGCTGTCGGCCCGGCGGTTGGTGATGGTCACGTCGGTCATGTGGTCGCTCCTGTCGGGGGTCCGAGGGTTCCGGGGCCGAAGCGGTCCCCCTCCGGCCGGGCGACGTGGCGGTTGCCCGGCACCCGCCGCACGGCAGTCATCAGGGGACGCCACCTCAACTTCTACGCGAACCGGGACAACCTGCGCCAACGGCCGCGCCGAGCTTGCGGGCTTCGCCGAACGGCGGGTCCGCGACGATATACGAACGCACGACCGTAAACGACTTCAGCACCAGGGGTTGGGCCAGGCGTGACGCCCGCCAAGCCACGGTCGCGTGCCGGTTCAGGCAGCCGAACGGTGCGTAGTACGCGACGACGCGACGGTCCTCGTGGCTGACGAACTCCGGCGTCCGGACATCATTGAGTGCCAACAGGCCAGACGCCAGCGCAGCAGACGCATCACGGAAGACCGAAACTCCGCCATCAGGGACGCTGCCCATCCCGGGCGAGGGCTGGACAGTCATAACCGGCAAGGGGCCCACGGATCCCGCACCCAGACGTGAGCGCCGGCCCGGAGCCGGCTGGTAAACGTACCGAGTTCATGACCATCCTCCATGCCGACAGCCTGTTGCGAGGACGCCGGCCCGGCAACGACGGCGGTCGAACCGATTGCCAGGGGGCGGGAGCCCACAACAGACGCTCTGCCGTCCGCACCGCCGCTGGTCACCTGGCGCAGTCGGCACGGCGCAGAACCGGCGGATCTGCATGCGGTCGGCCATGCGGGCAGCGCCGTCCCTAAGCCGCACTAATTGGCAGGGGAAGTTCGTAGACACTCTGGAGCGCCGGTCTCGCTGCGTGATGATCGCTGGTGTTGACGATCACGAAATTCCCGGCTGCGGGCCGGTGACGATCACGTAATTCCCCAGCCCGATCACGTAATTCCCCTAGGGAGCGTGAGCGTGTCGGGCTGGACCTGGCCATCACGGAAGCATGAGCATTCCTCCCAACCCGGGCGTTCGGGGCGGGAGGCCCGATGGCGAGGAGAACGTTCGACGTGGTCGACATCATCGAGATCCTGGTTCACTGGCATGCGGGGCGGAGCAACACCGAGATCGCCGCGAGCCTGAGCGTGGACCGCAAGACTGTCCGGAAGTACATCGCAGCGGCGCAGGGGCCGGGATGGTGCCGGGCGGGGCGCCGCTGAGCGAGGCGGAGTGGGATGTGAAGGTCCGGGAGTGGTTCCCGGAGCTGGCTGATACCCGGCTGCGGCAGGTGACCTGGCCGGCGATCGAGCTGTATCACGAGTTCATCCGCGAGCAGTTGCAGGCCGGGTCACCGTCACGACGATCCATCAGCGGCTGCGCGACGAGCACGGCGTGGCGGTGAGCATCGCGAGTTTCCGCCGGTATGTGGCGGCGAACGTGCCGGAAGAGACCCGCCGGTCGCAGGTGAAGGTGCTGCGCCCGTATCCCGCGGAGCCGGGGGCCGAGGCGCAGGTTGATTACGGGCGGCTGGGCCGCTGGCTGGACCCGGCGGCCGGGAAGCCGGTGACGGTGTGGGCGTTCGTGATGGTGCTGTCCTGCTCGCGGCACATGTTC
>Ga0306925_10001338_pt1 | contig 20035 bp, 18 predicted proteins | sample flu12Cox44000176_FD_203755 | JGI IMG/M metagenome (GOLD analysis project Ga0306925, IMG submission 203755) | Lab enrichment of tropical soil microbial communities from Luquillo Experimental Forest, Puerto Rico - flux8day.12C.oxic.44.000.176 (v2)... | ecosystem: Environmental > Terrestrial >... | reverse complement strand
TCTCCAATTCTGGCCTCAGCGGTTGTTTTCGCTGTGTGTTGTGGGCTGAAGGCCTGGTTCTTCGCGAGATTTCTTGTAATTTACGTTGTTTTTGTCGGGTTCGACGACTGCACCGGGCGTGGATCCGTCACTCCACTTCGGTAAAGCCCAGCTGGTCGGCGAGGCCGTAGCCTTCTGCCAGACTGCGCAGCTTGTACCAAGTGGCGTCCTCCACTTCGACGCCGTTTTCGCGGCGGTCCTTTTCGCGCAGATGCTCGATTTCGCCAGGATAGTAGACCCCGCTGCTACCCCCCGCCGGCTTGGTCGCCTTCAAATACGCGGCCAATTCCCCGATGTCCTTCTTGAAGTGAGCGAGCGGCCGGAAGGCGTCGACGTTGAACACCGCCATAAAGCAGCCGTCATTGTGACGGCCGGTCGGCTCCACGCCAAAGCCGAGCCCGGTCAACAGGCCGCACAGAATTTCGACCATCACCGAGAGGCCGTAGCCCTTGTACCCTTCGCTGCCGCCGACCGGGAGCAATGCTCCGCCCTGCCGCAATTGGCTCGGGTCATTGGTCGGCTTGCCGTCGCTGCCGATGATCCAGCCGTCGGGTACCGGCTGGTTGCGGGCGACGGCGAGCGCGATCTTGCCGGCGGCTGCCGCCGAGGTCGCCATGTCGAGATAGAGCGGCCCTTCGAGATCGGACGGCATCGCGATCGAGATCGGGTTGGTGCCGAGCCGCGCCTCGCGCCCGCCGAATGGCGCCACCGCCTTGGGCGAGCGCCCGGAATCGGCTGTGGCGATGCCGATCATTCCTTCGCGCGCCGCCATCAACGTATAAGAGGCTACCCGGCCGATATGCCCCTGCCGGAACACCGTGGCGGCCGCGACATTGGCCGATTTGGCCTTTTCGATGGTCAGCTTCATCGCCCGCTCGTTGACGACGTAGCCGAAGCCCCAATGGCCGTCGACAACCGTCGTGGTCGGCGATTCCTGGACGATCTTCCAGGGTGCCCCGGGGACGATGTGGCCGACCTTGATTCGCTCGATATAGGTCGGGATCTGGATCACTCCGTGCGAATCGTGGCCGGCGAGGTTGGCGGCAACGACATGCCGCATGACAATCTCCGCCTCCGCCGGCGGGGTGCCGGCCGCGATGAACAATGCTCGGCCGATCTCGCTCAGCCGTTCCGCCGGAATCTTTGGCATCGTGCTTCCTCCCTAACAGAGTGACCCGACAGCAGCTTATCCCTCATTCCTGCGCCTCTCCCGTTCCCTGCCGACAGGGAAAACTCAGGGAAAAATTTTTTCTGGGCTCCCCCTAGCGCCAAAAACCTTCTGCGATCATAGGCTTAGCGGTAACGAGCGAGGCCCTGGTAGGGAAACGGCAGGGAAAGCTGAAACCCTCGGGCGGGTTTTGGCATCGGATTGATCATAGCTAAAAGTAACAATTAAGATACCGACAATTGCTACCTATATGGAGCCGATCTCCGTTCGGGCAAGCAGACGACAGTGTGGCAACCCCGCCACGCGGCTGACGCAAGCCATTTTGAGCCACAGTCAATGGGCCGCGCCGAAGCCGGCGGGATCGACCTTCAGCCCATAGAAACGCTTGGGATTGTCGAAGAAGATCTTGCGCTTGAGCTCGACCGGCAGGTCGTTGCGATCGGCGAGGGTCGCGACCGCATTCGGGAACTGGCCGTCCCAGTGCGGATAGTCCGACGCGAAGAGGATGTTGTCCTCGGGGAAGAAGTCCGGCACGTAGCGCAGGGTCTTCTCCTCGGGCTCACAGGAGACGAACACCCGACCGCAGGTCATGTATTCCGACGGTTTCGCTTTCAGGAGCGGCGCGTCGAACTGACGAAACTCGTACTCCTCGTCCATGTGCTCCATCCAGAACGGGACCCAGCCGATCCCGGCCTCGAGGAAGGCAACGCGCAGATCCTGATATTTCTCCAATAGGCCGCTGTAGATGATTGCGGTGCAGGCGATCAGCTGCTCCGGCGCGTGCGAGAGGGTGTGGACCTGCAGGAAATTGTCGAAATGGCAGAGCGGATCCATCGTGTCGCTGCCCGAGGCGTGAAAGGAGATCGCCACACCCTGACGCGCGCACTCCTCGTAGAACGGCCAGAAATCGCGATGCGCGACATTGCGGCTGCGATCAAACGTGTTGACCATCACCCCGACCATGCCGAGCCTGGAGACCGCCCGCTCCATCTCGGCTATCGCCGCCGTGACGTCGACGTGCAGCGGCACCAGGGCAACACCGGTCAGGCGTTTGCGATCGGCCGCACACCAGTCGTAGAGCCAGTCGTTGTAGGTCCGGCACAAGGTGATCGCATAGTCGGCCTCGCGCACTCGCGACAGGAAGAGCCCACCCGTCGGGTAGATGACCTGCAGGTCGATACCTTCGAGGTTGTTGTCGGCGAGGTTCTGCGCCGGGGTTTCGGGGCGTTTGCTGATTGTGCCGTTTTGGTTGCGGTCGAAACCGTCGCTAGGGTGGATGAAGTTGCGCTTTCGGTAGCGCTCGGGCAAACGCTCGCGATACATGGGCTCCGCATCGACGGCGTGGCCGTCGGCGTCGATGATCACCATGCCGTTTCTCATGCATACCTCCTAGTCGGCCGGGTGCGGCTTATACCATACGGCGATGGCCTACGGTACCGGGGCCGCCGATGAACCCCGCGAAACGTCGGGCGGGTCGAGTGACAACCCGCAAGGCTTACCGATATACCTGTGCGACATGATTTCGAGAGATGCTGATTAGGCGCGGCGCCCGGCGGCGACCAACGCTAAGGACCGAACGGTGAGGGGAGAGAGCGTCCTGCCCGCCCCCAACCGGGGCATGACGACGGCGACGGTCATTTGTGCGTGTGTCATGCAGGGGCTCGACACGACGATCGTTAACGTCTGCCTGCCGCACATTCAGGGCAGCATGTCGGCAGCCCAGGACCAAATCTCGTGGGTATTGACGTCCTACATCGTCGCCTCGGCGATCATGATGCCGCTCACCGGATGGCTCGCCGGCCACTTCGGCGTCAAATACATATTTCTCGCCTCGGTCATCGGGTTCACGATCGCCTCGGCGTTGTGCGGCGCCGCGACAAGCCTCACCCAACTGGTGCTCTATCGGGTTCTGCAAGGCGTGTGCAGCGCAGGGCTGGTGCCGCTCGGCCAAGCCACGTTGTTTACGATCTACCCGCGCGAGCGCCACGGCTACGCGATGGCGATCTTCAGCACCGGCGCGATGATGGGACCGATTATTGGCCCGACCCTCGGCGGATGGTTGACCGATAACTTTGGTTGGCGCTGGTGCTTTTACATCAACCTGCCGGTCGGCGCATTATGCGCGCTCGGCGTTTTTGTGTTCATCCGCCAGAGCCGCACCATGCGGCGCGACCCGTTCGACCTCTTCGGCTTTGCCACACTGAGCCTTGGCGTCGGCTCGCTGCAATTGATGCTGGACCGCGGCCAGCTCCAGGATTGGTTCCACTCGACCGAGATTTGGATCGAAGCGACGGTCGCGGGGTTGTGCTTCTACCTGCTAGCCGTCCACACGATGACCACCGCTGAGCGCTCGTTTTTGAATCGAGAGCTGTTAAGGAGCCCGAATTTTGTTGCTGGAAGCCTGCTGATGTTCGGGGTCGGCATGATTCTCAGCGGCACGCTGGCGCTGATGCCGTCGATGATGCAGGTGCTGATGAATTACCCGGTGTTTGACGCCGGGTGGATGATGGCGCCGCGCGGCTTCGGCACGATGCTGGCGATGTTTCTCGTCGCCCGCATCATCGACCGGGTCGACAATCGCCTGTTCATCCTGGTCGGGTTCCTGATGACGGCGGCCTCGTTGTGGCAGATGACCGGGTTTTCGCTGTACATGGGATCCGGGCCGATCTTGTTCGCCGGGTTCGCCCAAGGTTTCGGCCTCGGCTGCACCTTTGTGCCGCTCAATCTGCTGGCGCTGTCGGGCCTGCCGCACCACATCCTGACCCAGGGAACCGCGATCCGCGCTTTGACGCGCATGCTCGGCGGCAGCATCGGCATCGCCATCCTCGAAACGCAGCTCACCCAGAATACGCAGATCGTTCATTCCCGTCTTGTCGAGCACCTGCGGCCGGACAACCCGCTGGCCCAGGCGCCGTATCTGACGCCACCGTTCAGCCTGACGGACCCCTCGGGGATCGCCGCGCTCAATCACGAGGTCACCCGACAGGCGGCGATGATCGCCTACAACGACGATTTCGCGCTGATGCTGGGCGTCATCCTCGCCTCTCTGCCCCTCTTGCTGCTGGTCCGCGGTCCGCGCCGCCAGCCGATGCCCGCCGCGGCGGACGATTAGTCAGAGCCGGCGTTTTTGGCTGGCCGTACTCGAGAAATCAGACCGGCGCGTCGTCGCTCGACGGTTTCAAGAATTTGTAGACCGAGGAGAAATCCTCACGGCCCAGTCCGTGCGAGGAGGCCATACGGTAAAGCTGCTGGGCGGCGGGGGCGACGACGACCGGCACCCTCTTCTCGCGCGCCGCGCTGACCGCGAGCCCGAGGTCCTTCGCCATCAGATCGGTCATAAATCCCGCCGCGTATTGCCGGCTCGACGCCGCGCTTTCGACGATGCCGGGAACCGGATGCATGTGCTCCATGACCCAAGTGGCACCCGAGGATTTGGCGATCACGCTGGTCAGAATCTGCAGATCGACGCCGAACGCCTCGCCGATCCGAAAGGCCTCGCTGACCGCGACGGCCACCGTGCCCGAAATCAAATTGTTGCACAATTTGGCGACCTCGCCGGCACCGACCGCGCCGACATGGATGATGTTGCTGCCCATCGCCGCGAGCACCGGCCGCGCCTCTGCGAGATCTGCGGCATCGCCGCCTACCATGATCGCCAAGGTACCGGCGGCGGCGCCTCCGACGCCGCCCGAGACCGGCGCATCGAGAAACCGAATGCCACGCTCCTTTAGCCGGGCCGCGACCCGCCGCGAGGTGCCTGGATCGATCGTCGACATGTCGACGCAAAGCCGCCCGGCAGCCACGCCTTCGATGATCCCGCCGGCGCCGAGATAGGCGGCCTCGACATTGGCCGAAGAGGGCAGCATCGTGATCACCAGCTCACCGGCTGCCGCGGCTTGTGCGGCGGAGCCTGTCCGCTCGGCGCCGAGCCTCTCGGCGGCACTCAGTGCCGCCGGAGCTGTGTCATAGGCGATTGCCTGAAATCCCTTCTTGACGAGGTTGGCCAGCATCGGCTGCCCCATTGTCCCCGTCCCAATAAACCCGATCTTCATGGTTTCCTCTCATCTGAACAGCAACAGGATTGTCCTGGGCCAAATATTCGTCCCCGATCGAACTTTGTGCGGTGAATGGCGACGTGCAGTTCCCTTCATGGGTCATCGTGGCAGCAGCCGTGATCACCGCCCTTCCCTTTGGTTGGGGCCTGGGAGTGATTGCCGCTTATTTGCTGGCCGGCCCCAGCTTCGGTCAACTGCCGGCACTGACGGTGCCGCTCGGCATTATCGCCGCGATCCGCCTTCGCCCTATTGCCGACGCTGAGTGCACCGAAGCGGCTCTTGATCATGGTCGCTGGAACCACGCTCTTCATCCTGCTGGGGCTCTGAGTACAAAGCGACCGCCAGGCTCCGTCCCCGGGAGCATCAACCTTCAAGGATAACCGCCATATTGGGGAATATTGGGCCCCGCGGTCTCCCCCTCGCAGGCCGGTTGCGGCACTCCTGCTCTACATCGCGTTATAGCCGCCGTCGACGGTGATCGTGCTGCCGGTCGCCCAGATGGACTCGTCCGAGGCGAGAAACAGGATCGCGCCGATGAGATCCTGTGGGTCGCCAAGGCGGCCAAGCGGGATTTGCGCGATCGTCGCACGCCGCCGCTCGGGGTCGGCATAGCTGGCGCGGGTCAGGCCGGTGAGGGTCGGGCCGGGCGCGATTGCGTTGACCCGGATGCCGTGCGCCGCCAGGTCGAGCGCCATCGCGTGGGTCAACGAGCGGCCGCCACCCTTCGACGCGACATAGGCCGCCCGCTCTGGCCGGGCGACCTCGGCGAGCTGCGAGGTGACGTTGATAATGCTCCCACCGCCTCCCTGGCGGACCATCTGACGCGCTGCCGCCTGGCCGAGATGGAACATTCCGGTCAGATTGACCGCAATGACGCGTTCCCACTCGCCATGTTCGAGGTCCAAAAACGTCCCACCATGGCTGACCCCGGCGCAGTCGAGCAGCACATCGAGCCGACCGAATGCACGCACTGTTATGGCCACAACGGCATCGACCGCCTCGCGGTCGCGCACGTCGAGTGCGGTCGAAGTCGCCCGGCCGCCGCCGGCTCGGATCCGAGCGGCGACAGCTTCGGCCGCGGCAGCGTCGATGTCGGCGGAGACGACTGATGCGCCCTCACTGGCCAAGCCGGCGGCGCCGGCCCCGCCGATGCCGCCGCCCGCACCTGCCACAAGCGCCACTTTTCCTTCGAGGCGAGCCATTGCGCTCCTCCCGACCGTTCTAGGCGGGACTATAGCGCCAATCACCGTGCGTAGGTGCGGGTTGGTGACACCGTCGGCCGCACAAGGGCGCGGTCAGATTTTGCCAGGCGACGCCAAGGCCGAGGGCCGGCGCTCAGCTAACGAAGGACACGCGCCGCAGTTACGGCACCGCGAATACCGCGATACAGCCTTGCGTGCAGTTCGGGTAGCTGTTGTTAGCCGGCAACGGCACGTAAACGTGGTTGCTTCTGGAACTCGCGGCTATCGAGTGTACGGTGCCGGCGCCGTGCTTGTTCGGGCCGCTCGTCACCGCCGGAACGGGAGGCAGCGTCGGCACCAATTGGGTCAGAGTATTGACCCCCGACCCGATGACGCCGAATACGGGGCCGACCGGGTCATTGGCGGCGGTCACGTAGTAGTTCCCGTCGCCCGAGTTGTACCAGACCTCGTCACCGCCACCGACACCCGGCACCGATATCAGGGAATTCCCCGTGCAACCCTTCCCGGGGTTGCAAATCGCCTCCTGGGGAGCGGCAATTCCGGTGCACGTCGCAGGCACTCCAACCGACGAGGTGGCCGAACCAGGCACCACATTCTTGCAGGCATTGCCCGACCCATCAAAAACCATGTTGCTGCCGACCAGCAGATCCCCGTTCGGACCGAGGGTGAGGCCGGCCGGTGACACAAAGTTGATCGGATAGACCGCGTCGATGACCCCGGCGGTACTGATCCGGATGACTCCTCCATTCTGAACGTTGCTGCCTATTTGCGGGATCGAGACATAGAAGTGCTGGGTGCCCGGGTCCCACACCGGCTGCTCGGCGCCGCCCTGAGCGTCCACGCCGTTGGCCGCGGTAAAGAAGATCGTCTTTGGCCGGTCGAGCACGCAACTCGGCGAGACGTTGATCAAAGTGCCGAACGGCGGTGTGTCGGCGTTGTTGATCGCCAAGAGCAGCCTGTCCTTCGGGTCGAACGCCATCTCGTCCGCGCGAAACGCGCCCTGCGTACTAAAGGAGCTGACGACCTTTGTGAAGTCGACCGCGCCGTTGAAGGAGACCACACGGCTGTTGCCGTCGCCGGCGAAGATGCACGGGAAAAAGGCGGTGACGCCGTCAGGACCCGATGTGGCGTTGTTACCGGTATCGCCTTGAAACCCCACAGCGGGGCCGCCGATTTGGCCGAATAACGTATCCGGGGTGCCGGTAAACGCTCCCGTGGTGTCGACGACGTCGATCGCCGCGTTGGAGCGGTCGGCGAGATAGTAGAGCCCGTTGTTCGCGTTGTCGACCCAGCTGATGTCAAAGGTGAACATCTGGGTCGTGGGCTTCGCCGCGGTCCCGTTGATCGGGATCGTTTTGAGTAGGGAGAGTTGCGCCGGGCTCGGAGAGGCCACGAGAAAGCCACGAATCTCGCCCCCCGGGAAATTCGTGGTGTGGATGTTCAGGTAGGTCTCTCCGGCCTGGATTCCGTTAATCAACGCTGCCTCGGCCCCCGCGATCGTACCACTCGGGTTGAAGGTGCTGGTGACGAAGGCCGGGTTGTAGCTCGAGGTGGACGTGAGATCCAAGACATGGTCATAGGTCCCGGAAGTCACTCCCGAGGGGAACCCGGGAAATGTTGGCGTCGTGGTGGCGACCATGACATTAGCGCCGGTCTGAAAGGAAAAAGCGAGGCAGCAATGGATGTGCGAGGCCGTGGTGCCCGAGGTCAAGCCGCTGAACGTCACTTGGACGTGTAGTGTACCGGCCGTCGGATCCAGCGTAATCGTTGCGGAACCCTTCGCGGTGGACACGGTGGGCGGAACCTCGAGCGCTGGCGTCAGGTTCGCCGTGAAAGTAATCGGCTTGGCAGACGTGGCTGCCGCCGGCAGCATCAGGGCCGCTATCAGCATCAACACTTTGTCTCGACGCATGACATCCTCCCCATTGCGTTTCATCGATCAGGCGCTTGTCGCCGCAGACGCCCGCTCATGGCAACAACATGTCACCCAAGTGGGCGGATGTTAACAATCAGGACGCACTCAAGGCAAGTACGGTTGAATTTGGGATTGCGCCCTGCCCACTCTCCACAGGGCACCGACCCGCGCGCAGCATTTGCGTTGGTTCTCGGCCGCCGCGATCTTATTAAACGATCAATGTGTGTTAAAAATGACTCTTTGACCTATCTAATCTGTGTTAAATCAATTGGGAGCGAAGCAGGCAAACGCCAATGACCCACATTCATGTGATTCACGAGAACGCGGCTTGGCTTGAGCCTTTGGCCGACGCGCTCGATCGGCAGGGCCTTCCCTGGCGCGATTGGTTCCTCGACCGTGGGGTCTTCGATCTGTCGCGGCCGCCGCCGGAGGGCGTCTTCTACAACCGGATGAGCGCCTCCTCGCACACCCGGGATCATCGCTACGCTGCCGAGCTGACCGCTGCGGTACTGGCATGGCTCGAGCGGCACGGGCGCCGCGTCGTCAACGGTAGCCGCGCGCTCGACCTTGAGATCAGCAAGGCTCGCCAATACGCGGCGCTCGAAGCCGTAGGCATCCGCACGCCCGACACGGTTCTCGTTGCCGGCAAAGAGCTATTATTGGCAGCAGCCCAGCAACATTTTGCCGCCGGGGCTTTTGTTCTGAAGCCGAACCGCGGCGGCAAGGGTCTCGGTGTCAGGCTCTTTCACACCGTCGATGCGCTGGGGAGTTATATAGATGGGCTCGATTACGAGCCGCCGGTCGACGGCGTGCACCTGCTGCAGGAATACGTGTGGGCTCCGGCGCCGGTGATCACCCGCGCCGAGTTTGTCGGAGGCCGGTTCATCTATGCGGTCGAGGTCGATACCAGCGACGGGTTTGAGCTATGCCCCGCCGATGCCTGCGCCGTCGGTGACACTGCGTGCCCGTCCACCGAAGGACCCCTCGCGAAGTTCACGATCGTCCATGATATCGACGCCGCTCTGAAGCGCGGTTACGAGGCGTTCCTTTCCGCCAATGATATCGCCGTCGCGGGGATCGAGTTCGTCACCGACAGCAGCGGCGCCGTCTACACCTACGACGTCAACACAAACACCAACTACAACCGCGAGGCCGAAATCCGCGCCGGCAGGTCCGCCATGACAGCGCTCGCACGTTATCTCGGAGACGAGCTTAGTCGTGTCGCCCGCCGCAGCGACGCCGCTGATTGACCCGCAGCAAAAGGATCAGTCGGCAGCCGCTTTTGCGGGCAGCGGACAGCTGACCCCGGTGCCGCCGAGGCCGCAATATCCGTAAGGATTCTTCGCCAGATACTGCTGGTGATAGTCCTCGGCAAAGTAGAAAGGCGGGGCTTCGCGGATTTCGGTGGTAATCTTTCCGAGCCCGGCTGCTTCGAGCTGGCGTTGGTAGGCCGTCTTGCTCTCCTCTGCGAGCGCCGCTTGCCGCGGCGAAAAGGTGTAAATCGCAGAGCGATATTGAGTGCCGATATCGTTTCCCTGACGCATGCCCTGGGTCGGGTCGTGGCTTTCCCAGAACAGCTTCAACAGCGCCTCGTAGCTCGTGGTCCTCGGGTGATAGACGACGAGCACCGCCTCGGTATGGCCGGTGCGCCCACTGCAAACCTCTTCGTAGGTCGGGTTGGGCGTGGTGCCCCCGGCGTAGCCGACGGCGGTGACCCAGACCCCCGGCGCTTGCCAGAACACCCGCTCGGCCCCCCAGAAGCAACCCAGACCGAACACTGCCTGATCCATGCCTTCGGGGTAGGACCCGGCAAGCGGGCGTCCGCTAACATAGTGCCGTTCCGGTACCGGCATCCCTTCGGACCTTCCCGGCAGGCACTCGCCGGGCGCGGGAACAACCAATTTGTCACGCGTAAACGGCCACATCTCGCGCCCCTTTCTCGGATCGGAGGGTATCACCAAGCCCCTGAATGTATGCACGCATTCTGTCCGTGCCAGCCAGGCTCGCCTCACCTCGACAAGATAGCGTCAAAACCTTGCGCTTCACGTTATTCCTGCGTGCTCAAAATCCCGATTCGGGGTAGGATAGTCCGTCGAGTTACATTGACGCCACCGATGGCAGGGGAACCATTGCGCTACTTGGCGCCATGGAGATGGTCAGCGATTGAACGTTCCGGGGAGGCTTTGCTGAAATGACCCGCCGTTTTCTTCTGACGATCATGTCGTTGCTGATCGCATCAGTGTCGCTGGCGCCCACGCCGACCGCGATCGCCGCAGATGCGAACGTCTTCATGAATGAAATGTGGAACCGGGCTGTCGAGGTTCTCAGCAAGAAGGTCCCTGCCACAGAGAGGCTGACCCGGTTCCGCCAATTGTTCCAGGCGGATTTCGACGGTCCCGGAATTGCCCGTTTCGTTCTCGGCCGTTATTGGCGCAGCGCGAGTGAGCAGGAGCAGCAAGAATTTCTAAAGCTGTTCGAGGACTACGTGGTCTTTGTCTACGGCACCCGGCTCTCTAGCTTTAACGGCGAGACGTTCAGGGTCAAAGGCAGCCGACCCGAAGGGAACGGGGTCGTCGTCGCAACAGACATCCTCAATCCTGGGGGCGAGCCGCCCATCAAGGTCGATTGGCGGCTCATTTCAGACAATGGTGCCTTCAAGATCAACGACGTGATCATCGAGGGGATCAGCATGTTGGTAACGCAACGCTCTGAATTCGCCTCGATAATCCAGCGTCATGGCGGTCAGGTTGGCGGGCTTCTGGCGTTGATGCGAGAAAGAACCCGCACCGCGAGTGCTGCGCAATAACCCTCAAACGTCACGCCCGCGGCCCAGCGTCTCACAAAATTTTCCAGCTCCCGTCCGGCTGGAGACAGCTATCCAGCACATAGTGCTCGGGTGAAACGTTGCTTGAGGTTGTCGCCAGTGTATACCCGATTTCCTCACAGCGCATATTTCTGGCCGAGAATTTTTTCAGCAGCTTAACGGTTCCCGAGTTTTTGCTGCTCGGATTGCTCCAGGAAGCGGTCGTCCCGACGGGCTTGCCGTGGATCTGCTGGGTGACCGTCTGGCGCATCATGTCGAGATCTTCCCGCGTCAGCGTAACGTTCGATTCGAAACTCGGTCCCAGCAGTTGAGCTTGCGCCGCGGTGCTGGCGACGCAGGCAACGATAAAGATGATGGGCTTGATCGATATGGACATGCTTGCTCTCACACGGGCTCCGCCTCCGGTTGACACGCACGGATAACCGTCGTCAATCATCTTACTCGGCTCGGCGGTTTCCCGGACGAATTTAATGGTGATGTATCTGAATGAGGAGAAGGTCGGCGAACTGTTGCGCTGGGAGCCTTTGATCGCTGCAATGGAGACTGCATTGGCCGGCTTCTCGCTCGGGCGGGTCCTTCAGCCGGTGCGCAACATGCTGACGATCGAGGAGGGTAAGCGATATCTCGGTATCATGCCGGCGGCGGCGGAGAATGCCATGGGTGTGAAGCTCGTCAGCTTTTACCCGGGCAACGCCGGCACCGAGGTCCCAACGCATCTCGCCATGGTCCTGCTGTTCCGCCCGGATACCGGCGAACCGCTGGCAGTCATGGATGGCCGGCTGATTACCGAGATGCGGACCGCCGCAGTCTCCGCGGCCGCGACGAGCCGGCTGGCGGCGCCCGACAGCAAAGTATTGGCTTTGCTCGGCAGTGGCGTGCAGGCGCGCGCCCATCTGCAGGCGCTGATGCTGGTCCGCCGCTTCGAGGAGGTGCGTGTGTGGAGCCGCACGGCCGAGCATGCCGAGCGGTTCGCCGAGCAGCACAAGGCCAAGGTGATGCCTGTCGAGTCCGCTGTTCGCGGTGCCGACGTTATCGTGACCGCGACCAACGCGCTGCGGCCGATCCTCAAAGGCGACTGGCTCAAGCCGGGGGCGCATGTCAACGCCGTGGGCTCCCCGCGGCCCGATTGGCGCGAACTCGACGACACAGCCATGGCTAACACCCTCATTGTCGATTCACGCGAGGCGGTTCTCAAGGAATCCGGAGACGTGATCCGATCAAGGGCGACGATCTATGCCGAAATCGGTGAGATATTTGCCGGAACAAAACAGACTCCGGTATCGGCAACGACGGTCTTCAAATCCGTCGGGATCGCCATAGAAGACATTGCGACCGCGAAGTTGGTCTACGACGCCGCATGCGGCAGGCGATAGCGGTTGTCCGGGCACCCCGCCGGCCGGCGTCTTGACGCAGCGGATGACGCCCGGGACAATAGGCTCCCCTCGGCTCGGCTCTAACGGAGAAATTCACGGTGCTTCGCGCCGCCCGGAGAACAGGTCGCAAAAGAGTGATGCGATCGGCAGCGGTGGTGGTTTTCGGTCTGTTGCTGGTCTGTACCGGATGCGCCACCTCGTCGAGCGATCCGCCGGCCGGCGACGAGGCCGATTCGGACAATGATCCCGCCGAGGGGGTGAATCGGGCGATCTTCAAGGCCAACCTCGCCGCCGACCATGCCGTTATGAGGCCGGTTGCCCAGGCCTACACCGATCATGTCCCGGAGGTCGTCCAGACCGGCGTTCACAACGTCGTACAAAATCTCAAGGAGCCAGCGGTTGCCGTGAACGACCTGCTGCAAGGGAATGTCAAGCACGCCTGGCAGTCGGCTCAGCGTCTGGCGGTCAATACGACGGTCGGGGCTGCTGGGATGGTCGATATTGCCGCAAAATGGGGTTTGCCGCCGCACAAGTCGGACTTCGGCCAGACATTGGCCGTGTGGGGGGTCGGCGAGGGCCCATTTGTTGAATTGCCGCTGCTCGGTCCGTCAAATCCCCGCGATGCTCTGGGAACCGTGGTCGACCTCGCGCTCAACCCGCTGACTTTTGTCGGCGGCGCGCCGGCGACCGTCGCCGGTGCTGCGACCGGCGGCGCCAATTTCGTCGACAAGCGAGCCGAGCATCTCCACGATTTGGACGAGTTGGAACGCAACTCGCTCGATTATTACGCCACACTACGCAGCGTCTACCGGCAACACCGAGAGGCCGAGATCACCGCGGCCAAGCAGCCGGAAGCCGAAGGGCGTGTCGACATCTCGTTCCCGAGTGCCACCTCGCCCCCCGCGCCAACTCCCGCACCACCGGCCGACACCACGAAATGAGCGTTGCCGCAAAGATTTGCGGTCTGTCGACCGAGGAGGCGGTTACGGCGGCCGTCGCCGGGGGCGCAGCGTTTCTCGGTTTTGTCTTCTACCCGCCAAGCCCGCGCGCCGTCTCGGCGGACAAAGCAGCCCGCCTCGGCGCCGCCGTGCCGTCGGGAATTACGCGAGTGGGTATGTTTGTCGATGCCGATGACGACACCATCGGCGCGGTCCTTGCCGAAGCACCGATCGATCTGCTGCAACTCCATGGCCATGAGAGCCCGGATCGCCTCGCCGATATCAAGCTGCGCTTCGCTCTGCCGGTGATGAAGGCGGTCGCGATCGCCGCGCCGGAGGATGTGCTCGGCGCGGCTCGTTACGAGGAGGTCGCCGACCTGCTGCTGTTCGACGCGAAGCCGCCGCGCCGGCCCGACGCCCTGCCGGGCGGCAACGGCCTCGCTTTCGACTGGGAGCTGATCGCCGGCCGATCCTGGCGCTGCCAATGGATGCTGTCGGGTGGGCTTACCGCCGAGTTGCTGCCCGAGGCGGTGCGTCTCTCCGGTGCGCAGGCGGTCGATGTCTCCTCGGGCGTCGAGAGCCGTCCCGGCGAAAAGGATCTGCGCAAGATCCGTGCCTTTCTCGCCGCCGCCCATGCGCTCGGGTGAAGAACGGAATGCAAGTCCCGAACACCCTCAGGGGCGGGCCGGACGAGCGCGGCCATTTCGGCATCTATGGCGGGCGGTTTGTCGCCGAGACATTGATGCCGCTGGTTCTCGCGGTCGAGGCCGCTTATGCCGAGGCCCGCGACGATCCGGGCTTTCAGGCCGAACTCGACTATCACCTCGAACATTATGTCGGCCGGCCGAGCCCGTTATACTTTGCGGAGCGGCTGACCCGCCACTTCGGTGGCGCCAAGCTCTATCTCAAGCGCGACGAGCTCAATCATACCGGGGCGCACAAGATCAACAACGTGCTGGGCCAAACTCTGCTGGCGCGCCGGATGGGCAAGCGCCGGATCATCGCCGAGACGGGCGCCGGCCAGCATGGGGTCGCGGCGGCGACGGCCTGCGCGCTCTTCGATCTCCCCTGCGTCGTCTATATGGGCGCCACCGATATCGAGCGGCAAAAGCCCAACGTCTTCCGCATGAAATTGCTCGGCGCCGAGGTGATCGCAGTCCATTCAGGGACCGCGACCTTGAAGGATGCAATGAACGAAGCGTTGCGCGATTGGGTCGCCCATGTCGAGGACACGTTTTATGTCATCGGCACGGTTGCCGGCCCGCATCCCTACCCGGCGATGGTACGCGACTTCCAGTCGGTCATCGGGCGTGAGACGCGAGCACAGCTCGCGAAGGCGGAAGGCCGGCTTCCCGACACCTTGATAGCCTGCATCGGCGGCGGCTCGAACGCGTTGGGACTGTTCCACCCGTTCCTCGACGAGCCCGACGTGGCGATGATCGGCGTCGAAGCTGGCGGGCGCGGCATCGAGACCGGATTGCACGCGGCCTCGCTGACCGGCGGAGAACCCGGTGTATTGCACGGCAATCGCACTTATTTGCTGCAAGACGAGGACGGACAGATCCGCGACGCGCACTCGATCTCCGCCGGTCTCGATTACCCCGGCATCGGCCCCGAGCACTCCTGGCTGCACGATATCGGACGCATCCAATACGTCTCGATCACCGACGACGAGGCGCTCGAAGCGTTTCAGCTGTCGAGCCGGATGGAAGGCATCATCCCGGCACTCGAGCCTGCCCATGCGCTGGCCCATGTCGCCAAGATCGCCCCGGCCCTGCCGCGCGACCACCTGATCGTCATGAACATGTGCGGCCGCGGCGATAAGGATATCTTTGCCGTTGCCGACCATCTCGGGGTCAAACTGTGAACCGCATCGAGCGCTGCTTCGAGGCGCTGCGCGAGCAAGGCCGTGCCGGCCTCGTCACCTATTTGACCGCCGGCGACCCGGATCTCGAGACCTCGGTCCGGCTCTTCGCCGGCCTTGCACCGGCGGGTGCCGATTTGATCGAGATCGGCATGCCGTTCTCCGACCCGATGGCCGACGGCCCAGTAATCCAGGAAGCCGGGCAGCGCGCATTGAAGAGCGGTATGACGTTGCGCCGCACCTTGGCGCTCGTGCGCGAAATGCGCCGCGCCGACGACGAAACCCCGGTGGTGCTGATGGGGTACTACAATCCGATCTACCGCTACGGCGCCGACACCTTTCCGCGCGATGCGGTCGGCGCCGGTGTCGACGGGGTCATCGTCGTCGATCTGCCGCCCGAGGAGGATGCCAAATTGACCGAGTCTGCGCGCGACGCTGGCCTCGATGTCATTCGTCTGGCGACACCGACCAGCGACGAGCGCCGCCTGCCGCTGATCGTCAAGCGCGCCAGCGGCTTTCTCTATTACGCCGCGATCGCCGGGATCACCGGCACCCGTTCGGCCGACTCCGCCGATGTCACTGCTGCGGTCGCAAGACTGCGGCAGTTCACCCGGCTGCCGGTCGCCGTCGGCTTCGGGATCAGGACCCCGGAGCAGGCCGCCCAAGTGGCGCGCGCCGCCGACGCCGCAGTCGTCGGTTCGGCGCTCGTCCAGCGTCTCGCCCTCAATCTCGACCCCGATGGCTGCGCCAAAACCGGCCTCGTCGAGGCAGTGCTCGGCGATGTCCGGGCTCTGGCGGCGGGGGTACAGAAGGCACGAAAGTAACTTCGCGATCACCTAAATTTCGGGAGGAAGCATGTTTCGAAGGCTAATCGGGGGAGTTGGTCTAGCCACTGCGATTACGCTGGCGACCGCCGTGGCGGCCTTGGCCGAGGGGCCGGTGGGGGCGCCGGTCACGATCGGCTTTAGCATGCCATTGACCGGCGGGCTCGCGGTCAACGGCACCTCCGGGCTGCTCGCAATGCAGATCTGGGCGGAGGACGCCAATAAGAAGGGCGGGCTCCTCGGCCGCCCGGTCAAGCTCGTTTATTACGACGACCAGACCAATCCCTCACTGGTACCCGGCATCTATACCAAGCTGCTCGATGTCGACAAGGTCGACCTCGTCGTCTCAGCTTACGGCACCAACGTCACCGCACCGGCGCTTCCCGTCGTTATGCAGCACAACAAGACGTTCATGGGTCTGTTCGCGATGGACGTCAACGAGGAGTTCCGTTACCCGAAATACTTCTCGATGCTGCCGGTCGGGCCCGATCCGCGAGCGGCGATCTCTGAGGGGTTCTTCGAGATCGTCAAGGCCAACAAGGATAGGCTCGGACTAAAGACCATTGCTTTGGCGGTTGATGATGGCGAGGCTACCCGCAACACTGCCGACGGGGCCCGCGCAAATCTGAAGAAGGCCGGATTGCAGGTCGTCTACGACAAGACTTACCCGCCGCCGACGACCGACTTTAGCCCGATCATCCGCGCGATCCAGGCAAGCAACCCCGATGTCGTCTACATCGCCTCCTACCCGCCGGACAGCGTCGGCCTGATCCGCGCGATCCACGAGATCGGGCTAAATACCAAGATCTGCTGCGGCACGATGACGGGGCCACAGAGCACATCGATCAAGACCTCGTTGGGCCCGATGCTGAACGGCATCATCACCTTTGACTTTTGGCTGCCGGCTCCCACCCTGCGTTTCCCCGGCGTCATGGAGTTTCTGCAGCGCTATCAGGAGCAGGCGACGGGCAAGGGTGTCGACCCCTTGGGCTACTATCTGGCGCCGTGGGCTTACGCGGACCTCCAGGTCCTCGGCGAGGCTGTCGAGCAAACCAAAAGCCTCGATCAGGACAAGATCGCCGACTACATCCGCACCCACCCGTTCAAGACTGTCATCGGCGATGTCGAGTTCGGTGAGAAGGGCGAGTGGAAGAAAGCGCGGCTGATGACCGTGCAGTTCCAAAATATCGCCAGCACGAGTGTCGACGATTTCCGCGACGGCAAGGGCGAGGTCGTCCTGTGGCCAGATCAGTACAAGGCCGGCGAGCCGATCCTGCCCTATTCCGCCGTCACGCATTGACCTGCCGAGGCAATGTCGGTCTTCGATCTGCCTGACGAAAGGGCCATGGTTGCCCTTGCGGCGCGCATTTCGGCACTCGCTGCGCCCGGCGACATCATCGCGCTGAAGGGTGATCTCGGCGCCGGCAAGACGAGTTTTGCCCGCGGTTTCATTCGCGCGCGCGGCGGCGAAGAGGATGTGCCGAGCCCGACCTTCACCCTCGTGCAAATCTACGAGCTCGGGGGCATGGCGATTTGGCATTTCGACCTCTACCGTCTCAAATCGCCCGACGAAGCCTGGGAGCTCGGCATCGAGGACGCTTTCAGCGAGGGGATCTCGTTGATCGAATGGCCCGAGCGGCTCGGCCCGTTGCTGCCGCGGCACCGCCTCGAGATCGAATTGCTGTTCGGCGACCGGCCCGAGGCGCGCCGCGCCGTGCTTGACGCGGGCGAGGGTTGGCAGAAACGCCTGGCCGGAATCACCGCAGATGCATGATCCGCGGCGGGAGGCCATGGCTGCATTCCTCGACGCGGCGGGCTGGGGCGGCGCCCCGGCGGTGCCTCTGGCCGGCGACGCCTCTTTTCGCCGCTATTACCGCCTCGGTGGCAACGGCAGGAGTGCGGTTCTGATGGATGCGCCGCCGCCACAGGAGGATATCGGCCCCTACGTCACCGTCGCGGCGCTGTTGCGCGAACTCGGCTTCAGCGCCCCCGAGGTGCTATCCGAGGACAGCGAGCGCGGCTTTCTGCTGCTCGAGGATTTCGGCGATGACACCTACACCCGGCTGCTTGGGCGCGGCGCCAACGAACCGGCCCTCTATGCGCTCGCCGTCGACACCTTGGTGGCATTGCACCGCGCCGCCGAGTCGCGCGGCAGCCCCGAAATTCCCCCCTATGACCTGGAGCGGCTGCTCGCCGAAGCGGCTCTTCTCGTCGACTGGTACAGACCGTTCGACCGCGGGCTGCGCGCGGAGTACCTCGCGCTGTGGAGCGCAGTTCTGCCGGACGCGCTGGTGTCGCCGCCGACCCTGGTATTGCGTGACTACCACGTCGACAATCTGATGCTGCTGCCGGATCGCCCAGGGGTGAGGAGCTGCGGGCTCCTCGATTTCCAGGACGCGGTAACCGGCCCGCCGAGCTATGACCTCGTCTCGCTTCTCGAGGACGCAAGGCGCGATGTTCCAGTCGGCTTGCGCCGCGCGATGACCGAGCGCTACCTCGCCGCTTTTCCGACGCTCGACCCAAGCGCCTTCTTGCGTTCCGCCGCGATCCTCGCGGCCCAGCGCAATTCCAAGATCCTCGGCATCTTCACGCGGCTGTGGAAGCGCGACGGCAAGCGCCAATACCTCGCCCACACTCCGCGGGTCTGGCGGCTACTCGAAGCTGACCTCCGGCACCCGGCGCTGACCCCGATCATGCGCTGGCTCGATCGCCACCTGCCGCCCGAAATCCGGCATACGCCCGATTTGCGGAGCGATGTGTGATAGCACCGCCGCACTCGGCGATGGTCCTGGCGGCCGGGCTCGGCACGAGGCTACGCCCGGTCACCGATACGATCCCCAAGGCGCTCGTCGAGATCAACGGCCGCAGCCTGCTCGACCATGCGCTCGACCGGCTGGCCCTGGCGGGTGTCGAACGCGTCGTCGTCAATGTCCACTACAAAGCCGCTATGATCGCCGACCACCTCACGAGCCGCGACCATCCGCAAATCGAGCTTTCCGGGGAGGCCGAGCTGCTCGACACCGGCGGCGGGGTTGCGCGGGCACTGCCGCTGCTCGGCGAGGCTTTCTTTGTCGTCAACAGCGATGTGTTCTGGCTCGACGGCGAGCGTCCCGCCTTGCTCCGCCTCGCTGCCGCGTTCGATTCCGGTGCTATGGACGCCGTCCTGTTGCTCCAGCCGACGGCGACCGCAATCGGCTATGAGGGGAGCGGCGATTACTTTCTCGACCCTCAGAAGAACCTGCGCCGCCGCCGCGAGTGCCGAGTGGCGCCCTACCTTTTCACCGGGATCCAGCTGTTGCACCGGCGGCTGTTCGACTGGGTTCCGGGACGCGTCTTCTCGCTCGTCCGGCTCTTCGACCGCGCCGAAGCGGCCGGCCGCCTCGCGGCGATAGTGCACGATGGCGAGTGGTACCACGTCGGCACCCCGGAGGGCCTCGCCCTAACTCGCGAACGGCTCTCCTCGCGTCGCATCGAGCGGTAGGCCGCCGACCCCATTTCCGTGTTCGACGGGAAGATACTGCGAAAACCCGAGTTCGCGGCCGTTTCGCGGCGGAAATTCTGCCACTAAGCCGTTGTTTTGGCGGCACACCGCAGGGCGAATTCCCTAAGCGATCGAACAGGGAATTAAATCGCCCGAACAGGGATTTAATTCGGCCGAACTGAGAATGAATTCGGCCGAATGGGAAATCCGGAAAGGCACGCGCTAAGCCGACATCATCATCTGCCTTTGAACACCGGGCGGCGCTTTTCGGCGAAGGCGCGAGCGGCTTCGAGGTGGTCCTCGGTCATCGCGGTGCGCGCCTGGTGCACCGCCTCCATTTCGAGCACCGCGG
>Ga0306925_10001337_pt1 | contig 20035 bp, 16 predicted proteins | sample flu12Cox44000176_FD_203755 | JGI IMG/M metagenome (GOLD analysis project Ga0306925, IMG submission 203755) | Lab enrichment of tropical soil microbial communities from Luquillo Experimental Forest, Puerto Rico - flux8day.12C.oxic.44.000.176 (v2)... | ecosystem: Environmental > Terrestrial >... | reverse complement strand
CCTGCGCTTTCTCAATCGCCGCGTGCGCCTCGACGAAACGCTTCTCGCTTGCAGGATCGTTATAATTCGGCCCCACCGCTTCCGCGACGCCCCAAAAGGCCATGGCTAGCTTGGGATCAAGCTCGCTCGCGCGCGCGAACGAGCGGGCCGCTTCATCGTGATTGAACGCGTAGATCTGACGCAGCCCCTGATCGAAGAACGCCTGCGCCTCGGCGTTCTTCGTCGAAACGGGATGGTGCCAGTTGCCATACCCGGGCATTAGCACGGCCGTTTTTGGCTTCGCAGGAACGGCGTGTTCGGCATGCTCCTGGGCAAGAAGGGCGTCGCAGCGTAGGAGACTGGAGATTCCCAAAGCGAGAGCCAACCTAAGCAGAGTTCGGACGCCGCGATGCATTTCGGTGCCTCCGTTCGACAGGGTATTCGGGTGCGTAACTCGGTTGCGCCGATTGTAGCACGAAGCCCGGAGGGTTCGGTTGGAGGCACCGGGCGCGCCTGAGGTCGCACTCATAAGTGATTGAAAATAAGCGGGATGATTTTGCCGCAACAGAATGAGCGGGCAATACTTTCAATCTCGATGAAAGTTTGCAGTACCGTTAGTACCACGTGGACAAAAGGCAAGGAATAGGGAAACGGAACCGCATCCTTCCGCCATACCTCCTGCACGCAAGTGGAAGTCGGAATAGCACACGGCTTGCGCATCTCACTTGGTTTCTTCCGCTCATTGTGTTTTCCTAAAAGGGAGGCCATGGGTCTGAAGAAACCCCATTTCGTCGCTTGGTTGCTCGGCTGCGTTGTCGCGGTGCCGGTGTTTGCCCAGCAACCCACGATTCGACTTGTGCGGAATCCCGACCCCGCTCCGGACTTCGCGCTTGACACCCTCGAGGGCAAGCCAGTGAGCCTGACGGAGTTCAAAAACAAAGTGACGCTGCTGAATTTCTGGGCGACCTGGTGCGGACCATGCCGCGCCGAAATCCCGGACCTGGTCGAGCTGCAGAACAAATACAAAGACCAACTCCAGATCATCGGCCTGGTCGTGGATGACGACGACAAAGGGGCTATCAAGAAATTTGTCGACCAATTTGGAGTCAACTATCCCGTCGCGATTGCCACGGATGAATTGCGTATGCAGTACGGCGGAATCCCGGCGCTTCCTACTTCATTCCTGCTCGATGCGCAAGGCCGCGTGGTGCAAAAACACGAAGGCTTGCACGATCCTGTTCTCTACGAAGTGGAAATTCGGTCGCTGCTCGGTTTGCCGATTGGCAATGTGAAAGTGGAAACGTTTGAGGATACGGGACAGATTTTCTTGAAGCACGCTGACCGGGCCACCGAGCTTCCCGGCGTCGATCTGTCCAAGCTGAAGCCGGAGCAGAGAAACGTCGCGCTTCACAAGTTCAACGCAGAGGCGTGCACCTGCGGTTGCCAGTACACGCTGGCGCAGTGCCGCATCTGGGACCGCAATTGCGCCGTCAGCAAGGCGGCCACGGGCAAAATCATTGAAGACCTCCTCGCGCCCGCGCACAGCTCGGCGGATCCACCGCCCGAGAAGCCTGTGCCGCGCGCAGCTCCGCCGCCTGCCTCCGGGCAGCCCGCCCCGGGGTCTTCGTCGCCGGTAAAACCAGAAAAGCCGCGCACGCCGACGTCCCCCCTGTCCTGAAGGCCTTCCGCGCGCGGCGGAAAAACCACAAGTCGAAGAACATTCTCCGTTGTCGAGCGCCCCGACGCGGATCGAGCGGATCGACGGATCGAGGCCTTGCTTGCCGAAGGCAGGATTGGGTATTACACTCGCGCCGCCTGGCCGTGGGAGACTTTAGGAAATCACACACGATTGTATCGAGGAGGAAACTATGAATCGTCGAATGGGGTTTGTTGCGGTGGCGTTGCTCGCAGGAGGAATTTTGACCGCCAGCGGAGTGTCTTCGCAGGTGACCACGCAGCCAACACGGAAGGTAATCAAACTGGCCGGAGGGCCGGTTGCGGCGCCGTTTAGCGACGCGATCCTGTCCGGGAACACGCTCTATTTGGCAGGGCGCATCGGCATTGATCCGAAGACCGGCAAGGTGCCGGAGAAGGTAGAAGATGAGATTAAAGCGTTGCTGGACGGAGAGAAGGAAGTGCTGGCGCAAGCGGGGATGAGCATGGACGACCTGGTGTACGTGCAGATTGCGTGTTCCGACTTGTCCCTCTTTCAGAAGTTCAATCCCATTTACGCGAGCTACTTCACAAGCAAAGACTATCCGGCGCGGGAATTCATCGGAGCGGGCTCGCTGCTGCTCGGAGGGCACTTCGAACTGATGGCTATCGCGGTGAAGCGATAGCCTGAAGCAGCAGCCGGGAAATCCCTGGAGGCCAGCCAGGGCAATCACCGCTCCGGCAAACGCGTCTGCAGCCCCCCAACGAAGGACTTGACAGGAGGAGTGGGTGCGATATAATTAACGATGTTAAGTAAGTGAGAGGTATTGCCCGCAAAGTGGGAGTGAAGGAGCGCAGGGCGCGGCAGAAGAGGTACTTGCGGCAGGAGATCCTGGACGCTGCCAGCGAGCTGTTTGTGCGCGACGGGTACGAAAACGTGTCCATGCGGCGCATCGCCGACAAAATCGAGTATTCCCCGACAACGATTTATATCTACTTCAAGGACAAGGCCGAGCTGCTCGAGCAGGTGTGCCAGGAAACGTTCTCAAGGCTGGTGCAAAAGCTCAGCAAGATCATGGAGCAGCCCGGAGACCCGATCGAACGGCTGAAAAACGGGCTGCTTGCGTATATTGAGTTTGGGCTGGAAAACCCGCACCAATATAGGGCGACTTTTATGATGCCGATTCCTGAGGCATTTGACCACGAAAAGCATCACCAGATGGACTCGCCAGGGATGCAGGCGTTTTCGTTCCTGACGCGCGGGCTGACTGACTGCATCAGGGCGGGGAAGATGCGAGCAGTGAACGTGGAACTAGCCGCGCAGACCCTTTGGGCGGGAATCCACGGGGTTACGTCGCTATTGATCACGCACCAGACGTTTCCCTGGGCAGGCCGCGAGAAAGTGATTCATGCGACCGTGGATACGCTGGTGGCCGGGCTGGCTGTGTAGCGCGGGGGATTTTTTTTTGCCACTAGGTTAACAACGTTTAGTAAACGAGCGGTGTTACTTCTTATGACCGCCGAGCGTAGCTAAGGATGGAAGCGCGGGCGAGCCGTGGCTTGAAACAGGGCGGACGAGCAATGGGCAATCGCACATGACCGGCAGAGTCCGTGGCCGAGTTGGGTGTGCCACGCAGGAGCTGGGATGGCGCGCAGACGGTGTCGAGATGGCCAGAAGAATATGCAGAACGAACATCCTCAGTGGCCGTCAGTGCCCATATATTATCACAGGATTGATGCCCATACTAGAACATATGCCCATATATTGGCTAAACTCGAAGTGAGGGTTGCTGCGGCATTAATAGCTAAGTAACTTATTATCAGTAGCATGTGGTAGAAATGAAAGTTTAGATCGAATGGAGACGCTTATGCATCTACTAGCCGCAAGCGGGAAAAAATTAATGCTACGAATCACGACGCAAAAGAAGCGCGGCAGAACGGTCCTCAACATAGAGGGTCGGTTGACGGGGACACTGGTCGGCACCCTCGAGCAGTGCTGGAGGGAGTTGCGCGGAGCGTCACCCAGCGAGAAGGTGCACATCAATTTGTGCGGGGTGAGCTTCATTGACGCCGCCGGAAAGATGCTGCTCAAAGAAATCTATCGGCAGGGCGGGGAGTTGGTTGCGGAGGGATGCCTGAATCAGGCCATCGTCGATGACATTGTAAAGAGCGAGAAGGAGACAAAGGGCCAGGGCCGCAAAGAGCGTGCCAAGGGATCGCACATCGTTTTTTATATCGTTCTGTTTGCCCTGCTGGCGACCACCACAACCGCTCGCGCCCAGTCCGCGCCGAAGCCGCAGACACTTCCAGCTGCTCGGCCAGGAGAGGTGCTGCGGCTGACGCTCGACCAGGCGGTGGCGCTGGCGATCAAGCAGAACCCGACGGCGCAAATCGCCATCTTGACGGCGGCCGAGAGCGAGCAGGACAAAAACATTGCGCGGGCGGACTTGCTGCCACAAGTAAGCGCGCACATTTCCGACGAGGCGCAAAAGGTCAACTTGCGGGCCGAGTTTGGCGGCGTGCCTGCGTTCCCCGGACTTCCCAAGACACTAGGGCCCTTTCAATTGTTTTCGGCAGGTCCGAGCGTAAGCGCACCGGTCTTTGATCTGACATTGTGGCAAAGGTATCAGGCAGCGCGGAATACCGCGAGCGCGAGCAAGGCCAACAGCCTGTCAACGCGCGAGCAGGTGATTCTGCTGGTGGTCTCCCAGTACATCGGGACGCTCCGGGCGGTGGCGAACGTCGAGGCGTCCCAATCGCGGGTGGAACTGGCGCAGGCGCTCTATGACCAGGCCGCGGACCTGCAGAAAGAAGGCGTGGGAACGGGAATCGACACGCTGCGCGCCAACGTGGAACTGCAAAACGAAAAGCAGAGGCTGCTTGAAGCGGAAAACGACCGCGAGACTTCCCTTTACGGATTGAGCCGGCTGCTCAATCTCGATCCTCGGCAGAAGGTCGCCTTGGCCGACTCGCTCAGTTTCTTTGAGACGCCACAGCCGGATGTGGAAGGGAGCATCGAAGAGGCGCTCGGAAACCGGCAGGAGTGGAAAGCGCTGGCTTCGCAAATCAAAGCTGCGGCAGACCAGAAAAAAGCGGCCCAGGCCCTGCGGCTGCCAAACGTTCGGTTTGACGGCGAGTTCTCTTACGTGGGGACTTCAGGGAACACCACGCTGCCCACTTATACCTACGAAGGAAGCGTGAACCTGCCGCTGTTCACGGGAGGAAGGATTCACGCACAAGTCGTAAGCGCGGACCTGGAAATCCGGAAATTCCAGGAACAGCGCGCGGATTTGCGCAACCAGATCGCCCTGGAGGTGAAGACGGCGCTGCTGAATTTGGATTCGGCTCGCAACGAAGTGCAGGTGGCCAATCTGGGTGTGCAGCTTTCCAAGGAAGAGGTCGATCAGGCACGCGACCGCTTCAAAGCGGGCGTGGCGAACAATATTGAGGTGATCCAGGCGCAGGATTCACTGTCCCGCGCGAACGACAACCAGATCGCGGCGCTTTACCGGTTCAACCAGGCGCGAGCGGATCTGGCACGATCTGTCGGGCAGATGGAAAAAGTTTACGCCAAGTGACACTGGGGGGACGATGAGCGTCGAGATAGAAGTCGGACTGGAAAATGCAGCGAGGGCCCCGAAGATAACCGAGGAGCTGCCTTTAGACGAAGCTCCGAAGGGCCTGGCGAGTCCGCGGACGAAACGGCTGCTCGGTGGCGCGGGGGCGGTGCTGCTGGCCGCCGCCGTGGGAGTGTTTGTCTACTATCAGAACCGCGAGTCGACAGACGACGCGCAGGTGGATGGACATATCACTCCGATCGCCTCGAAGGTGTACGGACGCGTGGCGGAAGTGTTGGTCGACGACAACCAGCCCGTCAAAGCCGGGCAAGTGCTCGCGAAGATCGATCCGCGCGACTACCAAGCGGGCGTCGACCAGGCCAAGGCTTCCCTGCTGCTTGCAGAAAGTGAAGCGAGGTCGGCGGGGGTGGACGTACCGCGGACACGGGAAAACGTATTGAGCGGCACCACGAGCGCGGATGCGCAACTTCTCGAAGCGCAGGCCGATTTGGCACGCACGCAAACCACGTATGAACAGGCACAAACCGCGGATCTGGCGTGGGCCCAGGCGAATGTGGAGAAGAGCCTAGCCAATGCGGAGTTGGCGAGGGCGGACCTGTCGCGGTATCTGCCGCTCATGGAAAAGGGCGAAATCTCGAAGCAGCAGTACGATGCGGCGAAAGCCAACGCCGACGCCACAGCGAGCGCGCTAAAGGCGGATCGCGAGAAGCTGGCGCAGGCGCGACGCAATGTGGACGTGGCCAAGGCGCAACAGGAAGCCGCCAAGGCGCGCGTCGATCAAGCAAAGGCGGAAGTGGTTTCCGCGCATGCGAATGTGAAGCAAGTGAGCATGAAGGCCGCGGACGCTCAGGCGAAGATCGCCAAAGTGGAGCAAGCGCGGGCAGCGCTCGAGGCGGCGCAACTGAACTTGAGCTACGCGGAAATCACCGCGCCGGTCGATGGCGTGGCGACGCACAAGCAGGTCGAGCCGGGACAGATCGTGCAAGCCGGGCAAGGGCTGCTCGTCGTCGTGCCGCTCAGGGACGTGTGGGTGACGGCGAACTTCCGCGAAACGCAATTGAAGAACATGAAGGCGGGTCAAAAAGCGCAAGTAAAAGTGGATACCTATGGAAAAACGTTTAGCGGGCACGTGGACTCGATCGCCGGCGCGACGGGATCCGTGCTGAGCCTGCTGCCGCCGGAAAATGCGACCGGCAACTTTGTGAAAGTCGTGCAGCGCATTCCGGTGAAGATTGTTCTCGATCCGATTCCATCGGAGGAGGCGGTGCTGCGCCCCGGAATGAACGTGGATGCGACGGTGATCACGCATTAAGCGGGAATAAAGCAAGGGAGCGAGACGGCCCTAGGAAGAAAAGTACCAGGCGCGGAAGGAGCTAGAGCCGGAACGGAACGCGATGCGAGACAAGATTCTATCCAAGCTGAGGATGCCGGACGGGACGATCAACCCCTGGGTGATCGCGCTGACCGTGACCTTGGCTACGTTCATGGAGGTGCTGGACACCTCGATTGCAAACGTGTCGCTGCCGCACATCGCCGGGAATCTGTCGGTCGGCGAAGATCAGTCGACATGGGTGTTGACGTCGTACCTGGTGTCGAACGCGATCGTCCTGCCGCTGTCGGGCTGGTTTTCAGGGTTGTTGGGGAGGAAGCGGTTCTACATGCTGTGCGTGGCGCTGTTCACGGCTAGTTCATTTCTGTGCGGGTTTGCGCCGAGCCTGGGTGTGCTGGTGCTGTGCCGGATTCTGCAAGGCGCGGGTGGAGGTGGCTTGCAGCCGAGCGAGCAAGCGATTCTGAACGATACCTTCCCGCTCGAGAAGCGCGGCATGGCGTTTGCTGTCTATGGCATAGCTGTAGTGGTGGCGCCGACGATCGGCCCCTGGCTGGGGGGCTGGATCACCGACAATTTCTCCTGGAGATGGGTGTTTTATATCAACGTGCCGGTGGGAATCGTTTCGCTACTGCTGACGAGCTTTTTGGTCAGCGACCCGCCGTACATGAAGAAGGCGAATCTGAGGGCGGGATTCCGGATCGACTATATCGGCATCGGCCTGATCAGCCTGGGGCTCGGCAGTATGCAGATCATCCTCGACAAAGGACAGCGGGACGATTGGTTTGCTTCGAACTTCATTGTCGCATTCTTCGCCATGATGCTGGTGGGGATTGTCGCGGGAATCGTCTGGGAGTGGCGCGAGAAGGAGCCGGTGGTCGATTTGAAGATGCTCAAGGACCGCAATTTCGCCATCGCCACACTGGCCATGTTTTTCCTGGGCTTCGTGCTGTACGCCAGCACGGTGCTCATCCCGCAGCTTCTCCAGCAGTTGATGGGCTACACCGCACAACTGGCGGGGATGGCGCTGTCTCCGGGGGGAGCGGTGATCATGTGCATGATGCCTATCGTCGGGATTCTGGTCTCCAAAATGGATACCAGGATTCTGATTGCCTTCGGCTGCGTGGTTTCCTCTTTGTCGCTGTTCGTTATGGCGGGCTGGGACCTTGGGCTGGATTTCCGGCACGCGGTCGAGGCACGCATGTTGCAGGGCTTTGGGCTGGCGTTCCTCTTCATTCCCATCAATGTGGCGGCGTTCGCATTCGTGCCCAAGGAAAAGACCAACATGGGCACGGGGATCATCAACCTGGCGCGCAACATCGGCGCCAGCGTGGGAATTGCGTTTGTGACGACCATGCTGGACCGGCGCGCACAATTTCACATCGCGCGGCTGACGGAACGCGCTAACGCGTTGAGCGGGGCCTATCACAATGCGCTGCACGGCATTGAGTCGATGCTCGTTTCGATGGGTTCGACGGCCGCGCACGCCAGCGCGCAGGCGCAAGCGATGGTTTACGGCACCATCGAGCGGCAAGCCGCGATGCTGGCGTTTCTCGACGATTTCAAAATGCTGGGCATCGTGTTTTTTGCGGTGATTCCAATTCTGCTGCTGCTGAAGAAGCCAAAAATGCGCGGCGGCGCAGTGCCGGTGCACTAGGCAAAAGCGTTTTTTCAACGGGACACGTCAAAGTGATTTCACGGGACGGGGGGACGACAATGGCGACACAAGCAGTTGTGGGAATACAAGGCAGTGAGGAGAAGCTGATTCGCGCGGGACAGCGCGGCGATCATCAAGCGGTGGAAACGCTCTTCCGCCGCTACCAGCGTCCGCTGTTCCAGACGGCCCTGCGCGTGCTCGGGAATACCGAAGACGCGGAAGACGCATTGCAAGACGGGCTGCTTTCGGCGTATCGCAACCTGAAGCGTTTCGAAGGCCGCTCGCAGTTTTCGACCTGGCTAACGCGCATCGTGATCAACGCGGCGCTCATGCGCCGACGTAGCGCCAAGGCGCGGCCGGCGGTTTCTCTCGACGAACCGCCGCGCGAGGATGAATTGCCGGCAACAGAGCGCTTTGCCGACAACGGCTTGACTCCCGAGCAGGTTTTCGCGAACACCGAGATTCGCGAGATGCTCAGCGAGAATCTCGACCAGCTTTCGCCGCTGCTGCGCACGGCGTTCGTGCTGCGCGAAGTGCAGGGCTACTCCACGGGCGAAGCCGCAAAGAAGCTCGGCGTCACCGAAAACACACTAAAGGCGCGGCTGTGGCGCGCGCGTCATCAGCTTGCCGAGCGGCTTGGACGGCGCTTGCGGCGAATGCGCGATGACATAACCGGCGGCGGTATGGGCGACGCGGAGTGCAGCTACTGCTGAGAGTCAGGAAGAGGACACGAGGGAAGTAAGGGAGGAGGGCCGGCCATGTGTCGGCCTTTCTCATTTTGTGGAAACGTCGACGCCATTCTTGCTTCAGCGAGACGCCGCGACGTACCGCCCGAGGACGCGGAGTGCGCTGGTGGCTTTGCGCACTTCGGCGAGGGCGTCGTCGAGGCTTGCGGCGTGTTGCGCTTCTACGTCAAGGAAGAATTGGTATTCCCAGGGGCGGCCGTGAATCGGGCGGCTCTCGATTTTGAGCAAGTTCACTCCGTGCTTCGCAAACGGCCCGAGAGAAGCAAGCAGGGCGCCGGGACGATGCGCGAGGCGCATGGCGAGAGAAGTTTTGCGGGCTTCCTCAGACGGCCACGCCGGGGCTTCTTTCTCCGGCACCAGAAGAACGAAACGCGTGAAATTTTCGGGGTTGTCCTGGATGCGTTCAGCAAGAATAACACCGTGATAATGTTCCGCGGCGCGGCGCCCGGCGATGGCCGCGCAAGATTTGTCTCCGCGAGAAATCATTTCGCGGACGCTGCCGGCGGTGTCCTCGGCTGGAACGCGCTTCCAGTTCGGATGGGCGGCAAAAAACCGCTCGCACTGCGCCAGCGCCATGGGGTGCGAGGCCACCGAAAGGATGTCGTCCAGGGAAGCGCCGGGGAGAGCGATGAGCTGCATTTCGATGGGCAAGATCGTTTCCGCAACGATAGCGAGCTGGCTTTCCAAGAGCAGATCGAACACGCGCACCACGGAGCCCGCAAGTGAGTTCTCGACCGGGGCGAGAATGGCGTCTGCAGCCCCTTCTGCGATGGAGCGAAACATGGCCTCGAACGTGGCGCCGGGCACCGTGGCGATAGACTCGCCGAGAAGTTGAATCGCAGCGGCTTCACTGAAGGCGCCGGGCTCACCTTGGAAAGCGACGCGAATGGTTTTGCGATCGGTTGTGATCATGGCTATGCGATATCTTGCAATAGGCCACCAAAAACGCAAAGCCGCCAGGCCCGCGGGCGCGAGCAGCGATTTCGCCGGATCCCTGCGCTCGAGAAGTACTTCGCCCATTTGGAGTATTGAAGAGAATCTCATGGGGAATCCGGTGCGCAGGAGGAGCGGGCAAGGCTATAATTGCATCATACAGACGGGGGGTGTCCCCATGAAGAGGCCGGAGACTGGAGAATTCGCGGAATCTTACGCGAAGTACATCGTGAAGGTTCCCGGTGCGGACGTCTTGAGCATTTTAGAGTCCGAGCGGCTGCATATGTCGCGGTTGTTCGCCGGACGCTCCGAGCGCGACGGAAATTTCCGCTACGCGACGGGCAAATGGACGATCAAGGAAGTTCTCGGGCACATCTCGGATACCGAGCGAATCTTCACCTACAGGGCGCTGCGCATCGCCCGGTGCGACGAGACGCCGCTCGCCGGTTTCGAGCAAGACGACTTCGTGAAGAACGGAGGGTTTGCCGCCAGGGCGCTCGCGGACCTTGCAGAGGAATTTGACGCGGTGCGCGGAGCCAGCGTCGCGCTGTTTCGCTCGTTCAACGAGGCGGCATGGTCGAGACGCGGCGTGGCCAGCCAGAAGGAAGTGACGGTGCGGGCGCTGGGCTTCATCACTGCCGGTCATCAAATTCACCACCGCATGATTTTGGAAGAGCAGTACTTCCCGGCGATTCCGCGCGCTTGAAATTTCCAACCGACAGTCCGCGCCCGATGCGAGAGCCCTCCTTTACACCCTGCGCGAAAACCGTCGTAGGCCCCCGGGGAACGATCGTTTTAGGGTGTGGCTCGGGCTCTTGTGTCCTTGCGGCGACGCGAAGCCGCGCTCGATACCGGCTTTCTTGTTAGGTCTTGATGCTTCCATTGCTTGTAGTGGGCCTCGCCCTTGATCGACGGTATTCTCGACGCCGAACCCCCGGGTTTTTCAACGCCAATGGCGAGCCCGAGGAACGGTTCGAAGTCTTACAACTCACAGAAGATGGAATTACCAGGCCGGTTGCGAGGGCGCCAAGTGACTGTTAAACTTTGATGTTTGTTGGATGGCGGCCGTCGGCGCTGGAAGCGCGGACGGCTTTTTGTACGCCTTTTTTTGCCTTGGGAAGGCGTCCCCGGGGGCGCGGACGCTCGGCACCCGATCTTAACGGCCTGATTCCCTCGAGATTATTCGAGTGTGACGCGGTGAGAGCGCACTCCCCTCACCGATCTGGCGCCCACGGAAGGGAGACTACGAGTGGCTAAGTACGATGTGGCGATCATCGGGAGCGGTCCGGGCGGTTACGTGGCGGCCATTCGCGCGGGGGAACTTGGCCTGAAGACGATTGTCGTCGAGAAGGACCCGTTCCTCGGCGGCACCTGCCTGCACGTCGGCTGCATTCCCACCAAAGTGTTGCTGCATCATGCGGATATTTACGATCACATCAAGAATGGCGCTGAATTGGGTTTTGAAATCAGCGGGTTGAAGATCAACTGGGCCAACGTGCTGGCGCGCAAGGACAAAATCGTCACTAAGCACGCCAAAGGCATCGAGTTTCTCTTTAAGAAAAACAAGGTCGAGTGGGTGCAAGGCTGGGGCCGCTACGAGGGGCCAGGAAAGATCAGCGTCGAGAAGGACGGCAAGAAAACCACGATCGAAGCGGCAAACGTCCTTCTGGTAAGCGGCTCGGAAGCGAAATCGCTTCCAGGAATCGAGCCCGATCACAAGACCATTCTGACCAATCGCTCGATATTGGAGCTTCCGGAAATCCCGAAATCGTTGATCGTTGTGGGTGCCGGTGCGGTGGGCGTGGAGTTTGCCTCGGTTTACAATTCGTTTGGGACTCAGGTAACCATTCTCGAAGCGCTGCCGCGCGCGGTGCCGCTCGAAGACGAAGAGATTTCCGCGGAACTGACCAAGGCTTTCCAGAAAAAAGGGATCCAGATTTTCACCGGAGCGAGCGTCGAGGCCGCGAAAAAAGACGCCAAGGGCGTGACCGTGGCGTTCAAAGACACGGATGGGAAGTCGCAAACGCTACCGGCGGAAAAGCTGCTTCTTGCGGTGGGACGGAAGCCGATGACCGATGGCTGCGGCCTCGAGAAGTCGAAAGCCAAGCTGGAGCGCGGGTTCGTGCACGTTGGCGACTATATGGAAACGGCCGAGAAGGGGCTATATGCCATCGGCGACATCGTCCTAGGACTGCCGCAACTGGCGCACGCTGCGATGATGGAGGGGATCATCGCGGTAACGCACATCGCGGGCAAGCCGGTGCAGCAAATTGTAAAGACGCGCATTCCCAATGCGACTTATTGCGAGCCGCAGATCGGCTCGATTGGGCTGACGGAAAAGCAGGCGCGCGACCTAGGATACGTGGTGAAGATCGGCAAGTTTCCGTTCGTGGGAAATAGCAAAGCGACGATTCTCGGGAGCCACAACGGGTTCATCAAAGTGGTTTCCGATGGAGCTTATGGCGAGGTGCTGGGGATTCACATTATCGGGCCGCTGGCCACCGAGATCTTGTCGGAGGCCGCTGCAGTACTGCATCTCGAGGGCACCATCGACGACATGATGAATATGATTCACGCACATCCTACGGTCTGGGAAGGGATGGGGGATGCGTTTGCGAGCGTGCGCGGGTTGCAGATTAACGTGTAGCGGCTGGTGAATACCTGCCGAGCAACGAGCTGGCCGCCGGAATTCAGTTCTCAGTGAGAGGAACGAAAAAGGGCTCTTCTCCCAGTTTCCTTTCTCTGATCTTTAAGCGGAGAACCACAAGCGGCAAATAAGTCTGTCGTTCGAAGCTGCCATGAAGCAAGGATTACAAGTCGATTTGGGGCTTATTGCTTACCCGGAAGCGTACGCGCTGCAGAGGCGTATCGTCGCCGCGCGAAAAGCCGACGCCATCGAAGATGTTTTCCTTGTCTGCGAACATCCTCACGTCATTACCCAAGGCCGAAATGGAAAACGAGAACACTTGCTCGTGAGCGAGCATGTACTGCGGCAAAAAGGCGTGGAATTTTATGAGTCCAGCCGCGGCGGGGACATCACTTACCATGGACCGGGTCAAATCGTTGGCTATCCTATCTTCAACCTGAGCGCCATCCGGCGAGACGTGGTCTGGTACGTGCGCATGCTGGAGGAAACCATGATCCGCGCGACCGCTGAGTTCGGAATTGCGGCCACGCGCCTCCGCGGGAAAACCGGAATCTGGGTGGACCACGGCCGTACGGAAGAAAAGCTGGGCGCGATCGGCGTGCACATCAGCCGTTGGGTCACATCGCATGGGTTCGCGTATAACCTTTCAACCGATTTGCGGTTTTTTGACCTGATCGTGCCGTGCGGGATTGCGGACCGCAAGGCCACATCTTTAGAAAAATTGTTGGGGCGTGCGGTGCAGCAATCAGAAGTCGCGCCGCGTCTTGCCAAGCACCTGGGGGAATTGTTTGGCCGGGAATGGAGAGAAACTTCCAAACAAGCCTTTCTCGACCGACTCGAGCACGCCGAGCAGGCCTTCGCGGTTGAGGCCTAATTAAATGGGAGCAGGGATGACTAAGTCGATGCGCCGGGAGTTGACGCGCCAGCAGTACCTGGACCTGTATTACTACATGCGGTTGAACCGCGCCGTCGAAGAGACCATGGTGAAGCTCTTCCGGCAAAACAAAATTGTCGGCGGGCTTTACTCCAGCCTCGGACAGGAAGCGATTTCCGTTGGAACCTGTTACGCGCTCGAGAGAAAAGATTGGATCGCTCCCATGATTCGCAATATCGGAGCGCTTCTGGTCAAGGGCGTGCCGGCGCGCGACATTTTCATGCAGCACATGGCGAAATACGATTCGCCGACCAAAGGCAGGGACGGCACAAGCCATTTCGGGGACCTGGACAACCTGCACATCGTTTCTCCAATTTCCATGCTCGGCGATTTGATTCCGGTGATGACCGGCGTGGCGATCGGGGGGCGCTACCTCGGACAAAAGATTGTAGCCATGACCTGGATTGGAGACGGAGGCAGCTCGACCGGCGTGTTTCACGAAGGGCTGAACTTCGCGGCCACGCAAAGAGCGCCTTTCGTTTTGATTCTTGAAAACAATCTTTGGGCGTACTCGACGCCGGTCGGCCGGCAGGTCCCGCTCGACAACCTGGCCGATCGCGCTAAGGCTTATGGAATTGATAGTTACATCGTGGACGGAAACAATGTCGTGGCGGTGTATCGGACGGCCCGGGAGGCCGTCGAGCGCGCCCGCGCCGGGGAAGGCCCCATCCTGATCGAGGCCAAGACGTTTCGCCGGCTCGGCCATGCCCAGCATGACCCCGCGGAATACGTTCCGAAACAGATGCGCGCCTCCTGGGAAGCGCGGGATCCCATTGCTCTCTACGAAAAATTTCTAACCGCAGAAAAACTTCTCGACGTCCCCGTCAAAAAAGAGATCGACGGAAGACTGGAAACTCTGCTTGCGGCGGAGCGCGAATTTGCGGAGAACTCTCCAATGCCTCCCCCCGAATTCGCCGAGGGCGGTGTCTACTGCACCGGCGATGAGTGCCACAAGATTCAGGCCAGGTGGGAACGGCCCATCGGCGAAGTGACGCCGCCCGAATCCAGTGTCAAGGCGGTATGGACCGTTCCCGGCTTCGGCGCGGGCAAAAGTTCAGGCGGCGCGGACGCTCCAATTCACTTTGGCGATGCACCGGCGGTCATCGAAAAGCCGGCAGGCAACGGCCGGGGTGCCAAAACGGCTGCCAAGCCCCCGGCCAAGAGCGCACCGAAGAAAGCGAAAGCCGCGGTTGCGAGTGCTTCGCGGAAGGCGCGGAGGTAGGCATGGCCGGCGGAAACGGAACGACAACCAATGGATTCGGCGGTACGCAAATCACCTTCCTTGAAGCCATCCGGCAGGCCATGTTTGAGGAGATGGAGCGCGATCCCACGGTCCTGCTGATGGGCGAAGACGTCGGCGTCTACGGCGGCGCGTTCAAGACCAGCGAGGGCTTGCTCGAACGGTTTGGCTGGGAGAGGGTGATTGACACGCCCATCAGCGAGAGCGCCATCATCGGCGCGGCATGCGGGATGAGCTACGTTGGGCTGCGTCCGATCTGCGAGATGCAATTCATTGATTTCATCGTTTGCGCGTTCAACCAGATCACCAATTTCGTGGCCAAGGGGCATTATCTGTGGAATGCACCGGCGCCGCTGGTGATTCGCGGGCCATCCGGCGGGGGGGTGCACGGCGGACCGTTCCATTCGGCCAACCCGGAGATGTATTTCGTGCACACCCCGGGACTGAAGGTGATTTATCCGTCGACGCCGTACGACGCCAAGGGACTGCTGAAGGCCGCCGTGCGCGATAATAATCCGGTGCTGTTTTTCGAGCATAAGTTTCTCTACCGTCGCATCAAGGGAGAAGTTCCCGCAGAGGACTACACGGTTCCCATTGGCAAGTCCGTGGTTCGCCGCGAAGGCCGGCACTTGACCGTCCTTTCCTACGCCGCGATGATGCACGCGTCATTGGAAGCTGCCGACGCCCTGGCGAAGGAAGGCATCGAAGCGGAAGTGCTCGATCTGCGCACCTTGTTGCCGCTCGATGAAGAGACGATTCTGAGTTCAGTAAGGAAAACCAGCAAATGTCTGGTCGTGCATGAGGACACGAAGACCGGGGGAATCGCAGGTGAAATTGCGGCGCTGCTTTGCGAAAAGGCGTTCAGCGACTTGGACGGCCCGCTCGTGCGCGTGACGGCATTGGACACGCCGGTGCCCTATGCACCGACGCTGGAAGAATATTTTCTACCCAACGCGAAAAAGGTTTTTGCCGCGGCGAAGGAACTGGCACGGTATTAGGATTATAGGGAGAACAGGAGAACGATCATGGCAGTCGACATCGTGATGCCTCAGATGGGTGAAAGCATTTTCGAAGGCACCATCACCAGGTGGCTCAAGAAGCCCGGTGACAAGGTCGAGCGCGATGAGCCGCTGTTTGAAATCTCAACCGACAAGGTGGACGCGGAAATTCCTTCGCCCTCGGCCGGCATTCTCAAGGAAATCAAAGTCGGGGAAGGCCAGACCGTGCCGATACAGACGGTGGTGGGTGTGATTGACGCGGCGGGTTCGGCCGCCGCCCCTGCGCCGCTCCCGGTTCCGGCAAAAACGCAAGCACCCGCTCCGGCAAAGGCTCCTACTGCCGCTCCGGCTGCGCCCAGGGCGGTACCCGCGCCCGTAGCCGCTCAACCGGTAGCAGCCTCCGCCCCGTCGGCGCCGCAGGATGGAGGGCGCGTTCATAGCTCGCCGCTCGTTCGCCGTATGGCCAAGGAACATGGCATTGATCTTTCGACTGTGCAAGGAACGGGGGCCGGAGGGCGCATCAGCAAACAAGACATTGAAGCAGTCATTGCAGGATCGGGAGGTGCGCCCGCAGCCGTGCCTTCGGTCGTTTCGATTCCTGCGGCGCGGCCCGTTCTCGTGCCCCCGGCGCCCGCCCCGGCCACGGTGGCTGCTCCCGGGGCGCCCGGCATGCACGCTCAGGTGGCGCTCGAGACCGCGGTGCCGCGCGAGAAGATTTACTTCGGGAATTACGAAGTCCAGTCGATGAGCACCATGAGGCAAAGAATCGCCGAGCACATGGTGACCTCGAAACGCGTTTCCGCGCACGTTTATTCCGTCGATGAAATTGATATGACCAAAATAGCGGTGCTGCGCGCCAAGTCGAAGGAAGAATTCGAAAAGCGCTACGACACCAAGCTGACGTTTATGCCCTTTTTTGTGAAGGCCGCCGTGGCGGGTCTGCGTGCGTTTCCAACGTTAAATGCTTCGCTCGACGGCACCAACATCGTCATACACAAGGACATCAACATCGGCATTGCCGTGGCCCTCGATTGGGGCCTGCTCGTTCCTGTGGTGAAAAACGCGGACGAAAAAAACCTTCTCGGCATCCAGCGGACGATGAACGACCTGGCCGAGCGTGCCCGCTCGAAGAAGCTCAGGCCCGAGGAAGTCCAGGAAAGCACGTTCTCCATCACCAACCCGGGAGTTTTCGGCGGACTATTCGGTCTGCCGGTGATCAACCAGCCGAATGTGGGCATCTTGGGCCTCGGGGCCATCGAGAAGCGGCCCGTCGTGGTGGATGACGCGATTGCCATCCGCTCGATGTGCTACGTCACGCTAAGCTACGACCACCGCGTGGTCGATGGCGCCATCGCCCACCAGTTCCTGCACAAGGTCAAAGAGACGCTCGAGAACTGGTCGGAGCCTCTGCTCTAGGCGGACCTTCGTCACTGGTCTGTCCTGCGGTCTTGGCAGGAACCGTATGGCCACATCGCTTCTCTGGGAGTAGGTCACAGCACACGGCAGCTCCCAGCGGCCCGTCTTTCCACTCTCAGGGCTAGCTATATTGCGGCGATGCCCCCAGATTGTCCGGTCGCGGGAACCGTCGTCCGCAGCCCGACAGCAAGCAGTTCCTGCGAAGCCATTGATAAGAAAGGACGCGGTGCTGCAGAACGTGCGTCGGTCGGCTCCGGGAGATTTGCCAGTCGATGGCTTGCGGGCTGTCCGGAATTGGGACGGGCGTTCCCGCAAACGGCCAGCCAACTCCCCTTCAGGGAAACCAAATCTCGAAGCAAACAGTTAAATGTTAACAGGTTAGCGCGATCTATCGCCTGGCGCACCGCCTGCGTCTAATAGGCAAGCCTGTTCGCGAACGACTGTGAGGTAAGGGCTCATGATAGCAGCCGAGACAACCACTGATTGTGAGACGGACGAGCGCCGGATTCTCGTTGCCGACGACCAGAAAGACGTGCTGGATGCTTTGCAGTTGCTTCTCAAGGCGCACGGATATGTCCTGGAAACCGTGAGCACCCCGGCGGACTTGCTCGCGGCCCTGGCGGAACGCCAATTCGATCTCCTCCTCATGGACTTGAATTACGCGCGGGATACGACCTCCGGCCGGGAAGGTCTGGATGTGCTCGGTCAGTTGAAGGAGATGCCCGATGCTCCTCCGGTGGTAGCCATGACCGGATGGGCGACCGTAGGCCTGGCGGTCGCGGCCATGCAGTACGGCGTGAGCGATTTCGTGGAGAAGCCCTGGAGCAACTCGCGGCTGGTCGAAATCCTGGAGAAACAGATCGCATTGGGCCGGGAGCGCCGTGAATCGCGCCGGCGGGCGAACCAGGAGAGGCAGGCCCGGGAAGAGGCCATCCATCATCTTCAAGAGCAGGAACGCGAGATCGCCGAGGCTAAGGCGATTCAGGAAAAGCTTCTTCCCCGCGAAATCCCCCAACTGACGGGCTATGAGATCGCCAGTTCCTGGCAGTCGGCAGGCGCGGTCGGCGGGGATTACTTCGACGTCCTCCCTCTGGGCGAAGGTAGTCTGGGTCTGTGCATCGCGGATGTTGCTGGGAAGGGCATCCCCGCGGCGCTTTTGATGTCCAACTTGCAGGCGGCCGTTCGCGGCCTTTCCTCACCGTCCTTGACGCCAGAGGTTCTTTGCGCCCGCCTGAATTCTCTGGTGTGGAGGAACACGCACACCGACCGCTTCGTCACGCTCTTCTATGCGCAACTGGATGGTCCCGCCCGGCTTCTGCGCTACGCCAACGCCGGCCACAATGCACCGTTTGTCGTGCACTCGGACGGCACGCACGAGCGATTGCGGGACGGCGGCGGCGTACTCGGCGTTTTCGGAGAGCAAAGCTATGAGCTCGGGAGCGTGCGGCTTTCGCCCGGCGATCGTGTGGTGCTTTTCACCGACGGAGTGACGGAAGCCTGCGACGGGAATGGCGAGGAATTTGGAGAGATGCGGTTGTTGTCCTTGCTTGAGCGAAACCGCGCGCTGCCCGCGGGCGCAATCCAAGAGAAAATAATCGGTGCGATTTCCGAATTCAGCGGCGGCCATCGAACCGACGATGCGACGCTTCTGGTTCTCGCCGTTGGCAAATAGGCCGTAGCGCGGAAGCTAGACCGGGATTTTCTGGAAAAAGCCCCCTGGCGCCCATTGGCGGTTCGCGTCCATTTGTTCGGGAGGAGCGCCCCGGTTGGCAGGGAGTCCGCGAGAGACAGCTCGGCTCGAGGACGAGAAATGCGCGCGAGAAAAACGACCGAGCCGGGACCACTCCCGGCTCCCCCGAAAACATTCTGCTGGTGTCGGAAAGGCCTAGCGCCTCTTTTTCTTCTTCGCCGCTTTACCAGCGGGCTTCTTGGGCTTCTTTTTCGCCTTGGCCTTTTTCTTAGGCGCGGCCTTCTTTTTCGCCGCTGCTTTCTTCGGCGCCGGCCGGGGGGCAGCCGCAGGTCTCGGCGCCGGTGCCTCTTCTTCCGGCTCTTCGCCTACGATTACAAGTTCCTCTTCCTCAGCTTCGACGATCTCCTGGGACTCGCCGCCCAGCTCTTCTTCGTCTTCCAGCCGTGACAGCTCGTTGTCGTCCTCGAAATTCTCTTTCTCGAAATCCATTCCGTCCTCCCCTGGGGGAATCTCCTAGCCCTGCGGCTACACGGGCTAGCATGGGTGCTGTTGTGGCTCGGAGTACTCGCAGTACGCCCCGTCCCTGCGCCGTTGTTTGTTATCGCACTCGTTGGAAGTTGTCAAGTAGTCTGCGTGGTTCGGACCAAAAGATCTTTTAGCGAGCCGCGCCGGCCGCATCCCGACACGGGGCGGGAAACTGCGCGATTCTCTTGCCGAATCCTTAAGCCTATGGAAATAATAGACTTAAGGAGAATTGCCAGCAGGTGCTGTGCCGCCGGTCTTTGCGGGCGAGCGAGCCACGCTTTTCCGCTTCGTGCGAAAATGCGCCCGTGTCCGGTCCGCTTCCGGGGCGCCGCCGACAGTGTAAATGCGCAACACCATTCCCCGGCTTACTCGGTTGGACTTCAACCGGTTCCAGCGCCGCACGTCTTCCGAATCCACGTTGAAACGGTCGGCAATCCCCGCAAGCGTGTCGCCTCGCCGCACGCGGTAGCTCACGAGAAGCCGCTTGGTCTCCGTTGCGGGCTGCATCGCCGGAATGGTCAGCTTCGTGCCTGGCTCCAGCGCCGCGGGGCGCTCGATATTGTTGGCATCGGCGATGGCTGCCACCGTCACGCGGTATTTCTTTGCAATGGAGGCCAGCGTCTCGCCCGCTTCCACACGGTGACGCCGCCAACTGATCCACTTGTCGGGAGGAATCGTGGCGATCTCCGCCGTGAATTTCTCGCCGGTGCCT
>Ga0306925_10001334_pt1 | contig 20048 bp, 13 predicted proteins | sample flu12Cox44000176_FD_203755 | JGI IMG/M metagenome (GOLD analysis project Ga0306925, IMG submission 203755) | Lab enrichment of tropical soil microbial communities from Luquillo Experimental Forest, Puerto Rico - flux8day.12C.oxic.44.000.176 (v2)... | ecosystem: Environmental > Terrestrial >... | reverse complement strand
CGGCACCACCTGCCGGCTGCCCCAGGCGGCCAGAGAGGTGAGGGCCGCGTTCCGGCTTGTGCGCCTGGGGTAGAGCTGGTGGAGCAAGCGCAGCCCAAGCCGGCCGCAGAACACCCCCGCGCCGGCAATTGCCACCCAGTCGAAATGGGTACGGATGCCGAGCGCGCCGCCGCCGACGTCGTAGGTCTGCAGCCCCACCAGCGGCAGCGCGAGCAGCATTGCGACGAACCCTGCTACAACCGCGTCCTTGAGGAGCGGAGCCCAGAAAACCGGGGGCTTGACTGCTTGAGAGACGGCGAGCCCGGAGGCAGCCGTCATCAAACTTTCTCCACCTCGGGCCGGCCGAGCAGGCCCGTCGGGCGGAACACCAGCACCAGAATTAGAACGACGAATACCGAGACGTCCTTGTATTCAACCGAGAAATAGCCGGACCAGAAGGCCTCGATGAGCCCGATGAGGATGCCGCCGAGCATCGCTCCGGGCAAAGACCCTATGCCCCCAAGAACTGCCGCGGTGAATGCCTTCACGCCGGCGAGAAAGCCAATGAAGAAATCGATGACGCCGTAATAGAGGGTGACCATCAGCCCGGCGACCGCAGCAAGCGCTGCGCCCATGACAAAGGTCAGCGAGATCACCCTATCGACATTGACACCGAGCAATGAGGCCATCCGCATGTCCTGCTCGCAGGCGCGCTGCGCGCGGCCGAGCGGCGTCGCCGCGATCAAGGTCGTAAAGCCGAACATCAGCGCCAGGGTCAGGAGGATGATGAAGAGCTGCAGGTAACTGAGCCGAACCGCAAAGCCGCCGCTGTCGAGGACCGTAAAGCCGCCCTGGACGATAGGCGGCATCGGCTTGACCCGGGCGCCCTGAAAAATCTGCACGTAATTCTGCAAGAAGATCGACATGCCGATCGCCGAGATCAGCGGCGCGAGCCGGAACGAGCCGCGCAAGGGGCGGTAAGCGATCCGCTCGACGGCCCAGCCATAGATCGAGGTAAAAAACATCGTAATCAACAAGACAACAGCGAGGGCGAGCGGAACATAAGTGAGTCCGGCCAAGCCCAGCACCAGAAACGCGATGATCGAGATGAATGCGCCGATCATGTAGATCTCGCCATGCGCAAAATTGATCATCCCGATGATGCCGTACACCATGGTGTAGCCGATGGCGATCAGCCCGTAGATCGAACCCAGCGTCAGCCCGTTAATCAGCTGCTGCAGAAAATATGCCATCCGCGCCCGATGACTTCGCCTGCTGCCCCCGGCTCGCACCTTATGCGCAGGAAAACGCAAAAAATGAAGATCCCGGAATTAGGAGACCCTTTGCCCAGCTCCTTTCATCGTGAGATCATGCCGCTTCGCCGGCCGCCAGGCGCAGGCCCGACAGGAAGAGCTCGCGGTGCTTGGCGCTCCGCAATTGCCGCGCGCCCGGCACGACGACGGGGGTGATGGTCCGCAGCCGCTCGACGATCTCTCGCGCCTCATCGAGCCGCCCCATATGCGCGTAGCACGCGGCGAGAACGCGATATGGCCCTGGGTAGCTCGGATCCTCCTGGATCGCTAGGAGTAGTTTCGGCACTGCCTCATCGAAGCGCCCGCTGAAGAAATGCGCGTAGCCTATTGCAACAAGCGACGTGCCTATGCGGGCGCGGGGACTGAGGCGCAGCGCGGCCTCGAGATGCTCGATTGCGATGTCGGGCTGACCCGCCAAGTTCCTGAGTATGCCGCTGATGTGCCAGCCGCGCGCGTAGTTCGGGTTGAACGCCAGGGCACGGTCGACCAAGGCCATCATGGCGCCGATATCCTCGCCGAAGTAGGCCAGCGCTTCGGCTGCGTTGGCTAGGACGCCCGGGTCGTCGCCGGCCACTTCCAGGGCTCGCCGTGCGAAATCGGCGCCCTTCAGACGGTCCGCCTCCGGAGCCTCACTCCGACCCTCAAGAAGCAGTCGATAACGGCAGACCGCGGCCCAGGCGAGCGCGGGCCCGTAGTGCGGATCGCGCGCGATCGCCTGCTCCATCAGATGGAGCGCCTCGGGGATTTGCCTTGCCGACGACCAGACCATCGCATAGGCGCGCAGATAGAGGTCGTAGGCGGTGAGATCGTCGGTCGGACGACCAGCCGAACGGGCGGTCTCGGCGGCCTGCAATGCAGGCTCGATGATTCCGGCGACGCCGGAGGCCACCTTGTCCTGCAGCTCGAAAACATCTTCTAGCAAGCCGTCGAACCGATCGGCCCAGAGATGCGTGCCGTTGGCCGTGTCGATCAACTGCGCGGCGATGCGCACCCGCCCGCCACCCTTCCGCACCGAGCCTTCGAGCACATAGCGGACGCCGAGTTCGCGGCCGACCTGCTTCACGTCGACAGATTGGCCCTTGTAGGTAAAACTCGAATTGCGGGCGATGACGAAGAGCCAGCGGATGCGGCTGAGCGCGGTGATGATCTCCTCGACCATACCGTCGGCGAAATACTCCTGCTCGGGCTCGCCGCTCATATTGGCAAAGGGCAGTACTGCAATCGACGGCTTGTCGGGCAGCGGCAGTGCCGGCGGCTCGGCAGCCCCCACCCGCGCGCTGGGCGCGCCTCCGTCCCTCGCTTGCCGGGAAGGGTTGGGGAGGGGGTCTTCCCGCAACGGCGGTAGACCCGCACCGGGCGGGCGATGTTCTTGACCTGCTGCTCGCCCAGATCCTCAAAGGGGAAGGGCAGCCGGTCGCGAACGTGATCGTAAACGGTACCGGAGACGAGCACCCCGCCGGCATCGGCCAACGCCTCTATGCGAGCGGCGATATTGACGCCATCGCCGTAGAGGTCGTCGCCCTCGACGATCACATCGCCGAGATTGATGCCGATGCGCAGCTCGATGCGGCTGTCCGCCCCGACAGCGGTATTGCGCTCGGGCATCGCCTGTTGCACCGCGACCGCGCAGCGCACCGCGTCGACGACGCTGGGGAACTCGACCAACAGGCCGTCGCCGGTCGTCTTGACGATCCGGCCGTGGTGCTCGGCGATCTTCGGATCGAGGAGCTCTCGGCGCAGCGCTTTGAGGCGTTCGAGCGTGCCTTCCTCGTCCGCTCCCATCAGACGCGAATACCCCGCCACATCGGCGGCGAGGATCGCAGCAAGGCGGCGGGTCTGGCTCATTCCGCTTCGCCGGTCGCCAGCCGCAGACCGGACAAATACAGCTCGCGATGCGCCGGATTACGAAAGGGGAGCGGGTAAGTGGGGATCACCTCGGGCGTGAGCGCGCGCAGCCGCGCAACCGTCGCCCGCGCCTCGTCCAGCAACCCCATATGGGCATAACAGGCCGCGAGAAATCGATAGGGTGTCGGGACGATGGGTGTGTCCTGGATCGCGACGCGAAGTCTCGGCACCGCTTCCGCGAAGCGCCGATTGAAGAATAGCGCAGCACCGATCAGCCAATTGCTCATCACCGCCTGCGCGCGCGGGTTGAGCCGCAAGGCCACGCCGGCATGTTCGATGGCCAGATCTGTTTGGCCGGCCCATAGCCTCATAAAACTGCTGGCATACCAGCCGCGCGCGTAGTTCGGGTTGAAGGCGAGAGCGCGATCGACCAGCGCGGTCATCGCGTCAATGTCCTCGCCGAAACAGGCAAGGGCAAAGGCGGCGTCGGCCAGGACGCCCGGGTCGTTTCCCGCGACCGCCAAGGCGCGTCGCGCAAACTCGATGCCCTTCTGTCGGTATGCGCCCCGATCCAGGGCGGAGCCGTCGCTGACGGGATTCATGCACCGGTTAGCGGCCAAGGCGAGCGCCGGTCCGTAATGCGGATCACAAGCGAGCGCTTCCTCGAGCAGCTGTAAAGCTTGCGGGGTTGGCGACATTGCCAAGGCACGTAGATAAAGGTCGTAGGCTGTCAAATCCGCCGTGAGGCGGTGCGCCGAACGCGCGGTTTCGGCGGCCTGAAGGGTCGGCTCGATGGCCCCGGCAACGCTCGACGCCACCTTGTCCTGAAGTGCAAACACGTCGTCGTGCGCGCCGTCGAAGCGGTCGACCCAGAGATGCCCGCCGCTGGCCGCGTCGATCAACTGCGCGGTAATGCGTACGCGACCGCCCGCTTTGCGCACCGAGCCTTCGAGCACATAACGCACGCCAAGCTCGCGCCCGACCTGCTTCACATCGACGGTCTGGCCCTTGTAGGTGAAGGTGGAGTTGCGAGCGATGACAAAGAGCCAGCGGATGCGGGAGAGTGCGGTGATGATCTCTTCGACCATACCGTCGGCGAAATACTCCTGCTCCGGGTCGCCGCTCATATTCTGGAACGGCAGTACGGCGATCGACGGCTTGTCTGGAAGCGGCAGCGGAGAAGCTACCACCGGCATAGCGGTCTGCGCGATCTCACATCCGATCCGGTATGCTTTGATCGGCTGAGCGATGTTCTTTACTTGCTGGTCGCCGAGGTCAGCGAAGGATAATCGCAGCTTCGTCCCGATGTGATCCCGAACAACGCCCGAAACGCAAATCCCGCCCGCCTCCGCCAGCGCCTCCAACCGGGCAGCGATATTCACGGCATCGCCGAAGAGGTTGTCGCCCTGCACCATGATGTCGCCAACGTGGAGGCCAATACGGAACCGCATCTGCTCACCGGCAGGTCGATCCGCATTCTCCTTGGCGATGGCCTCCTGAACCGCGACCGCGCATTGCACGGCATCCACGGCACTGGCGAAATCGGCGACGAGGCTGTCACCCGCTGTATTGAAGATCCGACCGCGATGCGAGGCGATCAGGCGATCGATGATGACCCGGTAAGCCGTTAGGGTGCGGAGGGTGCCGACCTCATCTCGCCCCATCAGACGGCTGTAGCCCTCTACATCGGCGGCGAAGATCGCAGCGAGCTTTCGTTCGACGGATGGGGCTTCCAACCTCGGCACCTCCCCAACCCGGAGTATATACCGACATCGTGTGAGATCCGAGGGGTTCTCAGCCATTCTGAGGCCCGCTGGCGAGCCATCTCGGGTTCGAACTAGGTCTTCACCGTCTCAACGAAATCGTCGTGTACAGGCTCCGCGAGGGAGTTCTCGTAGAGGCGACCTGGAGACCGATCGACATTCGGCATCGCATGGTCGCGCGACAAGCGCCGATTGCTTCGCAGGGATCTCAGCCGCACGCGCCTACCTGAATCTGATTGGCAAACCGCCACTGCCCGTAGTGGTGTCGCACAAATGAACGTTTTCACAGCACAACGCTCGGAACTGAGACAAGCCAAGAAAACTGCGGTTCTCTGTGCCGCAAAACCTTGTTGACATTCTATGTTCGTGTAACTATCTCATAAACCGTTTATGCGACACAACAGGGTGGCACATGCTGGTCGGTTACGCGAGGGTCTCGACCGACGATCAAAGCCTCGATCTGCAATACGACGCGCTCACCAAAGCGGGGTGCGAGCGGATCTTCGATGACAAGGCGAGCGGTGCCCGCGACGATCGGCCAGGGTTGGCCGATGCGCTGCCACACCTGCGCCAAGGCGACTGCTTGGTTGTGTGGAAACTCGACCGCCTGGGGCGCGGGTTGCGCTCGCTGATCGATTTCGTTGATGGATTGCACCAGAGGGGCATCGATTTTCGAACCCTGGACGGCAGCACTCAAATCGACACCAGCACGGCGCAGGGGAAATTCTTTTTCCGCGTCATGGCCGCGCTCGCCGAAATGGAACGCGATCTGATCCGCGAGAGGACGATGGCCGGGTTGGCTGCGGCACGGGCTCGGGGTCGCAAGGGCGGACGTAAGCCAAAGCTGACGGCGCGACAAATCTGCCATGCGCGAAAATTGCTCGCCGATCCCGAGGTGACGATCAAAGAGGTCGCGGCGAGTCTGAAAGTGAATAGGGCAACGATCTATCGAGCGCTCGGTCTGGGCGGAGCGACGAGGAAGCGCGCGACAGCGTAGGCCGATCGCGAGCAGCGCCGTCGTCTCTCCTCGCCATATCGGCGGCGAGGATCGCGGCGAGACGGCGACTCGCGGTCATTCTTCAGGCAGACCGGCCAAGGCACGGCTGCTGATCTCCTCGACCACCTCCCGGTAACCATCGCGGCCCTGTTCGCGCCGTAATCCCAGCGTTTCTGCCCTTCTTGACGGCCCCACATGAGTCCAGGTTTGAGCCACAAGGAGGTTCACATGCGTATCATCCGACACAGCATTACGGGTGGCCGGATCACCGAATTCGTGAAAGAGGACAGGGCCAGGGTCAATATCAAGGTCAACCCCAGCCTGCAATACACGGACGGGATCGAACTCGCCGCGTCAATCGACGACGCGACGACGGCGACCGTCTATCTGCGGTGGGACGATCTGCGCGAAATCGTTCAGTTCATCCGCAAGTCGGGGACTGTGCGGCAAAAGGAGTTGCTAGCTTTGCTGTCCACACCGAACCCGCATGTCCAAGGCCCCGCGCCACCCAGGCCCCCAGTTGAGGCTGTGCTGCGGCCTTCTTACGAGTTGTCCGACGCAAAAAGGCAGCGCGAGAAGCCTGCGAAAGACACTGGTCGGCTGCTCCCCAAGATGCCGTTGCCCCCACATTTGCGTCGGGGGAAGGACTAACCGACCATGCGAGCCGCCAAACGGTTACAAACGTTCCACCTCAAAGACAAACAGGGTCGCGTCGTCTCATCCTGGCAGCGGGTTCGGTGCCGGTGCCCGATGGGATCATCCCGACTGCACTGGAGGCGAGATCGAGCACGTCAACGGCCCGTTGTGCCGCCCGACCTACGCGGTCGGCGACGCAGCGGCGGGATCTCCACGATACGCGGCCTCGCCTCGCCGTGACGCACTGCCTCTTTGTTGCTCGACCGCTTGTCGCCGCTGCCTGTCATGCGTTGAGATATAGGCCGGTCGCGAGACGCAGCCAGTGACTACGCTCGACCGGTGTCGCCCTAAGTCCCCTCGCGCCCTAGTTTCCTCAGAGAGTGTTCTCTATACGTTCAGCAGCGAGACTGCAAGGGCGTAGAGGTCTCAGCATCTCGGCGCTAGAGCGATCTACGTGGAAAATGCTCTAGGGCCGCCGCTGGTCTCAGGGTAGAGTTGGTTAAGCCCGCCTTGCCGCCGGACATCGAGGTGCAGCGAAGGATGGCCGAACGCGAGCTCGAGGTGCCAGAGGAATGCCGGATCAGGGTTCCGCATCGGAATCAACCGGGCGTGATCGTTGAGGAGCACGACATCTCGGCGACAGGGTGAACGTCGCGGCACGAGGATTTCAACTCGGAGAGACCCCGCCATGAGCATCCGCCGACTGGCGATTTCTGCCGCAATCTCTGCGGTCGCGGTGCTGCCGCCGGCAACCGGAACGGCGCAACCCTCCCCCTCTGGTTCTTCGTCCTCCCCTTCCCCTTTCGCTTCCCCTGCTCCTCCCTATTATCCTTATCCGACATGCTCGCCGTTTCCGCTGGCTTGGCCATTCTGCGTCGCCGGTGCGATCCTCGGTCTTGCCGCCGCGATTGTCACGGTGCCGTTTCGGGCGCTGACCGGCCCCCCGCCCCCGCCCTATTGGGGTTATTACGGGCCGCCGCCTTACCCACCGTGGCCGCCCTACCCGCCGGGATATTCCGCCTCGCCGGGATATTCCGTGCCGCACTGAGGCGCGAGCGAGGTCAGGCTATCCAGCGGGTGTGGGCTCTCTCACACGTCGCGGTGCCATCCGGAACGATCCGCCGGGGTGCCCGGAACCTGTTAGCCACGCCGACCTCAGACCTTTGTCGATGTCGCAGTCGCGGTGGCCCCAGACAGCGATCGGTATCGTCGTTCCGGGAATGGCCCCCCTCTCGTGCCCCCCTCTTCGCCAGTCCTCATTTCAGCCGGGTGCCAGTTCGCATTTCGCCGCGGTCGCCGAAGACCAGTTTGAGGAAGCCGACGACGCCACGCCAATGCGTTGCGCATGTTGGCGAACGCCAGCGGCGGCCTAATCGCTAGGTGGCTCGACTTCTGCCTGGCCGGGTTCTTCGCTGCGGTCGCCGTCGGGTTCTGCCTGTACGCAGCACTGTTCGTGCGTACCGTGACCCGTGTGGTCTTTCTGGGAGTTTCTGCACCCCCGCGCGCGCAAGGCGGGATTTCTTAGCACGCAGGACGGTCGCGCTCGGTAAATTTTCTCGTGCTATCTCAGCTAATTAAGGCATGAGACGTCAGGTCGACACGAGGTGTTAGTACGGCTCAAAACCCCGGCATCGACTGTGAGAATTCGATTTCCCCGGCCGATTTCCGCTGCGTTCGGGGGACTCGGAACGTGCTCGGGGCATCTTAAAGCCGTGACGGGCGATCTGAACGGGCGCAGACTGAGCTTGAGCCGGAGGAATGCACGCGCCGCCCGTCCTCGTAATCACTGCCGAATAGGGCCCGCTGCTCGATGCGCACCAGGCGGTAAGAAATCGGTGTGGGCGGGTCTCGGGCGCGACGATGGATCGGCCCGCACTATCGGCCATTCGGAACCCGCAATGAAGCGCTCACGACGCCTGCCGGCAGGTTCATCAACGCCACGGCGATCACCACATAACGGGATGAAGAACCCTGTTTGGTGGGAGCCATGCAGCAATCGATCGAATGGTTGATTGCCGGGGTGGTTTCCGTCGTGGTCGCGGTCGGGGTCATCGCCGTCGTCCGGGCGATCGTCACCGGACTTGCCATTTCTCGCGCCCCGTCTCACCACTTGGCGCAACAAACGGGCACGTCACCAGTACAGCCAGAGATTGAACTTCCTCCGACGTTTGGCAGGTAGCGAGCCCCTGTTACATTCAGGCTGAAACGCGACCCCGGCGTACTGATCGGCAGGCGTGGCCGCCTCGATCCGGCCCCTTCACGCATGCCCGCACAGAAGGGGCCGCGTTACGGTCTACCACCTAGGTCAGAGCGGCGTGACAGCGGCTGTGCCGGACACCGACGGTCGTCAACAGCGCACACGATCCCCACGTATCGAGGCATGCAGAACCTTGAACTGTCGGACGGCGAAGCGGCCGTGTTCGTCCGCGAGTTGCCCGACATCACCTGGAAGGACCGCTATCCGCTCAGTTCCCGCATCAGGGTGCTGGGGGAGATCCTTGGGATGCTGCGGCGGCGAGCATGGTGGCGACCCGGTTTCCATCGCGTTCTGTCACACGGGGGTTTCGATTGCGTCTCGTGCTCGCCTTACCGCGTGCCGATCGCCCGACTTGCCGCGGCGCAGGCTGCGCTGTCGGGGGAAGCCAGGAGCGGGACAGCGTGACAATGAAAATTGCGGGAATTCTTTTGGCCCTGGTCGAGGTTGCCAGCCCAGCTGCCGCCCAGACCAGAGGACTCCCCACACCAACCCCGTCGCCAACGATCTATTCGAGACCAACTCCTGCGCCGCTGGCACCGCCCGTCAATCCAGGCCCGGCGGTCGTGCCACCCGCCGGGCTCTCCCCACTGCTGACGGAACCGGGGCCGGTGTCCCCGCCCCCTCAACGAGCGGCGCCAGTCTACCCATCCCTCCAGCTCCCCGGCCCGGTGGGACAGCAGAATATGCGGGCCTACCGCAACAGCCTACTCGGCCGGCAATGGCAGCGCGAGCGTCGCGGTATAAGTCCCGGCAGCGAGCGTAGCCGCGAAATCCAGCAGCAGCTCAACCAGACCAGTCCGCAGTGACCATGGGCGTTGAACCCCTGGCCAGAGCCAGCTCGCGAGCCTCCGCCACCGGGCGCGGTATTATGAGCCGCCGTCGAGGGGGCGGTATCGGAGACGCGGTTGAGATGAGGTGCGCGTGATGGTCACGGCACCAGAACGGCAACCAACCGATCCTATTGCCACCGTTGCGAATTGGACGATATGGCCGGAGAGCGAACCAGGGCATTTTTCCGAGCTAGGGCGCATGGTAACGACCTATGCCAGAGCAGAAGCAGCGGTTCACTTGTTGGCGGGTCGCGTCTCCGGTTTTCCGGATGCCGAGGTGCGAGCCCGCTTCAGCGGTATGCGCTTATCTGATCTGACCAAGCGTGTTCGACAGATGATGCGCACCAACGAAACACCAGAGAAGGTTTCCCAGGAAGCGGCGGGGCGTTTCTGCACCCTCGCGCGCGCGAGGGTGCAGAAACGCCCCGCCGCTTCCTGGGAAACCTTCTCTGGTGTTTCGTTGGTGCGCATCATCTGTCGAACACGCTTGGTCAGATCAGATAAGCGCATACCGCTGAAGCGGGCTCGCACCTCGGCATCCGGAAAACCGGAGACGCGACCCGCCAACAAGTGAACCGCTGCTTCTGCTCTGGCATAGGTCGTTACCATGCGCCCTAGCTCGGAAAAATGCCCTGGTTCGCTCTCCGGCCATATCGTCCAATTCGCAACGGTGGCAATAGGATCGGTTGGTTGCCGTTCTGGTGCCGTGACCATCACGCGCACCTCATCTCAACCGCGTCTCCGATACCGCCCCCTCGACGGCGGCTCATAATACCGCGCCCGGTGGCGGAGGCTCGCGAGCTGGCTCTGGCCAGGGGTTCAACGCCCATGGTCACTGCGGACTGGTCTGGTTGAGCTGCTGCTGGATTTCGCGGCTACGCTCGCTGCCGGGACTTATACCGCGACGCTCGCGCTGCCATTGCCGGCCGAGTAGGCTGTTGCGGTAGGCCCGCATATTCTGCTGTCCCACCGGGCCGGGGAGCTGGAGGGATGGGTAGACTGGCGCCGCTCGTTGAGGGGGCGGGGACACCGGCCCCGGTTCCGTCAGCAGTGGGGAGAGCCCGGCGGGTGGCACGACCGCCGGGCCTGGATTGACGGGCGGTGCCAGCGGCGCAGGAGTTGGTCTCGAATAGATCGTTGGCGACGGGGTTGGTGTGGGGAGTCCTCTGGTCTGGGCGGCAGCTGGGCTGGCAACCTCGACCAGGGCCAAAAGAATTCCCGCAATTTTCATTGTCACGCTGTCCCGCTCCTGGCTTCCCCCGACAGCGCAGCCTGCGCCGCGGCAAGTCGGGCGATCGGCACGCGGTAAGGCGAGCACGAGACGCAATCGAAACCCCCGTGTGACAGAACGCGATGGAAACCGGGTCGCCACCATGCTCGCCGCCGCAGCATCCCAAGGATCTCCCCCAGCACCCTGATGCGGGAACTGAGCGGATAGCGGTCCTTCCAGGTGATGTCGGGCAACTCGCGGACGAACACGGCCGCTTCGCCGTCCGACAGTTCAAGGTTCTGCATGCCTCGATACGTGGGGATCGTGTGCGCTGTTGACGACCGTCGGTGTCCGGCACAGCCGCTGTCACGCCGCTCTGACCTAGGTGGTAGACCGTAACGCGGCCCCTTCTGTGCGGGCATGCGTGAAGGGGCCGGATCGAGGCGGCCACGCCTGCCGATCAGTACGCCGGGGTCGCGTTTCAGCCTGAATGTAACAGGGGCTCGCTACCTGCCAAACGTCGGAGGAAGTTCAATCTCTGGCTGTACTGGTGACGTGCCCGTTTGTTGCGCCAAGTGGTGAGACGGGGCGCGAGAAATGGCAAGTCCGGTGACGATCGCCCGGACGACGGCGATGACCCCGACCGCGACCACGACGGAAACCACCCCGGCAATCAACCATTCGATCGATTGCTGCATGGCTCCCACCAAACAGGGTTCTTCATCCCGTTATGTGGTGATCGCCGTGGCGTTGATGAACCTGCCGGCAGGCGTCGTGAGCGCTTCATTGCGGGTTCCGAATGGCCGATAGTGCGGGCCGATCCATCGTCGCGCCCGAGACCCGCCCACACCGATTTCTTACCGCCTGGTGCGCATCGAGCAGCGGGCCCTATTCGGCAGTGATTACGAGGACGGGCGGCGCGTGCATTCCTCCGGCTCAAGCTCAGTCTGCGCCCGTTCAGATCGCCCGTCACGGCTTTAAGATGCCCCGAGCACGTTCCGAGTCCCCCGAACGCAGCGGAAATCGGCCGGGGAAATCGAATTCTCACAGTCGATGCCGGGGTTTTGAGCCGTACTAACACCTCGTGTCGACCTGACGTCTCATGCCTTAATTAGCTGAGATAGCACGAGAAAATTTACCGAGCGCGACCGTCCTGCGTGCTAAGAAATCCCGCCTTGCGCGCGCGGGGGTGCAGAAACTCCCAGAAAGACCACACGGGTCACGGTACGCACGAACAGTGCTGCGTACAGGCAGAACCCGACGGCGACCGCAGCGAAGAACCCGGCCAGGCAGAAGTCGAGCCACCTAGCGATTAGGCCGCCGCTGGCGTTCGCCAACATGCGCAACGCATTGGCGTGGCGTCGTCGGCTTCCTCAAACTGGTCTTCGGCGACCGCGGCGAAATGCGAACTGGCACCCGGCTGAAATGAGGACTGGCGAAGAGGGGGGCACGAGAGGGGGGCCATTCCCGGAACGACGATACCGATCGCTGTCTGGGGCCACCGCGACTGCGACATCGACAAAGGTCTGAGGTCGGCGTGGCTAACAGGTTCCGGGCACCCCGGCGGATCGTTCCGGATGGCACCGCGACGTGTGAGAGAGCCCACACCCGCTGGATAGCCTGACCTCGCTCGCGCCTCAGTGCGGCACGGAATATCCCGGCGAGGCGGAATATCCCGGCGGGTAGGGCGGCCACGGTGGGTAAGGCGGCGGCCCGTAATAACCCCAATAGGGCGGGGGCGGGGGGCCGGTCAGCGCCCGAAACGGCACCGTGACAATCGCGGCGGCAAGACCGAGGATCGCACCGGCGACGCAGAATGGCCAAGCCAGCGGAAACGGCGAGCATGTCGGATAAGGATAATAGGGAGGAGCAGGGGAAGCGAAAGGGGAAGGGGAGGACGAAGAACCAGAGGGGGAGGGTTGCGCCGTTCCGGTTGCCGGCGGCAGCACCGCGACCGCAGAGATTGCGGCAGAAATCGCCAGTCGGCGGATGCTCATGGCGGGGTCTCTCCGAGTTGAAATCCTCGTGCCGCGACGTTCACCCTGTCGCCGAGATGTCGTGCTCCTCAACGATCACGCCCGGTTGATTCCGATGCGGAACCCTGATCCGGCATTCCTCTGGCACCTCGAGCTCGCGTTCGGCCATCCTTCGCTGCACCTCGATGTCCGGCGGCAAGGCGGGCTTAACCAACTCTACCCTGAGACCAGCGGCGGCCCTAGAGCATTTTCCACGTAGATCGCTCTAGCGCCGAGATGCTGAGACCTCTACGCCCTTGCAGTCTCGCTGCTGAACGTATAGAGAACACTCTCTGAGGAAACTAGGGCGCGAGGGGACTTAGGGCGACACCGGTCGAGCGTAGTCACTGGCTGCGTCTCGCGACCGGCCTATATCTCAACGCATGACAGGCAGCGGCGACAAGCGGTCGAGCAACAAAGAGGCAGTGCGTCACGGCGAGGCGAGGCCGCGTATCGTGGAGATCCCGCCGCTGCGTCGCCGACCGCGTAGGTCGGGCGGCACAACGGGCCGTTGACGTGCTCGATCTCGCCTCCAGTGCAGTCGGGATGATCCCATCGGGCACCGGCACCGAACCCGCTGCCAGGATGAGACGACGCGACCCTGTTTGTCTTTGAGGTGGAACGTTTGTAACCGTTTGGCGGCTCGCATGGTCGGTTAGTCCTTCCCCCGACGCAAATGTGGGGGCAACGGCATCTTGGGGAGCAGCCGACCAGTGTCTTTCGCAGGCTTCTCGCGCTGCCTTTTTGCGTCGGACAACTCGTAAGAAGGCCGCAGCACAGCCTCAACTGGGGGCCTGGGTGGCGCGGGGCCTTGGACATGCGGGTTCGGTGTGGACAGCAAAGCTAGCAACTCCTTTTGCCGCACAGTCCCCGACTTGCGGATGAACTGAACGATTTCGCGCAGATCGTCCCACCGCAGATAGACGGTCGCCGTCGTCGCGTCGTCGATTGACGCGGCGAGTTCGATCCCGTCCGTGTATTGCAGGCTGGGGTTGACCTTGATATTGACCCTGGCCCTGTCCTCTTTCACGAATTCGGTGATCCGGCCACCCGTAATGCTGTGTCGGATGATACGCATGTGAACCTCCTTGTGGCTCAAACCTGGACTCATGTGGGGCCGTCAAGAAGGGCAGAAACGCTGGGATTACGGCGCGAACAGGGCCGCGATGGTTACCGGGAGGTGGTCGAGGAGATCAGCAGCCGTGCCTTGGCCGGTCTGCCTGAAGAATGACCGCGAGTCGCCGTCTCGCCGCGATCCTCGCCGCCGATATGGCGAGGAGAGACGACGGCGCTGCTCGCGATCGGCCTACGCTGTCGCGCGCTTCCTCGTCGCTCCGCCCAGACCGAGCGCTCGATAGATCGTTGCCCTATTCACTTTCAGACTCGCCGCGACCTCTTTGATCGTCACCTCGGGATCGGCGAGCAATTTTCGCGCATGGCAGATTTGTCGCGCCGTCAGCTTTGGCTTACGTCCGCCCTTGCGACCCCGAGCCCGTGCCGCAGCCAACCCGGCCATCGTCCTCTCGCGGATCAGATCGCGTTCCATTTCGGCGAGCGCGGCCATGACGCGGAAAAAGAATTTCCCCTGCGCCGTGCTGGTGTCGATTTGAGTGCTGCCGTCCAGGGTTCGAAAATCGATGCCCCTCTGGTGCAATCCATCAACGAAATCGATCAGCGAGCGCAACCCGCGCCCCAGGCGGTCGAGTTTCCACACAACCAAGCAGTCGCCTTGGCGCAGGTGTGGCAGCGCATCGGCCAACCCTGGCCGATCGTCGCGGGCACCGCTCGCCTTGTCATCGAAGATCCGCTCGCACCCCGCTTTGGTGAGCGCGTCGTATTGCAGATCGAGGCTTTGATCGTCGGTCGAGACCCTCGCGTAACCGACCAGCATGTGCCACCCTGTTGTGTCGCATAAACGGTTTATGAGATAGTTACACGAACATAGAATGTCAACAAGGTTTTGCGGCACAGAGAACCGCAGTTTTCTTGGCTTGTCTCAGTTCCGAGCGTTGTGCTGTGAAAACGTTCATTTGTGCGACACCACTACGGGCAGTGGCGGTTTGCCAATCAGATTCAGGTAGGCGCGTGCGGCTGAGATCCCTGCGAAGCAATCGGCGCTTGTCGCGCGACCATGCGATGCCGAATGTCGATCGGTCTCCAGGTCGCCTCTACGAGAACTCCCTCGCGGAGCCTGTACACGACGATTTCGTTGAGACGGTGAAGACCTAGTTCGAACCCGAGATGGCTCGCCAGCGGGCCTCAGAATGGCTGAGAACCCCTCGGATCTCACACGATGTCGGTATATACTCCGGGTTGGGGAGGTGCCGAGGTTGGAAGCCCCATCCGTCGAACGAAAGCTCGCTGCGATCTTCGCCGCCGATGTAGAGGGCTACAGCCGTCTGATGGGGCGAGATGAGGTCGGCACCCTCCGCACCCTAACGGCTTACCGGGTCATCATCGATCGCCTGATCGCCTCGCATCGCGGTCGGATCTTCAATACAGCGGGTGACAGCCTCGTCGCCGATTTCGCCAGTGCCGTGGATGCCGTGCAATGCGCGGTCGCGGTTCAGGAGGCCATCGCCAAGGAGAATGCGGATCGACCTGCCGGTGAGCAGATGCGGTTCCGTATTGGCCTCCACGTTGGCGACATCATGGTGCAGGGCGACAACCTCTTCGGCGATGCCGTGAATATCGCTGCCCGGTTGGAGGCGCTGGCGGAGGCGGGCGGGATTTGCGTTTCGGGCGTTGTTCGGGATCACATCGGGACGAAGCTGCGATTATCCTTCGCTGACCTCGGCGACCAGCAAGTAAAGAACATCGCTCAGCCGATCAAAGCATACCGGATCGGATGTGAGATCGCGCAGACCGCTATGCCGGTGGTAGCTTCTCCGCTGCCGCTTCCAGACAAGCCGTCGATCGCCGTACTGCCGTTCCAGAATATGAGCGGCGACCCGGAGCAGGAGTATTTCGCCGACGGTATGGTCGAAGAGATCATCACCGCACTCTCCCGCATCCGCTGGCTCTTTGTCATCGCTCGCAACTCCACCTTCACCTACAAGGGCCAGACCGTCGATGTGAAGCAGGTCGGGCGCGAGCTTGGCGTGCGTTATGTGCTCGAAGGCTCGGTGCGCAAAGCGGGCGGTCGCGTACGCATTACCGCGCAGTTGATCGACGCGGCCAGCGGCGGGCATCTCTGGGTCGACCGCTTCGACGGCGCGCACGACGACGTGTTTGCACTTCAGGACAAGGTGGCGTCGAGCGTTGCCGGGGCCATCGAGCCGACCCTTCAGGCCGCCGAAACCGCGCGTTCGGCGCACCGCCTCACGGCGGATTTGACAGCCTACGACCTTTATCTACGTGCCTTGGCAATGTCGCCAACCCCGCAAGCTTTACAGCTGCTCGAGGAAGCGCTCGCTTGTGATCCGCATTACGGACCGGCGCTCGCCTTGGCCGCTAACCGGTGCATGAATCCCGTCAGCGACGGCTCCGCCCTGGATCGGGGCGCATACCGACAGAAGGGCATCGAGTTTGCGCGACGCGCCTTGGCGGTCGCGGGAAACGACCCGGGCGTCCTGGCCGACGCCGCCTTTGCCCTTGCCTGTTTCGGCGAGGACATTGACGCGATGACCGCGCTGGTCGATCGCGCTCTCGCCTTCAACCCGAACTACGCGCGCGGCTGGTATGCCAGCAGTTTTATGAGGCTATGGGCCGGCCAAACAGATCTGGCCATCGAACATGCCGGCGTGGCCTTGCGGCTCAACCCGCGCGCGCAGGCGGTGATGAGCAATTGGCTGATCGGTGCTGCGCTATTCTTCAATCGGCGCTTCGCGGAAGCGGTGCCGAGACTTCGCGTCGCGATCCAGGACACACCCATCGTCCCGACACCCTATCGATTTCTCGCGGCCTGTTATGCCCATATGGGGTTGCTGGACGAGGCGCGGGCGACGGTTGCGCGGCTGCGCGCGCTCACGCCCGAGGTGATCCCCACTTACCCGCTCCCCTTTCGTAATCCGGCGCATCGCGAGCTGTATTTGTCCGGTCTGCGGCTGGCGACCGGCGAAGCGGAATGAGCCAGACCCGCCGCCTTGCTGCGATCCTCGCCGCCGATGTGGCGGGGTATTCGCGTCTGATGGGAGCGGACGAGGAAGGCACGCTCGAACGCCTCAAAGCGCTGCGCCGAGAGCTCCTCGATCCGAAGATCGCCGAGCACCACGGCCGGATCGTCAAGACGACCGGCGACGGCCTGTTGGTCGAGTTCCCCAGCGTCGTCGACGCGGTGCGCTGCGCGGTCGCGGTGCAACAGGCGATGCCCGAGCGCAATACCGCTGTCGGGGCGGACAGCCGCATCGAGCTGCGCATCGGCATCAATCTCGGCGATGTGATCGTCGAGGGCGACGACCTCTACGGCGATGGCGTCAATATCGCCGCTCGCATAGAGGCGTTGGCCGATGCCGGCGGGGTGCTCGTCTCCGGTACCGTTTACGATCACGTTCGCGACCGGCTGCCCTTCCCCTTTGAGGATCTGGGCGAGCAGCAGGTCAAGAACATCGCCCGCCCGGTGCGGGTCTACCGCCGTTGCGGGAAGACCCCCTCCCCAACCCTTCCCGGCAAGCGAGGGACGGAGGCGCGCCCAGCGCGCGGGTGGGGGCTGCCGAGCCGCCGGCACTGCCGCTGCCCGACAAGCCGTCGATTGCAGTACTGCCCTTTGCCAATATGAGCGGCGAGCCCGAGCAGGAGTATTTCGCCGACGGTATGGTCGAGGAGATCATCACCGCGCTCAGCCGCATCCGCTGGCTCTTCGTCATCGCCCGCAATTCGAGTTTTACCTACAAGGGCCAATCTGTCGACGTGAAGCAGGTCGGCCGCGAACTCGGCGTCCGCTATGTGCTCGAAGGCTCGGTGCGGAAGGGTGGCGGGCGGGTGCGCATCGCCGCGCAGTTGATCGACACGGCCAACGGCACGCATCTCTGGGCCGATCGGTTCGACGGCTTGCTAGAAGATGTTTTCGAGCTGCAGGACAAGGTGGCCTCCGGCGTCGCCGGAATCATCGAGCCTGCATTGCAGGCCGCCGAGACCGCCCGTTCGGCTGGTCGTCCGACCGACGATCTCACCGCCTACGACCTCTATCTGCGCGCCTATGCGATGGTCTGGTCGTCGGCAAGGCAAATCCCCGAGGCGCTCCATCTGATGGAGCAGGCGATCGCGCGCGATCCGCACTACGGGCCCGCGCTCGCCTGGGCCGCGGTCTGCCGTTATCGACTGCTTCTTGAGGGTCGGAGTGAGGCTCCGGAGGCGGACCGTCTGAAGGGCGCCGATTTCGCACGGCGAGCCCTGGAAGTGGCCGGCGACGACCCGGGCGTCCTAGCCAACGCAGCCGAAGCGCTGGCCTACTTCGGCGAGGATATCGGCGCCATGATGGCCTTGGTCGACCGTGCCCTGGCGTTCAACCCGAACTACGCGCGCGGCTGGCACATCAGCGGCATACTCAGGAACTTGGCGGGTCAGCCCGACATCGCAATCGAGCATCTCGAGGCCGCGCTGCGCCTCAGTCCCCGCGCCCGCATAGGCACGTCGCTTGTTGCAATAGGCTACGCGCATTTCTTCAGCGGGCGCTTCGATGAGGCAGTGCCGAAACTACTCCTAGCGATCCAGGAGGATCCGAGCTACCCAGGGCCATATCGCGTTCTCGCCGCGTGCTACGCGCATATGGGGCGGCTCGATGAGGCGCGAGAGATCGTCGAGCGGCTGCGGACCATCACCCCCGTCGTCGTGCCGGGCGCGCGGCAATTGCGGAGCGCCAAGCACCGCGAGCTCTTCCTGTCGGGCCTGCGCCTGGCGGCCGGCGAAGCGGCATGATCTCACGATGAAAGGAGCTGGGCAAAGGGTCTCCTAATTCCGGGATCTTCATTTTTTGCGTTTTCCTGCGCATAAGGTGCGAGCCGGGGGCAGCAGGCGAAGTCATCGGGCGCGGATGGCATATTTTCTGCAGCAGCTGATTAACGGGCTGACGCTGGGTTCGATCTACGGGCTGATCGCCATCGGCTACACCATGGTGTACGGCATCATCGGGATGATCAATTTTGCGCATGGCGAGATCTACATGATCGGCGCATTCATCTCGATCATCGCGTTTCTGGTGCTGGGCTTGGCCGGACTCACTTATGTTCCGCTCGCCCTCGCTGTTGTCTTGTTGATTACGATGTTTTTTACCTCGATCTATGGCTGGGCCGTCGAGCGGATCGCTTACCGCCCCTTGCGCGGCTCGTTCCGGCTCGCGCCGCTGATCTCGGCGATCGGCATGTCGATCTTCTTGCAGAATTACGTGCAGATTTTTCAGGGCGCCCGGGTCAAGCCGATGCCGCCTATCGTCCAGGGCGGCTTTACGGTCCTCGACAGCGGCGGCTTTGCGGTTCGGCTCAGTTACCTGCAGCTCTTCATCATCCTCCTGACCCTGGCGCTGATGTTCGGCTTTACGACCTTGATCGCGGCGACGCCGCTCGGCCGCGCGCAGCGCGCCTGCGAGCAGGACATGCGGATGGCCTCATTGCTCGGTGTCAATGTCGATAGGGTGATCTCGCTGACCTTTGTCATGGGCGCAGCGCTTGCTGCGGTCGCCGGGCTGATGGTCACCCTCTATTACGGCGTCATCGATTTCTTCATTGGCTTTCTCGCCGGCGTGAAGGCATTCACCGCGGCAGTTCTTGGGGGCATAGGGTCTTTGCCCGGAGCGATGCTCGGCGGCATCCTCATCGGGCTCATCGAGGCCTTCTGGTCCGGCTATTTCTCGGTTGAATACAAGGACGTCTCGGTATTCGTCGTTCTAATTCTGGTGCTGGTGTTCCGCCCGACGGGCCTGCTCGGCCGGCCCGAGGTGGAGAAAGTTTGATGACGGCTGCCTCCGGGCTCGCCGTCTCTCAAGCAGTCAAGCCCCCGGTTTTCTGGGCTCCGCTCCTCAAGGACGCGGTTGTAGCAGGGTTCGTCGCAATGCTGCTCGCGCTGCCGCTGGTGGGGCTGCAGACCTACGACGTCGGCGGCGGCGCGCTCGGCATCCGTACCCATTTCGACTGGGTGGCAATTGCCGGCGCGGGGGTGTTCTGCGGCCGGCTTGGGCTGCGCTTGCTCCACCAGCTCTACCCCAGGCGCACAAGCCGGAACGCGGCCCTCACCTCTCTGGCCGCCTGGGGCAGCCGGCAGGTGGTGCCG
>Ga0306925_10001333_pt1 | contig 20049 bp, 19 predicted proteins | sample flu12Cox44000176_FD_203755 | JGI IMG/M metagenome (GOLD analysis project Ga0306925, IMG submission 203755) | Lab enrichment of tropical soil microbial communities from Luquillo Experimental Forest, Puerto Rico - flux8day.12C.oxic.44.000.176 (v2)... | ecosystem: Environmental > Terrestrial >... | reverse complement strand
CGTAGGCGTTCTCAGCCGAGCTCGTGTCGGCCGTGCGGCCCTTGCGCAACGCGTTGATCGCCTCGTTGAGGCTTTGCGGCGTCACGCCGGCGCGGGCCAGGATCTTTCCGGCCTCGCTGTCCTTCTCGAGCGCGAGCGCAAGCAGCAGCCGCTCGACGGTAACGTAGCTGTCGCCCGCTTTTTCCGCGACTTTCTGCGCTTGATCGAAGACCCGCGCCAGCGCTGGCGCCAGATAGACCTGACCGGCGCCGCTTCCCGACACTTTGGGAAGCTTGGCGAGCGCCGCCTCGACGGCGGAGAGCGCTTCGCGCGATCGGCCGCCCGCGCGGTCGATCAAGCCGCTCGCCAAGCCCTCGGGGTCGTCGAGCAGAACCTTGAGCAGATGTTCGGGGGTAAACTGTTGATGGCCCTCGCGCAGGGCCAGCGATTGGGCGGATTGAACGAAACCGCGGGCGCGGTCGGTGTATTTCTCGAAATCCATACCAGTTCCCTCAGTCCCGCCCCTTCGGCGCGAGCGGCGTCCGCGCCGTCACTGACCTAAGCCAAATATCCGTGCACGATCAATCGGCATGAGCCCCGAGCTGCGGCCTGCGGACCGTATGTGGGAACCGGCAACTTGCGGCGGTAGAGCCGGCCGCCGATTTTCGAGCGCCGTCTAGGCAGGAGGCGGTTGCGCGGGTTAACAACCACGCCATGAGCTTCGAAAATCCGAAAATCCACGCGATCTATCGCTATCCGATCAAAGGGCTTTCCCCCGAGCCGCTCGAGCGCACGGAGCTTGCGGTCCACGAAACCCTGCCGGGCGATCGCCTCTACGCCATCGAGAACGGGCCGTCCGGCTTCGACCCCGCCGCACCCCGCCATCAGCCCAAGCAGCGCTACCTGATGTTGATGCGCAACGAGCGGCTGGCCCGGCTGCGCACCCGCTTCGATCACGCAAACCACACGCTCGCCGTCGAAGCGCAAGGCCGTGAGGCCGTGCGCGGCGACTTGCGCACGCCCGAAGGCCGCGCGGCGATCGAACGGTTCTTCGCGGTCTTCTGCGCCGACGAGTTGCGCGGCGCGCCGAAGGTGCTGCACGCGCCCGGCTTCAGCTTCTCCGACGTTGCGCACAAGATGGTCTCGATCATCAACCTCGCCTCGGTCTCCGCGGTCGAAGGCGCGGTCGGCAGACCCGTCCATCCGCTGCGCTTTCGCGGCAATGTCTACGTGACGGGCTGGCCGGCGTGGCACGAGTTTGATCTCGTGGGGCGGGAGATCGCGGTCGGCAAGCGCGCGCGGCTCAAGATCATCAAGCCCATCGTGCGCTGTGCGGCGACCAACGTCGATCCCGATACCGGCATGCGCGATCTGTCGATCCCCGACACGCTGCTGCGAAGCTTCGGCCACGCCGATTGCGGGATCTATGGCGAGGTGGTGGAGGCCGGGGACATTGCGCGCGGGGACGATCTCGGCAACTGAGCCTTGCGGATACGCGTCGACGCCAGAAGCAAGCCCGCGCGCGGGCCAACGCACCGCGGTTTAGCGCGCTGCTCGCGTCGAGGGCGCAGCGCCGTTCGTTCCGTTCGTCCCTCGCCGGCTGAGCAGGAACACGCCCTGCTCGCCGAGCAGGTTCCACGTCCACCACGGCGCGTTGAAGCGCAACGCTCGCCCCCAGGCATCGAGCGCCACCGCTTTTTCCATTCGCGCGCCCACCACGTGGCAGAGTTGGCGGAAATCCTTGATGGTGCAGAAGTGGATGTTGGGCGAGTCCCACCATGCATAGGGCAGGTTGTCGGTGCGCGGCATGCGCCCGCCCAGCAGGATCTGCAGGCGGATTCTCCAGTGGCCGAAGTTCGGAAACGACACGATGCCGTGGCGGCCGATGCGCAGCATGTGCTCGAGCACGATACGCGGCTGGCGGGTCGCCTGCAGCGTCTGCGACAGCACCACATAGTCGAAGGCGTCGTCGGGATAATCCGCGAGGTCGGTATCGGCGTCGCCCTGGATCACGGCGAGGCCCTTGGCCACGCATTCGTTGACCCCCTCGCGCGACAGCTCGATGCCGCGCCCGTCGACGCCACGCGTCTCGGCGAGCAGCCGCAGCAGTTCGCCGTCGCCGCAGCCGACGTCGAGCACCTTGGCGCCGGGCGCGACCATGTCGACGACCGCCAGCAAGTCGACGCGTGCGCCGCCGGGCGTGCGCGCCGCCTCTGCCATGGTGAGATCCCGCTTGAGGCGCATCAGCATGGTCATCCCCGCGCGGGTGGAAGGCCGCGCGCCTTGGCGGCGCCTTCGAGGAACCCGCGCACGATCGCGAACAGCTCCGGCTCCTCGAGCAGGAAGGCATCGTGACCCTTGTCCGTCACGATCTCGGCAAACGAGACACGCGCGCCGCCGGCGTTGAGCGCGTGCACGATGGCGCGCGACTCCGAGGTGGGAAAGAGCCAGTCCGACGTGAAGGAGATCACGCAAAACCGCGTCGGCGTGTCCTTGAACGCGTGAGCGAGCACGCCGTCGTAATCCGCCGCGAGGTCGAAATAGTCCATCGCGCGGGTGAGATAGAGATAGGAATTGGCGTCAAAGCGCTCGACGAAGCTGCTGCCCTGGTGACGCAGATAGCTCTCCACCTGGAAGTCGGCGTCGAAGGAAAACGTGGGATTGTCGCGGTCCTGGAACCGGCGACCGAACTTGCGGTGCAAGGCCGCATCGGAGAGATAGGTGATGTGGTTGCCCATGCGCGCGACGGCGAGCCCGCGCTGCGGATTGGTGCCTTCGGCGAAATAACGCCCGTGCCGCCATTCCGGGTCGGCCATCACCGCCTGCCGGCCGACCTCATGGAAGGCGATGTTCTGAGCCGAATGGCGGGTCGAGGCCGCAATCGGAAGCGCCGAGAACACCCGCCGCGGATAACTCGCGCACCATTGCAGCACCTGCATGCCGCCCATCGAGCCGCCGGCCATGGAGAACAGCGAGGCGATCCCGAGGTGGTCCAGCAGCATGGCCTGCGCACGCACCATGTCGCGAATGGTGATGACGGGGAAGTCGAGACCCCAAGGCTTGCCGGTCTTGGGATTGGTGGAAGCCGGCCCCGTAGTGCCCATGCAGGCGCCGAGCACGTTCGGGCAAATGACGAAATAGCGTTCGGTGTCGATCGGCCGGCCGGGGCCGACCATGGTTTCCCACCAGCCCGGCTTCTGCGTCACCGGATGGAGGTTGGCGACGTGCTGGTCGCCGGTCAGGGCGTGGCAGATCAGCACCGCGTTGCTGCGCTCGGCATTGAGCGCACCATAGGTCTGGTAACCAATCTGGAATGGAGCAAGATCGATACCGGCGTCGAGCGGTAGCGGCTTATCCACGCCGAACCGCACGACGAGCGAATGGGGATTGTCAGCCTCGCGCGCGCGGTCGGCGGGCTCAAGTGCGACGCTGAAATCGGCCTCGACCATCGTTACAATCCGGCCGGCGAAGCGGAATAGCCGCCGATCTATGCGACCGGCCTGACGTTAGGCCGCCGCGAGCGGCTTAGATAGGCCGCGCGACGCCCGTGTCAATGTTTTCTTTGCTTTAACCCGTTGCCCCACCTATCAATGCCGCGCCCGTGACGCGTTCGTCGGGGGTGCAAGCAAGCGGCAAAGACGTGCCATGGTGAAACCGTCCCGATCCGAGACACCATCGCTCGCCGATCTGCGGCGCGAAATCGACCGCATCGACGAGGCGATGCACGGCCTGTTGATGGAGCGTGGCGAGATCATCGATCGTCTCATTGCCGCCAAGCAGACGCAGGAGACAGGCTCCGCATTCCGCCCGGCGCGCGAGGCGGAGATGATGCGACGGCTGGTCGACCGCCATAAAGGAATCCTGCCGCTCGACACCGCCGAGAGTATCTGGCGGGTCATTATTTCAACCTTCACCTATGTGCAGGCGCCGTTCTCGGTCCACGCCGACCTGTCGGCCGGCGACGCGGCCATGCGCGATTCCGCCCGCTTCCACTTCGGCTTCACGGTGCCGTTCGTGCCGCACATGGGCGCTGCAAGCGTGGTGGCGGCGGTCTCCGACTCCAAGGGCGATCTCGGGCTGGTGCCCGCCTTCAGCATGGCCGGCGCCGGCGCCTGGTGGAGCGCGCTCGAGTTCGATGCGGCGCCCAAGATCATCGCCCGGCTGCCGTTCGTCGAGCGCGCGGACCATCCGGCCGGCGTACCGGCATTCGTCGTTTCGCGCGCCGCGGCCGATGCCATGGTCAAGGACGTGGAAGTGTGGAGCGTGCGGGTCGCCGGCTGGAGCACGGCGGCGACGCAGGCGCTCAGCCCCCTCGCCGAGGTGATCGCCGTCCCCGATCGCGCCTTCGACGGCGCGGCGCTGCTCGTATCGGTGCCGGAGCGTGGCAGCATCCACCGCGTGACCGACATGCTGGTCAAGGCTGGCGCCTCCGTGCGCGCATCGGCCCTCGTCGGGAGCCACGCAACCCGCTATAGGGTCTCCGCCGAAGGCGCGCGGCCGCTTCCCACCGGCCGGTGACTCCCGGAGAGTGAAATGTCCGTCCTGCAACGTCCGCAACCGCGTCCCGGCGTACTCGCGATCGATCCCTACGTGCCGGGCAAGAGCAAGGCACCCGGGCTCGCCCGGGTGTTCAAGCTGTCGTCGAACGAGACGCCGCTCGGGCCGAGCCCAAAGGCTGTGGCCGCCTATCACGCGGTCGGCGAACACCTGGAGGACTATCCCGACGGCGACTCGACCGCGCTGCGCGAGGCGATCGGGCGCGCGTTCGGCCTCGATCCCAGCCGCATCGTCTGCGGCGCGGGCTCCGACGACCTCTTGAACCTCATCGCCGACGCCTATCTCCGCGATGGCGACGAGGCTATCCACACCACCCACTCGTTTCTGGTCTACCCGATCGCCATCCGCGGCTCCGGCGCGACGCCGATCGCGGCGGCGGAAAAGAATTACACCGCCGACGTCGACGCCATGCTCGCCGCGGTGAGCGCGCGCACCAAGGTCGTTTTTCTCGCCAACCCCAACAACCCGACCGGCACCTACGTGCCGTTCGACGAAGTCAAGCGGCTGCAGCGCGGTTTGCCTCCGCATGTGCTGCTCGTGCTCGATGCCGCTTATGCCGAATACGTGCGCCGCAACGACTACGAGGCCGGCATCGAGCTCGTTGCCACCTCCGAGAACGTGGTGATGTGCCGCACGTTTTCGAAAATCCACGGGCTTGCGGCGCTCCGCCTCGGCTGGCTCTACGGACCGCCACACGTGGTCGATGCCATCAATCGCATCCGCGGACCGTTCAACGTCAATGCGCCGGCGATGGCGGCGGGCATAGCCGCGCTGCAGGACAGCGCGCATGTGGAGGCGGCGCGCGCGCACAATGAAAAATGGCTGGCTTGGCTGCTGGCCGAAATCCGCAAGCTCGGGCTGGAGGTGACGTCCAGCAGCGCCAATTTCGTGCTGATCCACTTCCCCGACCGCCAAGGCCGCACTGCGGAGGACGCCGACGCCTTCCTCACGCAGCGCGGCCTGATCCTGCGCCGCGTCAAAGCCTACAAGCTTCCGAACGCGCTGCGTATGACCGTCGGCAGCGAGGAGGCGAACCGCCTCGTGGTCGCCGCGCTGGCGGAGTTCGTGGGCCGCAAATGAAGGGGCAACCCATTTTCAATCGCCTTGCGCTGATCGGAATGGGTCTCATCGGTTCCTCGATCGCGCGTGCCGCGCGCGCGCAAGGCGCTGCGCGTTCCATCGTCGCCACCGCCCGCTCCGCCGCCACGCGCCGGCGCCTTGCCGAACTCGGCCTCGCCGATCACGTGGTCGAAACCAACGCAGCCGCAGCCGAAGGCGCCGATCTCGTCATTGTGGCCATTCCGGTCGGTGCCTGCGGCGCGGTGGCTGCAGAGATTGGGCCGCACCTTGCGCCAGGGGCGATCGTCTCCGATGTCGGCTCGGTCAAAACCGCGGTTCTGCGCGCCATGTCGCCCCATCTCCCCGCGGGGGTGCATTTCGTGCCGGCCCATCCCGTCGCCGGCACTGAAAACTCCGGCCCGGATGCCGGCTTTGCCGAGCTGTTCGTCAACCGCTGGTGCATTCTCACGCCGCCGTCGAACGTCGAGCCGGCCGCGGTCGAGCGGCTCGCGGCGTTCTGGCGACTGCTCGGCGCGAATGTCGAGATCATGTCGGCCGAGCACCACGACCTCGTGCTCGGCATCACCAGCCACCTGCCGCACCTCATCGCCTACACCATCGTGGGCACCGCCGACGAATTGAGCCAAGTGACTCGTTCCGAGGTACTGCAATTCTCGGCCGGCGGCTTCCGCGATTTCACCCGCATCGCGGCCTCGGATCCAACCATGTGGCGCGATGTCTTTCTCGCCAACAAGGATGCGGTGCTGGAAATGCTCGGTCGCTTCAACGAGGACCTGGCCACATTGACGCGCGCGATCCGTCGCGGCGATGGTGAGACGTTGTTCAACCAATTCAGCCGCACGCGCGCGATCCGCCGCGCTATCGTGGAAATAGGCCAGGATTCGTCCGCGCCCGACTTCGGCCGCCCGCATCCCGACTTGCCGCACCAGCCGCTGCCGCGGCCGTATGCGGCCGAGGACTAATCGGGGTGTCCGCTTTGCCCGCTGCGAGCCGTGGAATTGCGTCTTGCCGACGTAAGCCGACCTAATACGCGCCCCAATACGGCGGCACGCGGTAGTAGTTGTGAATCTCGATTTCGCGGCTGCGGTCGCCCCAGTCGAAGTCCTGGCCGGCCGCAAACGACGGCGCGCGCTTCAACTCCTCCTCGGTGAGATCGAGATGGTAGGCACCGAGCGCGCGATCGTAACTCAGGCGCGTCCAGGGGATCGGGACATGCTTCTGTCCCATGCCGAGGAAGCCGCCGAAGCTGAGCACCGCGTAAGCAACGTTCCCGCTGAGCTTATCGATCATGAGGCGCTCGATGGTGCCGATCTTGCCGCCATCGGAACGGCGGACCGGGGTGCCTTCGACCCGGTCGCTGGCAATCAAGCTATGGGATTGGCGCGTCGACGTGTCGGTTTGCATGGCTGCCTCCATCAATCATTCCGCGTCCGCTAGCGCTTTGGGCGAACCGCGGCCGCCGGCTTTCGTGGACAAACGCTTTGGAGCCCTGTGCCGTTCCGGCGATCAGAACAGCGGCGGCACCACGCCCACCTGAAACGGCCCGAGGAAAACCGCGCCGTCGGCAAACCGAACCGGAAACGCCACCGCCGGCTTGCCTTCGAGCACGGCGCGCTGGCCGAGCGCCGCGACCAGGCCGGGCGCGGCGCTCTGGCGCGCGATCCCTCCGAGCCCGGGCATCAACCGATCGAGAGCGTTGAACGTTGCCCCGATCTGTCCTTCCGACATGATGCGCTCGATGTCGAACATCTTGAGAAGCTTTTCGATGCCGACGACGGTCACCTCGAGATCGCCGTCGAGACCGCCGCGTGGGCTGAGCTTGAGGACGCCGGTGCCCACCGCGATCACATCCTCCTGCGCCAGCCGCGCCTTGGTGATCTCGATTTGGCCGTCGCGCGCCTGCCATTCCTTGAACCGCACCGCCCAGGGCTTGGGCGAGATGTCGTTCACCCCGCGCAGTATGGCTGCGATGTCGGCATCGATCGGCTTGGCGGCCAGCGGATGGAGCTTGTCCGCGACGGCGGCTTCGAGCCGCAGCGCGATTTCGACGAGCGGATTATCGGCGGTGGATCCCGGAGCCTGGCGGCCATGCAGCTCCAATCGCTGCGCGCGGAATATGGTGCCGTTGGCAGTGATGCCGGGATCGCGGACGGTCGGGGCGACCAGCGCAAGCGACGCGCGCTCCACGGCAGACGGCAGTCCGCGCACGCTGGCCTGACCGAGAGTCCAATCGACGATGCCGGCGGGCGGGTGTCCCGGCTCGGAGATTTCGAGCGGCCCGGTAAACTCGCCGATCACGAGCTTGGGGTCATAGACTTGGACGGCGACCAGAGCGAGGGGGAGCTTGAGCTGCAGCGTGGGCATGCCCTTGAGCTCGAAACTGGCGCCGCTGCACCGCACTTCGATGCGGAATGGATAACCGCCGATCGACTGGGACGCGCAGTCTTGCGGCCGGCCGGCCTGCCGTTCGCGCTCGCGCCATAGGGCTATCTCCGCCTCGGCGCGCGCGGCGGCATAGAACCACAAGCCGGTCCAGGCCGCTGCCAGCAGTACCATCAGCGCGAAGGGAAGAAACAGCGGCCAACGGCGGCGGGGAGCGGCCGCGGGGACCGCGGAGGGAGACATCATGGCGCTCCTGTGCCTGCCAAGCTTCGTGGCGCCTTCCCCGGCGCGCTCTCTCGGGCGTGGCGATTGCGGCGTTTCAAAGTCGATGTCCACCGCTCCCGCCGCAATGACCGGGTCGACGACTTGCGCGCGACGCCGCGTTCTTTGATATCACACCCCATGGACCCGAATCCCGCGCACGCGACCGAAGACCTCTGGGTGTTCGCCTATGGCTCGCTGATGTGGCGGCCCGACTTTTCGTTTGCCGAGCGCATCGAGGCGCGGCTCGTCGGCGCGCATCGGGCGCTCTGCGTTTATTCCTTCGTCCACCGCGGGACGCCGGAGCGGCCGGGTCTCGTGCTCGGCCTCGACCGCGGTGGAACCTGTCGCGGCATCGCCTATCGCGTGACCGCAAGCGACCGCGGCAACACCATCGCCTATCTGCGCGCGCGCGAGCAGGTGACCTCGGTCTATCGCGAATGCGTGCGCCCGATCTGGCTCAAGCGCGAGCCCGAGCGGCGGGTGCCGGCGCTGTGCTACATGGTCGACCGCGGACACGCGCAATATGCCGGACGGCTCTCGCTCGAGCAGCAATTGCATCACGTGCGCCAAGGTCACGGCCAATCCGGCGCCAACCGCGACTACGTCATCGCAACGGTCGGCGCGTTGGAGCAGCTCGGCTATCGCGAGACGGCGCTGCATCTCATCGCCAAGCGGCTCGCGGGCATACACGAAGCCGGCGCGAGTGCGACATCGGCATCCTGAGCGTGAAATGTCCCTTGATACGCATAAGACGCGCTTCAAGACGACGGCGCGAGCGATGCGTCTCACGGTCCATTCTGAACAAGCTCGCGCTCACCCTCGGCGACGAGGCGCGCGGTCGCAGCTTCGACATCGCGCTGCAACCGCTCGAAAAAGGCTTCCCTGTCGAGACCCGGCGGGATCGGGTCCAGCACCTCGACCCGGATGGTCCCAGGATAGCGGCGCATCGACCGTCGCGGCCAGAACAGGCCGGAATTGAGGGCGATCGGCAGGCACGGAACGCCCATCGCCGAATAGAGGCTCACCACGCCGTACTTGTATCTCGGCTCGGCGCCGGGTGGCCGACGGGTACCTTCCGGAAAGATGATGATCCTGCGATTGCGCGCCAGCTCTCGGCGCGCACACGCGTTCATGTCGACCAGCGCTTGCGAGCCCTTGCTGCGATCGACCGGGATCATGCCGGCTTTCCAAGCGTACCATCCGAAGAACGGGATCCACAGCAGCTCGCGCTTCATGATGTAGGCCGCGTCCGGCAAGATCAGCAGCAGCGCAAACGTCTCCCACAGCGATTGGTGCTTGGAGGATACCAGCAGCGGCCCCGGCGGAATTTTTCCCAGGCCGCGGAACTCGGCCTTGATGCCGCAAATCACGCGCAGCAGCCACAGGTTGGTGCGGGCCCAGAACGTAGCGACGGCGATGATGCCCCAGCGCGGCATCAGCAGCGTCGGCAACGCCGCGATGATCTGCACAAGAAGGTTCAGATAAAACAGCAGATTGAAAACGAGAGACCGAATGACGAGCACGAGCAAACCCGCAGAAAACTTTCCCCTCGTCATCGCCAAGACCACGCTCGGGCATGATGAGAGGTGTCAGAGGCGCGCTGATCTTACTCACCGACTGCACGCGCAGCCAGGGCGTGGCGCGTTTTGCGACCTAGCTCGCCCCGCCACTGCCGGCGCCGGGATTTAGCCCCATGCGAAGCTTGGCGAAGACATATTTCACGTATTCGGTAACCATCCGCCGTGCGCTCGCCCCGCTTGCCCACCATCGCTCCGCACGCTGACGGTCCGTCACCACCGGAAAGGGCACCAGCGCAACGTCGGGGAGCTGATGCGCGATCTCAGCGAGCGCGCGCGGCATGTGATAGTTCGACGTAACCACGATCAGCGAGCGGAAACCGCGGCGTTCGGCCCAGCGCTTGGTCTCGATCGCGTTGCCCAGCGTATTGAGAGAGCGGTCGAAGTCGACGCAGCAACGCACCCACCGCTCGAACTCCGGATTGAGGCGCGAGATTTCTTTGGAATTGGTCGCACGGTAGGCCCCGCTGATGAGGAGCCGCTTGCCGCGCCCCGATGCCAACAACTCGATCGCGTCGGCGATGCGCGAAGCGCCCCCCGTCAACGCCACGATGCCGTCGGCGTCGCGGTTGAGCGTGACTTCCTCGGCCGGCACCTGCCGGACGAACCAAAGAAACCCAAGCCCCATCAACAGCACAGCGAACGCGCAGAGAGTAAGCGTCGACCAGCCGAGGCGCCGCAGCAACGGGTCGGGCACGGATCGTTCGGTCGAACCAGGCATCCCGGCGACTCCGTCATCGGTATGGCATCCAACCGTCGGCATCTGTTCTCAACCCGGCGCGATCATAGCGCAATATTCGGCGGCCTGGCGGCGATGCTGCCCGCAACTTGGCTAATGAATCGTTTCGATCGTACGGTTGACCGTATGGCGCGAGGTCGCGGCGGTGACGAGGGCGATCAGGCCGACTTGCGCCAGCACCGCCAAGTAGCCCAGCACCCCGATCGACGACACGCCGAACAAAGCCGCCAACTGGTCGCCCCCCGCCGTGCCGACGAAGGAGCCGCTCGCGAGCTCGATGAGCACGAACAACGCGATGGCGCCGCCGCCACCGATCAATCCCCCCTTCAGTCCCAATTGCAGAAAATGTCGCTGGAAATGCGCTGCGATGAAACTGTCCTTGGCGCCGATGAGATGCAGCACTTCGATCACCGGGCGATTGGTCGCAATAGCGGCGCGGGTGGCGAAGGCGACGGAGAGCACGGTGGCGGCAAAGACGAGCAGGAGCACGCCCATGCCGAGGGCAACGACCGCTCGAGACATGGCGCGCATACGGTCGACAAAGCTGCGATGGTCGTCAAGGCTTACGCCCGGGATTTGTTCGCCGAGCGTCTGGCGCAGTTGCACGAGATCGGGCGCCGCGCCGGGCGCGATCCGAACTACAATGAGGCGCGGGACCGGTAGATCATCGAGCTCAACTCCGCTTCCCAGCCACGGCTCGAGCAGGTGCGCGGTTTCTTCCTTGGAGTAGGGTCGCACCTCGGCGATGCCGGCAGAGGCACGCGCGATGACGACGGCCTTTACCACCTCCATCTCGATGTCGTGACCGGCCACCGGGCGGATCTGAATCGTGACCTCGCGTGCCACGTCGGCTTGCCATTCGTTCGCGGCGGTGCGCACCAGCATGACCGCGCCGGTCGTCAGCGAGGCCAGAAAAGTCATGATGGCGACGACCGCAACCAGGGCGCGCCCGGAAATCGTTGCCTGCGGCACGATCGGTGTCTCGAAGCGCGGCAGCGGCTGGGCCGAAAGAGCATCCGGCGCGTCGAGCCCGTGTGGCTGGCCCGCTTTCGTCGTTGCGTCAGTCGTAGACATGCAGACGACCCTCGTGCAGCACGAGACGGCGCGCGTCGAACTGGTCCATCAGCGCAATGTCGTGGGTGGCGATGACGACCGAAGTCCCGGATTTGTTGAGCTCGACGAACAGCCGCAACAGCCGCTTCGCCAGATTGGGATCGACATTGCCCGTGGGCTCGTCGGCGAGCAGAAGCTGCGGCCGCGCGATCACCGCCCGCGCGATCGCCGCGCGCTGCTTCTCTCCGCCCGAGAGCACCGGTGGCAGCGCGGAGATGCGGTCGCCGAGCCCGACCCAGTTCAGCAGTTCGACCACCTCCTCGCGATAACTGTCCTCGGCCTGCCCGATCACCCGCAACGGCAATGCCACGTTCTCGAAGGTCGTCATGTGGTCGAGCAGGCGGAAATCCTGAAACACGATGCCGATGCGCCGCCGCAGCGTCGCCAGCGCGTCCTTGCTCAGCGTGGCGATATCGTGGCCGAACAGCGTGACCAGCCCGCGCGTGGGCCGCAGCGAGAGGAACAGCAGCCGCAAAAGCGAGGTCTTACCGGCGCCCGAGGGGCCGGTGAGGAACTGGAACGAACGCTCATCGATACGGAACGTAAGATCGCGCAAGACCTCGGGACCGAGGCCATAGCGCAATCCCACGTGTTCGAAACGGACCACCAGCCTCTCCCGCAAAGAGCGCCGCCCCGCCCGGCGGGGACCACCATGCACCATGCGGCGCCCTGCCTCGACTTGGGCCTTATAGCAGCGAGAGGCCTTTTGGGCCTCCGCCTTCGCCACGCTTGGGTGGGCGAGCAAGCCCGCCATGCGGCGGGTCGGTTTCACTCTTGAGTTCCCGCGGGCGGCCCGCGCACGAGCCGGCGCCCCATGGTTGGCGAATTCGTTAACGGACGCCCGCTACCGTCAAGCCGGGATATCGTTCCCGCGGCCGGAGCGCACTGGAGGTCCGGGACCGTCATGCCGGAGGACAGTGATCGTGGCGCGCATTCTGATCGCAGAGGACGAGGACGCGATCCGCAGCTTGATTGCGCGCGCGCTCAGGCAGGACGGTCACGACGTCGTCACCGCAATCGACGGCGCGCAGGCGCTTGACGTGCTCGCGCGCGAAAAAGGCGGCTTCGAGCTGCTGCTCACCGATATCCGCATGCCGGTCATGGATGGCTTCGCCCTTGCGGACGCGGCGGCACGCAACCATCCCGACGTCACCATCGTGCTGATGACGGGCTATGCCGATCAGCGCGAGCGGGCGCACGGCCTCGACGCACGGATCCACGACGTCATCACCAAGCCGTTCTCGCTCGGGGCGATGCGCCGCGCGGTCAACGACGCGCTCTGCACGCTACCGCGGCGGAGGCATTAGCAGCTTCTGCCGTCTGATTCTAATCAAGGGGCGATCCCGGCGAGGCGCAATGCCCGTGAGATTCTAGAAATCTCGCAGCAGCCGCTCGATGTATTCGAGCTCGAGCTGCGGGCGGAAGTTCTCGCCGAAGCGCCGGCGCAATTCTTCCAGAATGCGCCGCGCGCGCTGCACGTCGATCTCGCCCGGCACCTTGACCGTGGTGTCGTCGCCGTAGTCGCGCCCGCGTAAGGGCCGGCCGAGCGGGTCGGTCTCCTGTTGGGCGCGCGGCGGCCCGAGCCGGCCGGGCTGGCCGTTCGGGCCGGGGCCCAACATGCCCTGCTGCTGCATCGACTGGGCGAGGTTCTGCGCGCCCCGGCGCAAAGCTTCGAGCGCGCGGCCTTGGGAATCGACCGCGCCGTCCGCGTTGCCTTCGCCGAGCTGGCCTTCCGCCTCGCCCATGGCGTCGCCGGCGCGACCGAGCTGATCCATCTCGCCCTGCCCTTGCTGGCCCTGGCCGAAGCCCTTCTTGCGCAGCTCCTCCATCAGCTTCTTGAGCTGATCGCGCAAAGCCTGCTGATTCTCGCGCAGCTCGCCCATCTGGTCGCCCTGCTGGCCTTGCTGACCTTGTTGGCCCTGCTGGCCGCGCTGGCCGCGCTGGCGGTCGCGCCGCTGGTCCTGGCCCTGCTGGAACGTTCGATCGCGCAATTGCTGCTGCTTGCGGATCATGTCGCCGAGCTCGTCGAGCGCGGACATCATGTCGTCGTCGCCGTCGCCATCCATCTGCTGCCCGGGACGGGCCATCTGCAGGTTCTCCAGCATCTGTTGGAGGTCCTGCAGCATCCGGCGCGCGGCATCCCTGGCGCCGGAGCGCGCCATCTGTTCGAGCCTATCGATCATGTTGCGCAGATCCTGCGGGCGGAGCTGGCGCGCATTGGGATCGAGCGGGCGGGCGAGCTGTTGCGGATTCTTGCGCATTTGCTCCGCCAGCGCTTGCAAGAACTTGTCGAGCGCGGCGCGCAGCTGGTCGGTGAGCTGCTTGATCTCCTCATCGCTGGCGCCACGCTCGAGCGCCTGGCGCAGCGCTTCCTCGGCCGCGCGCAAAGCCTGCTCCGCATCGGAGACGCTGCCATCCTCCAGATGCACCGCCATGTCCCACATGCGCGCGACGACGTCGCGCAGCTGATCGTCGCTCTTCGCGCGCGCCAGTTGCCAGAAGATCGCGCGCAGGCCGAGATAGACGTTGCTCTCCATGTTGAAACGTTCGGGCGCCAAAGTGAGCGCATCGAGCGCGGTGAGCACGCTCGCCTGGGCATCGCCGTCGAGCGCCAGTATGCGCCGTTGCTCGACCAGCGCGCGCGCCATCGGCTTGGAGAACGGCCGCTCCGGCAGGCGGAATTCGAACGCCGTGCTCTGGCCTTCGTTGCCGGCCTCGTCGCGCGCCGTCAAAATCATCGCCACGTCGGTGCCCGCCCAAGGATGCTCGGTCAAATCCTTGGTGCTCTGTCCGACCCCGTTCTTGGTGCGCGCCTGCGGCAGCACCAGCGGGAAGTCGGGCGCGTTGTAGAGCGGTCGCGCCGGGTGGCCGTTGGTTCCCTCGCTGTTGAGCAGCTTGAACATCGCCTGCGCGCCGATGACGCCGTAATCGTCCTCGAGCTTGTAGGAGAGCTGCAACGCCCCGCGCGCCTGGCCTTCCGGCTCTTTGGCGAGCGCGATGGTCGGCGGCTTGTCCGGGATGGCGGTGAACTGCCAGGTGACGTCGCTCGCGGCGGCGCCGCGAACGGTCGCCGCTCCGGCGTCGTTGATGACGAAGCGCCGCTCTTCGGTGCCCTTGGCGTTGCTGCTTTGTGCGCCCGAGGAAGGCTCCGCAAGCCCGCCGCTTGCGACCACATCGAGGTGAATTCCGGTCGCGCGGATGACCAGCACGCTTCCCGCCGGCACCGAAAGGGCGGCGGCGCTCTGTACCGGCTCGCCCGGCCGCAGGCCCGGCAGGATCACCGGCGGGCGCCCGGTATAGGGCGGCGGGCTCACCCAAGCATCGATGCGGAAATTGGCCGGCATCATCACGCCCTGCCAATCGAACGCAGCAGCGATACGCTTCATCCGTTCACCGCCGGCGGCGAAGAACGTCGCGACCACCAACACCGCCACCAAGGCGCGCACTGCGAAGGGGTCGCGCAGCGCGAGCCGCGGCATCGGCGTCCCGGCCTTGAGCGTCTTGGCCGCGCGCAGGGCGCGTTCGATATGGGCACGCCACAGCGCGACCGAAAAAGAATCTTCGGTCGGCGCCGCGATCTCGTCTGCGATCGCGGTGGCGGGCCGATGCGGCAGGCCGGAATTGCGGTCGAGCCGTCGCAGACCCTCGATGCGGCTCGGCACGCGCAGCATCAACACCGGCGCGAACGCGGCCGCCGTCAGCAGGAAGAAGACGCCGAGGCCGATGGCGCGGCCGGCCGGAGGCAGCCAAAGCCAAAGGCCAAGCCACGAGACCGCGAGGAACAGGCCGATGACGGTCGCGAGCGAAGCCAGCGCCGGCCATAGCCGTTCCCAGAAAATCGTCCAGCGCGCCCGGCGCAGCGCCCGCGCGAGCAACTCATCGCCCGCGCGCTCCTGCGGAGGGAGCTGGTGGGGGGCCGCGGCGTCGGCGGGCCGATCGGTCAAGTCCATCTCCTGCAAAGAGAATCTACTCAATTTGCGATATTAACATGCAACTAGACGGGTGCCAGCGGGCAAAAGGAAGGCACTCGCTGATCAAAACAACGTCAGCGGCATATGGTTGCGGCCGTTCACGCAGGGTTCAGAGCCAGGGCGGCAGGCGGTCGAGCGCGATCAGGGCCGAGACCTCGAGCCGCGGCCGCACCAGTGCCCATTCGTTTTCCCGAACAAGCACTTCCGGCACCAATGCGCGAGTATTGTACGTGCCGGCCTGGACCGCGCCATAGGCGCCGGCCGTCATGACCGCGAGCAAATCGCCGGGCCGCGGCGCGACCATGTCGCGCTCGAGCGCTAGGAAATCACCCGACTCGCAGACCGGCCCAGCCACGTCGGCTGTGATGCGTACGGCGTCGGCGCGTGGTTCGCGCACCGGGCGGATGTCATGGTGGGCCTCATAGAGCGTGGGGCGCATGAGATCGTTCATCCCGGCATCGACGATGACGAAGGTCTTGGCCTCGCCGCGCTTGAGATAGAGCACGCGGGTCACCAGGATGCCCGCATTGCCGACGATCAGGCGGCCGGGTTCGAAGATGAGCGTGCAGTCAAGGTCGCGCGTCGCGCGCTTGACCATGGCGGCATAGGCTTCGGGATGGGGCGGCGGCTCGTTGTCCTCGCGGTAGGGAATGCCGAGGCCGCCACCCAGGTCGATATGGCTGATGGCGTGGCCGTCGGCGCGCAAAGTGCGCACGAAATCGGACAAGAGCGCAAAAGCATCGTCGAACGGCTCAAGCTCCGTAATCTGGCTGCCGATATGCATGTCGACGCCGGTGACCTCGACGCCTGGAAGTTTTGCGGCGCGGGCATAAACGTCCCGCGCGCGGCTGATCGGCACCCCGAACTTGTTTTCGGACTTGCCGGTCGCGATCTTGGCGTGGGTTTTGGGGTCGATGTCGGGATTGACGCGAACCGAGATACGGGCGGTGCGGCCCTTGCCCTTGGCGATGGACGACAGCAGCTCGAGCTCGGCCTCCGATTCGACGTTGACGCAGAGGATGCCTTCGTCGACGGCGAGCGCGAGCTCGGCCGCCGTCTTGCCGATGCCGGAGAACATGATCTTGTCCGGCGCGATGCCGGCGGCGCGCGCGCGCTTGAGCTCGCCTTCCGAGACCACGTCGGCGCCGGCACCGAGCGCGGCGAGTGTCTTGATCACCGCTTGGTTGGAATTCGCCTTCATGGCGTAGCAGATGAGCGCCTTCACGTCGGCAAAGGCGTCGGCGAACACCTCGTAATGACGGCTGAGCGTGGCGGTCGAGTAGCAATAGAACGGGGTCGTGACCGCCTGCGCGAGATCAACGAGATTGACCGCCTCGGCGTGAAGGACGCCGTTGCGATAGACGAAATGATGCATGGCGCGGGCTCAGTTGAGCAGCCAATCGATGGGCGTGCTGCGTTTTGGTCCTTGCGGCACCGCGATGACCTTGCCGTCGGGCCCGATCGCCGGCTCGAGGTCCGGTCGCGAAACGCTGGTGTCGGCGGCCGTCGCTCCCGGCGGTGGGTCGAGCCCGCTTTTGCGTCCGCAGCCGGCAAGGCCGAGCGCGGCGACAAGCGCCGCCATGGCTGCAATCCGGGCAAGGCGCAGATCAGACGAAGAACTCAATTCGGGCCCTCCTCAATCGGCGGCACCATAGCAGATCAGACGTAAGCGGCGACAGCGTGGCGAAACTACCCCATTGCGGTGCGGAACGAGGCGTTTATCGGCGTCCTTTTGCCAAGGCCTTGAGCCACCTGTTCGCTTGCCGGCGCACATTCTTCGGGGCGGTGCCGCCATGGCTGGCGCGGCTTTTCACCGAATCGTCAACGGTGAGCACCGCGAACACGTCCTTGGTAATGCGCTTCTCGATCGCCTGCATGGCGGCGAGGGGCAATTGGTGGAGCGGAACATTCTCCGCCGCCGCCTTGGCCACGATTCGCCCGGTGACATGATGCGCCTCGCGGAACGGCATGTTGTGCGTACGCACCAGCCAGTCGGCGAGGTCGGTCGCGGTGGAATAGCCCGCAGCCGCGGCTTGACGCATGCGCGCGACATCGGGCGTCATGTCGCGCACCATGCCGGTCATGGCGGCGATCGACAACATAAGGGCGGAGAAGGCGTCCATGGCGCCTTCCTTGTCCTCTTGCATGTCCTTCTGGTAGGCGAGCGGCAATCCCTTCATCACGATCAGCAGCGCCTCGAGCGCACCGATGATGCGCCCGGTCTTGGCGCGTACGAGCTCGGCGGCATCCGGGTTGCGCTTCTGCGGCATGATGGAGGAGCCGGTGGTGAAGCGGTCGGAGAGCGAGATGAGGCCGACGAGCGGCGAGCACCAGATCACGATCTCCTCGGCGAAGCGTGACAGATGCACCGCGGTGATGGCGGCGGCAGCGAGCGTCTCCATAACGAAGTCGCGGTCGGAGACGGCATCGAGCGAATTGGCCATCGGCGCGTCGAAGCCCAGCGCCTTCGCCGTCATGTCTCGGTCGATCGGGAACGCGGTTCCGGCGAGCGCCGCGGCGCCGAGCGGACAGAAGTTCGCCCGCTTGCGCGCATCCGCGAACCGGCCGCGGTCGCGCGCGGCCATCTCCACATAGGCGAGCAGATGGTGGCCGAAGGTCACGGGCTGCGCGGCCTGCAAGTGGGTGAAGCCCGGCATCACGGTCGCGGCGTGTTCGAGCGCTTTCTCCGCGAGCACGCGCTGGTAGGCGGCCAGGGCCGCGTCGACGGTGTCAACCGTGGCCCTGATCCACAGCCGGAAATCGGTCGCGACCTGATCGTTGCGCGAGCGCGCGGTGTGCAGCCGCCCCGCCGCCGGCCCGATCAGCTCGGCGAGGCGGCTTTCCACGTTCATATGGATGTCCTCGAGCGCCCGCTTGAACTTGAACTTGCCGCTCTCGATCTCTGACAGGATCGTGTCTAGACCGTGAGCGATCTTGCGGGCATCGTCGGCCGTGATGATGCCTTGTTTGGCGAGCATCGCGGCGTGGGCTTGGCCCGCGGCAATGTCCTGGCGGAAGAGGTGCCGGTCGAAATCGATGGAGGCGTTGATGTCCTCCATGACCGCGTCGGGACTGGTGCGGAAGCGCCCGCCCCACATCTTGTTGCTCATGGCACGTCTACCGAGGTTTCGCCGACTATGACCGGACCCGAACACGCAGCGCGAACCCATGCCAGGAAGCGGCTTGCCATGGTCGTGGCCGGTGGTATCGCCGGCGTCGCCGCCGGACTGGCGGCGGTATACGGGATCGGGACGTTGAAGCGCAATGCGGCCGATGCCGCCTGCGCGAGCGCGGTCGAGCTGGCGCAGCGCCTGGCGCCGCTGGCGCGCGGGGAAGTGGCCGCGTTCACGGTCGCCGATCGATCGCTGCGCCTGCCCGACCTCGCCTTCCGGGACGCGCAGGGGAGCGAGCACCGCCTCGCCGATTGGCGCGGGCGCACGATGCTGCTCAACCTGTGGGCCACCTGGTGCGTGCCCTGCCGCAAGGAGATGCCGGCGCTCGACGCGCTCGAAGGAAAACTCGGCGGGCCGGCTTTCGAAGTGGTCGCGATCAACATCGACACCCGCGATCCCGACAAGCCGCGCGCCTGGCTCAAGGAGGCCGGCGTTGGTCGGCTGGGCTATTATGCCGACCCCAGCGCCAAGGTTTTTCAGGACCTGAAGACGGTGGGTCGTGCCGCCGGAATGCCGACGACGTTGCTGGTCGATCCAGCCGGCTGCGAGATCGGCACGGTGGCGGGCCCGGCCGAATGGGCAAGCGAGGACGTCGTAAAGCTCGTGACCGCGGCGCTCAAGCGATAGCGTCCGCGCCGGGAGGGCTTCGGGACTCACGGAGCAGGAACGATGACCCCTGCGATCAACGCCGCATTCGCATCGACGAGCCTGATGGCGGGGTTGCTCGCTTTGTCCTCGTCGATGGCGGTGGCGGAGCGCGTGACGCCGGCGCGCGTGATCAAGTGCGAAGGCCCCTTCGGTCGCAACGGCAGCCATGCCGGCCTGGTGAAGGCATTCGGAAACCCCAACGTCGCCTACCAGGAGATCGGCGATGGGCAAGACAAGAAAATCAAGGCCAGCGTGCTTTATCCCGATGACCCGAAAGCGAGGCTGGAATTCACCTGGAGGGACGAGAAGGCGCGGCGCCGGCCGACGCGGATCAGGGCCAAGGATCAGTCGGCCTGGGCGAGCGCGAACGGCATTCGCATCGGCACGGCGCTCGCCGAGATCGAAAAGATGAACGGCAAGCCATTCAAAACTGTCAGGCTTCGACTGGGATTACGGTGGCCGAGTCACGGATTGGCGAGGCGGCGCGCTGGGCAAGCCACAGCCCGGCGGCTGCGTTCTCGGCATCGAATTCGTGCATCCGGAGGACGCGGCCGAGGAGAACTTGA
>Ga0306925_10001332_pt1 | contig 20053 bp, 17 predicted proteins | sample flu12Cox44000176_FD_203755 | JGI IMG/M metagenome (GOLD analysis project Ga0306925, IMG submission 203755) | Lab enrichment of tropical soil microbial communities from Luquillo Experimental Forest, Puerto Rico - flux8day.12C.oxic.44.000.176 (v2)... | ecosystem: Environmental > Terrestrial >... | reverse complement strand
CTGCCAAAGTAGTGCTAGTGCCGCTTTTCGATTTGAAGTTCCTTCACGAGCTCGGCAGCTGGTGCTGTAGGAACTTCAAATCGACGGCACTAGTGTGGCGGATTTGACGTTCCTGCCAGCATTGCCGCGAGCTGTTCGTAGGAACGTCAAATCCAAAGCCACACTAGAAACCATATAGTTGCTAGTGTCCCTTTGGTTCCGACGTTTGTACAAGAGCGTGCTGCAAAGGAATACAATACAAACGTCGGAACCGGGACACTAGCTCTGCTCCGGCCGGAACGGGCGCCCGGCCCGCCGGCACCAGTTCTCCCAGGCCCGGCTGATGCCATAGGAGGTGGTGCGCGCAACAACCTTGTCCGTTTCGCCCGGGGTCAGAAACTTGACCTCCCCCATATCCATCGCCTGCTTCTGCAGGCGCGCGTTGACCTCGAGATAGACCGAAATGTAAACCGCGTGCCGGATGCCACGCGCGGCCACCGTTGCACCGTGACCGCGCATCAGCGCGCAAACCCCCGCCCCTATGCGCTTAGCGAGGTCGCGGCCCATATCCATGTTCTCGACCAGCAGCGAGGTATCTCCAAAATGGTCGTGGGAATCCCATACCGGCACCTGATGACCGATTGAGGCGCCCATATGGAAGATCGGCTTGATCGGGCGCCCGGTGACGCCGAACGGGATGACGCTTTCACTGTGATTGTGGACCACGGACATGACGTCGGGGCGCGCCTCGTAGAGCGCGCCGTGAATGAAGCGCTCGAGATAAGGCGCGCGCGAGCGCGCATCGACGGCCGCTCCGTCAAGCGTGAACTCCATGATGTCGTCGCGCTCGATGCAGTCGGGGGCGCGCGAGCGCGAGAGCAGATAGCGCTGCGGATTGTCCGGATGGCGAACGCTGATATGCCCGAATGAATCGACCACGTTCTCGCGCGCGAGAATGCGATTTGCGGTGACGAGCTCCTCGATCAGTTCGTCGAGCGTGGCCATCGGCGTCTCCTTCACAAGATGAAGCTCACGGAGCCGAGCGAGCCCAGCTCGTGCGCGTCGATGAGCACGCGGCGCTCCTTGATCCGAAAGAAGCCGCCCGTCCATTTGAGAATGTAGCGGTAGGCTCCGACATATTCCCGGATGCGCTCGTAGCGCCGGTAGCGGTAACAGATGAAATTGGCCGCCACGGTGACGAGATCGCCGTCCACGGCAATGATGCGCACGTTGCTGATCATGCGGCGGGTGCGCGACCTCGGCGACTCGGCGTGGCAGTTCGGATCGAGCACACGGATGACGCGCTGGCGAATGCGCTCGCGGTCGTCGGCGACGAGAAAGAGCGTATTGCGGTAGTCGCCCTCGGGATGGTCGTTCGGCGGGACATAGTAGGCGGCGTCCTCGGTCAGCAGCGCCTCCCATTCCTTGAGCTTCCAGTCATCGAGCAGTGAGGCCTCCAGGTAGAGGAAATCCTCGACTTGCGCCCGCGTCACCACGGTCGGCGTTGCCACCGTCATGCGGGAGCTCCCATCAATTCGTTCCAGCGCCGCCAGAAGATGCGCAGGTGATGCTCGTCGCTGTTGAGCTGCTCGCCCTCCTTTCCCATGCCGCGCGACATCTCCGACCAGCGGTCGTCGCTCCAGTTGGCAAGCCCCTGCTGCACCAGCTCGAGCGCCTCCACGTCATCGGGAGTGGCAAACCCGCCCGGACCGTAGAATGTGAGAAAGGCGTCGAGCCGGCGGGCGCGGGCGTTTTCGCCTTCCTCCGCCGGGCCGAGCGCCCAGGCCGTGACATGCATCTTGCCCACACCCTCGGGATAGAAGGTGCGCACCGTGACGGAAGAGCCGTCGTTGATCACCAGGTTGGGGAAGATCACGAGGTTGCGGTTGGTGTCGGCCACGCGGCTGGCGCGCTCCGGACCGAGACGGGCAACGAGCTCGCGCCTGATCTCCTCGATCTCGGGCTTAGCGGCCTCGCCGTAGAGCGGAATCCATTTGGCGACGGGGCGGCCGCGAAAATTGACGTTGTCGGTGGTGAAATGGCCATTGCCGAGCTCGACCGCCAAGCCTTTGGTGGGCAGCACCAGCCCTTCTTCCTTGGGCGGCTCGATCTTCACGCCCGAATTGGCCATGAAGTTGAGCCAAGTCGAATGGGTGGAGGGAAGGTGATAATCATCGACGCTGTTCTCCACCATCAGCTTCCAGTTGGCCGCGACATCGTATTCCTGCACCCCGGTAATGATCTCCATCCGCCCGGACGGCGACTGATCGAGCACCAGGTCGATGTAGTCCTTGGCGCCGGCAAGGTAATCGGCAAGCGGCGGCGCCCGCCCATCGAGGCACATGAACCAGAAACCGCGGTAGTCCTCGAAACGGGCAGGCCGCCGCAGACCATGACCGGATTTGTCAAAACCCTCTGCATAGGCGTCAACGCCGGGCACGCCGACGAGCCGCCCGTCGTTGCCGTAGGTCCAGCCGTGATAGATGCACTGGAAGCGGCGCCGATTGCCTTCACGCTCAGTGCAGACGATCGCGCCGCGATGCCGGCAGGTGTTGAACAGGCAGTGGAAGGCGCCCTGCTGGTCGCGGCAGAAGATGACCGGCCGGCCTGCGACCTTGCGCGAGCGGAAATCGCCGGTTTTTTTCAGCTCGGAAGCATGCCCCACATAGATCCAGCAGTGGCCGAAGATCCGCGCCATCTCCTTGCGCAGGATATCCTCCGAAACCAGTACCTCGCGGTCCAGCAGAAAGGTTTTTTTCTCACGGTCGTCGATGATATAGGAGCGCGCCGACATTCCACTTGCCTCGGTTTGGGGCCGATGAACCTATAGTATTCGGGCAGGCCATGGCAGAAAACCCGATTCCCGTCTGTGCCGCAGCTGACCTTGCTCCCGGCAGCGTCAAGAGCTTCCAGCTCGGTGATGCGCTGGTGGCGGTGTACAACATCGAGGGAACCTTCTATGCGACCGAGGCATGCTGCACCCACAGCTTCGCCGACCTTGCCGACGGTATCCTGGAAGGAGACGTGATCGAGTGCAGCCTGCATTTCGGCGCCTTCCACGTGCCGACCGGAAAGGCTGTTCAGGCGCCCTGCTTCACCGATCTCAAGACCTTCCGAACCGAAGTGAAGGATGGCCAGGTTCTGGTCGACCTGAACCATCCGGCCGACGGGGCAGCGTCATAGAAAGCGTCGTAGCGGCGTAGGTCGGGTCGAGTTCTTCACGAGACCCAACGATCGGGGCCGCGGCACGAGTATTGTTGGGTCTCGCGCAAACAACGCTCGACCCAACCTACCACTAACCCGACCTGCGTCGCGCGCGCTCGCGCGGAGGCCCCATCAGCACCGGCTGGAACAGGACGGCCGCCGCCATGGTCGTGACCAGCGCCAGCGCCATCAGCTTGCCCATGCTCGACGTGCCCGGATGGCTCGACAGCCAAAGGCTCCCGAACGCTGTCGCCGTCGTGAGCGCGCTGAACATGACCGCGCGGGTCAGGCTCGACTGCAACAGGTCGGTTTGGCCCGCCCGCCACGCCATGATGTAGTAGATCTTGAACGCCACTCCGAGCCCGAGCAGGAGCGGCAATGCGATGATGTTCGCAAAATTGAGCTTCATGCCGAGCAGGACCATCAGCTCCATTGTGACAATGCCTGCCATCAGCAGCGGAATGAGGGTGAGCAGGACGTCGCCGAAACGGCGCAGCACGATCCAGAGCAGGATGGCGATGGACGCCAGCGCCCAAAACCCCGCTTCGAAAAACGCCCGGATCACGGTGCGACCGGATTCAAGAATCGAGATCGGACCCCCAATCGCACTGGGCTCGACGCTCTGCACGGCGCGCGCGAACCGGCGCAGTGTCTCGTTGTCGTTGGGATCCCCCTTCGGCAGGATCTCGACCTTGAAACGCCCATCCTGAGTCACCCATTGTCGCGCGATCTCCGGCGGCAGGGTCTCGAGCGTCACCGGCTGCGCCTGAAGATACCCTCGCAAGCCGTCGAGGGCAGTCACGAGGGGAGGAACCATGGCGGCATGGGCGCGCTGTCGAAGGGCCTCGTCGCCGTCCGCCAGCTTCGACAGGTCGACGGCAAGGCGCTTGGCTGCGACCGCACCCCTGCCCGTCTGCGTGCCCGCCGCCTGATTCAGGCCATCGGCGACTGACTTGAGGGCGGCGACATTGTCGGCGTCGGTCGGTGGCTTCCTGTTGGGATCGGGTCGCAGGACCGGATCGAGCACAGCTGCCATCTGGTGGATGGCGGCAAGCTTGGGCTGCTGGTCGTCCGGAATGAAGCTCTCGACCGTCTTCACGCTGGACACCTCAGGCAATTTGCTGAGCTTCTCGACATCCGCGTCGGCCGCCGCCTTGTCCGGCGCGAGCACGAAGATCGAATTTGCGCCGATCGCGGGGTCGCTTCGCAATTCGAGAAAGGTCGCAACCGATTCCGCCTCGGGGCTGCGCAAATTGATCGGGTTGAAATCGAATTGCAGCCAATACAGCAACGGCAGCCCGACAGCGACCACAAGTCCGGTCCCGATGATGATCGGGATGCGGCGACGCTCCATGAATCGATCGACCGGCGCCAGTGTCTTGAAGCCCATCTCGGAAGGCTCGCCGGGAGGATGCAGCAGCGTCAATAAGGCGGGGATCAGGGTGATGCTGGTCAGATATGCCACAATCATCCCGAGCCCCGCGAGGAGACCAAGCTCGGAGAGACCCTTGTAGTCGGTGGGCAGGAACGACAGAAAGCCGGCCGCTGTCGCGGCAGCCGCAAGCGTAAGCGGCGCGCCGACATATCTTGCGGTATTGAGCAGCGACTGGCCAAGGTCATCGACCTCGTGCCGTTCGGCGCGATAACGCACGCTGAACTGGATGCCGAAATCGACGCCGAGGCCGATGAACAGCACCGCGAAGGCGACTGAAATCAGATTGAGCGCGCCCACCAGCGCCAATCCGATGGCGGCGGTGATGGAGAGGCCGACCAGCAGACTGACGAAGACCGCCAGAATGAGCCGCGGCGACCGCAAGGCAAGCCACAGGATCGTCAGCACGACCACGATGGTCGCAGCCGTATTGACGAAAGCGCCCTCGTTGAGCGTGGCATATTCCTCGTCCGCAATGGGAACGTCTCCGGTAAGGCGCACCCTCGCGCGATATTTCGATGCCAGATCGAAATCGGAGGCAGCCTTGCGGATCGCATTGGTCGCCGCCTTGCCCGGCAGAAGCGAGCCATAGTCGAGGGCCGGTCGGATGGTGATGAACCGTCGCCGCTCGCTCGCAGTCGGCGGCGCGCCGTTGAGCATCGCGCGCCAGGAAAAGCTCGCGGGCTCGCCGGTAAGGACCGCGCCCAACGTGTCCGAGACCATGTTCAACGTTGCCGAAAAATCATCGAGCGTGAACTTCTTCACGCGAAGGCCGATCAGCCCGTAGTTCAGGGCCGCGGTAAGGCCGCGCAGGCTCGGGTCCTGGGCCAAGGCTTGCAGGATGGGCTTTGCCTCGGCGAGCTTCCTGGTCGTCTCCACGACGTCATGCGTCGGCAGGAACAGCAGGCCGCTCTTGTCGAAAAACGGCCCTCCTCCGGCTTCGCTGATTTGGTGAAAAAGTTCCTTCTGTTCCGACAGTTTCGCAATCAGCGCAGCGCTCGCCTGCGATGCGAGCTCCGAAGTGGGCGCGTCGAGCACCACCAGGATGAGTTCCTCCTTGGGGGGAAAATAGCGCTCGAACGTCGCCTCGCGCTGGCGCCACGACAGTTTCTTGGAGATCAGGTTGTTGACATCGGCATCGAGCGCGAAATGGGTAGCCGCGTAAATGCCTGAGGCCAAACCAAGAAGAATCGCAATCGCGGTGATTACCCTGCCGTACCGGATGCAAAAATCAACGGTCGCGGTAATCGCCTTCTGCAGCATGCATTTTCCCGGCTGGGGCTATAGGGCTCAGGGACCGGGGCGGCTCCGACCCGGAGGCGAAATATCAAGCGAATCAGCACGTTGACAACGGTGTTGGTCGGCCAAGAAGCGGTGCTCCCGTCGAGGCCTCGCTCATAGGAAACCGGTTGCGAGGAAGCGAGTTGCCGTATGTGGATATGCCGATGTAATGGCCGCGGCGCAATCATCAAGCCGGCCGCCCAGCCTCGACTTTGGGCTGCGGGCAGACGATATTGATTGCGGCAGCCCGTTGAGACCGGCTGCATCGGGCGCGAGCGCCGGCGCCCAGACTGCGGGCTTAAACGGGCTCGCGGCACGGAAAGCGGAGAAAATGCGAATTCCCTTCTTCAAGGAAATCCGTATCGGGGCGTATCTCCTCAAGCAGAAGCTGCTTGGGCGCGAGCGCTACCCCCTGGTGTTGATGCTCGAGCCGTTGTTTCGGTGCAATCTTGCGTGTTTTGGCTGCGGCAAGATCGATTATCCCGATCCCATCCTCAATCGCCGTCTCTCGGTCAAGGAATGCCTCGAGGCCGCTGATGAGTGCGGCGCCCCCATGGTTGCCATTCCGGGAGGCGAGCCGCTCATTCATCGCGAGATTGGAGAGATCGTCAAAGGCCTGGTAGCCAGGAAAAAATTCGTCTCGCTGTGTACCAACGCGCTGCTTCTGGAGAAGAAGCTGCATCTCTTCGAGCCCTCGCCGTATCTGTTTTTCTCGGTGCATCTCGACGGACTGCGGGAGCGTCACGACAAGTCCGTTTGCCAGGAGGGCGTGTTCGACCGCGCGGTCTCCGCAATAAAGGCGGCAAAGGCCAGAGGATTTACGGTCAACGTCAACGCTACGATCTTCGATGGGCATCCCGCCGAAGAAGTTGCCGCGTTTCTGGATTATGCCAAGGAGCTCGGAGTGGGCATTTCCATCTCGCCGGGCTACGCCTACGAGCGCGCTCCCGACCAGCAGCACTTTCTCAGCCGCCGCAAGACCAAGGAGCTGTTCCGCAAGGTCTTCAGCCTGGGCAATGGCAAGAAGTGGGATTTCATGCACTCAAACCTGTTTCTCGATTTCCTGGCCGGCAACCAGACCTATCACTGCACCCCCTGGGGCATGCCGACGCGGAACATCTTCGGATGGCAAAAGCCCTGCTACCTGCTCGGCGAAGGTTACGCCAAGAGCTTTCGCGAGCTGATGGAGACCACGGATTGGGATTCCTACGGAACCGGCAAATACGAAAAATGCGCGAACTGCATGGCGCACTGCGGCTACGAAGCGACCGCCGCGGAGGCGACCATCTCGCGGCCGTGGCAGGCGATCAAGGTCGCGCTGTTCGGCGTGCGCACGCACGGGCCGATGGCGCCGGAAATTGCGCTCGACAATCAGCGGCCCGCACAGTTCGTGTTTTCCGACCACGTGGAGCGGGAGCTTGCCGCCATTCATCAGCGGCAGAAGACGCCTGACATTCCCATGCAGGCAGCCGGGTAGTCCGCCGACACGCGACGCGTTGCGCCATGTCTCCCCGCATCGGATATCTGTTGCCGACACGCGAGCACATCATGTCGGGGAATCCGCAGGCGGCGCCCCTGCTGGAGCTGGCTGAGCGCGCCGAGCAGCTCGGCTTCGATTCGGTCTGGGCCGGGGATTCCCTGCTGGCGCGTCCGCGACATGAGCCGTTGACGTTGCTGGCGGCGGTCGCCGGTCGCCTGCGCAAGGTCGCGATCGGCACTGCCGTCCTGCTGCCGGCCCTGCGCAATCCCGTCCTCCTCGCCCATCAGGTGGCGACGCTCGATCAGGTCGCGGAGGGTCGCCTGATACTGGGCGTGGGCATCGCTGCCGACGTGGCGAATATCCGCTCGGAATTCAGCGCGGCCGGCGTGCCATTTGAAAAGCGCGTGGGACGGCTGCTCGAGGGCCTGCGGCTGGCGCGTTCGCTGTGGAGCGGCAAGCCGGTCGATTGGGATGGCCGCTGGAAAGTGGAGCATGCCGTTCTTGGCCCGACGCCGCATCGCCCGGGCGGGCCGCCAATCTGGATCGGCGGATCGCTGCCCGCAAGCCTCGAGCGCGCGGGTCGCCACTTCGACGGATGGCTGCCTATTGCTCCGGATGCTGCGCAGTGGGGCCGGCAATGGAAAGAGGTCAAAGACATCGCGTCAGCGGCCGGGCGTGATCCGTCGGCGCTGACCGGGGCGATGTATCTGACGGTGGCGATCGATGAGGAGGCCGGCCGCGCAAACGCGCGCCTCAACGCCTATCTGGAGCAGTATTACCACCAGCCCGCCGAAGCGATGCGCAAACGTCAGGCGACTTACGCCGGCCCGCGGCAAGGATTCTCAGAATGGCTGCAGGGCTACGCCAGAGCGGGCGCGCAGCATCTCGTTCTGCGCTTTGCCGGAGATCACACGAGACTGCTGGAGACCGTTGCGGGACTGCGCGCCGGACTTGCGTGAGGGCCTACATCCTTCGTTGACGCGCTAGACTAAGCATCCCAGGGGTGGAGCACGATCCGGCCCACCAGCTCCGAGCCGCTTTCGACAATTGCGTGCGCCGTGGCCGCCTTGGAAAGCGGAAGCACCGCGTGGACAGGCAGCGCGATCCGCCGCTTTTCCAGCAACTCGGCGACGATGCGCTGATCGTTGCGGGTTGCGCCGCGAATACCGTGCACGTTAAGCTCCTTGCCCACCATGTCGATGACGCGCAACGGAATTTCGCGAAGCTCTCCGCCCACCGGACAAAACGTGCCCCCCATGCGCAAAGCGTCGATACACAGCCGCATGAGGTCGCTTTGCCCGGTCAGCTCGACCGCGGCATCCACCCCCTCGCCGCCTGTAAATTCGCGGATCGCGTGCAGGCCCTCGGCGCCGCCCGACTCCACGACGAGGCCGGCACCCTCGCGCCCAAGCCTCTCCTTCTTGGCCGCATGGCGCGTCGTTGCGACCACGGTCGCACCGGCGAGCCTCGCGAGCGCCATGATGGCCGTCCCCATCCCGCCGGATGCGCCGGTGATAAGGATGGTGTCGTTGATGCGAAGCTTGAGGCGATCGGCAACGATGCGGTGGGCGGTCGCGCCGGGCCACATGGCGGCCGCGCCCTGATCGAGGTCAAAGTCGGGCGCCACCTTGATCCAGTAGCTTTGAGGGCGGCACACGAACTGCGCGTAGCCGCCAAACATGGTGTGACCCGGTAGGTCGACCCCGCCGGACAGATTTCCGAGCCCGCGAATGCTGGCAAGCGAGAGCGGGTTCTCCGGATTGGTCATGCCGAGCACACGATCGCCGGGCTTGAGCGTTGCCACTTCATCACCGACCGCGACAACCTCGCCGGCGGCATCGCGCCCGAGCTGCATCGGCATGGGGAACGCCCTGCGGCCGTGAATGCCGCCGTGATGGCCGGTTGCGCGGCCGTAAAACTCGTGCACCTCGCCCGCGCGGTACTTGATGTCCCAGCGCGATACCGAGGTGGCGAGCACCTTCACCAGGACGTCGCCACGACCGACTTCCGGCACGGGCTGGTCCTCATAGACGAGCTTGTCCGGCCCGCCGAACTCATAAAGGCGAACGGCTTTCATCGTTTTATTTGGGGACATCACATCCCGAACGCCACCGACCGGGAATTGGTGGTCTTGAGATTGCGGTAGCGGGCGAGCGCCCACAGGGGAAAGAACTTGGAGTAACCGTGGTAGCGAAGATAGAACACGCGGGGAAATCCGGTCGCGGTATAGCGCGCCTCGCCCCACAAGCCGTCCTCCCCCTGTCGGCGCATGAGATAATCCACTCCACGCCCGACCGCCGCATGCTCGACCTCGCCAGCGGCCATCAAGCCGAGCAGAGCCCAGGCGGTCTGTGAGGGCGTGCTCGGCGCCTGCTCATAACCGCGGTAATCAAGCTTGTAGCTGGCGCCGTCCTCGCCCCAGCCGCCGTCCGGGTTCTCAATCCGGCAGAGCCAGGCGACAGCCTTGCGAACCTCGGGCGCACCGTGGTCGAGACCGGCGACATTGAGCGCGCAGAGGACCGACCAGGTGCCGTAGATGTAATTCATGCCCCAGCGGCCGAACCAGCTCCCGTCCGGCATCTGGGCTCTGATCAGATAATCGAGCGCGCGCCGCAGCGCGGCGCTGTTCGGCGCGGTCTCGCCGATCTGCACCAGCATGGAAACGCAGCGTGCCGTGACATCCTCGGTCGGAGGATCGAGCAGAGCGCCGTGATCGGCGAACGGAATGTTGTTGAGATAGTAATATTCGTTGTCGGCGTCGAATGCGCCCCAGCCGCCATTGCGGCTCTGCATTCCCAGAATCCATTCGCGCGCGCGCGCAATCGGTTCATCGAATTCCGGGCCCTTCGCGCGGTCCATTGCCATTACCACCACCGCGGTATCATCGACATCGGGGTAGTGCGCGTTGGCGTACTGGAATGCCCAGCCGCCGGGGCGAACCGCGGGGCGCCGCGTCACCCAGTCGCCTCGCACGTCCAGTATCTGCCGCGGCGTCAGCCATTGCAGAGCCTTGCGCGCCTGCGCGCGGGCACGGGTGCCGCCGACTTCGAGCAGCGCGTGAGCGGTGAGCGCAGTGTCCCAGATGGGCGACACGCAAGGCTGACAATAGGCTTCGTGCTCGTGCAGCGCGAGCAGCCTCTCGATCGATTTGCGTGCCGTTGCCCGCCGTGCGTCGCTCGCGCCATAGCCGAGCGCATCGAACATCATCACGCTGTTCGCCATGGCGGGGAAAATCGCGCCAAGACCATCCTCGCCATTGAGACGCTCGCCGACCCATGCCTCGGCGGCCTCGATCGCGCGCCTGCGCGGGCGCCCGGGCAACCAGCGCTCGGCCGCGCGCAGCACGCCATCGACACCGCGAAAGAACCAGAACCAAGATGTCTTCTGCTGCGGAGCTTTTGCGGCCGCACCGACCGTGTGCGGCGGATCGAGAAAGAGCTCGTCGATGGTCACGCCTTTGGGATTGCGCGCCTTCGGCTTGAGCGCCTGCAAGACCAGCAACGGTACGATGACGGTGCGGCTCCAATACGACATCTTGTCGAGGTGGAAGGGGAACCAGCGCGGCAGCAACATGATCTCGACCGGCATCATCGGGACTGCGCGCCAGGACATGATTCCAAAAAGCGCAAGCGTCATGCGAGTGAACACGTTGCAACGCGCGGCTCCGCCGCGCGAGCGAATGGCCTCGCGCGCTCGCGACATGTGCGCAGCATCGACCGGATCGCCTGTCATCTTGAGGGCGAAATAAGCCTTCACGCTCGCGCTCATGTCGAAGACGCCGTCGCAGAACAGCGGCCAGCCGCCGTGATCCCCCTGCGCACGGCGCAGATATGCGGCAATCTTTGCCTCCAATGCGCCATCCACCGGCTCGCCGAGGTAATGGCGCAGGAGCACGTATTCGGACGGAATGGTGGCATCGGCTTCGAGCTCGAAGACCCAATGCCCGTCGGCTTTCTGTAATGCGAGAAGGGCGGCGGCCGCCGCCTCGATGCGCCGCACAACGCTCGTCATGGAGCGCGGAGCCTGCTCGGTCGACGGGTGGTCCGGAGGCACGCGGTATCGATCCTTCGTCAGTGGCGACAGATGAGATCAGCCGCCCGGTTGCCCGACCGAACGGCGCCTTCGATGGTCGCGGGCAAGCCGGTGTTCGTCCAATCGCCGGCGAGGAAAAGGTTGCGCCACGCGGTTGCTGCGCCCGGACGCCTCGCATTCTGGGCGGGCGTCGCCGCAAAGGTCGCACGACGCTCGCGCACGATCTGCCATGGCGGCATGTTTTTTGGAAGACCGGTGACGGCCGCAACTTCCCGCCAGATTTTTCGCGCGAGCTCCTCCCGCGGGACGTCAAGCAGGCGGTCGGCACAGCTGATGGTGACGGACAACCTGTGCCTGAATGCAAAGAGCCACTCGATGGTACCGTTGACGATGCCAGTGATCGACGCGAGTGCGGCGGGCGGATCGATACGGAAATGCGCATTCACAATGGCGCGGAACTGGTCCGGCGCCTGCAGATTCGGGATGAGGGCGGCAGCTACCGTCGACGGGACCGCGAGGATTGCGCCCTCACCCTGCCCGACCGCCAGGCGCTCGTCGCCGAAGTCGAGAGACGCCAACCTGTCATGCGTGAGCTCGAGCGCCCGCAGACGATGACCAAGCACGACCTTGACGTTGCGGGCGCGCAGGAAGCTCATGGCGGGCTCAATGAACGCATCTCCCAATCCATCGGGCGCGACGAGCGGACAGCAGGCTCGCCCGCCGCGCGCCAGCGTCTCGCGGGTCACCGCGCCCGCGAGCCGGGCACTTGCCTCGAGAGGGTCGGTGTTGAGCGCGGCGAGCCAGAGCGGCCGCGCGAGCCGATGGTACAGCGTCCCTTCGCACTTCACGCGCTCGCAGACCGTCCTGCCGCGCGAGCGCCATAGCAGACGGGCAATGGACAGGTAATCGCCTGCGGTCGTGCCGGGCACGCGGCGGCGGTGGTCGAAAATCCACCACGGCAGCCTTCCGTCGTTGATCCGCAGTGTCCAGCGCGCGCCGTCCGCGAGGTCCATGAACGCGAACTGCGCGTGGGCAGGACCCGCAAGCCTTGCTGCCGCTCCGATCGTCGCGAGATACGCAAGCGCCGCGCGATTGGCGGAAAGGAGCAGATGATTGCCGTTGTCGATGACCATATCGAGGGCGGAATCGTGATAGGAGCGGCAGCGTCCTCCGGCGTGGCCAGCGGCCTCGTGCAGGACGACAGCGCCTCCGCGTTCGCAAAGACGAACCGCAGCGGCAAGCCCGGCAAGGCCGGCGCCGATCACGTGCACCAGGCCTGTCATCAGATGAAAGCGTGCCGCATGATGATCCACAACAGCCGCGCGCGCGGAAGGCGAATCGGAGAACGCGGACAGGACCAGCCGCGCTCGACGAGGCGATCAAGAATGGCAAGATAGGCCTCGGCCATGATACGCGGAGCGCGCACCGTCCGACGCGGGCTGCGCGTCATGATGGCATCCGCGAGCACGAAATGCCCGCGCGCGCGCCCGACAATATCTGCGCAGACGCCGCCAACAGCCGGGCTTGCCAATACCGGGAGCGGATCGGTTGCGCAGATGCCTGCCGCGCGCAAAGCCTGCGCGGGCAGATAAAGTCGCCCGACCGCGGCATCCTCGTCGAGGTCGCGCAGGATATTGGTCAGCTGCAACGCCCGTCCCAGATGGTGCGCGAGCTCGAGCCCGCTGCGTTCCTCCATCCCGAATACGCGGACCGAAAGCCGTCCCACCGCGCTCGCCACGCGATCGCAGTAGAGATCGAGGGTGGCCTCGTCGGGCGCGCGAACGTCGGCAACCACATCCATTTCCATGCCGTCGATGATGGCGTGGAAATCCTCCCTGCGCAGCCCGAATTCGCGCACCGGCAAGACCAGACCCTGCGCGGAGGCCGAGGGGCTCCCGCCATAGAGCGCGTCGATGTCTGCGCGCCATCGCTCAAGCTGCTCGCGCCGCGCATCGCGAGGCCCGCTCGCGTCCGCGATATCATCGACCTGACGGCAGAAAGAATAGATTTCGAACATGGCCGCGCGCTGCGCGCGCGGCAAAATGCGCATCGCGTTATAGAACGAGCTGCCCGACGCCCGCTCGGCGGCAGCCGTGCTGGAGGCTTCTGCCAACGCCAACGCGCCCTTACGCTTCACGGCCCGCCGGAAAAGAGGCGGCCGGCGCGGCCGATCGCCGCCGATACTACGCCGAGAAGGCCAAAGCCTGCGACCCCCGCCGCGCCGAGATGGACGCGCGCGCATAACGGATCACGCCGGCGCAACAGGACCACGAGGCGCTCGGCAAGGCGCTGAATGACGGCGACCTCCAACGCCAGACGCGTGTCGCTGATGCGCGCTGAAAACGGCCTGCTCTCGCGCAGGAGCTCGCCGGTGCGGCGCGCAAGACCATGAATGCAATCGCGCAGCGCCGGCGAGGCGCAATCGCCGCGCAGCGCTTCCACTCCGGTACCGGCCGCGGCCAGCACGTCGAGCGGAATGTAGACCCGGTTGAGGTTGCGATAGTCCTCGCCGCAGTCCTGGAGGTGATTGATGATCTGCAGCGCGGCACAGAGCGCATCGTTTGCGGGCCAGGTGGCGTGGCTTTCGCCGTGCACGTCGAGCACGAAGCGGCCGACCGGCATTGCCGAGTAGCTGCAATAGCCGATCAGGTCATCCCAGTCGCGATAGCGCAGCTTTGTCACGTCCATCCTGAATGCGGTCAGCAAGTCGAGGGCATGGCGCGGCGCGAGCTGGCGCGCCGCGAGCTGTGACCGCAATGCAACGGCGGTCGCCTCCTCATCATCCTTGCCCAGCAACGTTGCTTCGAGCCGATCCATGAGCGCAAGCTTGTCGCCCGGCGCCAGGGATGCATGATCGGCGATATCGTCCGCCGTGCGCACGAACTCATAAAACGCAAGAATCGCGGGACGATGGCGTGGATGAATGAGCCCGGACGCCACCGGAAAATTCTCGTCCCGGTGTCCCTTGCCGGAGCGTGCTGCGAGAGTGGTGGTGATCACGGCAATTCGGAGAGGTCGGATTGCATGCTGGCCTGCGCGCGCCCCTTCCAGGTCCCGCCCCGCCCGCGCGCATATTGGTACGCGGAATCAACCGTGAAGATGAGGTACATGAGCGCGATCACCGGGAGCGCCAGGCCCCATAGAGGAGAGCGCCGGTAGAACCGCAAGGTCGGCGCAAAGGCAAGCGCCATCAAGCCCCAGGTCACTGCTCCCAGCAGGCGCGGGAGGTCTGCTCCAAGGAGCGCAAAAACGGGGGGAAGCAGATAGGTCGCTGCCAGCGCGGCCACCGTGCCGGCCAGAAGCAGGGGCGAATAGCTCAACTGCGCATAGGCTGAGCGCACCACCAAGGCCCGTATATCCGCAAGCGACTCATAGTGACGCTTGCTCGTCACCCGCGTCGTCAGCCCGAGCCAGATCGGGCCGTGCAGCTTGAGCACCCTCGCCAGAGCGCAGTCATCGATCAGCGCGCCGCGGATGACCTCGATGCCCCCCGCCTGCGCAAGTGCATCGGCGCGAACGAGCATGCAGCCTCCGGCTGCCGCGGCGATGGCGCGACGCGGCTGGTTGACCCAGGCGAACGGGTACAGCATCTGAAAGAAAAAGATGAAGGCAGGAATGCTGACGCGCTCAGCGAAGCTCCGGCAGCGCAATTTCACCATCAGAGACGTAAGGACGAGCCCGTTCGAATGGGCATGCGCGACCAGCCGGCTGAGCGAGTCGGAAGGGTGCACGATGTCGGCGTCGGTCAGCAGCAGGTAGTCCGGCGGACGCGGGAGAGCCCGCGCCAGCGCGATGCCCTGCGCGATGGCCCAGAGCTTTCCGGTCCATCCTTCGGGCAACGCGCGGCCGCGTACCACCCGCAGCCGCTCCTCGCCGTGGTTGGCCAGCAAGCGGCGCGCGATGTCGGCGGTACCGTCGCTGCTGTCATCGTCGACGAGAATGACAGTCCACGGGCCCGCGTATTCCTGCCCGGCAAGCGAGGCGATGCTGGCGCCGATCTGCTCCGCCTCGTTTCGCGCCGGAACCACCACCGCGACCGATGGCCAATCCGCAAGCGCGGCCGACGGCCAGTCGTCGCGCTCGTTGCAGCGCCAAAAGCCGCCGCGGGCGAAAATGAGATAGAGCCAGGCCGCGAGCGCGGCCGTGGCGAGCAGGAGAGCTGTCACACGTCAGCAAGCCTCTGAAATGTTCAGGGTTCCAGGCAAGCAAACCCGGAGTTTCCCAAGATAGGGTACGTCAATTGCAAGATCGGGCAATCCGGCCTGCCTGGAACGGCGTCCCGTAACCGTACGCTTAAAAACACATCAACTTATTCAAGGAACTGGTTTAGGGATGGTTGCGGAGAGGGATCGTTCCCCTTGGACGACGTAGATAGCGAGGCAGCCTTCCAACGGCGGCTTGGGCAGATCGCCCATGATACGCAGGCCCTGCTCGATCGCCTGCTGGCGTCGGCGCCGATTGAAGGCGAGCGGGTGCGCCCCGCGCGGCTGATCGACGCCATGCGCCATGCGAGCCTCGGCGGCGGCAAGCGTCTGCGGCCCTTTCTCGTGGTCGAGACCGCCGCGCTGTTCGATGTACCGCATGCGCATTCGCTGATGGCGGGGGCGGCGTTGGAATGCGTGCATTGCTACTCGCTGGCGCATGACGATCTGCCTGCGATGGACAACGACGACCTGCGACGAGGTCGTCCGACAACACACAAGGCATTCGACGAAGCAACCGCCATACTCGCGGGCGACGCGCTGCTCACCTTCGCCTTCGACATTCTCTCCCGGCCCGAGACCCATCCCGACGTGGAAATTCGCCTCCAGCTGGTGAGCGCACTGGCACGAGCGGCGGGACTCGGCGGGATGGTCGGCGGGCAAATGCTCGATCTCGCGGCGGAGGGGCGCTTCCAGGAAAAGCCGCCGCAACTTACACAGCAGGACGTCAGAATGCTGCAGGCCATGAAGACCGGCGCGCTCCTGCGTTTCGGCTGCCTGGCCGGAGCCATCCTCGGCGAGGCCGATCAGCACCGGCGGGATGCTCTCGACCGTTACGGCTCGGCACTGGGAGAGGCTTTCCAGATCGCCGACGATCTTCTCGACATCGAGGGCGACCCGGCAATGGTCGGCAAAGCCACCGGCAAGGATGCAGCGGCACACAAGGCGACGCTCGTCGGCGTGCTCGGACCCGCCGCAGCACGCCACCGCCTTGAGCATCTGGTTGCGCAGGCGCAGTCGGCGCTTGCAGTATTTGGCGGCAATGCCGGCACGCTGAAAGCCGCGGCGCGGTTTGTTGCCACGCGCAGAGCTTAAGCGGCCCAAAGGGTGCCGGAGGCTACGGGTGTCGGCTTGGTACAGCTGGGTGGACTCGAACCACCGACCTCTTGGTCCACAGCCAAGCGCTCTAACCAACTGAGCTACAGCTGCACATTCTCGAAAGCGGACGCAACCTGAACCGATTTGAGGCTGCTGCTCAGCGACCCGCAGTTATGCCCGCGACAGAGCCTGTCACCTGAGCAAAGGTCCCGCCTGCACCTTATCAAGCGGCTTTGAACACCTTGCTCAGACTTTCCTTCACGGGCTCGGCAGTGTCGGCAGCGACTTTCTGCGCGATCGCAGCGAGTTCCTTGCTTTGAGCGGAAAGGGCTTCGTACTGCTTGCGCGCTTGTGCCGTCGAAACTTCAACTGCCTCAGACAGCGACTTGACGGTCATTAGCTGCGTTGCAAAGTCGAATGCCGCATTTGTGTTCTGGCGAGCGGCCTCGATCAATTTCAGGCCGAGTTCAGAGGCGCCTTTGCTAGCAGTGGCAAAGGTATCCTCGATCACGTCGGTCGCCTCGTCGGTTACCGATTTCATCTTCTCGTAGGTCTCCTTCGCCTGTGAAACACCCTTTTCTGCGAATTCCCGGAACCCGGCCGGAATCTCCATTTTTGGCATGGCCGAACTCGCCGTTTCCGGCTTCGATGCCTTCGACGCCGCGGGGGCGGTCTTGTATCGCTGTCCAGACGTGGGGGTTGATCCTTCAGTGGCCTCAGACATCGTGCTTGTCCTTCAAGGGCGGAGGTCGATACTGCGCGGATCGGCGCCCTTGCCAATCCATGCCTCGGTCATGAGCAAACGGTAACCCCCGTGAAGATAGGCGCACCACTCGTGTCCGCCAGAGGACAGATAGTCCTGTCCGTATTGCATTGCAATAAAAATACTGCAGCGCACATAAATCGTCAGCGTTTTGGGGTTGTGGCTTCCTTGGCCGCGGCAGCGGCGCTTTCGCCCAGTTCCCTGGCTTGCTCGGTCAATATCTGCATCTGATTGCGGATAAAGTCGGTTTGCAGGCGCATCAGCTCCTGAATGTCCTTCGCACGCACCAGCTTTTGCGCAAACTCGAAGGAGCTGGCAACGTTGCGCTCCGCGAAATTCATTGCCTTTTCAGCCACATGCCTGGCGCCTTGACGGGCAGTCTCGGCTTGGCCCTCGAATGCACTCACAGCCTGGTGGGTAGCGGAAATGAACCCGTCAAAAGCCTGCTTTGCCTGCTCGACGCTTTTTTCAGCAAAAGCCCGCATGTCGTGAGGAATTTCAAAATGATTGGGGGCAGCCATGATGTACCTCCTGCTTGGCCTCGAATCGGCTGGTGTGGCTTTGAGCTCGTGCGACCTGCGGGAACCCCGACGTTGGGGTGGCACTCGGCTCCGGTACCGAACCTGCGCCCGAGCGAACCATACTCCAGCAGCTTACCTTCAGGAATAGACCCGGCATGAGAATCCTGGAAATCCGCGAATGCGCGATTCCGCTCAAATCGAGCATGCGCAACTCAAGCTTCGATTTCTCCGAGATGACCACATCGGTGGTAGCGGTCCGTACCGATGTGCGGCACGAGGGACAGCCGGTCATCGGCTTCGCTTTCAACTCCACCGGCCGCTATGCCTGCGGGGGAGCGATGCGAGCGCGCTTCATCCCGCGCATTCTCGCGGCCGATCCGCGATCCCTGCTGGACGAGACGCAGGAAAATTTCGACCCATCCAAAATTCTCGCCGCCATGATGCAGCGGGAGAAATCGGGCGGTCACAGTGAGCGCTCAATTGCGATCGGCACGATCGAGGTCGCAATTTGGGACGCGGTCGCCAAGATCGCCGGCAAGCCGCTGCATCGTCTGCTCGCGGAGCGCTACAGCAGGGGCAAGGTCTCTCGCGAGGTGTTCTGTTATGTGGGCGCAGGCTGGTATTTCCCCGGGCAGACCGTCGCGGACCTGCAGGACGAGATGCGCCGCCATCTCGATGCCGGCTATACAATGGTGAAGATGAAGATCGGCGGTCTCAAGCTCACGGAGGACATGCGCCGAGTTGAAGCCGTGCACGCAATCTTGCCGGCGAATGCCGTGCTCGCAGTGGATGCCAACTCCAAGTTCGACCGCGACCAGGCGCTCGCCTATGCCAGGGCGCTCGCGCCGTTGCAGCTGCGATGGTTCGAGGAGCCCTGCGATCCGCTCGACTTTGCTTTGCTCGCGGAGATCGCCGGCATCTACGGCCCCCCGCTCTCGACCGGAGAAAATCTGTTCTCCACGCAAGAGGTGCAGAATCTGGTGCGCTATGGCGGCCTCTCCCCCGATCGCAATGATGTCATTCAGGTCGATCCGCCGCATGCCTATGGAATCGTGCAGTACGCGCGGACCGTCGCCATGCTCGAACGCGCCGGATGGACGCGCTCTGCCTTGTTTCCCCACGGCGGTAACCAGATGTCGCTCGCCATTGCAGGCGGATTTGGGTTGGGCGGGGCCGAAGCTTATCCTGGAGTATTCGGACCGTTCGGGGGATTTGCGGACGACGCGCAATTGGAAAACGGCTTTCTGAAACTGTCCGAGCGTCCCGGTATTGGGTTCGAGGGGCAGTCGGCGCTCTATTCCATCATGCGCGAGCTTGCCGCCTGACGGAATCGGCTGCTGTAATGAGGTGCGGTCTCAGATTAACGTTGTCCATGCTTTCGGCGGCCCCCCGCACCCGCGACATGGACGTTCGCGCACGCCCGGATTAGGAATTCAATGAGGTTGGAGGCGGTCCCGGCATGGGGCAACGGGAGGGTGCGACCGCGCAATGAACGCTGAGCGAAGTCATCCCCTGCGCATCGTCTGGCAACTGGACGAAGACAGCCGCTTTACTGTCGGATCGGACGAATTCATCGCGCTCGCGGGAGCCCGCACGGCCAGCATGATGGGAAAGCCATGGGTCGATATCGCGGCCGAGCTATCTCTCGATCCAGACGGAGGCATCGCACGGGCGATCGCCACCCGCGATACCTGGAGCGGGCTCACCGTTTCCTGGCCGGTCGGCGAAGGCGCAGGCAGACTGGCGATTGAGCTGTCCGGGCTGCCGGTATTCGACCGGGAGCGCGTTTTCCGCGGCTATCGCGGGTTTGGGGTATGTCGCGACCTTGCGCAGCTCGCCGCCTTGGAGGCCGCGCGCGAGGCAGGCACGGCCTGCCTCGATGATCCTCCCATCTCCGAGCAAGGACCGGCACAGGAGGTAGCCTCCACGGTGGAAGCCGCGACCGATGCTCCGGACGAAAATGTCGCTGCAGACCTCGTCGGCGGCACGGAGGTCATCGCGCCTGCCTTGACGCCGGGCGAGCACATGGCGTTCCGTGAAATATCGCGCAAGCTTGTCGAG
>Ga0306925_10001328_pt1 | contig 20082 bp, 19 predicted proteins | sample flu12Cox44000176_FD_203755 | JGI IMG/M metagenome (GOLD analysis project Ga0306925, IMG submission 203755) | Lab enrichment of tropical soil microbial communities from Luquillo Experimental Forest, Puerto Rico - flux8day.12C.oxic.44.000.176 (v2)... | ecosystem: Environmental > Terrestrial >... | reverse complement strand
GACTTTTCAGATGTACGCCTTCACCTTCAATCGTCCGCAGACCGTGAGACAGGCCGCCAATCTTCTGGCCAAGGACGAGGAAGCCAAGATTTTGGCCGGCGGCCATTCGTTGTTGCCGACCATGAAACTGCGGCTCGCCAAGCCGTCGCAGCTCGTCGATCTGTCGAAGATCGAGGGGCTTGCCGTCATCGAGGTCAGCGGCCGCTCGCTGACCATCGGCGCGATGACCACCCATAACGACGTCAATACGTCGCCGGTGGTGCAGCAGGCGATCCCGGTGCTGGCCAAGGTCGCCGGCATGATCGGCGATCCGGCGGTGCGCCACCGTGGCACGATCGGCGGCTCGCTCGCCAACAACGACCCGAATGCCGATTATCCGGCAGCGGCTTTGGGGCTCGGCGCCACCATTATCACCAACAAACGCCGCATCAAAGCCGACGATTACTTCACCGGCATGTTCTCGACCGCGCTCGAGCCCGGCGAGATCATCGTCAAGGTGAGCTTCCCGGTGCCGAAGAAGGCGGCGTATCAGAAATTCCGCAATCAGGCGTCGCGCTTTGCGCTCGTCGGCGTGTTCGTGTCGAAGCGCGGCAGCGAGAATCGCGTGGCCGTCACCGGCGCCGGCGCCAACGGCGTGTTCCGGGTGAAGTCGTTCGAGGAGGCGCTGAAGAAGCGCTTCGCGCCGAAATCGCTTGAAGGCATGAGCATTCCGGCCGACGGCATGAACGCTGACATCCACGGCAGCGCCGAATACCGCGCCCATCTCGTCGGTGTGCTGGCGCGTCGCGCGGTGGCCGAAGCGATCGGCAAGCCGGCGGCGTAACCAAACCCTCCCTGCAAGGGGGAGGGACGCGCACCTCAAGGTGCGCGGGGTGGGGCCGTGCAGAGATGACTTGCGTGCAACGCGGCGAGCGCCCCTACGGCGCCAGCGGATAGCCGAGGATATCGCTTCTCTTCTGCAGGTATTCGTCTCTGTTGATCTCGCCCTTGGCGTAGCGCTCGCCGAGAACTTCGAGTTCCGGCGCGTGCTGGCGCGCGAGCCTGCGGGCGCGTCGCCGCCACAGATGGCGCATGTACCAGGCCATGCAAATGATGGCGATACCGACGATCGCAATCGGTTCGATCATGGCTCACATCCAAACAGTATTACTGTGGTAACCCGACGATCCCGCGTTGGGTTCCGCTCCGCCGATGTCGCGCCGATCCGCTAAGATTGCTCGGGTTTGTCCAACTCCGCCAACAGATTGTGCAGGTCGAGCGGGTTGGTGAACATGCGCAGGCCGCCGTCCTCGCGCTTCGGCCACATCTCCTTGGGCCGGTCCCAGTACAACTCGACGCCGTTGTCGTCGGGGTCGCGCAGATAGAGCGCCTCGCTGACGCCGTGGTCGGAGGCGCCTTCGAGCGGGATGCGCGCCACGATCAGCCGGCTGAGCGCGTCGGCAAGAAGCCGCCGCGTCGGATAGAGGATTGCGGTGTGGTAGAGGCCGGTCGTGCCGGGCGGCGGCGACGCGCCGCCGCGGCTCTCCCAGGTGTTGAGTCCGATATGGTGGTGATAGCCGCCGGCCGAGATAAAGGCGGCGCCGGGCCGGCTCGTGGTCAGCGCAAAGCCCAGCACGCCGCAATAGAAGTCGAGCGAGCGCTTGAGGTCCGCGACCTTCAGGTGCACATGGCCGATCTTGACCCGGTCGTCGATGGTCGGGAAGGCGAGGGCCTGCGGCTCGAGCGTGTCCGGGTTGGTCATGAGGGCATCCTGGGCTTAGGGCCGATTGGCCGGCTCCCGCAGATGTAAGGCAGCCGCCCCTTCGGATAAAGTCTTGGGCGGCTTAATGCATGCGCGCCGTGCGCAAATCCGCGATCGACCATACGGGTTTGATCGCTGCCCAAAAGGCCTATATCCAGTCGGCATGAAACCGGTTTCCGTGCCCCGCCCGCTGCCGGCCTCGATCGATGCAACCGTCGATCTCCTTGCCGAGGGCGACTATCTCGCCGATCGCTCCCTCGGCACCGTTCTGTTTCTGGCTCTGAAGATGGGCCGACCCATTTTCCTCGAGGGCGAGGCTGGGGTCGGCAAGACCGAGATCGCCAAGGTGTTGGCCGAAACGCTCGGCCGCCGCCTGATCCGCCTGCAATGCTACGAGGGCCTCGATGTCGCTGCCGCGGTCTACGAATGGAATTACGCCGCGCAGATGATCGCCATCCGCGTCGCCGAGGCCGAGGGCGAGCACGACCGGACGAAGCTCGAGCACGACGTGTTCTCCGAGCGCTTCCTGATCAAGCGGCCGCTGCTGCAGGCGCTTGAGCCCGACGTCGCCGGCGCGCCGGTGCTGCTCATCGACGAGATCGATCGCACCGACGAGGCGTTCGAGGCGTTCCTCCTCGAAGTCTTGGCCGACTTCCAGATCACCATTCCCGAAATGGGCACCATGAAGGCCACGCATCCGCCGGTCGTGGTCATCACCTCGAATCGTACCCGCGAGGTGCACGATGCGCTGAAGCGCCGCTGCCTCTATCACTGGGTCGGCTATCCCACGGCAGAGCGCGAGCTCGCCATCGTGCGCACCAAGGTGCCGGGCGTCGGCAAGAAGCTGTCCGAGCAGGTGGTCGCGTTCGTGCAGGCGCTGCGCAAGCAGGATTTGTTCAAGTCGCCGGGCGTTGCCGAGACTTTGGACTGGGCTGCCGCGCTGTCCGAGCTCGACGTGGTCGCGCTCGATCCCGCGACGGTCTCCGACACCCTCGGCGTGCTGCTGAAATACCAGGACGACATCGCCAAGCTCGAAGGCTCCAAGGTCAAGGAGTTGCTCGACGAGGTGAAGGCGGATCTGAAAGCCGCAGAGTAGCTTCCCCTCGACCGAATGGGAGGGGGCGTGCGCGCGAAGTGCGCCAGGTGAGGTTACCGGGCGGTGCAGGAAAGTCTCACAAGCCATGAACGATAGGCGCGAACCCCCTCACCCCAACCCTCTGGCCCCGGGCGAGAGGGGGTCATTAGGCCGCCTCGCGGAAAACATCCTCTACTTCGCCCGCGCATTGCGCGCCGCCGGCATTCCGGTCGGGCCCGGCGCGGTGCTCGATGCGCTGGAGGCGGTGAAGGCCGCCGGCGTCGGCACTCGCGACGACTTCTACTGGACGCTCCATGCGGTGTTCGTGAAGCGCCACGAGCATTCGGTGCTGTTCGACCAGGCGTTCCGCATCTTCTTTCGCCGCCGCGGCTATGTCGATCAACTGCTGGCAATGATGCTGCCGCAGGCGCCGCCGTCGGCGCCGCAGCCGCCGCAGGCCGGCGCCACCCGCGTGCACGAGGCGCTGTTCTCCGGCCTCGACGACAAACTGAAAAAAGAGCGCGAGATCGAGCTCGATACGCGCCTCACCGTGTCCGACCGCGAAGTGCTGCAGCGCAAGGACTTCGCCCAGATGACCGCGGCCGAGATCGCCGCCGCCAAGGAGGCGATGAAGAAGCTCGTGCTGCCGCTCGCCGAGATACGCACCCGGCGATTGGCGCCACATCGGCGCGGCCATCTGATCGACCTGCGCCGCACTTTGCGCGCAAGCCTGAAAGGCGGCGGCGATTTCATCGATCTGCGCTTCATCGGGCCCAAGACCAAGCCGCCGCCGACCGTGGCGCTGCTCGATATTTCCGGCTCCATGAGCCAGTACAGCCGCATCTTTTTGCATTTCCTGCACGATCTCACCGATGCGCGAAGGCGAGTCAGCTCGTTCCTGTTCGGTACGCGGCTGACCAACGTCACCCGGGCGCTGCGCGAACGCGACCCCGACGACGCGCTCGCCGCCTGCTCGGCGAGTGTGCCCGATTGGTCGGGCGGCACCCGCATCGCCTCGTCGCTGCACGCCTTCAACAAGCTGTGGGCGCGCCGGGTGCTGACCCAGGGCGCCATCGTGCTGCTTATCACCGACGGCCTTGAGCGCGACGCCGACGATACGCTCGGCTTCGAGATCGATCGGCTGCACCGCTCCTGCCGGCGCCTTGTCTGGCTCAATCCGCTGCTGCGCTTCGACGGCTTCGAGGCCCGCGCCCGCGGCATTAAGACCATGCTGCCGCACGTCGACGAATTCCGCCCAATCCATAACCTCGAATCCATGGCCGGGCTGGTGGCGGCGTTGCGGCATGGCGGCGATGCGGCCGGCGACCCCAAGGCCTGGATGCAAAAGGTGGCCTGATGCGCTATATTCGGCCGTATATAACGCTGGGCAAAAGAATGAATAGCGAAGCGGGATAGCAGCAACTATCTTCACCCCGTTCGCCGCTGATTTGACGGAGACCGCACCATGCTCACGACCGACACCGACATCCTCAAGGCCGCCGAGGACTGGCGCAAACAGGGCCGGGACGTGGCGCTCGCCACCGTGGTCGAGACCTGGGGCTCGGCACCGCGTCCGGTCGGCTCGAATCTGGTCATCGACCAGGAGGGTAATTTCCTGGGCTCGGTGTCCGGCGGCTGCGTCGAAGGCGCCGTGGTCACCGAGGCGCTCGACGTCATCGAGAGCGGCAAGCCCAAGATGCTGGAATTCGGCGTCGCCGACGAGACTGCCTGGAAGGTCGGCCTGTCCTGCGGCGGCACCATCCGGGTGTTCGTCGAGAAGGTGGACTGAACGCCGCCATGAAGATCGATATCCTTGCCGCCCTCAACACCGAGCGCCAGGCGCGCGGTGCGGCCATCGTCATTACCGACACCGCAAGCGGCACGCAGCGCCTGGTGAAAGCCGCTGACGTGGCCAAGGATCCGTTGCGCGCTGAGCTTGCCGAGCGGCTTCGCACCGGCAAGAGCGGCATGGCGGAGACCGCCGAAGGCCGCGTCTTCTTCACCGTCTACGTGCCGGCGCCGCAGCTCGTCATCACCGGCGCCGTCCACATCAGCCAGGCGCTGGCGCCGATCGGCCAGATGCTCGGCTACGACGTCACCATCGTCGATCCGCGCACGGCCTTCGCGTCGATCGAGCGCTTCCCGGACATCAAGGTGATCGCCGAGTGGCCGGACACGGCGCTGCCGCCGCTCAACGTCGATCGCTACACCGCCTTCGTCGCGCTCACCCACGATCCGAAGATCGACGACCCGGCGCTCACGCATGCGCTCAAGCGCGACTGCTTCTATATCGGCGCGCTCGGCTCGCGGAAGACGCACGCGCGGCGCGTCGAGCGACTCAAGCAGCAGGGCTTCTCCGACGCCGACATCGCGCGTATCGCAGCCCCGATCGGGCTCGACATCGGCGCGGTGTCGCCGGCCGAGATCGCGGTCGCCATCATGGCGCAGATCACTGAGAAGCTGCGCGAGGAAGCCGACGCCGCGCCCGCCATCAAGGCCGCCTCATGAAATTCGGTGCGGTCGCGCCCAAGGACGCGCGCGGCGCCACGGCCGTGCACACCATCCGCCAAGGTTCGCTGGTGCTGAAGAAAGGCACGGTGATCGGCGCCGCCGAGATCGCGGCGCTTGAGGAAGCCGGCATCAAGGATGTCGTGGTGGCGCAGCTCGAGGCCGGCGACGTGTCGGAAGACATCGCCGCCGCCGAGATCGCCAAAAAAGTCGCCGGCGAGGGCGTGCATATCGACCGCGCCTTCACCGGCCGCGCCAATGTGTTCGCGCAAATCGCCGGCGTGCTTGTCGTCGACAAGGATTCGATCGACAAGCTCAACCGCGTCGACGAGGCGATCACGTTCGCGACCCTGCCGGCGTTCAAGCCCGTAGTCGCCGGCGAGATGATCGCGACAGTGAAGATCATTCCATTCGCGGTGGACAAGGCGGCGCGCGACGCGGCGCTCGCCGGCATCGAAAAACCGCTCGTGCGCGTCGCGCCCTATCGCATCCGCAAGGTCGGCGTCGTGTCGACGGTGCTGCCGGGGCTCGCGCCGAAGGTGATCGACAAGACACTCAAGGTTACAACGGAGCGGCTCAAACCCGCCGGCGCCACTATCGTCGCCGAGCGGCGCGTGCCGCACGACCGCGCGGCGCTCGCTCGCGCGCTTGATGAGGTGCTCAAGGAAGGCGCCGAGCTCGGCATCGTGTTCGGCGCGTCGGCGATCGCCGACCGCCGCGATGTCATTCCCTCGGCTTTGGAAACGATCGGCGGCCATATCGAGCATTTCGGCATGCCGGTCGATCCTGGCAACCTGATGATGATCGGCTGCGCCGGCGGCCGGCCGGTGCTCGGCGCGCCGGGCTGTGCGCGCAGCCCGAAGGAAAACGGCTTTGACTGGGTGCTAATGCGGCTGTTGGCCGGGCTATCGGTGCCGCGCGAGGACATCACTGGGCTTGGCGTCGGCGGCCTGCTCATGGAAATCGTGACGCGGCCGCAGCCGCGCGAGGAAGCCGCCCACGCCGGCCACACCATCGCGGCGATCGTGCTCGCCGCCGGCAAATCGAGCCGCATGGGCGGGCCGAACAAGCTTTTGGCCGAGATCAAGGGCAAGCCGCTCGTGCGCATCGTCGTGGATGCGGCGCTCGCCTCGCGCGCGCGGCCGGTGATCGTCGTCACCGGCCATCAGCGCGACAAGGTCGAGGCGGTGCTCGCCTCCTTGCCGGTCAAGTTCGTGCATAATCCGCAATTTGCCGACGGGCTCGGCACCTCGCTGAAAGCCGGCATCACCGCGTTGCCGGCCGAGGCCGACGGCGCCATCGTCTGTCTTGGCGACATGCCGCAGGTCGACGGCGCCCTGATCGACCGCCTGATCGGCGCTTTCGATCCCGACGCCGGCGCCCTCGTCGTGGTGCCGACCATCGACGGCAAGCGCGGCAATCCGGTGGTATGGTCGCGCCGCTTCTTCCCCGATCTGATGACCGTCGAGGGCGACGTCGGCGCGCGGCATCTGATCGGCCGCTACACCGAAGCCGTGGCCGAGGTGCCGCTCACCGGCACCGCGGCGCTGACCGACGTCGACACGCCGGAAGCGTTGGAAGCGGTCAAGGCGGAGCTCGAAAGAACTTAGCTTCGACGCCCCCCTTGATATGAGTAGCGGGCATCGAGTCGGACATCTCAAGAGAGCGGGCATGATCGGTCGCCCCAGCCGCCGCGATGTCGTGAAGACGGTGGTGACGCTGACGGCGGCGCCTGCATTTTGCATGCGTCATGCCCGCGCCGCGGCGCCGGCTTCGCCCGCGCCCAAAACGCTGTCCCACGTCGATGCGATGCTGCGGGCGGCGACGAGCGCCACGGAGGTGTCGGGCGTCGTGGCGATGGCCGCGACCGAAAGCGGGCTGCTGTACGAAGGCGCGTTCGGCAAGCGCCGGCTCGGCGAAGCGACCGCGATGACGCGCGACACGGTGTTTCGCGTCGCTTCCATGGTCAAGCTGATCACGTCGGTCGCCGCGCTACAGCTCGTCGAGCAGGGCAAGCTTGCGCTCGACGCGCCGGTGCCCGACATCGATCCCGCGGTCGGCGCGCCGCGGGTTCTCGACGGCTTTGACGACAAAGGTGCGCCGCAGCTTCGCCCGCCCAAGCGACCGATCGCGCTGCGTCACCTGCTCACCCACACCTCCGGCTTTGCTTACAGGCTTTGGGATGCCAAGGCGGTCCGCTACGCCAACGCGGTCGAGCGCCTGCCGCCGGCTCAACGAAAGCAGGCGCCGCGCACACCGCTGATGTTCGATCCCGGCGAAGCCTGGCAATACGGCACCAGCATCGATTGGATCGGCCGCATCGTCGAGGCGGTCAGCGGCGATCCGTTGGACGTTTATCTCCGCAAGAACATCTTCGATCCGCTCGGCATGAACGACACCGGCTTCGTGATTTCTCCGCAGCAGCGTGCCCGGCAGGCGAGCGGGCACCGTCGCGGGCCGGGCGGCGCACTGACGGCGGAGCCGCTGGAGCCCGTGGCCAAGCGGTTGCCGTCGTCGCCGCGTTCGTTCTCCGGCGGCGGCGGGATTTATTCGACCGCGCCGGATTATCTGACGCTTCTGCGTGCGCTCATGCACGGTGGTGCGCTCGACGGCGCCCGCATCCTTCGGCCCGAGACCGTCGCGCTGATGGGGCAGAACCAGATCGGCGACGTCGACGTCGGCATCCTGAAAACAACGGTGCCGGCGCTCTCCAACGACGTCAATCTTTGCCCGGGCGTAACTTGCAAATGGGGCTTCGGCCACATGATCAATATGCAGGCAATGGCCGGCGGCCGAAGCGCCGGCAGCCTGACCTGGGGTGGCCTCCTCAACACCTATTATTGGATCGATCCGACGCGGAAGGTCTCGGCCGTCTTCATGACGCAGGTGCTGCCGTTTGCCGATACCCGCGCGTTGCGCATCTACCGGCAATTCGAGCGCGACGTCTACGACGCGGTCAGTGCGGGCTAGGGCGTGTGCGCGTAAACGCCGGCGAACGATCTACTTGAATCGAATACCGAGCTTGGCTTCGTTGCGCCAAACGACCTCGCATTACCGCGGCGACCGCTCCGGCATCGAAAAGACGAACTCCGAAGGCAAACCCGCGGTCGTCGCACCTGCAGTTTCACGCCGGTTTCCGACAGGTTGTGGACCGTGCAAGGAACCGCGTGCTTGCCAAGATGAATTTTCCCGGACCTCAGCATCCGTCTACGCGAGGCACGTCGGTGCTCTTCCATGCGCTTATTCCCCCGCGGCTATCGAACGGCGTCGCGCCCAGGGATTAGCGATGTTTGGCGCGCGCCGGCGTTCGCCCGAAGCACGATAATTTCCCACGAAAAGCCGCGCATTCACCGTCTGGAAACCCTTCGCGGCTAGCGTTGACGCATCCTTCGGGGAGGGGCTTCCATGTCCGGTTACCGACGTAATTTTGCGCGCGCCGCCGTCGCGGCGGGCCTGTTGATTGCCAGCCTTGGCGCCGCGCACTCGACCGGCGCGTTTGCGGTCGGCACCTGTGGCGCCTTCGGCTACGGCTTCGATTTTCGCCACGCCGCCGATGCCCGCGCCGCGGCACTGAAGAAGTGCACCGGCGGCACCTGCAAGCTCGTCGGCGAGATGCACAAGGGCTGCGCTGCCATGGCGATCGACGCCAAGAACCCGTGCGGCTCGTTCGGCTGGGCGATCGAATCCCATCTCGGCAAGGCGGAAAACGCCTCGATGCGCCGCTGCCACGAATTCGGCGGCCGCGAATGCGTGGTACGCGCCTGGGCCTGCGACGAAAAGGGCTAAAGCCCGCTCAGCGCTGAACGTCGATGTTCTGAAGGATCGGCGCCCACTTTTGCTGTTCGCTCTGGATGAAGGCGAGCGTCGCCTCGGGCGTCATCGCCAGATGATCGCGGCCGAGCTGGCCTAGGCGCCTCTCGACCTCCGGGTCGGCCAGCGCCTTGATGAGGTCGGCATTGACCCGCCGGACGATGGCGTCGGGTGTGCCGAGCGGCGCCACCAAGGTCTGCCAGCCCGCCGACTGAAAGCCAGGCAGGGTCTCGGCAACCGTCGGCAGATCGGGAAACATCGCCATGCGCTTCGGCGACGCAACAGCGAGCGGAATGACGTTCTTCGCTTCGACCGCGCCGGCGACACCCGAATAGGAATCGAAGGCGAGCCCAACGCGCTTGCCCATGATGTCGTTGAGCACCTGCGCGGTGCCGCCGGAGTAGGGCACCATCAGGAGCTTGATGCCGGCGCGATCCTGAAGGAGTTCGCCGGTCAGATGGGTGAGGCGGCCCGGCCCGTTGGTGCCGTAGGCGATCTCGCCGGGATGCGCTTTGGCGCGCGCGATCAGTTCCGGCAGCGTCTCGACCTCGAGCCAGGGTGCCGCGGTGATGAACATCGGCGCGCCGCCGAGATTGCCGACCGGAATAAAGTCGCGCGGCACTTGCACCGGCAGATTGTCGGCGGTGCCGGGCAGCGTGACGAAATCCGACAGCGCGAACATGCCGAAGGTGTAGCCGTCGGGCGCGGCCGATGACACCGCACGCACGCCGATCGCGCCGCCGGCGCCGGGCTGATTGATCAACACCGCTTTGCCGCCCCAGACGCGGCTGATCCCGTCGACGATGACCCGCATGGTGACATCGATGGAGCTGCCGGGCGCCGAGTCCGAAATGAAGCGCACCGGGCGCGACGGATAGTCGTCGCCGCGCGCCGCGCTCGCCGTCGCAGCCGCGAGCAAGGACCCAAGAAGCGCCGCCCACCGGGCGCGCCATTTCAAGTTCATAGTTTTCTCGCTGAATTTTTGTTCAGGTTTTTTTGGCGAAGCGGAAATCGCAATGGGACGCGCCCTCCATGATGGTCTGGGTGCGCGTGAGTTTCAGATCCGGATTGAAGCCGCCGACCATGGCGTGGTCGCGGTTGCAGTGCACGAGATAGCCGATGTCGGTGAGCCCGAGCTCCTTGTAGAACTCGGCGTAGCGGCAGCGCCGCACATTGAAGTCGAGATGCTCGCCGCCCCCTTCCAGCATTTCGATGTCGAGGCTGCCGCCGCCGGCCCAGACTTGTTCGGCGACGGTCTTGAGCGCTGAAAGGTCGCTGCCGTAGGTCGCGCCCCAGCGCGCGCCGTCCTCGGCGCCGAGCCGGCGGATCAGGTCGACGACCAGCTCGCGGGTCGCCGCGTCGCCGAACTTCTCCCGGCACGCCTCGATGAACGGGATCAGGATCCGGTTTTCAATCTTGCGCCGCTGCAGGTGACTGATCGGCACTTCGTCCGTCGTATCGGGCATCGGATTTGACCTCGGGATTGCGGGGCGGTGGGGCCGCAATCGCCACCGTAACAGAGATTTGAAGCCGGTATCGGGCGGAGCCGCGAATCGCTTCTTGATTATGACTGACCGGTCAGTCATATTGATCGCATGACAAAGGCACCGCGAAAACCCGCAATGGCGAAGGCAATTGGGGCACCCCGGGTCCCGATCGGCGCTCATGTCAGCGCCCCTGGCGCGGGCGCGCCGCTGAGCATCGATTCCACTGCCGTCGCGACATCGCGCCAGAGCGCGCGCACGGCGAAAGCCGCGGCCCGCCGCGACGCCATCCTCGACGCCGCGTTAGATGAATTCTCCGCCAGAGGCTTTGCCGCGGCGCGGCTCGACGACGTCGCCAAGCGCGCCGGCGTCGCCAAGGGCACCATCTACCTGTACTTCGCCGACAAGGAGAGCCTGTTTCAGGAACTGATCCGCACAAAGATGGTGCCCGTGGTCGGCTCGTTGGAGCTCGCGTTCGGGACCGAACTGCCGCTGCGCGCGGTTGTCGAGCAGGCGATCGAGATTTTCGTGCGCGAGGTCTACGGCACGCGGCGCCGCGAGGTGATCCGCCTTATGATCAGCGAAGGGCCGCGCTTTCCGGCGCTCGCCGAGTTCTACTATCACGAGGTGCTCGAACGGTTGCTCAAGGCGCTACGCGGCCTGATGCGGCGCGCTTACGAGCGCGGCGAGCTTGCCAACGACTCACTCGTGCGCTTCCCGATGCTGCTCGGCGCGCCAGGCATCATCGCCATCGTCTGGAACGGTCTGTTCGACCGCTTCGAGCCGCTCGACGTGCGCGGCCTGATGCGCGCTCACTTTGACAACCTGTTGGGCACGGGGAGGGCGACATGACCGTTCGCGTCGCTGCCCTAATTGCCTGCTTCGCGGCATTGTCGCTCGCCGGCTGCGGCAAGAAGCCCGACGCCACCTTTCAGGGCTGGATCGAAGCCAATCTGATTTTCGTCGCGCCCGACGAGGTCGGCCGGGTACAGACGCTGTCGGTGCGTGAGGGTGACGCCACCAAGAAGGGCGAGCCGCTGTTCACCGTCGACGACGATCTGCAGCAGGCCGAACTCGCCCAGGTCAAAGCTTCGTTGGTCAACGCCCAGCAGAGCTACGATCGCGCCAGCTCGCTCGCCAAGACCGGCTCCGGCACCCAGAAGGATCTCGATCAAGCGACTGCGGTGCTGCGTGACGCGCAAGCGCGCTTGAACTCGTCGCAGACACGGCTATCGCGCCGCCAGGTGTTCAGCCCCGCCACCGGCACCATCCAGGAGGTTTATTACCGGCCGGGCGAAATGGTGCCGGCGGGCCGCCCGGTGGTGGCGATCTTGCCGCCTGGCAATATCAAGGTGCGCTTCTATGTGCCGGAGCCGGCGCTGCAGAGCATCGATTACGGCGACACCATCAGAATCCATTGCAACGGCTGCGCCGCCGATCTCACCGCCCATATCAGCTTCATCGCCAAGCAGTCCGAATTCACGCCCCCGGTGATCTACAGCCTCGACGAACGTTCCAAGCTGGTGTTCCTCGTCGAAGCGCTGCCCGATACGCCGAGCGCGCTGCGCGTCGGCCAGCCGGTCGATGTATCGCTGGTGCCGCCGTCGCCGACGGCTGAAGCGCCGAAGCGCGATGCGTCGCGGCCGGAGGCGACGCGATGACCGCGGCTACCGCAGCGATGCCGGCCGCGGTCGCGGCGCACGCGGCGCCCCTGACCCACGACGTCGTCATCGACGTGCACGGGCTGACCAAATCGTTCGGCGACCGCACCGTGGTGCGCGACCTGTCGATGCAGGTCAAACGCGGCTCCATTTTCGGCTTCCTAGGGCCCAACGGCTCCGGCAAGACCACGACCATCCGCATGCTCTGCGGGCTGCTCACGCCCGATCGCGGCAGCGGTACCTGCCTCGGCTTCGACATCCGCACCGAGGCGGCGAAAATCAAAACCCGCGTCGGCTACATGACCCAGCGCTTCAGCCTCTACGAGGACCTGTCGGTGCGGGAGAATCTCGAATTCATCGCCCGCGTTTACGGCCTGCCGCGGCCTAAAGCCGCCGCCAAGGCGATGATCGAGCGGCTCGGTCTGCAGGGCCGCGAGGAGCAGGTCGCGGGAAAGCTCTCCGGCGGCTGGAAGCAGCGCCTCGCGCTCGGCGCCTGCACCTTGCCGAACCCGAAGCTTCTGTTGCTCGACGAGCCGACCGCCGGCGTCGACCCGAAGGCGCGGCGCGATTTCTGGAGCGAGATTCACAAGCTCGCCGCCGAAGGCCTCACCGTGCTGGTGTCGACCCACTACATGGACGAGGCCGAGCGCTGTCACGAGATCGCCTATATCGCCTTCGGCGAAGTGTTGACCCGCGGCACCGTCCACGACGTCATCGCCAATTCGCACCTGACGACCTATACGGTGAACACTACCGACCCCGAACATCTCGCCACTCTATCGAGCGAGCTGAAAGTTAAGCCCGGTGTCGACATGGTGGCGCCGTTCGGCACGAGCCTGCATGTCTCCGGCCGCAACGAGGCGGCGCTCGAGGCCGCGATCGCGCCTTATAGCGCTACGCCCGGCCTCAACTGGGAGCGCGCCGCGCCGTCGCTCGAAGACGTGTTCATCGACCTGATGGCGCACGCCAAGGACAATTTCCAATGAGCGCGCTCGCGCAGCTTGCGATTTCGATCGGCGCCGCCGGTTTCTGGCGGCGGTCCGGCGCCATGCTGCTCAAGGAATTTTTGCAGCTGCGCCGCGACCGCATCACGTTTGCCACCATGATCACGATCCCGCTGCTACAGCTTCTGCTGTTTGGCTATGCCATCAACACCACGCCGCGCAACCTGCCGACCGCAGTACTGGTGCAGGAATCGAGCGACGTCGGCCGCTCCATCCTCGCCGCCATCCAGAACACCAAGTTTTTCAAGGTCACGCAGATCCTGCACAACGACGCCGAATTCGACCAGGCGCTCGCGTCGGGCCAAGTGCTGTTCGCCATCGAAATTCCGGCGAACTTCGAGCGCGCGCTGCGCCGCGGCGACAAGCCGGCGCTGCTGGTCGCCGCCGACGCCACCGATCCGGTGGCGACCGGCACCGCGATCTCGGCGCTGTCGACGCTCGTCACCACCTCGCTCGCCAACGATCACGGGCTTCCCGATGCCGGCCAGCCGCTGTTCGAGATCCGCACCCACGAGCGCTACAACCCGGCCGCCGTCACCGCGCTCAACATCGTGCCAGGGCTTCTGGGCACTATCCTCACCCTCACCATGCTGATCTTCACCGCGCTGTCGGTGACCCGTGAGATTGAGCGCGGCACCATGGAGAGCCTGCTCGCCATGCCGATCACGCCGCTCGAAATCATGCTCGGCAAGATCGCACCCTATGTTCTGGTCGGTTTCCTGCAGGCGGCGCTGATCATCGTCGCCGGCGTCATCATGTTCGGCGTGCCGATCATGGGCAATCTGGTGCTGCTCGCGGCGCTGACCACGCTGTTCATCGCCACCAACCTGTCGTTCGGCTACACGTTCTCGACTTTGGCGCAGAACCAGCTGCAGGCGGTGCAGATGTCGATGATGTTTTTTCTCCCCAACATGCTGTTGTCGGGCTTCGTCTTCCCGTTCCTTGGCATGCCGGCCTGGGCGCAAGCCGTCGGCGAATGGCTGCCGCTGACCCATTTCATCCGCATCGCACGCGCGATCATGCTCAAAGGCTCGACGCTCGCCGACCTGCGCTACGACACGCTGGCGCTCGCTGGCCTGATGGCCGTGGCGATGGTCATCGCCGTGACGCGCTTCCGCCGCACCCTGGATTAGCAGGCCCCCAGCGGGCCGCCGCCCGCCTCGATATTCACGGTCAGGGCGAGTAAAATCGCTCCGGGTCATCTCGGGGGAGCTGCGGTATGCCCGAGGGTACATGGGGCTACGGCCAAGGGAAAAAATCCGCTGCCGGCGATCTGGCGCGGCGGTGGCTTGTTGGCATCGTGCTCGCCATCGGCATCGCCGTTGCCTATTACCTCGCCGGCCGGCTCGGCGTCGGCCTCATTCTGAAGCCCGAAGGCGTCGCGGTGTTCTGGCCCGCGGCCGGCATTTCCTCGGGCGTGCTGATCGCGCTCGGCCGCTGGGCGCGCTGGCCAGTGGCGGCCGGCGTGATCGCCGCCACAGTCGTGGTGCATCTCGCCATCGACGACCCGCTTTGGGCGGGTGTCGCCTTGGGCGTGAGCAACGCCACCGAGGCGCTGATCACCGCCGGGCTGATCGAGCACTATTTCGGCGCGGACTTCACGCTCGACCGGCTGCGTCAGGTGATCGGGCTCCTCAGCGCGGCGATTATCGGTACCGCGATTTCCGGCATCGGCGGCGCGGTGACCTATCGGCTCCTCTCCGGACCCTCGGCGGAAATGCTGACCAGCTGGCAGCACTGGTTCGCCTCCGATGCCATCGGCATCATCATCGTGGCGCCGCTCGTGATCGGCATCGCCGCCGCCCTGCGCGAGCCGCCGCCGCCGAGCGAGCTCGTCGAAGGCGCCGCGGCGCTAGTGGTGCTGGCGTTGGTGACCGCGATCGTCATCGTGCTGCCGCCGGAAACTTGGGTCACCGTACTGCCGATCGCCGCGCTGTTTCCGATCCTGCTGTGGGTCACGGCGCGGTGCCGGCCGGTCTATGCCGCGGCCTCCGCCTCGCTCGTCTGCATCGCCTTCGTCGCCACCGCTGTGTTCGGCGTCGGCCATTTCGGCGACACCGCGATCGCCTTCAGTGACCGCATCCTGCAGGCGCAATCCGCAATCCTGTTCGTTGCGGTCGGCACCTTCGTGCTGGCAGCGCTGTTTGCCGAAAGCCGCGACAGCGAGGCGCGGCTCACCCGCTCCAACCTGATGCTAGAGCGCGAACGCGATAACAAGCTGATGAACGCGCAGGCGATCACGGCGGCCATCGCCCATGAGGTACGTCAGCCGCTCGCGGCGATCGCCGCCAATGCCAGCGCGGCACGGCATTTTCTGCGCCGGCCGCCCCCCGATCTTGCCGAGATCGAGACGGCGCTGAACCGGATCGTCAACGAAAGTCACCGCACCAGCGAGGTGTTTGACAGCATCCGCGCGCTGTACCGCAAGGGCGACGATGCGCGCCAGCCGGTCGACGTCAACGAGATCATCCGCGGCGTGCTGCAGTCGCTCGGCAACGAGGTGCACGAACGCGGCGTCATCGTTCGCACCGAGCTGACGGCTGGGCTGCCGCCGGTCATCGCTCATGGCGGTCAATTGCAAGAGGTCATCTTCAATCTCACCCACAACGCGCTCGAAGCCATGGCGGCCACGACCGAGCGCAGCCGCGTGCTGCACGTGCGCAGCGCCCCGCGCGGGTCCGGCGCCATTACCGTCGAGGTGGAAGACTCCGGTCCGGGCATCGACGCAAAGCAGCTCGAAGGCATTTTTGGCGCCTTCGTCACCACGAAGTCCCACGGCATGGGCTTAGGACTCGCCATTTGCCGCATGATCGTCGAGCAGCATGGCGGCCAGCTCACCGCATCGTCGAACGGCGAAAGCGGCTCGGTGTTCCAGTTCGTGCTGCCGGTCGATCCCACCGACAAGGGTGGCGCCGGCACGCCATAAGCTATGGTTGGCCACTTTGACCTTGGGGCGAATTACGGCCACTGCCGATCGTTTTAGCTGCGCGACGTCGGTGCCAGCGACCGGAAAATCCTGTATAAGGTCGACCGTTCCGAGTCTGACGGGGATGGGGTTCCCCAAAACCGCTCACCAGAGCTGATGACCCCTGCCGCATGCGACTGCGGTGGGGCTTTTCGTGACCCGCCACAGCGCGGGTTTTTTCGTGCCGCGCCGCGAGCCGGCCCGGCACGACGGAAAGGAAAAAGCAAAATGGAAAACGTCTGGTTCCAATCGGCGCTCTGGATCGCTCTGGCGCTCGTCGCCGCGATGGGCTCGCTCTACATTACCATCTCGGCGGCCTTGTTCGAGATCGTGGTCGGTGCCATCGCCGGCAACACCGTGGGCTTGCCGCTCACGCCGTGGATCAATTACATCGCCGGCGTCGGCGCCGTGGTGCTGACCTTCCTCGCCGGCACCGACATCGACCCGCACGTTGTCAAGCGCAATTTCGGCTCGAGCGTCACCATCGGGCTGATGGGCTTCTTCGCGCCCTATCTCGGCTGTCTGCTGCTCGCCCGCTACGGGCTCGGCTGGCCGTGGCCGCAGGCGCAGATCGCCGGCATCTCGCTGTCCACCACCTCGGTCGCCGTAGTCTACGCGGTGATGGTCGAGACCGGCTATAACCGCACCGAGCTCGGCAAGATCATTCTCGCCGCCTGCTTCATCAACGACATCGGCACGGTGCTGGCGCTCGGGCTGATCTTTGCCAACTACAATCTCTATCTGCTCCTCTTCGTGGTCGCGACCGTCGCCGTGATGGCGGTGCTGCCGTTTGTCGTGCCGTGGTTGTTCAAGCGCGTCAGCGGACGAGCCAGCGAGCCCGAAATAAAATTTCTGTTCCTCGTGCTGTTCGCGCTTGGCGGGCTCGCCAATCTGGGAAAGAGCGAAGCCGTGCTGCCCGCGTATCTGATCGGCATGGCGCTCGCCCCGTTCTTCATGAAAAACCGCGAGCTGCAGCTGCGCCTGCGCGCTATCTGCTTTGCCTTCCTCACGCCGTTCTACTTCCTCAAGGCCGGCTCGCTAATCGAATGGCAGGCGCTCCTCACCGGCGCCGGGCTGATCGCGGCGTTCCTCGCCATGAAGATGGCCACCAAGTTCATCGGCATCCTGCCGCTGACACGCTATTTCAAGTTCGATCCGCGCGAGGGCATGTACACCACTATGATGATGTCGACGGGGCTCACCTTCGGCTCGATCTCGGCGCTGTTCGGGCTCACCAACCACATCATCGATGCGAGCCAATACACGGTACTGCTCACCGCCGTGATCGGTAGCGCCGTGGTGCCGACCCTGATCGCGCAGATCTGGTTTCACCCGCACTTCGAGCCGCTGGAGGAGGATGCTTAAGCGCCCGCGGCGGCCGCCGCCGCCCAGCCCTGCAAGTTTGGGGTATGTCGCGACGGCGCTGCAGGCTATATGTCTGCCCTTGAATCAGGGCCAAAAATTCGATGACCGCCGAAGTTTCGCCGTCGCACATAAATCCCGCCGCTAAGTCTGCCGCCGCCGATCTGTGGCAGCGTCGGCTTTCGATCGGCTTCATGAATTGGGCCCATGCGCTGGATCACTTTGTCATTCTGATCTACCCGACCGTGGTGCTTCAGCTCGTGGTGATCTACGGCCGCTCCTATGCGTCGCTGATCGCGCTGTCGACCGCATCGTTCGTCGCCTTCGGCTTGTTCTCGCTGCCAGCCGGCTGGCTCGCCGACCGCTGGAGCCGCCGCAACATGATGGTCGGCTTCTATGTCGGATGCGGCGTGTCGCTGATCGGCGCGGCGCTTTCGCCGTCGCTCACGGCGCTCGCGGTGGCACTGTTTATGCTCGGCATGTTCGCCGCGATCTATCATCCGGTCGGCACCGCGCTGATCCTGGAAAACGCTACCCAGCGCGGCCGCACCATGGCCTTCAACGGTGTCTGCGGCAATCTCGGGGTCTCGCTAGCCGCCGGCATCACCGCGGCGCTGACCGCGGTGATCGGCTGGCGCGGCGCCTTCCTGGTGCCGGGCATCGTCTGCGTCGCGACCGGCGCGATCTATCTCTGGTACGTGCCCACGGAAGGTCGGCACGCGGCGAAGCGCTCGACCACAGCTGACGTCGTGCTGTCGCCCGCGACCGCGGCGATGATCGCCGGCCTGTTCTTCATCGTGGCGCTCAGCGCCGGCCTCGTCTTCAACACCATCTCGATCTCGCTGCCCAAGATCGTCGACGAGCGCGTCGCCGGCATTTCGCTGGTCGAAGTGGGCGGTCTGACCACGGCGGTATTTCTGTGCGGGGCCGTGGCGCAAATCACCGTCGGGCGCTTGGTCGAGCGCTTTCCGCTGCATATTCTGTTCGCCATCAGCGCGGTGATGCAGTTCACCGGCGTGATGTGGGCGGCGTATGCCGAGGGCCTGAGCCTGCTGTTCGCGCTCGCCTACACCATGGCGGCGATCTACGGCCAGATCACGCTCAACGATCTCGTCATCGCCCGCTACACCGCCGATGCCTGGCGCGGCCGCGTCTATGCGGTACGCTATTTCCTCACCTTCATGGTGTCCGGCGTCGCGGTGTCGATGATCGCGTTCCTCTACGGCCGCGGCGGCTTCGATCTCGTGCTCGGCACCACGGCGCTGATCGCGCTCGGCTTCCTGGTCGCGGTGCTGTTGATCGCGCTCATCGCCAACGGCGTCGAGAAGACGCGGCTCATCCAGCAGCCGGCGGAATAGCCGATCTTCATGCCGTCTGTTTCGCCGCCAGCGCCATGCCGATCATGGCGGTGCCGCCGAACACGAGATTGATGCCGACCAGGAGCCCGAGCGCCCAGGCCGCCGTGCCGGGAAGCCCGGCGAAGATGATGCCGGCGAGGATCAGGTCGACGATGCCGCTCGCCAGCATCCAACCCCAGCGGCCGCTGAGCTGATTGCGGTGCTCGATCGCGTACATGATGGTGAGGATGCCTTCGATGACGAAGAAGGCGATCAGCACGAAGGTTAACGACAGCGCGCCGCTGACGGGCGAAGTCAACAGGATAATGCCCGCGGCAATGGCGATGATGGCGGAGAACAGCGACCACCAGAACCCCGGCATCCCGCGCATCCAGAACGTGGTGACGAGGCCGACGATGCCGGAGATTAGGAACAGCCAGCCAAGCACCAGAGTGAAGGCGAGTGTCGCGATCCAAGGTACCGCAATGGCGGCGACGCCGAGCAGCGCCAGGATGACGCCCTCGATCAGGAACAGCTTCCAATGTTCGTGGATCGCGGTGGCAACCGCCTGCTGCAGGGCGGCCGCTCCTTGGTTCATGGTCATGGTTCGCTCCCGTGCACGTGATGCTTCGTTAAGAAGTTCGTTAAGCGCCCGCGAAAGTGTCGGAAAAATGCAACACCTTTCAGGGACCTTCGTGGCCTTGGCCGAATAGCCTTGCATAAGCGGCCCACCGCGCCTAAATAAGATAGGTGACGTTGATGCCTTCGGGCTCCGTCACAGGACGGCCGCGACGGGTGACGCCGGATGTACGCGCACCTAGTTCGTGGCCGTTAGTATTTTCGGCGTTCCCGTACGCCGCCGAGGTCGCCTTGTCATAAATCCGCAATCGACCGCCGACATCAAACTGCAATAATACGTGGTTGGACGAGGAGGGTAAGCATGGCTGAGGGGCCCATCGATTTCGGCATCCTGGCCGGCGCCGGCGCACCGGTTAAGGAGTTTAAGACCGGCGACATCATTTTCCGGCAGGGCGACGCCGCGACCGAGTTTTATGTCGTGCAAAGCGGCAAGGTCGACATCCGTCTCGGCAATCGGCTCCTGGGCACTGTCGGCGACCGCGACGTTTTCGGCGAG